>Ga0214919_10012763_pt1 | contig 10282 bp, 11 predicted proteins | sample LL1503_MetaG_FD_177994 | JGI IMG/M metagenome (GOLD analysis project Ga0214919, IMG submission 177994) | Freshwater microbial communities from Lake Lanier, Atlanta, Georgia, United States - LL-1503 | ecosystem: Environmental > Aquatic > Freshwater > Lake | place: USA: Georgia | collected... | reverse complement strand
AAGGATGCGTGCAATCTCTACATGATAATTCTTTTGCATTTTTTCAATCTTATCCTTGATTAATGTAAGATCCATAGGGTAGGATAAGGATTACTATTTAATATTTTAAAAAATTGATATTTCTTATTGTGTTATTATGAAAAAGATGGATTGTGATAAACGTGTCCCAGCTGAATTAGAAAAACTTCTAATAGCAAGGTACAAAAAAATGGGATGGTGTAGAGATTACCAGGGTTTTTTGTATATATGTAAAGCGGATACCATTACTTATAATAAATTGGTAGAAGAATTAAAACCAACCGCAATTAAAAATATACAAGAATGGGATAAAAAAAGTGAACAATGGGAACGAGATATGTTGAGAAATAGAACAAAACCAAATTGTCTACTTGTATATGAAGATATAATAGCAATAGAATGCGATGATGAATGCGATGTTATGGGTGAGGTTAAAGGTGAATTAATAGATAAAGCACTTGATGAATTAAACATTGAAATTATAAAACGTATCGTACGCAAGACCTATCCTCATAAATTTTCATAAAAATTGAATTTATGAATGTCCTATTCTGTAAAAATGAAACGCTCACTCTTTGGATTCTTCAATCATGAAAGCAAGGAAGACCCGATTGAATTACAAGTCACGAAAGATACAGAAAAAGAACGAAGAAAAAGAATCAAACAACTGGAAGAAGAGGAAGAAGAACGACTTGAAAATTTAAAAAATCCAGATATGCCATTTACCTTTGATGATATCCTCGATTACAGATTTGATGGAGATACCATTCAACGTGCTCTAGAAGAATTAAACGTAGAAATTTTAAAACGCCAAATACGTGAAAAGTATCCGCATAAATTTAAAGACATGTAAAGCCAGTAAAAGTAATTGAGGCACAAGATATTTTTAAAACCATTTAATGATAAGTAATCCTTTTTTAACTATGGAAGAACGCATACAGCGTAAAGTACAGGAACTTGTTCTAGAAAAATACAGCGGACCATTTACAGCGAATGCTTTTAAAAATCTTTTTCCATCGAAATATGAAACCTATGCCCAAGAAGTACGTCCCGAAGCCGTACAAATCGTAGAACAAGAAATGAAAATCGAAGAAGAATTCAAACAAAAATGTAAAGAAGACATGGAAAGAACGCAACAACAATGGAAAAAAATGCAACAAGATAAAAAAGAAGAAGAAGAAAACGAACTTATACAACAAATGCAAGATAGAGAAAATCCCGATAAACCGCTTACGTTTAAAGATGTTCGTGCATATGGGTTTGATTATGAATGTTCACGCCGTACCCTCGATGAATTAAATGTAGAAATATTAAAACGTATCCTACGTCGTGAGTACTCCCATAAATTTAAAAATTGATTTTGATTCATACCCTTTTTTTGTAAAATGGAGAAACGCGTCATTCAAAAAGCAAATGAAAACATGACTGCATTTAAGCAGCACGTACTAGAGCAGTTGAAACAAGATAAACCGTTAGAAGAAATTGCGCGACAATTAGAAGCATATGAACCTACTTTATTGAATCGAAACGATTTCGTCAAACGCAATCGTTTGAAAAATAGTATTCCTATGGAAGAACGGTGTATCGCCAAAAGTGCCAAGAATGACCAATGTACACGCCGACGCAAAGAAGGTCACACTTGTTGCGGTACACACAGCAAAGGTGTTCCTCACGGTTTAATGAATACGGATGAAGTGAAAACCACTACCAAAGAAATATGGGTGGAAGAAATTCACGGTATCCTCTACTATTTGGACCAAGATAAAAACGTGTACAAAACAGAAGACGTTGAAAAAAAAGTAGTGAATCCAGCCATTATCGGTACTTGGGCGAAAGTAGGTACCGAGTACACACTAGTAGGGGGTCCCCTACGACCCCTGTAGGGGTAAACCCCTACAACCCCATATTATTCATTATTATTCATTATTTTTTTATTATTTATTATTCATTATTTTTTTATTATTTATTATTCATTATTTTTTTATTATTATGGGGGTTGTAGGGGTTTACCCCTACTAAAAAAGGGTGTTACCCTGCAGCTATTTATATTTTATCTATTGGGGTTGTAGGGGCTTGCCCCTACCTTTTACCTGTAAGGGTTGTTCTCATATCCCTTGTTCCATCTTTTTTTGTAAATTGTACAGATGAATATCTATTATCTTTTGTTCCATCTGATTTAACTGGCATGGTTAAATCAGTGGTTCGCTTCGTGCTAGACCCGGTTGTGTATGACTTTGGCATTTTGTGAATGTAGAAGGAGATGCATATCAATTTTTTTGCAGAACCTCCCTTCCGGATAATGAAATATAATATAACGGGGTTGTAGGGGTTTACCCCTACTAAAAAAGGTGTAGGATTTTACCCTCCTATGGGGTTGTAGGGCTTGCTCCTACACAGCTATTTATATTTATCTATCGGGGGTTGTAGGGGCTTGCCCCTACTCTTCTGCCCAATTCATCTTCTGGCGTCCCCATGGCATCTCCGGCTCTTTTTCTTTTTCTTTTTCTTTTTCTTCGTCGCTATCGTCCAATGCCGCAAACAAGTTCCTCGGTTTTATCGTTACCTTTTCTTCTTTCTTTTCTACCTTTTCTGCCTTGACGCACGTAAGCCAAACGCCTTGCTCAAACGCTTGCTTCGTCGCCTGTCGACTCTTTCGCTCTTCTTCCTTGATTTGCTTTTGTCGGTCCGTTAGTTTCTCCGCTTTGCGTGCCTGGTACGTCGCATTTTGTTTACGGCGATGCGCGCGGCGCTCCTCCTCGGTCCATGGCGTGAATGATTTAGACATTTTGTGAATGTAAACGTCAAAAATACATTTCAATTTTTTAAAGTTCCGTTGAGTAGGGGCAAGCCCCTACAACCCCGTTATATTCATTATATTTCATTATCGGGTTGTAGGGGCTTGCCCCTACCCGGTGAAGCTGGAAGCTTCAAGGGAGGTGCGGAACCGTAGGTTCTGCAAAAAATTGAAACGTGTTTTATAAAAAAAAGATAAAATGAAATGGAGTGTCCTATCTGTTATTCCAACGAGGCAACCTACGTGATTCAGTGTGGTTCAAAAACGACGCATGCCGTATGCGACCACTGTGAAGTACAGATGCGTATGAAGGAACCGGCGACCACGAAGGGTCGTATCTTAAAGTGTCCTATGTGCCGTGTCAATGAAACCAAAGTAGGAAAAAGGTCTACATATTCGTATGAATATGAATTATCCAAGATATATGAGACGGTACGTCCGCGTGTATCTCAAGTAAATAGTTTGGAAGATATAGCGAATGCGATACGTGATATGCCGCGCAGTACGATAGCGCGTTACATCCGTATGTTTCCTGGACTCGAACGGTACTTTGAAGTATATGACCCGCGTACAGCACGAGTACAACCACGACCAGCATCACGAGTACAAGCAGCAGCACAAGCCGTATCCGCAGCACAAGCACGAGCAGCACAAGCAGCCGCGCGACCAGTACAAGCAACACAACCCGCACCAGTACAAGCCGCACCAGTACAAGCGCCTGTATACTGCCAAAGTGGGAATCGCGAATTACGCCAATGTACCACAAAAAGCAAGACGAAACGCATCTGTACCTTTCTAGGATGCACCAAGTACGTATGCCGAAGCTGCCGACAGTGTATTAACCACTAAGCAGAACCTTGTAGGGGTACCCCCTACGACCCAATAAAAAAATAAATAACGGGGATATAGGTCACCCCATTTTTTTATTACGGGGGTCGTAGGGGTTTACCCCTACTTTTTATTACGGGGTCGTAGGGGTTTACCCCTACTTTTTATTACGGGGGTTGTAGGGGCGTGCCCCTACTTTTTATTACGGGGTCGTAGGGGCGTGCCCCTACTTTTTATTACGGGGGTTGTAGGGGCACGCCCCTACCCCTACTATTTATTATGGGGTTATTGTATGGACATTAAAGAATACGATAAACATTATTCAAAAGCGCTTCGTATCTCAAATCCCAAAGATACCGTTCTTTATAAATTAGACCCTACCATGCCTTCTACGGATGGAAAAGCCTACAAACATAATAAAGAATATCGAATTTTATACGATAAACTTTTTATTCTTCAATCCCAAAATCTTGCCGGTGGTGAACTTCTCGAATTAAAAGAAACCCAAGTCACCTTTCCCATTTTTATTAAACCCCGATACGGTCACAAAACATCTTCCAGTAAAGATTGTTACAAAATTAAGAAAAGAGAAGACCTTGAACCTCACTACCACAAAAAAAACATGATGTGGTCTGAATTTATCGATGCTAGAGAAGGCATGACTGATTTTGTTCTTGTGAACGGTGAAATCGTTTACCAGTTAACCTACATCTATTCTGATAAACAATACGGCTTTGCTGACGTATGGAAATACATTTCTAGTGATTCTCAACCTCCCCCTGAAATTGTTGCCTGGGTACATAAACACTTACAGGGATATACCGGGCCTCTCAATGTACAGTACCGTGATACTAAAATCATTGAAGTAGGTCTACGTTTTGCACGACGCGGCATGTACTTGGAAAGCACACAACATAAGGAACTCATTGATGCCATCAATCACGTATGGCAGCACAAAACATGGAATCACCGTGAAACTATTGTCATTCAACCCTTTTATAGTTTTAAATGCTGGTCTCCCATTCCAGTCGTATGTTTATTGCCGCACCATTTTATTCAATTTATTTTGCACTATTATGGCGCGCTTCCTTTTTCGGAGTGTTATTTCGAACCAACCGGAAAAAATAGTACCATCTTCTATCAGTTCCTTCATCGTGATTTTGAAAAAGGTATGCGCTTAAAAAAATTAATAGAATCGATTGAATCCATTATCAACATAACTTTTCTTTTTATTGCCGTCATATTAATTCTATGCACTGTATTAAACATCAAATGTACCTGGCTTTGGTACATATGGGTTGTACTATTTTTATTAAGTATGGATAATTCATTAGCTATTATTGCCAAACAAATGAGTCATCAACGTCAATTCTTCTAAGGTTTCAAGAGTACACTAAATAATTCAGGTGCCGTCTTATCTTTTAAATAATGTATCATTTTTTTATCTCGATGTAAATACTGTTTATAAAATTGTAAATTATTAATGGATTGTGCTATTTTAGATTGGTCTTTATGATGTAGAATGACCTTTTTACAACAAAAATAACCCGTTTCTAAATCTTTTACATAATAGGCACAAATCGAATTCAAATATTCCAATTCATAATCATATAAATAAGTACGCACAAATAACTTATTCGATACATCATGCTTATAATCTCTCCATCGATGAAACAATGCATTGACCATTACATGATTGTCTTGTTTTTTTAATTCTTCCATTAACAGTACAATCCCTTCAATTCGTTCCTGATCATACTGACACGATTTTGCCCAATAATTTTGCATTTCTTTAAAATCATCTTTACGACGAAACAGTTCTCCCAATTGAAGACAGGAATAATATCTTTCTTGTGCCCAACCCTCCATACTTTCACACTTTTTATACCATTCAATCGCATCATCCACTACCCCTGCATCCATGTAACTTTGCCCACAATAAAACGCATACCTTGATTGTAAATCCTTACGCGGCTCTACTTCAAATGCATTTTTCAAAACAATCGCATCCTTCAAATATTTTTCAGGGTCCTTGCTACGTGCACCACCACGTCCCGATACTACGTAGTAAGGGCCCGTAAAGGATACCGTAGACCTGGGTTCATTCGTATCTAAATATTCATGTAGAACACCTGTAAAAAACCACTTTTTACGATTTGTAATTAACAAGGGACGTTCATACGAAAATTCTTTTCCAAAACGAAACATGTAGCGGTCCTCTTTTAAAATGGGAAACGACATGGTCCCTTCAATGGAATCATCTGCATCAAAAATAAATAAATAATCTGTTTTTTGATAGGCAGCCTCAAGTGCTTTGGTACGATTGTACGCAAAGTCTTTCCATTCATGTTGTACCAATTCACCTTTGATTTTCCGTTTATCAAAAAATCCTTGAATGATTTCTTTGGTAGCATCCGTAGACCCCGTATCTGATATTACCCAATAAGAAATGGGAATATAATTCAAGATATTTTCCAACGTTTGTTCAATAATATGAGCCTCATTTTTGACGATCATATTCAAACAGATTGACATAAAACATATAAAATGGTTCGTTTTAAATCTTATTTATAAAGAAAGGATGGATAACAATATTCTTCATGATTTAATCCAGAATGATGTATTTCATAATGTTTTCCAAGATGATTCATACAAACCCACTCTACTGCATCCTTTGGACGAATGATGGGTAAATACGCCAACGTCTTCAAATAAGACGTTTTCGACCACCAACAATTACTATCATAATGCGTTTTTTCAAAATTACACCCTACGGTATCATAGTCTTTCAACTGACGCATACAATTTTCTGCCTTTTCTACTAAGAAATACAACAACATATTCACCCAATCTCGCTCACATGGTCGTGTTATTTTTTTAGGATGTAAATACAAGATTTCCATCTCATTGTATTCTGCAATCGTGCGAATTAAATTCATGGTTTCTAATTGATACGTAAACGTATTTACATGTTGTATGGTTACTTTTGGATGCGATAGATTCATAGGACTCGTGGTTTGAACGACTACATGGTCAAATAAATAAATACGTTCCATTACACTTTTATACATGTACTCGAATGCCTCTTTGTTATCTGCATGTAGTACACAGATACGACGATAATTCACTTGAATTTTTGGTCGCTGAAGTAATTGAATATCACTATACAAGGTTGGAAAAAAGTAGAGCCGATTTAAGATATCACGCTTGGCTGCACGAATATACGGTAAACGTAGTGTATACCAATCCTCACGCATCGCCGTTTTTACCAATTCACAAGAGGTTTCCATATCTTTATTTAATTGTACAAAGGCACGTTCATCAATGTACTGGGTCAAATTAGTACATCCATAATAAAAACAAAGGGATTCCGTCAAAATAGGTTCCCATATTTTTTCACTGGCATAATTTTCTTCAAAGGAATTTTCAATCATAAAATAATAACGATACGGTATCAATCCCTTACTTTTTTCCTGTTGACTTAATGGACCTCTATATTGTCTAAAGTCATGCTTATTTTCTTGACCATAAATATCGATTTCTATCCCATTCTTTTCAAAACAATGTAACATGTCAATTCTCATCATGTGTCCTTCATCCCAATATTTTGGACTACATATCGTAGACAATCCTTTTGTTTTTTCAATGGGTTTTGACCAATCCTCGTACGTTTGCTCTACTAACCATTGAATCGTATTTAAATGAGGCGTCTTACGTCCACGTAAATGGGCACACTTTGGTTCAATCCATTCCCCCCACGTTCTTACACCCCACTGTTTTGTCTCATCTTGAATCCATGGTTCCATTTGATAAACCAATGTCTTTTCAGGGTCATACTTTTCCTGCGTAGAATTAATCACTACACAATAATCATATTCTTCACCCCATGTCATTTGAATATGTTTCCAGGTATAATTGTATTCCGTCATTCTCGCCCATTGTTTACATAATTCTTCAGAAGAACACCAATTACATAACATTTTTACGCGTATTAATTTTTGTAACTGATGATAGTGTCTCTTTACATAAATACCATCCTTTTCTTTAAAATACATGGATGGTCTCAACGTATGAATATTCACGGCACTTTTTAAATAACCAAGACTATTGAATCCAGCTACAGAATCATCCGCCGTCTTCTCCATCATATTTTTTTCATGTCTACCAATATCATCATTGAGATGGTCTACCCCTTCTATAAAAATAAAATCCTCTGTAGATAAACAAAGTGTTTCATAATTCCCTTGAATATCTGAGTCAATTAAATAAAATTCATTCCATGGACTAAAGACTAAATGGGGTTTACATTCTGTACATTCCGTAAATGCCAACTTCATGACATAATCAATCCCGTGTTTAATACCATTTACATCAATATAATCTAACATGCGTTGTGCACCCTTTTTCGTAATGTAGTATCCAAATGTACCGCCTACAAAGAATTGTGATTGAAAGGGTTGGACAGAAAATCCTTCTTTTGCATCATAACTTGCATCACGGTCTTTTGAATACATGTGATACCCTAAAAAACATAATTCTGGTGTGACTACCTTGTCTATTTTAGATAAAAAATCATCCGTTATCGTAATGTCATCTTCTAGTACAACGTAATAGTCCAGCGTATCATTCACTAATTGTTTCCATAAATGATAATGACTTAATGCACAACCAATGACACCCGTACGATTCCCAAAATCATTCCCCATAAATAAATTTGTTAATTCTGGGGTAATGGATAACGTAGACCCATCTACTGCTTTAACAATCTCATAAGGTAAGCCTTTCAAGACCGCTTCTACTTGTGCTTTACGGTCCGGCCGCCTTTCTAAATTCACTACCTTGATGTACGAGTGATTCCATTCTTGAAATTGACCACATTGATTCAATGCATAAGCATTGGGCTTACTTTTATCCTTGGTTAATTTACCAATGTGTTGACACGTAATGGCATTAAAAAAAGCCGTTTTATGGCCATTGTTTATCCAACGATGTGCATAATCCATTTCAAAAAAAGTATTGGGCGAATCAAAATTACCCAATTGTAACACTACGTCTACTTTAGTCATACCTGGTCGAAAACTATAATGGGGCCAATAATGACAATTTTGAAAAGGAAACGTTCCGGTTTTATATTCATGTAAACAAAACTCTTCCGTTACGGGTATATGTCCCACGATACTATAATCATGAATCGTTTCACCATAATTACGATTGTACACGATTTGAGATGCACCGGTTACTTGTAAACCACGTATGGCATCCTCTACATAGGACCTCTCTACGTGAAACACAAAATCATCTTCTATATGTATCCAGTACGTTGGTTGAAGTTCTTTTAGTTTATTCCAAATTAAATTCATACTTTTTCGGTGTCCCTTTTCACTCGCACTCTTCATGTAGTACTCAATCCAATGATAGTCTCTCATTTTTGCACGGTCTTCTTCACTTGAATTATCATCGACACAAAACCAGGTATCTATTTTATCTAAATCCGTCCATGTATGTAGCATGGAATGTAGGGTTTGTTCAAAAAGGTCGAAGCGTTTACAAGTAGTCATGGTAAGCAAAACTTCTACTTTTTCGCGTTTTTGTAAATAGTGTTCTTTGCGTGGCCATTTGGTTTCACGAAAGGCTAAATCCCATAATTCACGACCATTTTTATCCAAGTGTTTATGTAAAAAAGATAACATACTTCTATTTATGGAATAGTCTTTATATTTGGCGTATAATGAAATCAAATAATAATTGTGTCATGAATATTCTTACAATCGTATCTCTTTTTTCAAAAGGTATATAACGATGAAAGACATATTCATGGTGTTCCGTTTCAAATGTACAGTAGGTGTTGGTTTCATCCATGGAATAACGTAGCATGAGTGGTATACAATTCATTTCTTTTCCGGTAAAAGGAATGAGTGGTAAACACGCCGTATCAATGTGATAATCTACTTTTTTCGACCATACTACTTTTGCAACTGTATCATTGCGTATTTGAATGACACCTTGATGCGTTCTCTTCAATTGAAACAACGTAAAGTCTTTGACAGGGGTTACTTCTACACGATTGTATTGAATGTTTAATAAAGTAGATGCAGGAATGTCGATATTTGTACTGTAGACGAGGCACCATGCACCGCAGTACTTTAGAGGAAACATTTTTTCTCCTTCACAAGAAAATCCATTTCAATTTTGGCAGAACCTACGGTTCCGCACCTCCCTTGTAGGGTACACCCCTACAACCCCGTTATTTTCATTATTTTCATTATTTTCATTATTTTCATTATTTTCATTATTTTCATTATTTTCATTATTTTCATTATTTTCATTATTCATTATTTTCATTATTTTCATTATTTTATTATGGGGGTCGTAGGGGTTTACCCCTACAAAATTGAAACGCATTTGGCATTCTACTTTTAGAAAAATGTTGCAAGAAATCACTCCCGATCAACTGAAAGAGGGTGGGCGTTACTTTGTACGTGAAGGGAGTCAAACTTACTTTGGAACGTTTCTTAAAGTAGAAGGAGACCATATAAAAATGCGTGCAAGTACCGTAGGAAGTACGAACATGGCTCATATGTATTTTCACCGTTTACGTTATTTTCACCATACGTTTTACAAATGTATACCCGTTCTACGGCA
>Ga0214919_10012762_pt1 | contig 10284 bp, 9 predicted proteins | sample LL1503_MetaG_FD_177994 | JGI IMG/M metagenome (GOLD analysis project Ga0214919, IMG submission 177994) | Freshwater microbial communities from Lake Lanier, Atlanta, Georgia, United States - LL-1503 | ecosystem: Environmental > Aquatic > Freshwater > Lake | place: USA: Georgia | collected 2015-03-15 | reverse complement strand
AACATATAAATATAAATCTGGTCCTAACTCAATTGTAAGTAAATTTTTTAATTTTGATAATTTAATTGTTGAAAATGAATTTATACTACCTCATACGACAGTTGCACGAGTTAAATTTGGAGTTTATGAGTCTACAATTATAACTAATGCATTACCAGTTTCAAAATATGAAACAAAACTATATGTTAAAGCATATCGCAATTATTGGTATAAAAATCCATTAGATGATATGTTTTCTATAATTAATCCATTTTTATATATAACAAATTCAATTGGAAATTATATTACTATGAATACTATGCAAAAAACATTAAATGAAGATAAACAAATAATAGATAATATTGATAAATATGATTATGAATCAATGCATGGAAAATTTAGTATTAAGTTTGATAAATTATCAAATTTATATAAACATTACTATAAAAGATTTTATGAAAATGGAAAAAATGAAATTTAATTTATTATTAATTATTATTTTTATATTTTATTATAATATATAAGAATAATATGAATAATAATAATAATAATAATAGTAATAATAATAATAATAATAATATATATGAATGCTCAATATGTGCACATCCTTTATGTACTTCAGAAAAATGTATTAATAAAATTTTAAATAATAAAAATCTAACAAATAATAATAAAAATCAAATTAGAAAAATAAAACTTGATAAAATATTTATTAATTCATGTAAACATAAATTTCATAAATCATGTATTATAAAATGGTTAAATGTAAAAAAAAATAATGTATGTCCATATTGCAGAGGACCAATTGATTTAAAAGAAACTAATTTAGTTTTTTTTAAATTAACAGAAAATAATAATAATTTTAATAATAATAAGAAATTTAATTATAATAAATTTTTAAATTATATAAAATCATTAAACGATAATTTATTATTAGGAGAGTATGATAATGGTAATAATTTATTAATAATTTTATTAAAATATTATTCAAATTATAATATTATTGATTCTATAAAATATTTAATAGAAAAAAGAATAGATATAAATCATACAAATAACTACAACAACACTCCATTAAGTATTTCTTATAATACACAAAATTATAATGTTTTAAAACTATTAATTGAAAACAATGCAAATATAAATATTAATATTGATGAAACTCCATTTACTATAGAATTATTAAAAAAATTTTCGGTTATAAAAAATAACATTAATAATAGAGAAAAAATATTATTGAGAGAAATAATTAATATGTGTTTTGATAAGATAGAAAATATTGATATTACTGATCCAAATGGATACACACTATTAATGATAATTGATATATTTTTAAGTGACGATATATATTTTAATAAATATTTTGATAAAATTATTGATAAAGGTGCAAATTTAAATATTAAAGATAAAGATGGATATACTATATTAATGTGGTTAGTAGAAAATGAAGATATTTTAATAATTAAAAAATTATTAAATAATCCTAATATTGATATTAATTTAAAAAATAAAAATGGAGATACAGCATTAGATATTGCAATAAAAAAAAAAAATAAAGATTTTATAAATTTATTATTAAATAATGATAGATTAATTAAAACAAGTAAATCATTAAATAATTCTATTTTAACGAAAAATATAAATATTGTAAAATTATTAATTAATAAAAATTTTCCTATAAATAATTTGAATAAATATATTAATAATAATGAATTTAACAAAGAATATAAAAATAAAATAATAAAAATAAAAAACAACTTTAAAAAACTAAGTAAATTAAATCTTATCACAAAGATCAACATGTGAAAGCATCATCCTTCTACAACAATATCTTTTTAATCCCATCTCATCTAAAATTTTTCCTTCAACAGTTTTATTTTCTAAATCTTCGATTTCGATAAAACGATTTTTTCTATTATTTTTAATATCTTCATCAATATATGCCATTTGAATTCTGTTTAAGTATTCTTCCCATAAATGAGCAATAACTTTATTACACGTGAAACATCTAATCGGAATAATCATTATAGTATTATTATATAATTATATTTTATATATTTATATAATTTAAATTCAATTTTTAATTAATTTAATATAAAAGCGTTTATTTAAAAGCTTTTTTTTTATAGAATATATACATAATGGATACTAAAGCAAATCTTAGTAATAGAAAAAAAATAAATGAATTAGCAATTCAACATAATAAATTAACAACATTAGTTGCCTGTTTACTAAATGAAGTTGGAGCACTAAAAAAAGAATTAAGTGAAGTAAAAGGAGGAACTGATAATATTCCACAAATAAGGAATGATAATAATTCACGCAATGTTTCAAACAACCAACAACAAAACCAACATCAACAACATCAACAACATCAACAAAATAATCCTAATAGATTTCCAAATTTTAATGAATTAAGAGCAGAAGATATTTTAAAACAATTATCTATTAACAATTCTGATAATTAAAAATTATTATTTAGATAAAAAATTTAAAAATTTAAAAATTAAAAATTAAAAATTAAAAATTAAAAATTAAAAATTAATATAAATATATATTTATATTAATATATAATATGCTATGCAAATATAAAGATGTTTTAGGAATACCAAATAAAGGATTACATCAATATCGTATATTTAATATTGCAGTTTTTGACGTAATTTTAACAATTATTGTTGCATTTATTATATCTTATATTTTTAATATAAATTTTATATTAACAGTTATTATATTATTTTTATTAGGTATAATAATACATAGAATATTTTGTGTAAAAACAACTATTGATAAATTATTATTTTCATAAATAAGTATATTTTTATTATAAATATTTATAATAAATTAATTTTTTATAATAAATTAATTTTTTATAAATTCAATTTTAAATATCTTTAGATTTTTTTAAATATTAAAAATATATAATTATTTTAATATGTATTATTACATATTTTTGAAATTGTTTTTTGAGAAATAATTATATCTTTCTTTTTTAATTCTGATATTAATACTTTCATATATTGTTTTTGATCTTTTAATTCATTTGCAAGATCTTTGATAATATTTATTTGTAGTTCATTATATTTTTTTTTACTAATTTTATTTTTATCTATTGCATCAATTATTTGATAATCTAGTTTTTTACCATTTAACGTATCTAAATAACCATTTATTTCTAAATTTCCATTATGTACTTCATCATGATGAGTTTTACATAGTACTACTATATTTGACATTTTATCTTTATTAATATCATAATTATCGAATGTATTTTGTTCTTTAATATGATGTGTATCAAGTGGATATATTAATCCATTATCGCCGCATATACTACATTTATCAATATATAATTTATTATTATAATTTGACGTTTTGTTAATTAATAAATCTTTATTTTTATTTAAAATAATATTTCTAATTTTATTTGCACTATCAATAAAATCATTATCTTCTATTATATAATTTGCAATTTCTATTCCATATAAATTATCACCGGGACCATCTTCTAATTTTCTACCATAAATTATTGTTTCATTATTTTTATCATACGAAATTGTTAAATGCAAAAATTTTATATTATTTAATTCTTTTATACATTCTAATTCATATAATTTATGGAAATGTGTCGCCATAATAAAATTCACATCATTCTTACAAAATTTAATAATACTAGCGCTTACGATAGACAATGCAGAAGTTTCTTCGGTACCTTTACAAATTTCATCACCCAATACAATTGATCTATTATCAGAATATTTTAATATTGATCTTAATTCATCCATTTCAACTGCGAATGAAGACATTCCTTTAAAAATATTATCATCTCCATTAATTCTTGTAAAAATTTTTTTATATGGATAATAAATAAATTCTTTCGATGGTACGTAAAATCCAATTTGTGCTAATAAAATATTACAACCAACTGCTTTGCTTAAACTACTTTTACCTGAACCATTTACACCATATAACAATATTCCATTACATTTATTATGTAATAATTCTAAATCATTTTTAACATAATCAAATTCTTCATTAATAACTTCAATAATAGGATGTCTAATTTCTTTTGCATTAAAATAACTTTTTCCATTATTATCTTTTATTTCTGGTTTATTATATTTATATTTCAAAGCACATAATGCACTACATTTAATTACATCTATTAATGAAACAAATTTAGTAATTTCTGTAAATAAATCATTAAATTCATTATAAAATATATTTAAAACTTTAATATATTCATCTTTTGTTAAATTTTTAATATTTTCTTTTAATAATAATAATTCGTCACTATATTTAGTCAATTCTGCACTAACTATTTTAACATTGCTTCCATTATATTTTTTAATTTCATATTTTTCTTTATGTATTTTATCAAATTTACTAACTAAAAAATCTGCTCTTTTTTTTGTTGTATAAAAAAAATAACCTTCTCTATCATTATTTTCTAATTTAACAAAATCACTTCCATATTCAATTAAATTTGATAATATTTTACATTCATTATCAAAAAATAAATTTATATTATTAATTTTTTCTTGTATATTATCAATTTCACTAAAATTACCTTTATTGAAAAAAGAATTTCCAATATTTAATAATCCATATTTACCCATTTCTTTTAGATCAAATAACATTTCATATTTTAAAATATAATTATTAAATTTATTAAAATATTCTTCATTAATATTAAAAAGATTAATATCAAAATTTTTACAAACAAGTTCTATTAATTTTTGTATATTTTCATATGAATATGATAAATTTAAAAATTCATATGGGTGCAACATTTGCAATGACATTTTACGATGCATCCTTTCAATATCAATAATTTCATTTAATATTTTTTCAATATTAATTAATTTATTAGATTTTATAAAAATATCTATTAAATTATATCTTCTATTTAACTCATTAATATTAGTAATTGGATTTAATAATCTATATTTTAATAATCTTTTACCCATATTTGTAGATGTTTTTTGAATAATATCATAAAGAGACCCATATTTTAAATTATTATCGTTATTACTAATTATATTTAATTGATACATTGCATTATTATATAATATTAAGTGATCATTATATTCCCAGTGTATTGGTTTTAATATTTTTTCAATGATTCTTTCATTATGTTCATATGAAAATTCAAGAAGAATAATATATGAAATTAATGCATAAGTTTTTTTTTCTAAATCAATATATTCGATCGGGGATAAAATACCATAATCTTTAAATATTTTTTTTAAAAATGAATTTTGATAATTTACATTAAAAAATTTATTTTCAATTTTATCTTGATAATGTACTATTCTATTTATACCATTTATTCTTTTTCTTATATCATCTATTTTTAATTTATTAATATTATAACTTACAATAATTTCTTTTGGATTATATGATTCAATGAATCTATATATTTCTTCTAAAAATGCATTTTTTTCATAATATATAATACTATCTTCATAAATTACATTAAATCCAGTAGATAAATCAATAGATGAAATTCCAAATGAAAATACACATTTACCTGTTTTATAACAATTTTCTTCAGTTATATATATAGATACAATATTATTTGGATCATATTGATTTATCTCATCTATATACGTACCTGGACTATATATTTGTGTTATTTCTCTTTTAGGATTAGGTGGTTCTGTAGTTTGTTCTATTAATACAACTGTATAATTATTTGATAATAGTATATTAATGTATCTTTTAACGGAATTTAATGGAAATCCGGCCATTAATGCATTTGTACGACTATTTTCTAAAATTGTTTTATTACGACGTGATAATTGTATATTTAATAATTCTGTAATTTTTTGTGCATTGCCGATTTTTTCTTGATCATTATTAACACCATAAAATTCAAAAAAAGAACCAACTTGCATTAATACAATAGTTTTTGATCCATATTTTTTTTCAAAATTAATTTGATGAATAAAATAATCATCTATTAGCATAATATTCATATATTTTTATAATTTTTATTTTAAGTAATTATTTTTATTATAATTAAAATATTTTTTAATAAATTTATAAATATTTTTAAATTTATACTATATAGTAAATAAACTAAGACGAAGATAAAACTTCCAATTGGAATAATTGGAGTTTGGAAGAGAAAAAAATATTATTAGATATATATTTTATAATGTCTAAAAAGAAACTCAAATATTTAATTTAATCTATAGTTATCATGTGTGTTATAGTTGGGAAGATATTTTTCGCGATTATGATACAAATTATTTGGAAAATAAGACATATGGTATTGAAATTGCTATAAATGAAATAATAGAACAAATAAAAGAAAACAAAAAATAAATAATTTATATAAAAAATTAATATAAAAATAATTTTATATAAAAAAATAATATTTAAGATTTATGGTATTAATGGTATTATGACAAATTCAATTAAAAAAGTAATTAATGATTTAGATAATAAAATATATGGAAATGTAACTATTTATGGTTGGGTTAGAACAGTTCGTTCATCATCAAATATACTTGGTTTCTGTATTTTAAACGATGGATCGAATGTAAATGGAATGCAAATTGTTATTTCTTCTGAATTTATAAATGAAGATAAAATAACAAATTTTTTTAAAAATGTCAATACTGGAACTTATTTAAACTGTATTGGTAATATTATTTTATCACCTGCAAAAGGGCAAAAATATGAAATGCAATTACTAGATTATGAAATAAAAGGTAATGTTGAAGAATCATATCCTCTTGCAAAATCAAAAATGAATTTGGATACATTGCGAGAATATATTCATTTACGCGGTAGAACAAATACTTTTGGAAGTGTATTTAGAATTAGATCATCATTAATGAAATTATTACATGATTTTTATCATAATGAAGGATTTTTACACTTAGATCCAAATATTATAACAATTAATGAATGCGAAGGAGGTGCTGGAGTATTTCAAGTTACTGAAAATGATTTATCTAAACATAATGAATTAAAATTAATTAAAGATACTACAATTTATGATTGGAGTAATGATCATTTTTGTAATCCTGTTTATTTAACTGTATCTTCACAATTACAATTAGAGGCATTGGCGTGTTCATTGGGAAATGTATATACAATGAATAAAAGTTTTAGAAGTGAACATTCTTCTACTACAAAGCATGTTTCAGAATTTACTCATTTAGAAATTGAAATGATAAATATTAGTTTAGACGATTTAATGAATATTTCTGAAAAAATGATAAAATATGTTATTACTAAATTATTTGAAAAAAATATTGAAGATTTAGAAAATTTAGATAAAATTATTAGCATAGGATTAATTGAAAAATTAAAATATTTAGAAAATTGCGAATATAAAAAAATGAAATATATTGATGTTATACAAGAAATAAATAATGATATTATTAAAAATAAATTAAAAATTCCAAAATTAATTGATGGAGATGATTTAGGAAGTGTTCATGAAAATTATATTACTCAAAAATATAATTCACCTATATTTTTAACACATTGGCCCATGAAATTAAAGAGTTTCTATATGAAAGATTGTGAAGATGGTTATTGTGAATCATATGATCTATTATTACCATATGGAATAGGTGAATTAATTGGAGCATCAATGAGAGAAGATAACTATACTAAATTAGTTAATATGATGAATATAAAGGGTGTAAATCCTAAAAATTTAGAATTTTATTTAGATTTAAGAAAATATGGATCATGTCCTCATGGCGGATTTGGTTTAGGTTTTGATCGTTTATTAATGTTAGTAACAGGTATTCAAAATATTAAAGATGTTATTCCATTTCCAGTATATTATAAAAGTTGCAAATTTTAAAAATATTTTAAAAATAATTTAAAAATAATATATTTTTAATAATTATAATAGATGTCATTTATTACTAATTTTTTTAAATTTAATAATTCAGAAAAAAATAAAATCAATAAAGTTATAAAAGAATTATTAAAAGAGTATAATGAAGATTTAAATATGATATATATAATTGAATTATATAATAAAGAATCATCTAATATTACAAAAGATATTGAATTAATTAATAATGGAAGAAAAGAATTAATTAGTGAAATAAATAAAATTAAAGATAAAGAATTTGGTATATATCAAGCTTTATTAAATGATTTAGTATATTATTTATTAGAAAATTATATAGATAAAAATATTTTAGAAATGTATGATAATGAATCTATAAAAATAACAAATAATATTAATTTAATAGATAAATATAGAAATATATTAATTGTAAAATTAAATGAAAATAATTAATACAATTGAAATATATTAATTGTAAAATTAATTGTAAAATTAAATGAAAATATATTACAACATTCTATTTCTTTTTTTATAATATTCATTTTTAATAAATCTATAGATTCTAATATATTTTTTTCTAAGTTTGGAAGTAAAAATAAATCAGATTCTATTGTAAATAATATTATTGGGATTTTCAATATCATTTTTAATTGTATTATAAATATAACTTATAATTATTTTTGGAATATCCTGGAAATCAATTTTACCACTTATTTTTAAATGATTCTGAACATGAATTTATATAGTCGCTGTTTCAAAATTCAATTACAATAAATTTTATTAAATATTAAAATTTAATTTATTATAATTTTTTTCTATAATAACTATATAAATGAATAAGTTAAATTTAAAAGAATTAAAAAATATATGTAGAAAAAATAGTATTAAAAAATATTCATCCTTAAATAAAGAAGATTTAGTAAAATATATAAAAAAAATGAAAAAAATAAAAGGAGGTTCAGATATAATTTTAAATAGAACAAAATTATTAGAATTATTAGGTATTCAAGAATCAATATTAATACAAAAAGAATATATTTTTGTAGATAATATGAAAATTACAGAAATAGAACCAAATACATTTAAGGGATTAAGTAAAGTAAAATACTTATATTTAAATGGTAATGAAATTACAGAAATAAAAAAAGATACATTTAATGGATTAAGTAGTTTAAAAGAATTATTTTTAGAAAATAATAATATTAAAACAATAGATCCATATGCATTTTCTGGATTAAGTAATTTAATAAAATTATATTTAAGAAATAATAATATTAAAGAAATAAAACCAAATACATTTTCTGGATTAAGTAAGTTAGAAAGTTTAGATTTAAAAGAAAATAATATTCAAGAAGTAGACGCAATATCATTAAATGGATTATCAAATAGTACAATTATAATTTCTGATTTGAGTAATAATTTCTGATTTGAGTAATAATTTCTGATTTGAGTAATAATTTCTGATTTGAGTAATAATTTCTGATTTGAGTAATAATTTCTGATTTGAGTAATAATTTCTGATTTGAGTAATAATTCTTATAGAAAAGGAATTAATGTAATCATGCTTATAGAAAATGAATAAATTAATAGATTAAAAATAATAGTATTTTTTAATCTATTGATGATAATAAAGTAAGTCTTTGTTTATTTCTAGAATGTTTTATAATTTTTAAAATTTCTTTACCTTTTTTATAATAACCATTAAAAATATTATCAATACAAAATGAAGATTTATCTATAAATTCTGATTCTAAGAAAGTATTTTCATCAATTTTTTTTGAAAATTAACTCTTAATTCATTAATTTTATCTATATCTTTACAGACTAATATTATATCTTTTTCTATTTATATTGGTGCTGTTTCAAAATTCATTTACAATAAATTTAACAATGGATATTTTAAAAATATTTTTAAAATATCCATTAAAAATTATAAATTTGTTTTTTATTTTAAGATAAAAAACAAAATATTATTTTTTTTATAAATTTTTTTACTAAAAAAAATATTTTTTTTGTATTTTAAATATGAATAAAAATATTAAAATTATAGTATTATTAAACTCACTTATTTTATAAATAATTATAAAATAAACGTATTGGTTTTCTTCCTTTATTGCTTTTATTTTTCTTTATTTATAAATCTCTTGTATTTGCTAAATTTAAAAATATAAATTTATATATTTTTGAATATTATTTATATAAAAAATAATATTTTTTAATCCATTTTTTTTTACTAACAAAATATTTTTTTTAATTTTAAAAACGAATAAAAATTAAAAAACATTAAAATCGCAGTAATGTAACTCCCTTATTTTATAATTATTTATAAAATAAACGTATTGATTAGAATACTATTTATTATTTTATTTTCATATATTTTTATCATTCGTTTTGTAATATTAAAAAGATTATTTTTAAATTTATTTTCAACAATTAATCCAAATGATAAATAAGTAAATTGTTCATAATTTTGTATAGAT
>Ga0214919_10012760_pt1 | contig 10284 bp, 10 predicted proteins | sample LL1503_MetaG_FD_177994 | JGI IMG/M metagenome (GOLD analysis project Ga0214919, IMG submission 177994) | Freshwater microbial communities from Lake Lanier, Atlanta, Georgia, United States - LL-1503 | ecosystem: Environmental > Aquatic > Freshwater > Lake | place: USA: Georgia | collected... | reverse complement strand
AGGCATGCCGTAAAGCCGACTGGATAGACGCAACGCAAGGTTGGTGCCGCAAGGGAATGCCCAGATCGGCCATAGCCAAAGTTGAATCCACATTTCCCAATTGCGGGTTTCACAAAACCCTCCTGCGGTTGGCCAAGGAATATGGCGGTTCAACGCTTGTTGGTGGCTTCAAAGTGATGCGAGGAATCGTGAAGTGGTGACGCGTGTGGGAGTTTGTGGGGTAACGATCCGGGCTGCGGTCGGTATACTCGTTCCATGGCATCTTCACAAATTCCGAGCCATCGCCCGCGATCCAGTGGCTGCATGAATCGCTCCAAGGAGTTCGAGCGTCAGCGGATAGAACTGCTGTCGGTCGAGGAGCGCATTCGGCTGGCACTGAGCCTGAAGGAGCGGTTCGCCGGTATCCTGCAGAACAATCGAGTGGACGACTACGATGGCGCACCAGCCCGATCTTCTTGAGGCAGCGGAGCGGATCGCTGAGATGCTCGTGGAGCAGGGCATCCGAGCCATCGTCATCGGCGCTGCTGCACTTGCCGCCCATCGCTACGTCCGGCACACGGAGGACATTGATCTGGGCGTGAGCATCGCGGTGCGTGATTTCCCCTCTCTAGCAGACAGGCTGCGGACGGCGGGCTTCGACGTGGCTCTCCGGGAACCCGATGGCCAGGATCCGCTCGGTGGTGTGATTGACGTCAGCGGCCCGTTCGGGCTGGTGCAGATCGTCAACTTCGGCGAGCGGTTTCCTGCCGTGATTGAGAGCGGCCTCGCCGAAGCCACGCTGCGGATGCGGGAGGGCGGGAGCCTCCGGATTATTCCCTTGGCCAACTTGATCGCACTGAAGTTGTATGCGGGCGGGATGAAGTCCAAGGCCGACATCGTCGAACTCCTGCGGCGGAATCCGGACGCCGACCGCGATCACATCCGTGGGATGTGTCGGCAGTATCGGCTGAGGGGGCTCGAACCGCTGATCCGGGAGGCTGACAACCTTTGAACGATCTGGTTCGTGGGCTGACAGGTTGGCCGCGCAAGAAACAACCGGCAAGGGCCATGGATGGCCCTGCCAAGTGATGGTGGCAGGATGCCGCGTAAAAAAACCCGCCGGGGCCATGGATGGCCCGGCGGGCGTGAAGGCGGCACGAAGCCGCGCAAAAAAACAGCCGGCAGGGGCCAAGGATGGCCCTGCCGGCGTGAAGAAAGTGGCGGGGACAGGAACCGAACAAATGCGGTTTCATTCGGGAAATCGAAGGGTCGCGTCCAAGTGCGACGCAGAATGCGACGCAATTTCGCCCGATCGCGTGGAAAAGCTTGCCCGGGCGGTCGTCCTGGTGGCCGGAATGAATATCCCGGAGGCCGCGCGGGAGGCTGTCCTCGCGCGGGTGGTCGCTGGTCTGACCCAAGGTGCGGCCCAGTCTGAACACCCGCTACGGACGCGCGGGGAAGGCCCTGGCGGGCATGCGGGGCGTCAGCCCTCCGTTCGGGCAGCCTCGAGGTAGGCCCGCCAGACTCGTGAATAGGCGCAGCCCCAGGTTTCGTCATGGCAGGCGCGGTCGAACTCCACGGGATCGATCCCCGGCGTCTTGGAAAGCCGGTCGAGTGAAAAGTTCCAGGCCAGCGCGTGCGCCCATTCGTGGCAGAGCACCTCGACGGCCTGCGGCTCACCAAGATCGCGGTTGAGCATGACCACGAACCGCTTATCGCGCCGAAGGCACTGGCCCAGGATCGTTTCGGGCAGCCAGGAGGCCCGAACGACGACAGGGAGGGCTGGAGGGCACTCCCGTCGAAGACCCGCCAAAACCGTCTGAAACTCTCGCCAGCCAGGGCGGTTTACAAAGGAGTGGGCAGGCGTGGAGAACAGACTGCCGGCCCCCATCAGGGCTCCGCGGTGGCAGCAGAGAATGCGCGCGGAATCACGACGGCTGGAAATCATGCGCGCAGTGTAGCGCTGACGAAGCCCGCGCGCTACCTTGGAGCATATGGACAAGCCGCAACCACAACCCGCCAATACCGACGCCAACATCCGGAAGGCTGCTGAGGCCATCGCCGAGGTGTTGCAGATGAAGCAGGAGTTCATTCGCTGCCATGAGTTTCTTGCCAACAGGACTGCCCGGCTCGTGGAACTGCTCGGTCAGGCAGAATCCCGCGGGTATCTCCTCGAAGACTCGCTGACGCTTGTGGATACGGTTCATTGGCTGCAGATGATCGACTGGCAGACCAAGTTCCTGTCGATGGTCCTGAACTTCACGAAGGACCCCAGCACCAAGTCCCTCCGCCCGCTCGTCGAACTCTACGGCCGTGACCGGGACCGCATGAAGGTTGAGGTGGGAATTCTTGAGCGGCAACTGAAACACCGGCTGGCTACGTTCGCACAGCCCGACGATGCCACGGTCCGGAAGGTCGTCGTGAAGAACGAGCAGCGGGTGTTGGCCGTCTACCTGCACGTCTGCTCTGGCTACGGCGGCGCGGCTCTGGCACGGTGCTTCAAGGTGCCACGAACGACCGCCTACGGCTGGATCGACTGGTTCAAGAGCCTGCCCGAGGGCCTGCGCGACGGCATTCTGGCATTCATGGATACGCAGGTGCCGATCATGGCCGCGTGTCAGGTCCCGGCGGTCATGCCCAAGCCTGCGGCGGCACCGGTGGCCAGTCAGTCGGGTAGCGCGACGTTGGTGGCACAGACGGCGTGATTGCGCGCGAGCGAAGGGTGGTTGGGAGATCGTTTTTCAGCCTCCCATGAAGCCTCGATTTGGTGGGTACATTTTCGACGGGTGCCGCATTTCACAACACACGCGGTCTTGCTCGTGATTCAGCGCAGATGCAGTGTCGAGCGGCCGGACACAATGCCAGAGCAGCCCCCCGGATGCGCTAAAATATGGGCTGGCTCGACGCAGAAAACCTCACGGAAGTTCATGGTTTTCGACGTCCGCCAACAGGTGAAACGCCAGAAAGTACGGATTCTCGCCGCGGCCAAAGTCGCCCCGGCACACAAGACGCATCAAGGAGGATACCCATGTCGAAAGCAAGCTCATCCAACGATCCAGCAGGCCGGGAACTGTTGGCAATGCTCAGGAACGCACGACGGAACAAGTTCGGCGATCCCAAATACCACTCGGGTCGCAAGAAGAAAGAATTCGCATCGCCGTATCTGGAGTTCCTCGACAAGCTGGAGAAGGCCGCCCGGAAGACGCCGCAAATCTACGAGTTCGACCCCGGGCACGCTGACGGGATCAGGCATGCCGATTTGGATGCAGGCGTGAGGGTCCTGAACGAGCTGATCTACGAGTGCCAGCGCAGCCTTGAGGGCATCGAGCACGCGCGGCTGGACTTGGAGGCGCGGGGGTGGGCGAGAGGGCAGGGGTTGGGGGTGTAAGTACGCCGACGGGAGTTCCCGATCAGCCTGGAACGCTCGGGCTGCCGTCGTGCGTTGCTCCGGGGCCAAGGTCTGACGGACGCCCAGCCACGTGAAGGCGAGCCTGACGGCGGCCATGGTGGTGCGGAGTCTCTGGGCGGCGTTGGGAGTGGTCTGGGTGACGGGCGTGTTGTTGGGTTGGGTTGTAGACCGGCTCGTGGTGTGCTGGCCGGTGTCGTGGGATGTGGTGGTTGCTGTGGACAGGGGTACGTGCGATCTCCGTGGAGAATGGGTTAAAAGACCGTCCGCTATGACTCCCGACACCGCGCGGCTGCTAAGTGGTGGCTTGCGTTATTTTCCCGCCCGCTAGGCGTTGTCGCCGAGAATCTCACGGAGCCGCGTGCCCGGCAACCGGCCGAGGTTGAGCGGTTCCACGCCCTCGCCAAACGTGACCACGGTCGCCATGCGGATCGACCACTCGACATGCTCGATCGCAGCGAGTTGGATGATGTACGACCTGCCCACCCTCGCAAACGCCTGCGTAGGCAGGACCTTGTCCCATTCGCTCAGCCGGCGGCGGAAGAGCAGCACGCCTGCCGGTGACTTGGCCGCGACCCGCGTGTAGTTGCGAAGCGACTCGATCCAGCAGATATCGCCGACTGTCACCGCCGCCGTCGTGGCCTTTCCGGCCAATCGTACGTCCGCCACGTCGCCGAGCCCCAAGACCGTAGCATCTGCAGGCTCATCCGCGTCGAGGTTGTCGCTGTCCTGTTCGCCCTCTCCCTGCGGCTGGCCCTGCGGAGCGACAGCCTGCTTCTTGAGGCGGGTAACCGTGTCGGCAAGCCGCTCGGGATCGACGGGCTTCACCAGATAGTCGGTGGCGGCAGCGGCGAACGCCCGGACGGCATACTTCTCGTGGGCCGTGATAAACACCATCTGCGTGCCGTCGGGCACGTAGTGGAGCAGGTCGAAACCGCTGCCTCCAGGCATTTCCACGTCGAGAAACACGACGTCCGGCGGCTGCGTCTCGAGAACGGCCCGGGCCTCGGCCAAAGTCCCTGCAACACCGACGACACCAATCTCCGGATGGGCGGCAAGCAGCTTCCGCATCCGTTCATTGGCATCGGTCTCGTCGTCGACAAGCAGGGCCGTGAGCATCGTTGTATCCAGGCTCGTGCGAGCCGACGGGGATAGTGAAGGCATGTCAGACAAGCTCCGCAGCCGGCGTTGGCTCGTGGCTGGCTGGCGCCGGCTGGGTGAGCGTCGCGGGCATCCGAATGACGACCCGCACCCAGCCGCCGTCGAGGTCGGGGTCGATCACCGTGTCGACGGTGGCCGCTTCGTCGACCAGCAGGGCCAGCCGCTTGCGCAGAGAACGGATCCCCGTGGAGGGTGAACGCGTCGCGTCTGGCGGCACCCATCGGCCGGTGTTGGCGACCACCACCTCGAGCCAGCCATCAAGCACCTCCGCCGTCACGCTCACCCGCAGCGGCATGCTGCTCGTCTGGGCTCCATAGTGCAGCGCGTTTTCGAGGATCGGCTGAATCAGCATCGGCGGCACGATCACGGCATGGGCCGCCCTATCGCAGGAGAAACGGCAGACGAGGTTGTCGCCGAACCGGGCGTGCTGGATCGCGAGGTATTTCTCCAGGGCCCGCAATTCCCGCGACAGCGGCTCGAGTGTGCGGGCCTCTCCGAGCGTAAACCGCAGGTAATCGGCGAGGTCGCGGATGACGCGATCCACGACCTCGGGTTCGTCTTTTCTGTTCGCCACGGCGTTGAGCGCATTGAAAAGGAAGTGGGGATTCATCTGCTCCTGCAGTTGCCGCAGTTCGAACGTTCGGGCGACGGACTCCGCTTGGAGCAGCCGGAGTTCCGCGTAGATCGCGGTCGCCTCGGTCTCGGCAAGCCGGAGCTTGGTCCTGTAGAGCTCCTGGACCACCTCCAGCCCGAAGATGCCCGCGCACCAGAAGCCCGCCATGATGATCCGCGGCGCGAGCACCCAGAGCGTCGCGTCGCGGGTCCATTTGGAAGGATCGCCCAGGAGTCCGGCAAAGATCATCAGTAGCAGCGATGCTACAAGGCCCGACGTCGCCAAGGCCACGATCAGTGGCCAACGCACCCGCCTCGGCAGCACGCAGAGCCGTGGCATCTCGAACAACAGATAGACGAGAGTCGTGATCACGAAGCCCGAGCCGGCTCGCAACACCGATGTCAGCAACGTCGTCTCGGCAGGAACAAAGCCGTTGCTCAGTCCCACCGCGGTCAGAAAGATCGCCGACCAAAACACGACCTGAAACGACCAGAAGATTCGCGTCCGCATCAGCGGCAGCGAGTCACGCAGGGCTGCGATGTGCGGAGGCGCGACGTCCTTCGCATTCGCAGCGTGCGAGCGGCCCAGTGGGGTTCCATCCGTAGGAGTTGTCACCGGGGCGTCATCTCTGATGAGGGTCACGTGGGGCAACCGCGGGCAATGCCGCTCAAGCGGCTGACACGGCGGAGCGGGAAGGAGTGTCGCTCGACCACGCTCCCATTAGTATGACCGCAAACCGGGGCAGGTGCACCATCGACCTGTGTCGATTCGTGCACGCCAGCGCGTTGATTCGTGCACGCTAGCGCGTCGATTCGTGCACGCCAGCGCGTTGATTCGTGCACGCTAGCGCGTCGATTCGTGCACGCCGCGCGTCGATTCGGCATTTTGTGGCTACCGGCCGCTTGATGAGCGGGCGGGCGGGCGATAACGTCGCCGAAAGAAGGCAGTTGCTGGTTGCGGCTGCACGCGTCGATCCCCATCACAACAAAAGGTTCCGGTGCCATGAAGTCTCTCGCTCGATCGCAAGCCGCCCGTCGTCGGGCCGCCGCCGCTGTTGCCGTCGCCAGTGTCAGTGGCGGCTATCTTGGCACCCAGTCCGCCGAGGCGGCGATCGTGTCTATCGACCTCACGAATGTGAACGGCAAGAATTTCACTGGAGTGAATGCAGGGCTCAGTGACGGTGACAGCAAAGGGTTCTATATGTCCTTCGGTACCGCAGGCCAACTGCAATTCAACGTGTACAATAAGTACGACCCTGATTATCTCTACACGGGCATCAGAGTATTTCCCTCAACTCCCGATTATAGTTTTTACTACGGAGGTATTGCCAATGGTGGCGCTCTTTCCACTCCGCGGAACTATGCGTTTGGGACCCTGATCAACGGTTCGACAAGTAACTTCAGCCTCGGCAACTATGGCAATAATGCGCTGTTCAATTACGTGCCTTATACTGCCCCACCTTTTGACGGCTACCTGGGGTTCTTGAGCAGCGGCGACGACGGCAACGGCACCAACGGCGTGTACGGCTGGATCAAGGCGACCTGGGACGGGACGAAGTTCGAGTTCTATTCGGCCGCGTATGAATCAACGCCCGGCGTGGCGATCAAGGCCGGCGATCTCCCCGTCCCCTCGGCCGTCCCCGAAATCGATCCGAGTGGACTCGCCAGCGCGGTCTCGCTCGTGATGGGTTCGGTGGCGATGCTCGAGCAGCGGCGGCGGAAGCGGGCAGCGTCGGCGGCGGTGACAGCCGCCGTGACGGCCTGATCGATGGCCGATCGTCGCCAGAAGGTGCTTCTCGTCGGCTGGGACTCGGCCGACTGGAAGATCATCCATCCGCTGCTCGACGCCGGTGAGCTGCCGGGCCTCGCCCGGCTCGTCGACACCGGCACGAGCGGCAACCTGACGACGCTCGAACCGCAGCTCTCCCCGATGCTCTGGACGAGCATCGCCACGGGAAAGATGGCCTACCACCACGGCGTGCCGGGGTTCACGGAAGTGGCCCCCGGCACCGGTGCCGTCGTGCCCGTCTCGGCCGCGACGCGAAAGTGCCGCACGATCTGGGAAATCCTCGGGGAGCGTGGCCTGCGGAGCCACGTCGTGAGCTGGTTCGCCACCCACGGCGAGGAGAACCACCCCGGCTGCGTCGTGTCGAACATGTTCTGCCACGTGCAGAACACGAAGGCGGGGCAGGACCCTGCCGAGTGGCCGGCGCCGCCCACGGGCACCTACTGGCCGGCAGAACTGGCCAGCGTGATGAACGACCTCCGGGTCAGCCCGCACGACATCGATCCCGACGATCTGATCCGGCTCTTCGTGCCGGCGGCCCACACGGTCGATCAGAAGAAAGACCGGCGGCTCTGGGCCCTCGCCGAGAAAATCGCCGAGGCCTGCTCGGTCCACAATGCGGCCACGCATCTGCTCGAGGCCGAGCCCGACTGGGATTTCATGGCGGTCTACTACCGCACGGTCGACGAGATCAGCCACCTCTTCATGCCCTACCATCCGCCCCGGATGGCCGGGATTCCCGAGGCTGATTACGAGCTCTACAAGCAGGTGGTCACCGGCATCTACAAGCTCCACGATCTCTTCCTCTGCCGGCTCATGCAGTTGGCCGGCCCCGACACGGCGATCGTGCTCGTCTCCGACCACGGATTTCACAGCGACCACCTGCGGCCGAAGTTCACGCCGCGGGTGCCGGCCGGGATCACCGTCTGGCATCGGCCGCAGGGGGTGTTTGTGGCCAGTGGGCCCGGGTTCAAACGCGACGAGCTCGTCTACGGCGCCCGGCTCCTCGACGTCGCCCCCACGATCCTCCACTGGTTCGGCCTGCCGGTCGGCGCCGACATGGAGGGCCGCGTCCTCGAAGACGTCTTTGATGCGCCGAGGCGGCCGGTCGAGACGGTGCCGACGTGGGAGACGGGCGATGACTCCCAACGGGAACGGAAAAGCCTCGGGGCGGGGGCCGACAAGGCGCTGCTCGAGCAGTTCGTGGCCCTCGGCTACATCGACGAGATCCCCGACGACCCCGGCCAGGCGGCCGCGCAGACCAACCGTGAGAACGACTGGAACATCGCCCGGGCGTGCATGTATGGGCAGCGCTACGAACAAGCCCTGCCGCTTCTGGAAAACTGTTTTCATGCGGCCCCCTTCCGCACCGACTACGCGCAGGTGCTCGCCACTTGCCAGATGAAGCTCGGCCTCCTCGACGAAGCCGACGCCACGGTTGCCAAGGCCGCCGAGACGTTTGGCCGCACCGAACAGGCCGATCTCGTTCGAGCGTCGATCGCGATCCAGAAAGAGGACTTTCACGGAGCGCTCGCGGCGCTCGAGCGGGTCCGTGAAAAAAGCCCGGGCGAGGTGCAGCTGCAGCTGATGCTGGCGCAGAGCTACCAGGCGCTTCGCCGCTGGGGCGACGCCGAGACCGCCGCCCGGGCCGTGCTCGCCGCCGACCCCGACAACCCGCAGGCGTTTTTGGTTCTCGCGCGATGCTCGCTCCGCGCCGGCCGGGCCGAGCAGGCGGAGGAAGCGGCGGCCGAGTGCATCGGCCTGCAGTTCGGCAATCCACACGGGCATTTTCTGCTTGGGGCGGCGCTTGCCAGCCAGGAGCGGTTCGAGGAGGCGGTGCGACCGCTGGAGAATGCGATTCGGCTCGCGCCGTCGTTTCTCAGGCCGCAGCGGCTGCTCGCGTGGGTGTATCGCCGACTCGGACAGCCGGACCGGGCTGCGGTCTGCGAGTCGCAGAGATTCGCGACGTTGCACGACCTACGGAAAGAGCAGGCGGCCACGAAGGCGGCGACGCGGGAGCAGGCGACGGCGCGGGCGGCCGTGCGGGCCGAGCAGGACCGGATCCGGCGGGCGGAGATCGACCGGAAGAAGGCGGAATATGACGCGATCGAGCCGAAGGATTTTGTGATCGTGTCGGGGCTGCCGCGGTCGGGAACGTCGCTCTTGATGCAGATGCTGCGAGCCGGCGGGATCGAGCTGCTCACCGACGCCAAGCGAGCAGCCGACGAAGATAACCCGGAAGGCTACTGGGAGTGGGAGGCGATCAAAAAACTCCCCAAGAACCCGCGGCTGATCGAGCAGGCCGAGGGGAAGGCGGTGAAGGTGATCTCGGCGCTGCTGCCGAGCCTGCCGGGCAAGCACCGCTACACGATCATCTACATGGTGCGACCAACCGAGCAGGTGGTCGATTCGCAGTGGGTGATGCTCGCTCGGAAGGGCACGCAGCCCAAAAGCGAGAAGCAGCACCTCATCGAGGTGCAGGAGCATCACAGCCGACAGGTCCGCGAAGTGTTGAAGAAGAGCGAGCGTGTGACGCTGCTGGAGGTTTCGTATCCCGACCTCGTGGCCGACCCAGACCCTGTGATCGTCGAGCTTGCCAAACTCCTCCCGGGTCGGTTCAACCCTGGCCCAGCCGTGGCCGCATGCGTGCAGCCGAAGCTCTTCCGCAACCGCGGTGGCTGATGCACAAGCGATGAGGCAGTGCGGTCTTCTGGCTGTAGCCAAGAATCACTGACGAGGGCTGGGCCTGCTCGAGCATGTATGGGCAGGCGCGCGGCGTTGAGTGGTCTCCAGCGCGCGTCGATTCGTGCACGCCTGCGCGTCGATTCGTGCACAGCGCGTCGATTGGTGCACGCCGCGCGTCGATTCGGCATTTTGTGGCTACTGGCCGCTTGATGAGCGGGCGGGCGATAACGTCGCCGAAAGAAGGCAGTTGCTGGTTGCGACTGGACGCGTCGATCCCCATCACAACAACAAAAGGTTCTGGTGCCATGAAGTCTCTCGCTCGATCGCAAGCCGCCCGTCGTCGGGCCGCCGCCGCTGTTGCCGTCGCCAGTGTCGGTGGCGGCTATCTTGGCACCCAGTCCGCCGAGGCGGCGATCGTGTCTATCGACCTCACGAACGTGAACGGCAAGAATTTCACTGGCGTGAATGCAGGGCTCAGTGCCGGTGGTTACGCCAGGTTCTCTATGTCCTTCGGTGCCGCAGGCACACTCTGACCTGCCCCCATGAATGACGCCAGATTCTAAGTTAGGGTTTTGCCCTCCAACAGACCAGCCCTGTGCGGTTGCGGAGGCGCAGCCGTAGCAACCGCACAGGGCTGCAGCGACTCTGGGGCCGG
>Ga0214919_10012759_pt1 | contig 10285 bp, 11 predicted proteins | sample LL1503_MetaG_FD_177994 | JGI IMG/M metagenome (GOLD analysis project Ga0214919, IMG submission 177994) | Freshwater microbial communities from Lake Lanier, Atlanta, Georgia, United States - LL-1503 | ecosystem: Environmental > Aquatic > Freshwater > Lake | place: USA: Georgia | collected... | reverse complement strand
ATATCACAGCATGTTCACCAAAAGCAGTTTCTGATGTCCACGGAATCATGAAATCATTCACACCATCCTGCTCACCAGCGTCTGATCTTGCACGGGCCATGGCCACAGACAATCTATACGAAGCATAAGGATCGCTGCCATTCACACCAGGCAGCACATAGGTATATCTCAAGGGCTCGGCTATTTCTGCCGGCAAGTGTGCTAGGTCTTCGGTGATGAATTCTCTGGCTCTCATCGACGAATTCCTTCTTTTACAGGTTCTTGTTCAATTTGACAACATTCTAAAGGAATTTTACCTGTTGTTCGGGTGGGTATTATCTGATCAGGGTAATTCAAACTACAAAGTTTTTGGCGGTATGTTTCTGCCAAGTCCATGCTGGGTATACCACTTTTAATCACAGCACTTCCTGTTTGACCAATCTGATCTACTATGAGATCTTGAGGAACACGAATCTCATGACCGTAATCTGTTTTAGGATAGTCTCGAGGAAATACATCTGGCAAAGCATGCCAAACAGTTTCGGAGTTCATATTTCCGGGCTTGTTTCCAAACTTTCCTTGAAGGATTAGTTTAAAACTTTTTTTCGGAGGATTATCAGTGGCAGTATCAGTAGATGCCAGTTTGCCCAATCCCAATCCTGCACCCAGTCCACCTATCGCAGGTAATACCCGCTTGATACCTTGCTGGATTGCAGGAAGAACATAAGGAGCAGCCGCTTTGCCTAGAGGTGCTAGTTGTTCTCTTATGAATTCTCTTGCTCTCATCGGGGATAACCTTTGAATGCCTTTACCGGGCTCACTGTGCTGGTGCTGGGTATTTCTTGACTGCGGAGATCACCGTGGTTGAGATCCTGTACTTCTGACCCAATGGCTTTGTATGCCATTTTCAACATGTTGTGTTCTTCTTCGGTGTAAGGTGCCGAAATGTTGTAGCGGCCGGCCCAGGATTCACCATCTATGTCAGGAACAAAAGTTCCGTCGGTGCTGGCTGCTGCCATCATGATACGATTTAGTTCATACACTCGATCGGCTCGATTAGGATCAACAAATTTGTGTAGTCCCACTGTAGCATAACTTTTTGTTTTGCTAAGCCGGCCTACTGCTTGTCCTTCAGCGATGAACTCACTGGCTCGCATGTTAGATGCCGTTTGAGCCTGCTGTAGCAGATGTTGCTGTGCCCAATGCTGTGGCAGTGAATGCAGATCCTGTGAGGATGTTCAAGTAGTTGCCTGCACCAACATAGTATTGTTGCACAGTATTACCAGGAACTTGGATAGCATTGGCATACAAGTTGCCAGTGGGTGTGGTCATTGTGGCATTTGCAGGAACGCCATTGGCCTGTGTATAGGTCAACTGCACTACTGAAACTTGAAATGTAACATTAGACAGTGTTGTGGCAATTTCCACCTTGTCTGTGGTCCAGGCCACATTGCTTACCGCGTTCACAACTTGAATAGCCATTATTTATTATCCTTATTTAGATCTGCCACTGCCACAGGGCGGAACAGATTTGTGGTCTGACTCAGCACGCCGGGAATCATCACAGGTTGATTACGCACCTCTTGTGGTGTAGGTGCAGGCGGATGTCGTTCCGACAACCGTGCCATGGTCTCTGCGTAGGTCTGAAATTGATTGCTCATGTTATTACCTAAGTCCAGCGATTTCCATCATGCGACGCAGTTCATGATCACCGTTGTAACCCATGCGATCATCTTGGCCGGCGATCACTGGAACAGTAGTTTGTCCAGGTTTAGGTCCGTCTATTCCACCGCTGTACATTCCAGCATTGTCTGTACCTTCTTGGTTTGTAGGCCAGTCTGGATGATTTTTTGTTTCGTCGGTGTCGCCATAGGCTTCGTCCACATCAAGTTTAGGAAACATTTTGTTTGAAGATTTTGGTGGAATCACTACGGTGATTCGTCCGTCTTTTTTAGGTTTCCACTCCCAACCACCTTCGTCAGATTTTGTCACATCGACTTGGTCATCATTAGAAACGGTCATGTCATAAGGTAATTTAGGTGGTTGTTCTTCTGCACCCCAACGATCTTCATCCATTTCTTCACTGTCACATCCACATGAACTAGATCCGCATGATGGGCAAGCTTCTTCATCACCCATGGTTTGGATGGCAAGCATTTGTGAATCGTCGCCAGTCATGTCATGGATGTGATCATCATCGTGGCCCATGCCTGCCATCTTCAGCAGGTCGGCCAGCATTGTTGCGTCTTCATCTGTGGCTGTGACTGTGAGACTTTTTTTTGGACCACCATGCTCGTCGTTGTTCATGCTCATGTTGATGTTCATGCTTTCGGAGATCATGTTTTCCAACTGACGATTCAAACTATCGTAGATGCCTTTGCCGTAGTTGTGACCACCGCTGGATTTGGGTGCAGCACCACCAGTTGCTACACTACCAGAACTAGTGGTTTCATCTACTTCTTTTTTCTTCTTGTCTTTCTTCTCGTCGTATTCAATGTCCTTGGTCACTTTCTTGCCGGCTCGTTCAGCCCGGCTATCTTCGCTACCACGGCGCTTGCCATGAATACCATCTTTTTCTCTTTCATCGTATTCGATGTCCTTGGCTACACGACGTCCGGCTCGTTCAGCACGGTTGTCACGCTTGCTGGTTCGCTCTTCGTCCATTTCCTGGTCGTCGCTGCCCATGCCCTTGCTTTTTTGATTCTGCATGTAGTCATCCACAGCAGTCATCATGCCTTCGATCTTGGCCAACTTGGCTTGCACCCATTCTGGCAGATTATCCTCGTCACCTAGTATCTTTTCCAAGGCCTGTGCATGACGCACCACGGTCTTGATATCGTCCTTGGCCATTTCACCTTCGCGATCGTATTCACCGGAATCTTGTGGTTGGATCATGTCTTCGGGCATGTCGCCTTCGTCAGTCATCAACTTGCTTGTGCCTCGATTGATCTTGGCACCAATCTTCTTGCCCATGCCTGCGCCAACCTTGCGGCGGCCCACTGCACCTGTTGGTTCATCATCGGCACCTGCATCGTGACCAGCACCGCTGTAGTTGCCTTTCACTGGACGATGGATTGTGCTGCCCGGCTTGGAGGTATCGATCTCACCACCGCTGCTGCTTCTGCGGCGAGTAGGCGTGTCGTCAAAGTCACCTGCTTTGAACGGTTCGTGCAGTTTAGACCAATCTGATGCTTCTTCCATGTCACGATTACGGCCACGCACAGCTTTTTTCATTGCCGAGGCCGCCACATCGCCTAGCATTTCGTCAACTTCTTTTTTGGCACCAACAATCTTGTCAGCGAAACTGATCTTGTCAAAAGGTTTTGCCAAAGCAGCAAATTTCTTTTGCTTGGGTGTCATTGGCACGCCACCTTCTTTCACAGGTTCGTCAATGGCCTGTGGAGGATACATTGCTGTATTCTTTGGTGGCATAGCTTTTTTGTCCGCTGGTTGCCCAGATGGTTTCGGAAATTTGTCAGTTATTACTCCAGGATCTGATGGAAACCGTGGTGCTGTAAGTTTGTCACGTATTTTGTCAGCCATTGATTTTTTAGGTGGCACAGGAGCACTGGCCTTGCGCTGAGGAGCGTTTACAGTCTTAACTTCGGGTTTGTATGATGCCACATCTTGTGGAGTTGCATCGGTCTCTTGTATTTTCCTGCCGTTGAGATGATGTCGTACTTTATGAAGCATATCTAACTCATGTTCAACTCGTGAAGGTTGATCTCCACCAAATCCTTGTGCCATGTTATAAAGTTGGTCATCTGTTGCATTTTTTATTCGGCCATGCATATTCGGTGAATACTTTGCCAACAATGATTTTGCATCGTGTGTTTTTCTGCCATTGAGATGATGTCGTACTTTATGAAGCATATCTAACTCATGTTCAACTCGTGAAGGTTGATCTCCACCAAATCCTTGTGCCATGTCGTAAAGTTGGTCATCTGTTGCATTTTTTATTCGGCCATGCATGTCTGGTGAATACTTTGCTAACAATGATTCTGCATCACTGTCTTCTTTTACTGGATATGTTTTGCGATGCATTACTTTATCAAAGCGATCCTGCACCCCTTTAACTCTACGAGCACCTGCTCCTTCTGGTCCAGACAGATGATGTCGTACTTTATGAAGCATATTTAACTCGTGATCAACTCGTGAATGTTGATCGCCACCAAACCCCTGTGCCATGCTGTAAAGTTCATCATCTGTTGCGTTTTTTATTCGACCATGCATATCTGGTGAATACTTTGCCAACAATGATTCTGCATCACCTTCTTCTCTCAGTCCCTTCTTGGCACTACGAGCAGCAGACTTCATTGGCTCTTTGCGATTGCCATCCTTGTCAAGATCCAAGAAGTCTGGCTTGCCGCCTTCTTTCATTGTGGCTTTCCAAGGCTTGAGTTGACCTTGATCAATGCTTTCTTCTGTGGGGTGACGCAGTTTGTTCAATACAGCACCGGCCACACGCTTGCCGGCTTCTGCGCTGCCATAACGCTTGCCAGCATCAGCAGCGATCTTGCTGAAGTTCTTGCCTGGCTTGCCGATGTCTTTGCCGGCAGCGGCTTTCTTGGCCGAATAGTCAGCGGCCGCTTCCATCAACTTGTTGGGTGCAGGCTTTGCTGGTGTGGCTTGGGCGTCTTCAGCAAGTTGTTGCTTCTTGGCCAAGTCGGCCATCTTTTTGTTTAAGTCGTAGAAAAAATAATCGCTCATGGTTTATCCTCTTGGTGTTGCGAAAGTAGCAGGCTTAGGCGTGCGTTTGATATCAGTCATTGGACTCTTGTTGTCCTGTTTGATATCATTGGTGGTTTTTGCTGGAGGTGTTTTGCCGCCGGCTACTGTGAAATCTGAACGATATGCATTCTGCAATACCGAATGCTGATAAGGATTACCGGAATAATCTTTCTTCAATGCTTGCTGTTCAGCATCAGGTGCAGGATAATCGGTGTCAGCAATTAGATCTTTGTTCTGTGCTTTGATGTCTGTGATCTCTTTGTCAATGCTATCTGAATATGATTGTGTTAATAGTCGGATCCTGTTGGGACTGAAGCCTAACAGTTGAGCTAGTTGTTGTATCTGTGGTTCGATGGCTGGATAACGGAAACTCACATCCACACTAGTGACCATGTCATTTTCTTCGTTAGGAAAGTCTTTTAACAGTTTCTGTACCGGTGTGGTCTTTTTGCCCGACATCTTGACTATGTCAAACTGCTCAAGTTTTTGTTCCAAATCCTTGATAAAGGTTGGAGGCACATCGCCCAGGATCTTGATCCTGTAGTCGTATGTACGTTCCGATTCTGCGAGATAGTGGTGAAATTTTTTCATATCAGAGTCCTATGTGATATTTATACTTTTTTGGCATTTGTCTTTCTATCGCCTAACAATCTATCCAACAATTCATTACGATCCAACACATGGCCTTGGCCCTGCTGTGGTGTGTCTCGATCCGAATCAGCTAGTTTGGCATCCAGATTTGCTTTTTTCAACTGCAAATCAATCATTTTTAACTTCTTGGTCAATTTAGACTGCTTGGCTGTGAGTGCATGACCTAGCATGGTGCCGGCTACTGAGAATATCTCAGCAGCAAATCTTGAATCCACATTCATACCTAGATCCATGAGATCCTTGTAACTGTTTCTGGCTAGATCAGCCAGTTCGTCCATTTCGGTATCTGAAGATGATAAGTCACGCACACCCGGCAAAGCGGCATCAATCTTGTCAATGGTTTCATCGATTTCAGCCATCACTGACTGGGTTTGTTCAGGGGTGTATACCAGATCCTCTTCGGGATCTCCAGAGGGCGGTAAGTCGAATAATTCTTCAAGTTTGCGGGTCATGCCATATTTACCGGATGCGTCAACCCGGCTTATGGAACATGTCGTCTTCAGTTATGACTCGGAAATGTATGCCTGCTCGTTTGCACCAGGCCTGCGCTGCTGCCCATTTGGCATAGTTCACAGCAACCACAGCACGATCTTTGCTGTTCATCTTGCTTTCGATTATGCTTTGTTTTTTGGGTTTGATCTCTATCATTTCGGCACGCTGCACATTGCCCTTGGTGCGATATGTGATAAAGAAGTCCGGCACATACATAGAGTTCTTGCCGGTGATGGGATTTCGGTAAGGTATGGCTATGCTCTCACTAGCCCATTGTATCACTGCATCGTTTTTGTCGCAGAAACGCATAAATGAATGTTCCCATCCTGACCTGTACCTAGGTTTGTTTTTGCCCACATACTTGCCCGGATTGGTAATAGCATACTCGCCATTGGCCCAACGGCTCATGCCAACACATTCCTTGCAGTGTAATAGTTAGGTGTTACATTCACTCCAAATCCTAGCAATGTACTACCACTTCTCATGTTGTTGAGATAATAGGCCAAAGTCTGTGTGACTACAACACTATCTTGTCCTTCAATACTTTGCAGTATATCGAGAACAGGAGTCCGAGTTTCTTCGGCTATCCTAAATAATGATACTGTAAAATTACCTGCAGATTGATCAGTGGTAAACACCGACCTCATGTAACTGAATACCACATCATATTCTTCGGCATTTACAAATGTTTCGTAGTTGTAGAATGTATCAAAAATTCTAACACTGAGATCTACATTGGTGTTTAATGCGTTAACTGTATTACCCATGTCACTGTCCTTGTGTAGTATTAGTAGTATCTACTTTGACCGGTGAGCGAGGAAACACTGCATTTAATCCACCATTGCTGCGAACTGCGCCCGGAATACTGTTTCTAAGCACACCTTTAAGTGCAGCATTGGCCTCTTCATTTACTGATGCTCTGAAATCTTTGCCTCTCCAGGTATTGTATGCAGTCCCGGCTTTTTGTATAGCACCAATCACGCCAAGTGGTCCACCACTTTGCAAGTCTTCCACGATACCGATACCGGCATCTAGTAAACCACCTTGGCCCAACACAGTTTGTGTGCTGCCAGGTCTTGCTAGGCTAGAGCGTATGTTGTCATAGTATGCAGGATTAGCAAATCCAACCACATTGGTATCTGGACGCACTCCGCCAATAGCACCTTCATAGTATTTCACTGTTTCGTATTCTATAGTCATGCTGTTCTGCATGATTCCGGCACCTTGAGCATAATCATAGCTATCATGATCCCAACTTTTGATCAAGGGATTGATCAACACATAGCTGACCCATTTGTGTTGACTCAATCCATAAATTGTGATATCTCGGAAAAAAGCAGGTTTACCAGTCACTGTGTTGCCACTGTCGCTGTATGCCTCTCCTACATATCCCCAATCGTTCACCGGTCTATCATTGGCATAGATATCTCTAGCATTGTACTCAAATCCTGCTTCGGACTGTAATTCTCCCATGCTACCATTGGTGGCCCTGGGTGACAGATAAGTTTGTGCTGGATCTTTATAGTAGTAGGCATAGTAGTTATACCACATGTTACGCACAAGATTTCCACTATCATCATGAAAGGTCACTGACAATGGCCCATAGTTGATCTTTTTTTGGATTATTCTTTTTCGATTGTATTGATTTAGAATTTCTGTTTCGATAGTGAACTTGGGTAATTGTATAGTCTTGACCAGGAGACCAATCTGAATCTTGTCCGGAGTGTCAAACGCATTATTTAAAAACGGAACACTGTCGGTGTTGATATTGAAATAAGAATGGAATAAGAACTTGTTGCGAGGAGCAAGTTCATATCCGTTGGTAAGAAAAGTCTTTGAAGCGTGGGCGTAGTCTTTAAGACCTTGCCCACCAAAAAACTCTTTCTCAAATTCCTGGCCCCAAGCCATTACAGATTATCCTGTGACTACGTCGTTGACTGTTCTAGCAATGACACTACCAACACCTTGACCATTAGGTACTTGATTAGCATTATCGTAACGAACGGTCAATGCAATCTTCATTGGTTCAGAAGTATTGTATGCAGCATTACCATAGTCAGCACTCTTAAGATAACAACCATACAATTCCCATGTTTCTAACACAGTGGGTTCAGCGGCGCCATTGCCACCATCTAGCACTTCAAATCTTGTGGTAAACTTGTAATCGATACCGGAAGCAGCTGACGCCATTTCCAAGAAATCCATCTGTTTCTGTAGTTGTTCGCCAACTAATCGGCTAACTGCACCCGAGGCGTCATCACGCAGATTGCATGTGACATCGGCCCAGTGGTATTTGCCAGCCAGTTTGAGTTCACTGTTGTAGATTGGAATAGTGATATCATCAAAACTAGCGGTAGGGCGTTTGAAGTCAATCACTTGTTTGGTAAGTTCTGTTCGGGGTGTGCTCACTCCGAAGTTTTCAAATATCACTCGGAAGCGATAGCTGAGTTTGGGCATGAGCAAGCCTTGGTTGCTCGCGCTTTGATCGCTTGCCAAGGGCACTGTCATTCTTGTTAATGATGCAACGGCCATATTTGTAATCTCCTATGCATTTATTTACCTCGATTGAGGCCAAAAAAAATGGGGTGTTTCCACCCCATTTTCTGTTCTAGCGGTACCGTTAGATACTGGTTTGTGTGGCGCTTTGTGAGTTAGCAATAGCACCTGTGTTCTGGAGACGCAATGGAATATAGATGAATTCCACAGCCTTCACTGGTTCGATAGCGATGTCAACCCACAACTCGTTGGCATCAATTCTAGCAGGTGTGTTGTTTGAATCATCACACACTACCAAGAAGTCATAGATACCACGCTTGGCCACAAGATCGATACACAGTCCATTTATAGCATTGCTGATTTCATTTCTAGTGATCTGATCATTGGGTTCGAACAAGTATTGCTTACCAATTTCTTCCAATCTACCACGCATGAACGCAACCAATCGTGCCACATTGATACGATCCAGTGCCGACGTTTGCCCATATATGGTTTTGTTACCAAAGTTTGTAATACCCACACCTGGAATAAATGTAATTGGATTGATTTTGTTCAAATATTCAATATCACGCAGACCTTGATTGTTACCAATGGTCACAAACTCACCTGTTGTGGCATTGATGTAACCAATTCTAGCAGCATTGTCGATCACACCGCGGCGTGTACCAGCAGGTGCCAACCATGGATAACTCACTGAGTCACTACGGATTATGGTGCGAACCATCATGTGACTAGGTGCAGTAACAACAGCACTGCCGCCAAGATCTGTAGTTTGGCAACTTGGATAGAATACAGCAGCATATGCTGAACTAGTGGCTAGTCCATCACCTGCAAATGTGCCCAATCCGTTATTGTCTGTAGCCCAGGCCACAATATCAGTGCCATTTGGTCCTAAACGCATCGGAGTGTCACCTACCACAAAAGCAGTATTATTGCGTTCGTTGCTGAGTGCGATCATGTTAGGAATCAATTCAGGATATGCAGTACAGGCCATGAGATTGAACTGTGCCTGTTCTTCACGAACTGTGATGCTGGTGTCGATCCCTGATTTCAATGCAGCAACAATCAATGCACGTTGAGCAAAACGGCCCATGTTTGGTGATCCATCGGCTCTATTGCCAGACGCAGTGACCCACGAGTTGGTTTCTAACAAATCCCAATATGAAGTCTGTGTTGCAGGATTTTGATTTGTGCCGGCTTGGATAGCCACATACAGCACAGCATTGTACAACACTTGATCTCCAACAGCATAGGTAGTGCCACTCGACCATGTAGAATAGCTGAAATCAGCAGCATTGAAATAATCAACTTGGAAGCTCTTCACATTAAATCCTGAACGACGTGTGTTGAACAACAACATGCCTGCTGGATATAGTGTGTAATCAGGTGCATCCACATCCAAGTAATCGCTGGTGAGCAGTGATGTGATGCTTGGTAGATCGCCTGTGATAGGATTAACAGTACCTGTAGTGCTCCAACGAGCATCAGCAAACAATACGCCATTTGAACTTTGTTGATCTGTGTTGTCAATCAATACCCATTGATTCACTCCATCCACTTGTTGCCAACGCTTGATCACTGGGTAGATTTCAAGATCACTGGTGTCGATCCAGATATCGCCATATACCAATGCAGTTCCATCAGTTTGGGTAGTGGGTGCTGTGGCAGAAATGATTGGGCCAGTAGGATTGGTGTTAGACAGGTTGTAACCACGAGTATCGTTGGTTTCATTTTGATATCCTACCCATCCTGAACCGCCCTGGATCATGATGTCCACTTGACTGGTAGTTGAATAGTACCAATATCTGCCATCAGCAGGATCCTGATCGGGTGCCACAGCACTGGCTGTGTAAACCAATGGAATCCATCCACTCAGTTGTAGGAAAGCATCTTGATTATTGTCAACGATATTGCGGCAACCTGTGGTGCTGGTAGT
>Ga0214919_10012758_pt1 | contig 10285 bp, 7 predicted proteins | sample LL1503_MetaG_FD_177994 | JGI IMG/M metagenome (GOLD analysis project Ga0214919, IMG submission 177994) | Freshwater microbial communities from Lake Lanier, Atlanta, Georgia, United States - LL-1503 | ecosystem: Environmental > Aquatic > Freshwater > Lake | place: USA: Georgia | collected 2015-03-15 | reverse complement strand
AACCGACTCTGCAGTTCGCCTGACCCATATTCCTACTGGCATCGTCGTTCAGTGCCAAGACGGAAGAAGCCAACACAGCAACCGCGATGTGGCGTGGAAGCGTTTACGCTCACGTCTGTATGACTTTGAAATGCGCAAACGCATGGAAGCCCAACAAAAACTGGAAGACACTAAGACCGATGTGGGCTGGGGACACCAAATTCGCAGCTATGTGCTGGACCAAAGCCGCATCAAAGATTTGCGCACCCATGTTGAAATCAGCAATACCCAAAAAGTGCTTGATGGCGACTTGGACGCTTTCATTGAAGCCTCGCTCAAACAAGGTGTTTGATGTTTCACTGCGAGCGAAGCGAAGCAGCCCGCCTATGAATCAGGAGAAATGCAATGCGTGAAGGACAATCCCTCGTAACCCGCCGCGAGGATTACCAAGTTCCTGGCTTTTGGATAGATACCGTTGATTTGGTGTTTGATCTGGATCTAACCAAAACACGGGTGCTCAACACCATGACGTTGCGCCGAAACGCGCAGGCCCCCAGCCAAGCATTGCGCCTGGACGGTGAAGACCTCAACCTCTCTCGCGTTTTGCTGAATGGCCAAGGCACCAGTTTCAAAATTGAAAATGAGCAGCTGGTGCTGGAGAACCTTCCAGAAGGCAACGAACCCTTCAAACTTGAGGTATTCACCACCTGCAACCCCACCAAAAACACGCAACTCTCAGGCCTGTATCTAAGTCAAAACTCCTTGTTTACGCAGTGTGAAGCGCAAGGTTTCAGACGCATTACCTACTTCTTAGATCGCCCTGATGTGATGGCCAATTTCAGCGTGACTTTGCGAGCGGACCCCTCTGTCTTTCCTGTGCTCTTGTCGAATGGCAATTTGATGGAGCAAGGCACCTTAGAGGACGGCAGACATTTTGCGCGTTGGGTAGACCCCCACAAAAAACCCAGCTATTTATTTGCCTTGGTTGCAGGGCAATTGGTTTGCCGTGAACAACGCATCGTTGCTCGAAGCGGTAAAGAACACTTGCTGCAAATTTATGTGCGGTCTGGCGATTTGGACAAAACTGAACATGCCATGAATTCACTCATTGCCAGTGTGGCGTGGGATGAACACCGCTTTGGTTTGAGCCTGGATCTTGACCGTTTCATGATCGTCGCCACATCTGACTTCAACATGGGTGCAATGGAAAACAAAGGTCTGAATATTTTCAATACCAAGTATGTTCTTGCCAATCAAGCCACTGCGACAGACCAAGATTTTTCGAACATTGAGAGCGTGATTGGTCACGAATATTTTCACAACTGGAGTGGCAACCGAGTGACTTGCCGTGACTGGTTCCAGCTTTCACTTAAAGAGGGTCTGACGGTGTTCAGGGACCAAGAATTCAGTCAAGATTTGGCACACAGCACATCTGCACGGGCGGTTAAGCGCATCGAAGATGTCAGGTTGCTCAGAACAGTTCAGTTTGCCGAAGATGCAGGCCCGATGGCTCACCCTGTTCGCCCAGACACCTATATGGAGATCAACAATTTCTACACCGTCACGGTTTACGAAAAAGGGGCAGAAGTTGTTCGCATGATGCAGACTTTGGTGGGGCGTGAGGGTTTCGCCAAAGGCCTGGCGCTGTATTTCCAACGACACGATGGCCAGGCAGTTACTTGCGACGATTTTGCACAAGCCATTGCCGACGCCAATCCAGAATCTGCATTGGCACTTGAGTTGCAAAACTTCAAGCTCTGGTACAGCCAAGCCGGCACCCCGCGTTTAGATGTTCACGGCATCTATGAACAAGAGCAACAGCGCTTTACCCTGTACTTCAAACAAAGCTGCCCCCCTACGCCTGGGCAAGCGAGCAAGCAGCCCTTCGTCATCCCCGTGGAAATGGGCTTATTGGCCATGGATGGCACAGTGCTGGCAGAACACCATCGCATCGTGCTCAACGAATCTGATCAAAGCGTGGTATTTGAGGGCATGACCCAAATGCCTGTACCTTCATTGCTGCGTGGTTTCAGCGCCCCCGTTCAACTGCACTACCCCTATGAAGTCGAGCAGCTGCTGGTGTTGTTAGCACATGATTCCGATGCTTTCAACCGCTGGGAAGTGGCACAGCGGCTTTACATGAGCAGCATATTGACCGCTCTTTCAGCGGATGCGCGAAATGCCGATCTGCTTTCGCCTGCGCTGATCAATGGCTTGCGGTCTGTCCTACGCGACCCGACACTGGACGCAGCCTTCAAAGAATTGGTGCTGACACCCCCAAGCGAGTCCTATATTGCTGAACAATGTGTAACAGTCGATCCACAGCGCATCCATTCCCTGCGAGACACCCTAAGGCGACAAATTGCCAGCGAGATGTCTCTGGACTGGGTATGGGCTTATGAAAATTGTGCAGCTAAAGGCACTTACCAATTAGATGCCAAGGCCAGTGGTAACAGGGCATTGCGTGGACTTGCACTTGGCTATCTTTGCATGGCTGAAAAATCCAGCAACGAAACCACTTGGTCTACAAAAGCCTACCAAGATTTCTTGAACGCTGACAATATGACCGACAGAATGCATGCTTTGACTGCCTTGGTTCATAACCACCTGCCACAAGCAACCCCAGCGCTTTCCCATTTCTATGTGATGTTCAAGCAAGATGATCTGGTGATCGATAAATGGTTTGCATTACAAGCGACAACACCTGACCTAGACGGGGACGTTTTACCCAAGGTACGTCAATTGTTGCTTCACCCAGACTTTCATATTCGCAACCCCAACCGTGCCCGCAGTTTGTTATCGGCTTATTGCGCCAACCCATCTGCATTCCACCGCACAGATGCGGCAGGCTATGTTTTTTGGAGCGAGCGAGTGCTTGAGTTGGACACATTCAATCCCCAAGTTGCTGCAAGGCTTGCAAGGGCATTGGACCGCTGGCGTAAATTCAGTTCGCCCTACCAAAGTGCGGCACAAGAAGCTCTGCGCCGTGTCGCTGCAAAATCCGATCTGAGCGCCGATGTGCGCGAAGTTATTTCATCTGCGCTTGGGGAGTAAGCCATGACGGTGTCATTGTCACGTTACCTTGTAGAACAACAACGCGCCAAGGGCCGTATTCCCCCTGAATTGCGTTTGCTGCTTGAAGTGGTCGCCCGTGCTTGCAAAAGCATCAGCCACGCGGTCAACAAAGGCGCCTTGGGTGGCGTACTTGGCTCAGCGTCGACTGAAAATGTGCAGGGTGAAGTTCAAAAAAAGCTCGACATCATCGCCAACGAGGTTTTGATTGAAGCCAACGAATGGGGCGGCCATTTGGCGGCCATGGCCTCAGAAGAAATGGACAGCATCTACGCTGTTCCCAACCGCTACCCTCAAGGCGAATATTTGCTGTTGTTTGATCCACTCGATGGCTCAAGCAATATCGATGTGAATGTCAGCATTGGCACCATCTTCAGTGTGCTGAAAAAACCAGAAGGTAATATTGCTGTTCAGGAAGCTGACTTTTTACAAGCAGGAAGCTCACAAGTGGCCGCTGGTTATTGCGTCTACGGCCCGCAAACCACGCTGGTGATGACGGTGGGGGACGGTGTAGCCATGTTCACCTTGGACCGCGAACAAGGTTCTTTTGTGCTCACCCAAGAGCATGTGCAAATTCCTGCTGACACCAAGGAATTTGCCATCAACATGAGCAATATGCGCCATTGGGATGAGCCTGTGAAGCATTACATTGATGAATGCTTGGCAGGTAAATCCGGCCCACGTGGCAAAGACTTCAATATGCGTTGGGTTGCGAGCATGGTGGCGGATGTGCACCGCATCCTTACCCGTGGCGGCGTGTTCATGTACCCCTGGGACAAGCGAGAGCCAGACAAGCCTGGAAAGTTGCGCTTGATGTATGAAGCCAACCCCATGAGTTGGTTGGTTGAGCAAGCCGGTGGTGCCGCGACCAACGGAGAGCAACGTATTTTGGATATCCAACCGACGCAATTGCATCAAAGGGTCAGTGTCTTTTTGGGTTCTAAGAACGAAGTTGATCACGTCACAGAACTACACCGATCCAAACAGAAGAAATAACATGTCCAAACAACCCAGTGAATTGATTCACGCCATGGTTTTGCGAGAATTGCAAGACGGTATTGTTCGTGATGGTTTGTGGGCGCAAGCCATGGTTGAGAGCGGTTCAAACACTGCCATGACCCAAGCTGTCTACATCAGATTGCGCGCAGCAAGTATGCAAGACGAAGCAAAAAATTTGCTGCTCAAACAAATTCAAACGGGCATTAAACAAGACAACGTCAAACCAAAGGATTTTTTATCTGCTTTGGATTTGAAGAAAAAATAAAAAGTCCTAGGCGGGTTGCCCTAAACCTTTGAGCCTCGCAGCCTCGACAATTTCAATCCAATAACCGTCTGCATCCTTAATGAAAGCAACGTCTTTCATCTTGCCTTGTTCGGGTCGCTTCACATAATTCGGGCGTTACAGCTTGGATGTTTCGGTTTTCATGGTTGTCTCCTAGTGACCTAAACGTTTTAATTAACCAACTAAAGTATTTCACTCAAGATAAAAAATAGGTGGTATCTCTCTACACACAAGGAAAACCCTCCCCCTAAAACGCCTTATTAACAGGTTTTTCTTCGGTATTTACCCTTGACAGGGTGGTGCATCTCGGACTTTATTGACACAATGACCCAAAGGGCAAAATACACATATTTGTACCGCCCGACAACTTATGAACGGACTAGCCATGAACATTCATGTGTCGCCACGGCTCTTGCCTAGCTTGAAGTCCCCCATCAAAAGTTTGTCTGGTCTTGCCATGTCAATTTGGGGAAAGCAATCTGCTGCTGTGTCCACAAGCTCGGCAGCCAATGATGCCAAGGGGTCTATTGACCTTTGCAAAACATCGCTTTTGTCGGTGATTGAGTCGCAAATCATCCCCCGCCTCCTCGATGCTCACCCAAGCGCTTCAAGTTCAATCCTTGATCAAGTTCAAGGCGAACAAGTAGCAGCGTCAGAACAAGACGTACTGGATTTCGCACAAGCCTGTCTTGACACCGATCCCCAAGCTGTTTTCATTCATCTTGATGCCTTGCGTGATAAGGGCTTAGTTACTCAAACGGTCTTTTTAGATGTCATCACACCCGCAGCCAGGTACCTGGGTGACTTGTGGGAGCAAGACAAAATGGACTTCACCGTGGTTGCCCAAGGCCTGCTTCGTATGCACCATGCCATGCGACACCTTGGCTATGAAACCCAAGATGGTCCCCAATCAGCGGGGGATGTTCGTCGCATCATGCTGGCCTCTGCACCTGGCTCACAACACATTTTGGGATTGGCCATGGTCTCTGAGTTTTTCCGAGCCGACCATTGGCAAGTGGTGGTTGAAATTTCAACCTCCGAACAGGCTTTGTTGCACACAGTCTCCCATGAGTGGTTTGATGTGATTGGTTTATCAGTCGGTTTGGTCGAACAACTGCCTGCCATCCCCGCCCTGATTGCAAGACTTAAGACTGCTTCACGCAACCCCAATGCTTTTGTGATTTTGGGCGGTCCAGCCTTGCTTCAAACCCAAATGGATGGCGTAGCACTCGCTGCAGATGCAGTTTCCGTCAATGCGGCAGAAGCTGTAAAATTAGCTGGAGAGTTACTCACTAACAGGTAAGCATTACAACCTACATCATGGCTTCTAAAGAACCTTCGCTTATTCGCAGTACAAAAGCTTTTTCAGTTGAAATACCCGAAGGATCCACCAGCGCAAAAGCCAAGAGAAGCGATATTGTTGCCGGCGAGTTAGGTGAAATTGGTCAAAGTGATACCCATTTTGAAGATCAGTTAGCGCATAACGCACTGAAGCAAACTTCTGATAACGAAACTGTTGATACTCAAGAGGCTTTTGCTGCGGACCAAGTAAAAGCAGATGTTTACGCCCACGCCCAAGAAGATGCATCGCATGAAACCATGGCTGGTATCAGTCCCGATCATCTGCACAGCCCAACCGGCATGGGTATTGCCTCTGATTCGCATAAAGACCATCTTGTCGGCTTAGCCGATGAACACGCAGAAGATCGTTTCATCGGTATAGCGGATGAACATGCCGAGGATCATTTGATCGGTGTAACTGAAGACCATGATCAAGATCATGTGGTGGGCATTGGCAATGATGCATCAAATGAGCATTCGCTTGCCATTTCAAATGAAGGTTTGCACGATACCCATGCTGCGCTGCCAACTGAAAAGGTGGAAGACCACCATGCCTCCATTGCCAAAGACAAAATTGAAGATCATCTGTCAACGGTGCCGCAAGACAGTATCGGCGACTCCCATGCACACCTGCCTGACAGCGCCATAGAAGATCACCATGTCGCTGTTGCAGCAGCAGAACCTGCTGCGCCCATACCTTTGTTTGTCAGCTCAAACGATGATTTCCCTGACGATCACATGGAAATCGAAGATCCCCCAGAGCAAGCTCTCAATGCCCAGGCCTTGGCGGACGAAGACTTGGTTGACCACATCGAGCATGTCAAGGAAGGCAAAGCCAAGCTTGCAGAAGCTCATCTCTCAGCTGATTTGCCCGACCCGCTGCTCACACCAAAGGTAAAACCAGTCGCCCAGCTAAAGCAGCCACAGCTCGTCAAAAAAGCACCGGCTGTTCTTACCCCTGACATGGTCAAACAGCAGCAAGAAGCGCTTCTTGCGAAACAGCACAAAATGGAAGAGTTTCACGGCAGGGTGGACGCCATTCGCAAAACCGTGAACGATATCAATTCAAAGCTTGATCACATTTCTCCTCAAGAGAAAAAACCCCACTAAAGCCGCAATGAGCGACAGGGATTAGGTATTGGGTCCCGTGTCCAAACCTTGTGGCTGGTAACTGGCCAACACCTTGTCGATACGCCTGCCGTCTAAGTCCACCACTTCAAAGCGCCACCCTTCAGCGTAGATTGCCTCACCCACTTTAGGCAATCTGCCAGACACGGCAAGCAGCAGCCCTGCCAGTGTGTTGTAGATGGCATCATCCTCTTGCGGCAGCATTTTGATATTCAAACGCGACTTGAGTTCTTGCACAGGCATCATGCCATCGAGCAACCAACTGCCATCTTCTCTCTGTACCGCCCACGCGTCATCTTCTGCATTGGTTTGAACCAATTCACCGGTGATGGCTTCAAGCAAGTCACGCGGCGTCATCAAGCCTTGCACCACACCATACTCGTCGACCACCAACACCATGCGCCCACCGCCGCTGGGGGTTGGGGCGTCAGTACTTTGATGGGGATGGCGAAACTGGGCCAACATATCCAATCCGCTGAGCGTTTCTGGCACAAAAACAGCGGGCTCCATCCATTGCGTAATCGGCTCAAGAGAAGATCGGTTGTGCAACAAACTGGCCATGCTGACAACGCCCAAAATCTCATCCAAACCCTCACGGCAAACCGGATACCAAGAGTGTGCATCCAGTTCAGACAAAGACTCCACCGCTTGCTGGGTTGAAAGTTGGCTGTCAAGCCAAACGATATCTGTGCGAGGCACCATGATGGAAGGCAATTCCCGTTCATCCAAGTGAAATACATTTTTCACCATTTGATGCTCGTGGTGCTCAATCAAACCTGCGTCCACACCTTCGACCAAGCTGGCTCGAATCTCCTCCTCTGTCACTTGCCGAGTTTGATGCGCATCTATGCGCAACAAATGCAAAATGACAGCAGTCGTTTTAGAAAGCAAGTGAACCAAGGGTCTGGTCATCGTGGCCGTGGCAAGCATCAAAGGCGCAGTCCAGCGTGCTGCTGTTTCAGGAAACAACTGGCCTATGCGTTTTGGAACGAGTTCGCCAAACAAAATCGTATTGAAGGTGATGATCGTTACCACCACGGAGGTCGCCAAAATACCTGCTACTGGCTCAAGAACAGGCCATCCAGACAACCACGCAGACAAGCTGTCACTGAAAGCTGCTTCACCCACAATACCGTTGATCACACCCAAAGTGGTGATACCAATTTGAATCGTGGACAAAAACTCTGTGGGTCGTGTTTGCAGCGCCAAAGCGGCTTTGGCACCATAGGCACCTGAAGCTTCAAGCTGTGAGAGTAAAGTTTTTCGACTCGATGCCAACGCCATCTCTGACATGGCAAAAATGGCATTCAGGAAGGTCAAAAAAATAATCAGCAATACATCCATGGCATCAGGCAGTCAAAAAACCGCAAGGGTGAGGCTTAGAAGAATCTATGACAATCATGCCATGGCACTTTACTTGATTGGCGACATACAAGGCTGCGACAACGCATTGTCGCAATGGCTTGAAAAAGTCCATTTTTCGCCAAGCCGCGACACCGTCTTCCTGCTGGGCGACTTGGTCAATCGCGGGCCAGACAACCTTGGGGTCCTGCGCCGCTTGCACAACTTGGGCAGCAGTGCGCGGTGCTTGCTTGGCAACCATGATCTGCATTTGCTGGCCATACACCTCGGCGTTCAACCCCTTAAGCGTGGGGACACGGTTGACGATATTTTGCAAGCCCCTGACCGCAACGCTTTGATGGACTGGCTGCGTCTGCAAAACTTGGCGATGTATGAAGAAGGCGTGTTGATGGTTCATGCGGGGGTGTTGCCGCAGTGGGATGTAGCACAAACTCTCTCTCTGGCCCAAGAGGTACAAACCGTTTTGCAAGGTCCCCACTGGCAAGCATTCATCACTCAGATGTATGGCAACTTGCCCGCGGCTTGGATCGATGAACTCGAAGGAATTGAGCGTTTGCGGGTGATTGTGAATGCTTTGACCCGGTTGCGTTTTTGCACAGCCATGGGCGAGATGGAGTTCCAGCACCATCTTGACGCCACGCAAGCACCGCCAGGTTTTATGGCTTGGTTTGATGTCCCTCTGCGCCGCACACAAGATACCTGTGTCGCTTTTGGCCATTGGTCTACTTTGACGCCTATGCATCGCCAAGACGTGATCGAACTTGATACAGGTTGTGTTTGGGGTCGGTGTTTGAGTGGTCTGGAGTTGAACGCACACGGACCGGGGATTCACCAACGTCACCAGATTGACTGCGCTGACTTTGCTTTGGCGCGGACCTGATAAGGCACGCCCAGTCTTAAGTCGTGGTTTTGAAAAGAGCAGCAACTTTGCGCTTGGGTTTGATGTTGGGAGAAATACTTCCCCGCACGGGAGCCATATCCGCCTGGGATGAGGCGTCATTCACATCCGATGAACTCGGCTGGACACTTGCCTCATAAGGTTTATCAAAAAATGGGTCAGCAGGTGGTTTGACAGGTGTGAAACGACTGCGTGACGGGCCTGATCGCTCATCCGAATCACGCCTTGGGCGTCCATCATCGTCTGAGCGAGAGCGACGGGGAAATGCGCGCTCTTCCTCTAATTCCAACACAGTGAAATCGATTTTTTGCTTGGTGAGTTTTTCTATGTCGGCAACCAAGCGCAAGTCTGAAGCTGAAGCAAAACTCACTGCCAATCCCTCGGCACCTGCGCGTCCTGTGCGACCAATGCGGTGAATATAGTCTTCGGCGTTGAAAGGCACATCAAAATTAAACACGGCAGGCACGTCTTTGATGTCTAAACCACGCGCAGCCACATCTGTGCAAACCAGTAAATCCACCTCGCCTTTTTTGAAGGCCTCTAAAGCTTTCAGGCGTTCATCTTGGCTTTTGTCGCCATGCAGGGCAGCTGTACGCAAACCATCTTTTTCCAAGGAACGCGCCAGTCGCGCACAACCGAGTTTGCTGTTCACAAACACAAAAGCTTGGGAAATTTCCTTTTGCTTGAGGATCAGTTTGAGAGCGCGGCGCTTGTCATCTTCATTCACATTGAAGAACAACTGGGTGACTGTTGATGCGGTTTGATTGGGACGAGCAACTTCAATCGTGACGGGGTTTTGTAAATAACTTGAAGCTAATCGCTTGATTTCAGGGGAGAAGGTGGCCGAGAACAACAAGGTGGTGCGTTGCTTGGGCAAGTAACTCAGGATGCGCTGCAAGTCTGGCAAGAAACCAATGTCCAACATGCGGTCGGCTTCATCAAGCACCACATACTCGACCTGGTTAAGTACAGCTGTTTTGGCCTCAATGTGATCCAACAACCTGCCAGGCGTGGCCACCAACACCTCTACACCTCTTTTGAGCTCCGCCGTTTGCGGTTTCATGTCCATGCCGCCAAAGACCACGGCACAGCGAAGCTGCGTGTATTTGGCGTAGAGCTTGACTTGCTGGGCCACTTGATCGGCCAATTCGCGGGTGGGAAGCAAAACCAAGGCTCGCACTGGATGGCGTGCTGGGGAAGTGGACGAGTTTTCGTGCTTGATC
>Ga0214919_10012757_pt1 | contig 10286 bp, 12 predicted proteins | sample LL1503_MetaG_FD_177994 | JGI IMG/M metagenome (GOLD analysis project Ga0214919, IMG submission 177994) | Freshwater microbial communities from Lake Lanier, Atlanta, Georgia, United States - LL-1503 | ecosystem: Environmental > Aquatic > Freshwater > Lake | place: USA: Georgia | collected... | reverse complement strand
GGCACCAGGTCTTCTAAGCTAACCATCTCTACTTGATGCATTTTTTCCCTTGCTCAAATCCAAAATTATGAGCCCTGCATTTTAATAATTTTTCGAGCAATCAGCATCAGATTTCAACACGCCCACTCACTCTCCTTGTTATGACAAAATAAAAAACGGCTAATCTTGCCCAAGCTCTCTGCTGGTTTCCAGAAAATTTTTAAGCAAAAATTTTTAAATAAGTGTTTCAACGTGAGTATCAATAATGCCCAAATTTAAAAATGTTTTTTTTATCAAATTAGTGATTGACCTGATCATTACTGCTTTGATTATTTTTTCTTTATTTTTTTACTGGCAATCTTTATTTGAACAAGCACTCGGCTGCAATTATTTCGGTGCAGATTCAGGAAGATATTCTATTGAAAAGGGCATGATGTTATTAGAAGCAGGATGGCTAGGCGTCTTAGCTCATAATATTGCCTGGTTTGCTAATCTTTCTTATTTTCTAAGTTTAATTATTTTATTTATCTGGCTTATTTTGAAAATAAATAAGAAAGAGTTAAAGCTAATTTCAAAACTTTTATTTTGGACTTGCATGGCCAGTATTATTTTGGGGCTAGATACCTACGGATTATTTTTAGATAGAAAAATGGGGTATCAAAAAAACGTAGAAATTTATCATGGGTTTTATTTATGGATACTCAGCTTTGCGTTATTTTTTATCGCAAGCTGCTTCATAAGATGGCGGAGCGGACGGGACTCGAACCCGCGACCTCCGGCGTGACAGGCCAGCATTCTAACCAACTGAACTACCGCTCCTCGCCAGTGCAACGACTGATTTTTGAAATCTTGTGCGCTGCAAAACGGGGCGAATTATTCCGGAATTACTTAGGGATTGCAAGGAGTTTCTGAATATTTTTGAATATTTATAAAACAATTTCTAGATCTAAAAAAAAAGACCCCGAAGGGTCTTTAAATTATAAAAAATAATTTTAAAAAACTAAAAATTATTCTTGGTCTTGATCAAAATATTGTTCTGATTTTGACACGTGTTTACGGCCTTCTTTGACGGCTACTAACTCTTCATCAATAAAAACAGACTGTCCGTCAGTTTTAACTTGAACAGAAATTTTAGCCTCAACATCGGTATGCAAATGCACGACCACTTCGTATTGACCCAGCTCACGAATCACGCCATTAGGCAATCTCACCTCATGACGATCCACTTGAACACCCTGAGCGGTCATTGCATCGGCAATATCTTTAGTTCCAATGGAACCGAATAATTTACCGCCATCACCAGCATTGGCCAAAATAGAAATCTTAACAGCTTCAATGCTTTTAGCGCGCGCTTTCGCTTGCTCTAATTTATTGGACGCTAATTTTTCTAATTCGACGCGCTCTGCTTCGAATTTTGCCAAGTTAGACTTAGTCGCTTGCAGTGCATGGCCATTAGGAACTAAAAAATTACGTGCATAACCAGGTTTAACATTCACTAATTGGCCTAGATCACCAAGATTGCGAATCTTTTCTCTTAAAATAATTTGCATAATAACAACTCCAGGAATTAATGATGACGGTCGCAGTAAGGCAATAAAGCCAAGTAGCGAGCGCGTTTAATAGCAGTCGACAACTGACGTTGATATTTTGCACTGGTGCCTGTAATACGGCTGGGGACAATTTTCCCAGTTTCACTGACATAAGATCTCAGCATGCCGACATCTTTATAATCAATGGTTTTAACGCCTTCTTTTTTAAAACGACAGGACTTACGCTTTCTAAATTGTGGAACCATTTTATTTATACACCCTCTTCTTCAGCGTGATTATCAGCATGATTAGAATGACCATAGCCCGCATTACCTGCATGGAATGAAGGACGTTCACGTCTTTCATCACGAGGTTGCATGACAATAGATGGCTCAATCACAGCTTCGTCTTGTTGCAGAATCATGTTACGCAAAATAGCGTCGTTATAACGAAACGCATCTTGTAACTCTTTCAGAGATTCTGTACCTGCTTCTATGTTCATCAGAACATAATGGGCTTTGTGCAATTTCAAAATTGGATAAGCCAATTGACGGCGACCCCAATCTTCTAGGCGATGAATTTTTCCGCCTTTACCTTCAATAATTTCTCTATATTTAGCAATCATGGTGGGCACCTGAGAACTTTGGTCAGGATGCGCCATGAACACAACTTCGTAGTGTTTCATGTAGTCAATAACCCCTTATGGTTTAATTTAAAACAAAAATTAAGCTCTATTTCTTTTAAATTTTAAAATATTCAAAATTAAAATGGCAAGAGCAAGGAAGCGCGCGGAGTTTACAGAGTCAGAAAACCAAACTCAATAGCTAATTTTAAATTTAAAAATTAAAACTTAAGGCAAATCATCGACCTTCTGAGCGGCTGGTAATAAAGCCTCTCGATCTAAGCCCAGCATCACTGCCAAGGCTCCCGCGACATAAATAGAAGAATAAGTTCCGACAATCACACCAATAATTAAAGCTAAAGAAAAACCATGGATGGACGGCCCACCGAAGAAAAACAATACTAAAACCACTAATAAAGTCAGCCCCGAAGTCATAATCGTTCTAGACAAAGTATCATTAATCGCTCTGTTCACTACTTCTATAACAGGCGCGTGTCTTAATTTACGGAAATTTTCTCTAATTCGATCATAAACAACGACGGTATCATTCAAAGAATACCCAATCACGGCAAGCACAGCGGCCAGTGCATTTAAGTCAAATTTTAATTGCAAAAAAGAAAAAATTCCCAAAATAAGAATCGGGTCATGAGCAAGCGCCACAGCTGCACTAAAGGCAAAACGCATTTCAAATCTTAAGGCGATGTAAATCATGATCGCAATCACGGCAATCAACATGGCTAACATCCCGCGCTGCGCTAACTCGGCACCTACCTGAGGACCTACGAAATTCACACTTAAAATCTTGGCACTTGGAAAAGCTTGAGCGACCATTGTTTTGTACTGATCCTGAACAGACTGTTCAGATTGGCTGGCCTGGTTAGCTTGGTTAGCTTTGTTAGCTTGAGAAAGCTGGGAATTATTATTTTTAATATTCTTAAAGTGGGACTTGGGAGAAATAGAAAGCATAATCTCTTTCGTCGATCCAAAAGTAACAAGATCAAAATGCTCTAGCCCTAAATTTTCTAACTGCTGGTTCATCTGATTTAAATCGGGCGCTGTTTGATACTCTAATTGAAACTCATAACCGCCCGTAAAATCTAAGCCCCAATTCAAACCCTTGACATATAAACAAGATAAAGAGGCAAGAACCAGTATTAAAGATAATAAAGCCGCCCATTTTTTAATGCCCAGAAAATCGATATTTGTTTTCTGTCTAAAAAATTCCATAGTTTTAAATCCCAAATTTTTTAATATTTATTTTTTAATTAAATTTTTAATTAAATACCAATTGATAATTTTTTAAGCTTGGCACTACCACCCCAAAGCTTATTCACTAAAGCTCTTGTCACCATGATGGCTGTAAACATTGAGCAGAATATTCCGATAATTAAAGTCACGGCAAAGCCTTTTACAGCCCCCGTTCCGACGGCGTATAAAATCACAGCAACAATCAACGTAGTCACATTCGCATCCACAATGGTCGAAAAAGCACGGGCATAGCCAGAATCAATAGCCGCTTGGATTCCAACACCATTTCGAATTTCTTCGCGAATTCTCTCGAAGATTAAAACATTCGAATCAATCGCCATGCCTAAATTTAAAACAATCCCCGCAATACCTGGGAGTGTCAGTGTCGCCCCTGGAATAATGGACATAATGGCGATAATTAAAATTAAATTTAAAACTAAAGCTGTATTCGCAATTAAACCCATCGCCCTGTAATAAATCGCCATAAAGACCATCACTAAAATCAAAGCAACGAGGACAGACATTGCCCCACGATGAATATTCTCAGCGCCTAGTGTCGGCCCGATTAAACGCTCTTCCATAATCTGCACTGGCGCAGGAAGCGCTCCGGCTCGAATCGTCATGGCTAATAATTGCGCATTTCTCGCATTACCAATGCCCTGAATCTGAAAATTATTAGAGAGCCTAGACTCAACGGTTGCGACTGAAATAATCTGCGAGCTCGTACTGGTCGTTGTCACAGGAACACCGTTTTGAATTTTAACGGTCATTTTGGGCTGGACTAAAACAATGGCCATGAGATGCCCGACATTACTCGCCGTCACTTGGCTGAAATAGCTGACTTCAGGACCTGACAAATTCACATCCACCACTGGCAAAGATGTTTGAGAGTCATAACCCAAAGACGCCCCCACAAAAGACTTACCAGTTAAAACCACTCGGCTATATAAAACATAGGGCTGATGACCCAAATGATCTGAGCCGTAATACAAACTAGATCCAATGGGGATATTTCCAGCTAAAGCACTGGCGACATCCGCACCTTCATTCACCATCATGACTTGCAAAGTCGCTGTTCCACCAATGATTTGATTCGCACGTGCGGCATCTTCTAAGCCAGGCAACTCAATCACAACTCTATCTTTACCCTGCTGAGAAACCGTTGCATCGCCGACACCCAAGCCATTCACCCGATTACGCATGACTTGAATAGTCTGCTGAACGGCTGTCTCTTGAATCTGCTGCAACTCTTGCGGATCAATAGTCACTAATAATTGCGAATCTGAATATTTCTGAACCTGGAAATTACCGACAGAGCCCGAGCTATTAGAATGAGCGAGCAAATAATCTTGCCCAGCTTTTAAAACACTTGGATCTCTAAAGCTAATTAAAACAGCAGGGCTATTTGAACTAGAATTAGAACTAGCGCTAGAACCAGACTTACTATTATTTAAAACTTCTACACCAGAATATCTAATATCATTTTCACGCAAGTCTTGCCTAAAACCCGCCGCCATATTATCCAGCTGATTTTTCAGCACGGAGTCCATGTCTATATTTAATAAAAAATACATGCCGCCTCTTAGATCCAAGCCATACTTCATGGGATTAGCCCCCAAAGCTTGTAACCAAGCGGGCGTATTCGGCTCTAAGTTCAAAGCAACCACATAACTATCGCCTAAAGTCGCCAAGATAATCTCTTGCGCTTTCATCTGATCTTGCGTATCTGAAAAATGCAAAGACAGTGCGTACTGGGTCTGACTCAAAGATTGAGCAGTTAAATTCTCAGAGTCCAGCGCTGTCTTTACTTGATCAACCACCGTCTGAGTCATCACCGAGCCAGATTTTGCAGAGATTTGCACGGCAGGACTTTCAGAAAAATAATTGGGCAGTGCGTAAATCACCGCCAAAATAATCACTAGAAAAATTAAAAAATAACGCCAAGCAGGATAATAATTCAGCGGATGAGATTTTAAATTATTAGAATTAGCACCCGAATGATTCGGCTTAGAAAATCCTTCTGGATCTTCATTCAACCCTGCCATACGCCCCGCCCCCTATTAAAATTTTAATTTTTTTAATTATTTTCCTGGCTATTTTTTAGCTATTTTTTAAAGTCCCTTTGGGCACAACGCCCGTAATGGCTTTTTTAAGAATTTTAATTTCGACATTGTCTGCAATATTTAATTCAACATAGGGGTCTGCCATCTTAGACACTCGTCCAATAATTCCCGCTTGTGTTTGAACTTCATCACCGACTTGTAAATTAGTTAATAAACTCCGGTGCTCTTTGCTTTGTTTCATTTGGGGACGAATCATAACGAAATATAACAAGCCAATAATAACTATAAGAGGCAAAAATTGAATAATTGGATTGGTATGCGCCGCACCAGCGGTTGAACTTGCAGTATCAGAACCACCAAACCAACCATCCGCAAAAGAAGCCAAAGGCAAAGCGGCTAATAAAGATAAACTTGAAATAGACAAAAGCGTCCGGCGTAAAAATCTAGACATGAAAGCTCCTAAAGATAAAAAACAAAAACACTGGAAAGATTTAAAATTCAAAGCCGCGCAATCTACTCGATCTCCTACTTCTCATGCAAGCTTGTATTAATTCTGGCCATTAGTTTTTCAAAGCCTATTTAAACATATGGATCAAACCTTAATTAAAATTCATTACTTAAAACAAAATTTAAATAAAAAAATATTGCATTCTTGCAAATAAAATTAGACCCTGAGCAGCTTTAAAAAAAATAAAAATATATAAAAAAAATAATAAATAAAAATATAAAAAGGATAGGACCATGGCAGGAGCTAGCTCATATTTTCAAATTGCAGATGCAAGAAATCGCGCATACGAACGGCAAAAAAAACATCAGGCAACCCAAGACAAAAGCACAGCCCAGAAAAAAATTCTCAAGATCAAAGAATTGCTCAGCGACCCATTCATCATCAATTTTAAAGAACTAAAGCAAGCACTTAAAGATACAAAATCTCTTCTCGAGTCAGCAAAAGAATACGTTAACTGCGATGAAGCCCAGAAGGAATTTGATTATTACATCGCAAAATTTCACACAAGAACATCAAAAGCACTTCAAGAAACTAGACTCACTACCCGCGGCCCAAAAGAAAAAAATCTTGTTGGTACCGCTTTACCACTGAGCCTACTTCCCACAAGTCTCACAATCAAAATGACTGAGTTTCTTAATCTAAGAGAGGCCCTATCGCTGAGAACGACTGACACTGAACTTTATTCACTATGCACCACGTATTACCGCATGCCCTCATCATTTTTGCTCCAGAATTGGACATTCTTTCAACCAAAAATAGAAACTTACGATGTCGAAGGCACTCCTACTTTGCTTTCAAAACCAGCAACACTTGGCTTATGCATTAAATACGTAAAAACCTCGACTCCACCGGAAGAATGCTATCTCAATCCCTTCGTATTCATGAACCAACTACGCAGAGAACTACTGAGCAAGCCCAAAAAGCTAAAAACTCTTGAAACATCCCCCAGGCACTAGCCAATCCACATCGCATCCCCATAGCTAAAAAATCGATATTCTTGCTCGATGGCATGAGCGTAAGCTTTTAAAATTAATTCTCGGCCAGCAAGCGCTGAAACCAGCATTAATAAAGTTGATTTTGGTAAGTGAAAATTAGTAATCAGATTATCTATTACTTTAAATTTAAACCCTGGGGTAATAAAAATCTGAGTCTCTCCAGACCCTGGTTTTAATTCGCCATTTAAATCTAAATTCAAAGCCGCTGACTCCAGGGCTCTGACCGACGTCGTCCCCACCGCAATGACTTTACCGCCACGCGCTCGTGCTTTTTGAATATTTAAAACCACTGATTCTGGAACTTCGAAATATTCTTGATGCATCACATGCTCTGATATTTTATCCACTCGAACCGGCTGAAACGTCCCCGCACCTACATGTAAAATCACATGATCTATCTGAACACCTTTATTTTTTAAGGCATTGATTAAATTCAAATCAAAATGCAGGCCCGCCGTCGGCGCCGCTACAGAACCTTCTGTTTTGGCAAATACGGTCTGGTATCTATTTTGATCTTCCAACTGATCCTCTCTATTCATATAGGGCGGCAAAGGCACATGGCCCTGTTGATTTAAAAGCTGATAGAAATTTTTAGTTTTATTTAAATCATTTAAATTATTGTTTATTTTTACATGAAATAAATTATCTCGCTTAGCCACAAGCTCTAAGGCCACATCTTCTAATAAATAAATACCAGCGCCAGGTTTTAAAGCTTTACTGGTTTTAATATGCGCCAAAGCCTCTGTAAATTCTCCAGACTCATCTTGCAAAATTCTTTCTATTAATAACTCGACTTTACCCCCGGAAGACTTCTGCCCAAAAAGACGGGCTTTTATCACCTTGGTTTCATTAAAAATCAAAAGATCTTCAGGCTGAATTAAATTTAAAATATCGGGAAACAATCCATCAGAGATGGTCTTGCTTTCTCTATTAATAATTAGCAAACGACTGTCTGTTCGATTTTTTAAAGGGTACTGAGCTATCAGATTTTCGGGGAGCTCGTAGTCGAAATCTTTGGTAAGCAAATTCATAGTATTTAATAGTCTTTGATTTTATTTTGATAGAAATTAAAGCGCAGATCTTACCAAGAATTAAGCCAAGAACTAAGCAAGATTGTCTATGGCTCTCAAATTTTTTAAAAATTAAAAATTTTCAAAATTAAAAAAATTAAAATCGTTGACTCCGAGGTCCTCGTCGTTATAATTGCGCCTCGGTTGCCGGGATGGCGGAACTGGTAGACGCGCCAGACTCAAAATCTGGTGCTAGAGATAGCGTAAGAGTTCGATTCTCTTTCCCGGTACCAACCATATTCAACCCGCGATTCTGCGGGTCATTTTTTTCTGGAGAGGGGTCAAGGTCAATGACACAGCAAAACTTAGTCATTTGCATAATTGCACCAGCCAATCTCTATTGTTTCTCTGATGTCGCCAAAGCCCTTGAATCTTCTGGCTGCGAAATCATTAACTCCCACATGAACAGCTTTGACAATCATTCTGTCATTAATTTATTTCTGACAGGCAATTGGGGCGTTTTAATCAAAACAGAGTCTTTATTTAACAGACTGGCTCAGACTCATAACTGGCAAATGATCTTAAAAAGAACAGATGCACGAGCAGCTCAAGATCAAGCCTTGCTCCCCTATACCGTCAATTGCATGAGCGTTGATAAGATCGACATTCCTAAGCATTTAGAAAATTTCTTCACTGAAAAAGCTTGCCATTTAATTAGCTATAACAGCTCTCGATATCAATCACTTCATTCTCGCGTTCAAATGCAATCCGTGAATGCCCGAATCTTAGTCCCCGCTGAATCTAACCTTGGGTCTTTCCGCGAAGATTTTTATTCTTTCTGCGATGATCATAACTACGAAGCCGTGCTAGACCCCGACAGAAACTAAAAACTAAAACATATAAAACACATGCCAAAAAATCCAAAAGCTTCTTTTCGCATTGATCAAGTCACCACTAAAACAGGTGATCAAGGCCAGACCTCTGTCGCTGACGGCAAAAGAATTAGTAAAGATTGTGATCTGATAGAAACCATTGGAAACATAGACGAGCTGAACTCCAGCTTGGGTCTTTTAATCCACGCACTCTCTCAGACTGAACAAAAATCTTATAAAAAAATCTTGTTCTCTATTCAAAACCAATTATTTAACTTGGGCAGTGAACTGGCCATACCCGCTTCTTCTGGATTTAGCCCACCTTTTAAAATCAATCAATCTGATATTTCAGACTTAGAGCTAGAACTTAATTTAATCAATCAAGATCTTCCCGCCCTTAAAGAATTTATTCTCCCTGGTGGAACCATGGCGGCAAGCACGGCGCATCTCTCGAGAAGCATTTGTAGACGCGCTGAAAGATCCCTGGTGACTTTAATTAACAATCAAAATTCAAATACAGAATCTCTAGACCCTATTAATTCTTATTTATTAATTTATTTAAACAGACTCAGTGATTTTTTATTTGTTTTATCTAGAGCTTTGAATATTCAAGCCGGCCAGGCTGAAATTCTTTGGATGCCTAAAAAATAGCCCCGCCCACTCCTGACATCGCCCCCCCTTGCGGGAGAGACAGGCCCGAAGATGAAATCGAGGGACAGAGATGGGTGCAATAAAAGGCGAGCTATATGAACTGCACAGTTCGTTTAAAAGAAAAAGTTTCTTAAAATTTTTGTTCACAAACAAAGCACAAAATAGTATTGCCTACTTCCTACTGCCACTTCAGGAAACATAAACATAGAGTCACGCAACGAAACCCGCTGTATCCTTACTTGAAACCGAATCACGATCTGACTCTTCTGCCGTTCCTGTTTGACTACTGCCATAGGCGACCGTACTGGCTCTTGATTTAACGCCAGCGCCTGGCAAGAGGCTTTCTGCAGCAGTCCTTTGATGACGAACTTGCGCATAACCCTCCAAAAAATCTCTCCCAGGCTTCTTGAACAGAGCACAAGCGTTATAACAGCAGACCAGCCCCATAAAGCTCACAGTCATTAAAAGCGTCAGATGGGCTGCAACTCTGAGCAAAGCAGACTGATCGTAGTCCTGAACACATTGCTGCATCTCTTTACAATCTAAAATACAGCTCAGTGCAGACGACGCATTATTTAAAACATGCTGTATGCAATAATCCATCATCTGATTTTGAAGCGTCTGGGTCTCTGTACTGCACGTCACTGTCGTATTAGGCGGCTGAATTAAACATCCATCGCTTATAAAACTAGGATCGATAGTAACCGATCACCAGACCCCATCTTTCTCGCCTAATTTTCAGCCTTAAAATCTAACTCCTAGTTAATCACAGGAGTAAAAAATGGACGTCAAAAAATTGGATGAGGCCG
>Ga0214919_10012756_pt1 | contig 10286 bp, 10 predicted proteins | sample LL1503_MetaG_FD_177994 | JGI IMG/M metagenome (GOLD analysis project Ga0214919, IMG submission 177994) | Freshwater microbial communities from Lake Lanier, Atlanta, Georgia, United States - LL-1503 | ecosystem: Environmental > Aquatic > Freshwater > Lake | place: USA: Georgia | collected... | reverse complement strand
TCGGCCTCAGCGTAGTCCTTTGCCTTGCGCGCTGCGAGCCGCGCATCGATCTGCTGCTGGATCTGCGCGTCCGTGAGCCCGCCCTCCCCGCCCGCCTGCAGGAAAACCTGCGGGTCACGCTGCAGGAACCCGAGCACACCTCCCAGCGCCTTGAGCTGACCGGCCAGCGCCCCGGCCCCACGATTCACCTCGTTGGCCAGATCGAACAGGACGGCAAGCGCCTCGGGCGTGCCGAAGTCATCGTCCATCGCCGCCTTGAAGCGCTGCGCATGCGCCTCGCTCCAGTCGACCGGCACGTCTCCCGCGGGCGCGCCCTTGAGCGCGGTGTACAGGCGCGTCAACGCACCCTTGGCGTCCTGCAGGTGCACGTCCGAGTGGTTGAGCGGGCTGCGGTAGTGCGCGCGCAGGAGGAAGAAGCGAACCACTTCGGCGTCGAACTTCGCAAGGATGTCCCGCAAAGTGAAGAAGTTGCCAAGCGACTTGGACATCTTCTCGTCGTCGACGCGAACGAACCCGTTGTGCATCCAGGTGTTCACGAAGCGCCTGCCGGTGGCGCCCTCGGTCTGCGCGATCTCGTTCTCATGGTGTGGGAACTGCAGGTCCTGCCCGCCCCCGTGGATATCGAAAGTTTCGCCCAGCAGCGCGCAACTCATTGCCGAGCACTCGATATGCCAGCCCGGCCGGCCCCGCCCCCACTGCGAGTCCCACTTCACTTCCTCGGGTTCAGTCGCCTTGGCTGATTTCCACAGCACGAAATCGAGCGGGTCGGCCTTGCCGGTATCCACCTCCACCCTTTCACCGGCACGCAGTTCGTCGAGCGACTTGCCCGAGAGCCTGCCGTAGCCCTGGAACTTCCTGACCGCGTAGTTCACGTCGCCGCCGTCCGCCTTGTAGGCGAGGCCGTTCTTCTCGAGCCGGCCGATCAGGTCGAGCATCTGGGGCACATATTGCGTCGCCCGGGGCTCATGGTCGGGCTTCTGCACGCCGAGCCGCTCCAGGTCCTCGTCCATCGCGCGGATGAACCTACCCGTCAGCTCGCCGATGGTCTCGCCGTTTTCGACCGCGCGACGGATGATCTTGTCGTCGATGTCCGTGATGTTGCGCACGTAGGTGACATCCAGCCCGCTGGCGAGCAGCCAGCGGCGCACCATGTCAAAAACGACCATCATGCGGCCGTGGCCGAGGTGGCAATAGTCGTACACTGTGATGCCGCAGACATACATGCCGACTGCGCCAGCGCGAAGGGGGACGAAATCCTGCTTCTCTCGGGCGAGGGTGTTATGGATTCTCAGCATGTGGGGGCAGTGAAGGGGGGGAACTTGCCGGAAAAGCGGCGTTCCAAGCGGTGGTTCGGAGCCTGACGGGGCCCAACTCCGGTTGTCCGATAATGTTGAGAACGGCCCCGGGTTGGATTACAATCGGTTGTTTCGTATGGCCTTGAAAAGTATAACACAATGCTCAAATTAGCCGGGTCCGGAAAAGCCTCCAGAACGCAGTTGCTGCGCAGCTGCACAGCGTTTGCGCTGATTGCGATTTCCACCGTCTCTCGCGCGGATGACATCCAGGATGCAAGCCAGATGCTGCGCTCGGGCCAGCACCAGCAGGCCCTCGAGCGGATCAACAAGGTACTCGCTGCAAAACCCCGTGACGCGCAGGCCCGCTTCCTCAAGGGCCTGATCCTCACCGAGAAAGGCGACGCCAAGGAAGCGGTCCTGATTTTCACCAAGCTGACCGAGGACTATCCTGACCTTCCCGAGCCGTACAACAACCTCGCGGTGATCTATGCCGCGCAGGGCCAGTACGACAAGGCGCGCGGAGCCTTGGAGCAGTCGATCCGCACGCATCCGAGCTACGCCACCGCGTACGAAAACCTCGGCGACGTATATTCCAAGCTCGCCAGCCAGGCTTACGACAAGGCGCTGCAACTGGACTCGTCGAACGCCGCCGCGCAGAACAAGCTCGCGCTCGTCCGGGAACTGGTCGGAGGCGCGCCTCGCGGCACTACGGCCGCTGCAGCGGCAAAGCCGGCCGCCAAGCCTCCCGTGGTTGTCGCCGCCGCGCCGGCACCGGAAGCCAAGCCTGCCGCCCCGGCGCCAACCCCAACGGCCGCCGCACCTGAAAAAGCCGCACCCAAGCCCGCACCCGCTGCGCCAGCCGCCCCGGCCGCCCCGGCCGCCGGCGGCGACGACGTCGTGCAAGTGGTCAATGGCTGGGCCGCCGCCTGGTCGAAGAAGGACGTGAACGCCTATCTCGCCTTTTATGCCAAGGACTTCAAGACGCCGAACGGCGAAGAGCGCGGCGCCTGGGAGCATGCACGCCGCACGCGCATTCTCGCGCCCAAGTCGATCTCGGTCGAAGCGAACTCGCCCAAAGTCAGCATGACGGGCGACAAGCAGGCCAGCGTCACTTTCCGCCAGAACTACAAGTCGGACACGCTCAGCGCCAACGGCATGAAGACCCTGGTACTCGTGAAGACCGACGCGGGCTGGCGAATCCAGCAGGAGAAGGTGGCGAATTGATGGGCTTTGCCGCAGCCCTCCTCCGCGCCAGCCTTACCGCCTCCTTTTTCCTCCTCCTTGCGACGCCGGCACAGACGGCGCCGCGGCAGCAGCCGCCCGCCCCACGCCCGCCTGCTGCGCCGCAAGCCGAAAAGGCGCTTTCACAGATCTTCGAGGCCATCGAGCAGAACAGGTTCGACCAGGCCCTTGAACGCGTTGAAGCGCTGATCGCCACAAACCCGAACTTCCGGCTGGCCCACCTGATCCGCGGCGACCTGCTGCTCGCGCGCACGCGGCCGATCACCACGTTCGGGAATGCCGGTAACGTGCCGAAGGAAAAAATCGACGACCTGCGCGCCGAAGCCATATCGCGACTCCATGCGATGCGCGATCGGCCTGCAGCCGATCGCGTTCCGCGCAACCTGCTCCAGTTCCGCCTCGACCAGACGCATGCACTGGTGGTCGACTCCAAGCGTTCACGCCTGTATGTGTTCCAAAACGACCGCGGGCGGCCTCGCTTCGTGTCGGACTACTATGTAACCCTGGGCAAGCGCGGCATCGACAAGATGCGCGAAGGTGACCAGAAGACGCCGATCGGCGTCTACCACGTCACTGGAAACCTGCCGCGCAACAAGCTGGCGGACCTTTACGGTTCCGGCGCCTTCCCGATCAATTATCCCAACGAGTGGGACAAGCGTCGCGGCCGCAACGGCCACGGCATCTGGTTGCACGGCACGCCCTCGGACACCTATGCCCGCCCGCCGCGCGCCAGCGACGGATGCATCGTGCTGTCCAACATCGACCTCGAATTCCTCAGCGCCGAGCTCCAGGTCGGGCTGACGCCAGTGATCATTGCCGACGAGCTGCAGTGGGTGGATGCCGCCACGCAGGAGGAAGAGCGCAAGTCGCTCGCGGCGGCCATGGAGGCCTGGCGCACCGACTGGGAGAGCCTCGACACCGAAAAATACCTGCGCCACTACTCTTCGAAGTTCCAGTCCACCGACCAGAACTACGCTCAGTGGGTCGCGCACAAGCGCAGGGTCAACTCCGGCAAGGAGTGGGTCAAGGTCGGCCTCACCGGGACCAGCATGTTCCGCAATCCCGGCAAGGACGATTTTGTTGTCGTGAGCTTCGAGCAGGGGTACCGCTCGAGCAACCTGTCCAACTCGATGCGCAAGCGCCAGTACTGGATCAAGGAAGGCGCGCGCTGGAAGATCATCTACGAAGGTTCTGCCTGAAGGAGCACCATGAAATTCTCTAAGTTCTGGATCCCGTTCGTCATGCTGTCGGCCGCCGGTGCGGTGGATGGCACCGTATCTAATGCTGCGGCTGCCGACCCGCAGGTCGACATCAAGACCAGCCAGGGGACGATCCGCCTCGAGCTCTACGCGGCCAAGGCGCCCAAGTCGGTCGAAAACTTCCTCCAGTACGTAAAGGAAGGCCATTACAACGGCACCGTCTTCCATCGCGTGATCAAGAATTTCATGATCCAGGGCGGCGGCTTCGACAAGGACATGCGGCAGAAGCCGACCCGCGGCCAGATCAAGAACGAGTCGACCAACGGCCTGCTGAACGATATCGGCACGGTCGCCATGGCGCGCACGTCGGTGCGTGATTCGGCGACGTCGCAGTTCTTCATCAACACCAAGAACAACGACTTCCTCAACTACAGCGGCGAGACCCCGCAGGGCCACGGCTACGCGGTGTTCGGCAAGGTGGTCTCGGGGATGGATATCGTCATGAAGATCGACGGGTCCCCGACGGGCCCGGGCGACGTGCCGCGCGAGCAGGTCGTGATTGAGTCGATCTCGCTGGTCGAAGGGAAGAAGTAACCACCCTCCGGGGCGTGGGCCACACATGCAGCGCGCCCTGTTCATTTCCGACCTGCATCTCACGGGGGAGCGACCCGCCTCGAACGAGGCGTTCTTCGCTTTCCTGGAGGAAGCAGTGCCGGGCGCGGATGCGCTCTACATCCTCGGCGACCTGTTCGAGTTCTGGGTCGGGGACGATGACCTTGCGGACCCGCTCAATGCCATCGTAGCGGGCTTTCTCGCCACTACCGCACAGCACGGCACACCGGTTTATGTGATGCACGGCAACCGCGACTTCCTGGTGGCCGACGCCTTCTGCAAGGCGGCAGGGGCGCAACTGCTGGCCGACCCGACGGTGGTGGACCTGTTCGGCACCCGCACCCTGCTGATGCACGGCGACACGCTTTGCACCGATGACACTGCCTACCAGGACTGGCGGCGCCTCTGCCGCGGCAAAGACTGGCAGGAAGGGTTCCTGGCCGCCCCGCTCGAGTCGCGCCGTGCGCAGATGCTCGAGTTGCGCTCCAGGAGCGAACAGGACAAACGCGCCAAACCCCCGGTCATCATGGACGTCAACGCAGCCGCCGTCCGCGATGCGCTGCACGACCACGACTGCACCCGCCTGATCCACGGGCATACGCACCGTCCCGGGCACCACCTCGTAGAAGTCGCTGCTCGCCCCTGCGAACGCTGGGTGCTGCAGGACTGGTATGGCCGCGGCGGCTACCTCGAAGCCACGGCCTCCGGGTTGCGGCAGGTCACCCTTCCCGCGGCCTGAAACGCTCGAAGGCGCCCTCCGCCGAACCCGCTTCGCAGTTCTGCCTGTAGACCTCGCGCGCAAGCGCATCGAGCCCCGGCACCGGCACCTGCTCCCGGAAAAAACGCTTGGTGGCGCGCGTCGATTCCGGCGGCAGTCGTGCCAGGTCTTGCGCCGTCTTGCGCGCGGCCGCAAGCACCAGGTCCGGTGCTACCGCCTCCTCGGCCAACCCCAGGCGCGCCGCTTCGGCCCCGCTGACGGGGCTCGCACCCCAGACCAGCCAACGCGCGCGAGCAACCCCGACCCGACGGGCGAGTGCTTCTATGCCCCAGGGTGGGAAGAACCCGAGCCCGACTTCAGGCAGACGCCAGGACGCGGTGTCGGCCGTCACCACCACGTCGCAACCGATTGCAAGCATGAACCCTCCGCCCAGCGCGAAGCCATGCACGGCACATACGACCGGGATGTCGATCTCCGCCATCCTGCGCATCAGCAGGGCCTTGCGCTCGGCGATGCGCAGCCTGTCCTCCATCGAGGCCTGGGCCATCTCCTTGACGTCGCTGCCCGCACAGAATCCGGCGCCCTCGCCACGCAGCAGGATCGCGCGCACGCCGGCGTCACCCCGTGCGCGCTCCAGCGCTTCAATCAACCTCTCCGTGGTGGCGAGATCGAGCGCGTTGCGCACCTTCTCGCGGGCAAGCACGAGTTCGAGCACGTCCGATTGCGATTCGCCGCTCATGCGAAGCCGTAGAGCCGCATTGGGTTGTCGACGAGGATCTTCCTGCGCAGGGATTCATCCCCGGCCCAGTCTGACAGCAGGTCGAGCAGGACCGCGTCGTCGGGCTTCATGTCCTTTTCGGTCGGGTGCGGCCAGTCGCTGCCCCACACCAGCCGATCCGGCGCCGCGCGCACATAGGCGGCAGCCACCGCCTGGCGGTCCGCATAGGCCGGTCCCGTCGAATCCAGATAGGGCCCGGACAGCTTGACCCATGTGCGGCCGCGCTCGAGCAGGCGCGAGATGATGCCGAAAGCCGCATGGCCGGCGCCTTCGGGCTGCGGCAGGCGGCCCATGTGGTCGAACACAATCGTGCAAGGCAGGCGCTCGAGCAGGTCGGCATGCGGCACGATCTGGTCGGCCCGCCAGTGCAACTGCACATGCCACCCGAGTTCCGCAACCCGGTGCGCAAGCGGCTCGACCATGTCGAAACGGGTGACGGCGGTGGTCGGGTCAAAAAGCGTAAAGCGGATTCCGCGCACGCCGCCCTCGTCCATCGCCTCCAATTCGGCGTCGGTGACATCGGGATGGACCACCGCGACACCGCGCGTACGGTCCTCCCCGAGCGCCCGGATCGCATCGAGCGTGACACGGTTGTCCGTGCGATAGGCCGCCGGGGTCACCACCACGGTTCGCGAGGTCCCGGTACGCGCCTGCAGCAGGCGGTACTCGGCCACGGTGGCGGGGTCCGCCAGGCGCGCCGGACTGCCTTCGGCCAGGAAGCGCGGATCGTAGATGTGGATGTGTGAATCGCAGGCGTCTGCGGGCGTCGCAAGGCGGGGCGCGCCGGTGCCCGAGGAATTGGGGACTGCGGACGCCATCGCTACTTCAGCTCGACTTCGATAAACGCGTACTCGAAGGCGTTGGCATTGATCACGTCGTGCTCCACTCCGACCGGCCGGAAGTACGGCACGCCCTTCTTCAGTTCGGAGATTTTTTCCTCGCCGTTCTCGACGATCTTCAGGTTGCCGTCATACAGCGGCACCACAACGTAGTCGTGCCCGTGCCTGTGCCATCCCGTGGCCGCCCCAGGGGCGAACCGCCACTCGGTGACGCACACCCGCTCGTTGTCGATCAGCCTGGTCGGCACGGCTGCGCCCTGCTCACTCGATTCGCCGCTCATTGGACTTTCCCTGGTTGGTTGCCCGCGACGCGGACTGTCGCATATCGTAGCAGCGTATTCGCCCCACTCACCCAGAGGAGACCATGAAAACCACAACCAGGCTTACCCGGTGTTTCGCAGCGATCGCCCTCGTCGGACGCGTGGCGGTGCTGGGCCTGCCGGGAGTCACGCCGGTACAGGGCGGCCTGCCGATCTTCGTGAACGGCAAGATCATCGGCGGGGTGGGCGCGAGCGGCGTGAACTCCGACCAGGACGAACAGGTGGTCCAGGCCGGGCTCAACGCGCTGAAATAGCCCTACCTGAGAGCGTCGATCCCGGCCTGCCCGATCTGGGCGTCCTCATGCGACTGGACGCCCGATACGCCGACCGCGCCGACGCAGGTGCCTTCGACGATGATCGGAAGCCCGCCTTCCACAGGCAGGACGCCCGGCATCTTCAGCATCGACAACCGTCCGCCCGCCACGCGCTCCTCCCACATCTTGGAAGGACGGCGCGTGAGTGCTGAGGTGCGGGCTTTCTCGGTCGCGATGACGATGTTGGCAGGTGTTGCGCCGTCGCTGCGCAGGGCGTGCAGGACATGCCCGCCGTCGTCGAGGATGACGATGGCCACCTCCCAGTTGTTCTTCTGCGCTTCGGCTTCGGCTGCGGCGCTGATCTTCTTGCAGTCGTCGAGGGTCAGGGCGGGACGGGTCTTCATGGAGTTCCTTTCGATGCGCCGCCCAGGGCGGCCTTGATCTGTTCTAGGGAGGCCGGATCCTCGATGGTCGTGAGGTCGCCGGGATCGCGCCCTTCGGCCAGTGCCGAGATCGAGCGCCTCAGCACTTTGCCTGAGCGCGTCTTCGGCAGCAAGGTCACGAAGAACACCCGGCTCGGCCGGCCGATTGCGCCGAGCTGCTTGTCCACCGTCCTCATGATCTCGCCCTCAAGCTTCATGCTCCCCTCGGCCGTGGCCACCTGGGAAGGATCCTTGACCACCGCGAACGCCATCGGCAACTGGCCCTTGAGCGGGTCGGCCACCCCGACAACCGCACACTCGGCAATGCCCGGGTGCATGTTCACCGCCTCTTCGATCTCCCGCGTCCCGAGGCGATGCCCGGCCACATTGATCACGTCGTCGGTACGTCCCAGGATGAAGTAGTACCCCTCCTTGTCGCGGATGCCCCAGTCGAACGTCGTATAGAGGACGCGGCCCGGGATCGTGGAGAAATAGGTCTTCACGAATCGCTCGTCGTCGTTCCAGAGGGTCGACATGCAGCCCGGCGGCAGCGGCGGCTCGATCACCACGACGGCCTTTTCGTCCGCCCCGGCCTCGCTCGCGTCGGACTCGCGCAGCAGCTTCAGGTCGTAGCCATAGGCGGGGAAGGACGGGCTGCCGAACTTCACGGGCGTCTCTTCGATGCCCGGCATCGCCGTCAGCACTGGCCAGCCGGTCTCGGTCTGCCAGTAATGGTCGATCACCGGCTTGCCCAGGCCCTGCGAAATCCATGCGTGTGTCGGCTCGTCCAGCGGCTCACCCGCAAGGAACAGGTGCTTGAGGGACGACAGGTCGTACTTCTTCAGCCACGCAATGTCGCTCTTCTTCAGCACCCGGATGGCGGTCGGCGCCGAGAACATCACATTGACCTTGTGGTCCTGCACGATCTTCCACCAGACGCCCGGATCCGGGCGGATCGGCACGCCTTCATAGATGATGGTGGTCATGCCCGCGATCAGCGGCGCGTAGATGATGTACGAATGCCCCACGGCCCACCCGATGTCCGAGGTCGTGAAGATCGTCTCGCCCGGACCGCCGCAGTAGATGTACTCCATGGACGTGGCCATCGCCACCGCGTGGCCGCCGACATCGCGCTGCACGCCCTTGGGCTTGCCCGTCGTCCCCGACGTATAAAGGATGTATGAAGGAGAGTTCGATTCGAGCCACGCGCACGGCACCTGCGCACCCGGATGCTTCGCCGCGAGTTCAGCCCAATCGACGTCGCGGCCCTCGACCACCGGCATGTTGGCGTCCAGGCCGCGGCGGAAGATCAGCACGCTCTTCGGCGGGAACTGCGACAGCTTGATGGACTCATCGACCAGCGCCTTGTACAGCACGGGCTTGCCCATCCGGCTGCCGCCGTCGGAGGTCACCATCAGGGCGGGCCTGGCGTCGTCGATGCGCGCAGCAAGGCTGGCCGCAGCGAAACCGCCGAACACCACCGAGTGCACCGCACCGATCCTCGCGCAGGCGAGGATCGCGAACACCGCCTCCGGCGTGTTCGGCATGTAGATGATGACGCGATCGCCCTTGCCTACGCCGAGGGACACCATCATCGCAGCGGCCCGCTGCACTTCGGCGTGCAACTCGCGATAGGTGTAGCTCTGTTCCTTGTCGACCTCGGTGGAAATCCACACCAGCGCCTTCTGGTCGCCGCGTTCGGCCAGGTGGCGGTCCACTGCGTTGTGGCAGAGGTTGGTTTCGCCGCCGACGAACCATTTTGCGAATGGCGGCTTCGTGTATTCGAGAACCTTGGTAAACGGCTTGTGCCAGTGGATCCGCTTGGCTTCGTCCCCCCAGAATCCTTCCTTGTCCTGGATCGAACGGCGGTGGATTTCCTTTATGGTTGCCATGTCTCCTCCTTGTCTCTGAACCGCGACCTTACCCGGTTTTGGATTTCCTCAGGCCATACTACGTAGTGAGTCGCATTACCCTGCCATGTCGACCACGGTCCTCCCTGTGGCCTTGGACTCGATGAAGGCGTTGAACACCGACGGCAATTGCTCAAACGGCACCGTCTTGGTCATTTCCTTCAGGTGCACCGGCCGCATGTCAGTCGCCAGCCGCCGCCATACCTCCTGTCGCAACGGCATCGGGCAGTTCACCGAGTCGATCCCGAGCAGGCTGACGCCGCGCAGGATGAAGGGCAGCACGGTGGTGTTCAGCGAGGGGCTGGCCGCGAGGCCGATCGAGGCGATCGTGCCGCCGACCTTCATGCCGCTCGCCATCCAGGCGAGAACTTCGCCGCCGAGGCTGTCGATGGCGCCCGCCCACTGCGCGCGGTCCAACGGCCGGATCTTGGTCAGGTCGATGCTCTGGCGCAGGATCACCTCTTTCGCGCCCAGCTTCTTGAGGTAGTCGGCCTCGGCTTCCTTGCCCGTCAGCGCGACGACGTGGTAGCCCAACCGCGAAAGCGCGTCGATGGCCACCGAGCCCACCCCGCCGGTCGCGCCGTTGACGATCACGGGCCCGTTCGCGGGCTTCAGCCCGTTCTGCTCCATCCTGACGATCCCCAGGCCCGCGGTGAACCCGGCGGTACCGAACGCCATCGCGTCAAAGAGCGTCATG
>Ga0214919_10012755_pt1 | contig 10286 bp, 13 predicted proteins | sample LL1503_MetaG_FD_177994 | JGI IMG/M metagenome (GOLD analysis project Ga0214919, IMG submission 177994) | Freshwater microbial communities from Lake Lanier, Atlanta, Georgia, United States - LL-1503 | ecosystem: Environmental > Aquatic > Freshwater > Lake | place: USA: Georgia | collected... | reverse complement strand
GTGGGGTGGAATACCCTCGGACTACATCGCACTTCACGATTGGTTCGACGAAACCAAACAATACACCGGCGATTGGACACATCGTGCTCTTCGTCATCACTCAGCAGGTATTCAATGGGCAATCGAAAAGTTCGGCCATACCATAGTCAACTCAAGAGGTCAACACATTCCTACCAAGGTGTTGGCAGAGCAGCACGTTGAAGAAGATTGTGGCTTTATTCCCACTCCCGCCGATTACCTCAAGGTTCTAGCAAACAATCCCGACCCGTGGATGCTCAAGGTGGGCAAAAAGAGCACCACCAGTGAAATGATTCTTGGTTAAAAATAGTCGTTGACTTTCTCTAAAAAGCTGATAGGATATTGACCACATGAAAACTTACTCAGTTCCCGTTGTGTATCAGATGTACGGCCACGTTACTGTTCAAGCCGACTCTATCGACGAAGCAATTCTTGAAGCAGATGGTGCTCCACTGCCAGAGGATGGCAGTTACGTCGAAGACAGTTTTGAAGTTGTTGACATTGGAGACATCGAAGAAATCTAAAAAACCCATTGACTTTAGCTAAAATCCTGATAATCTTTAACTACGGTAAAAATACAAATTATGAATGCTGAACCGCTGAACAAGGAAATCTACAACAAGGCTCTCAAGTTGGGTATCACCAAGATTACTTTCAACTTTAGTGGTGGGAACGATGAAGGTTGTCTGAATGTGGACGTGGATAGTTTGAACGACCTGGTCGTGTCACAGGATTTTCTCAATGAGCTTGAGAATTGGGCATGGGAGGCTTACAGTTACAGTGGTGCTGGTGACGGCAATGACTATGGTGACGACATCGTGTATGATTTGGTCAACAAGAAGGTTACCACCAGTGAGTGGTTTACCGAACGTCGATACGACGAAGGCGAGGAAGGCAGTTTGACGGTCGCTGAAGAAGAGTAACACTTTACAAGGTTTGCGGTTATCCTTCATAGAAAACCGCTTGACTTTTTGTAAAACTAAGGTAATCTATTTGAACGATGATAATCTACACTGTAAAAGTTCACGACACCGGCGACAAGTTTTGGTATCTTGACGGCAAGCTGCATCGTGAGGATGGACCTGCTGTTGAACTTGCTGATGGCACCAAAGAATGGTATCTTGACGGCAAGCGTCATCGCATTGATGGACCTGCTGTTGAATGGGCTGATGGCAGCAAGTATTGGTATGTTGACAACAAGCTTCATCGTGTTGATGGACCTGCCTATGAATATGCTGATGGCACCAAGTATTGGTTTCTTGACGACCAGCGTCATCGTGTTGATGGACCTGCTGTTGAATATGCTGATGGCACCAAAGAATGGTATCTTGATGGTAAGCGTCATCGCACTGATGGACCTGCTGCTGAATATGCGGATGGCAGCAAGTATTGGTATCTTGATGGTAAAGAATTGACACAAGCACAGTGGACGAAGGCGGTCAAGCCCAAAGTTGCCGGTTGTGTCGGTAAGGTTGTGGAAGTTGACGGCGTGAAATATCGGTTGATTGCTGCTTGACATTTAGAAAAACTGGGTTAAGATATTTTCAGTTGATCGTTAGACTCTAAAAGAGTTGAAAATCAACTACAGCTAACCAAGAGAGTGCCAGTCGTTAGAACCGAGCATGGGGTGACTGGTAATGCCGCTGGGGAAATGGGGACCGGACCTGCTGTACAAACAATGAAAACCGGCGCAATTTTTGTTCTTTTTGATTGACGGCATAACAATGTAGCCATCCGGTTTCAATCCGGAAAAGCAAGAAATAGAGGGCAACCTGTTGCGACTCGTTGATAAATACTTGCAAGTCAATCAGTAATTTTGGAGTATTGCCAAGGGAAACCAAAGCAATTGAGATGCAACAAAGAGATACTTATCTAGCGTAGATGGGATAGATGTGCAAGTCGATTCCCTGAGCAATTACTGTTTTGCATAAACAAGAGATGCCGCTGAAAATGTAGAAATGCTCTTGCTCCATTTTAACCAAGCAATAGAGATAGCTACTTGACAACAAATCAAACAATATGATAACAGCGTTGCTGGCGCCTGTAAAATAATAGAAGCAAACGGAAATATTATTGTTTGATTTTTTGATTGGTGAATGGTTAGCGCAACTGTAAAAGGAAACGCTTCGGTACAAATCCGACGTATGGGCTACGATAATGTCCACCAATTTTTGAATAGTAGTATCAGGATGAAGTTTCACATATCACTGATCATGATATAAGAGACTGTGGGTTCAAGTCCCTCTACTATTATTCAATAACAACCCCGCCTCAAAAAGGTGGGTTTTTGTTTGCGGTCGTCAAAGCCACGCGGAAAATCAAAAAAATACCTTCAGCAAAATGACCACAAGGCTTGACTTGTTCTAAAAATCTGATAGTCTCTACATCGTAACAAACACAACATATGCCCAATCATACCGCAAATAACTTCACTGTGTCTGGTCCCAAGCATGACGTTCTTCGTTTCGTCGCTGATGCCAAGGGAGAAAAAGGTGAACTGGACTTCAATAGTCTGTTTCCCATGCCCAAAGAACTAGTCGGAACTACGTCGCCGACTCGTATTCAAACTCAATCCGAGATTGATGCTCTGTGGGCTGAGTGGCAAAAGAAGAAAGATAGTAAGTGTGACACCGGCCCCATGGGTCTACATAGTTATGAACAGGACGCACCATTTAATCTTGGTATCACTCAGGAAGCAAGTGACGCATTGATTGCCAAGTATGGCTGCAACAACTGGTATGATTGGGCCAATCGCAATTGGGGAACCAAGTGGGGTGCTTATGATGCAACTGAATGGAGTATCAATGCTGTTGAAGTAGACACTTTGGCTGCTACTATCTACTACGAAACCGCCTGGAGTCCGGCAACGGCGTTTTGGCTGAATGTGTCTGAGAACTATCCCACTTTGGAGTTCTACCATGAGTTTGCAGATGAGGGTGGTGGATTCCTCGGAAACGAAACCATCGTGACTGGATCAGTGATGCACGAAGAAGAGATTGACTGGAACAGTGATGAGGGCATCACGCTTCGGGAAGGTTTGGGTCGATACAGTTCCGAAGACGAAGACGAAGACGACGATGAGGATTTGGCCGTCGCCGCTGTTTAAGGTTCAAATTCCTTGGGGTCAGGATAAAAAGCCCCTCTCGGTGGTACAAGAGGCTTGACTTTCTCTAAAACTCTGATAGGATATTGACCACATGAAGAACATTGTTTCTGTTATCTATCCCGCCGAAAAGACGATCTCCTTCGTTCATGATTCTGCTGATCCGGTGTCAACCATTCTGGAACAGATATTTGCTATGTTCAATCACGGTTCAGGTTGTGAGTCTGAACTGTTTGTCAAATCAAAAGTTCGTTCGTTGAGTGTCAATGATATTGTGTATGTCGATGGAAAGTATTTTCAATGTGCATCCGTTGGATGGACTGAAGTTTCCGTTGACTATGTGAATCAACTTGAATCGGATGTTGACCATCATCCCACAACCAAACTTCATGGTTCGTGGTTTGGCTTGAGTGAAGTCATGTGGGACCGACGTAAGAAGTTTCTTGAAACTACGCGAGTGAATTGATCTGAAAATAGTTGTTGACTTTCTCCAAATCTCTGATAATCTCTAAATCGTAATATGAACTACACTGTTGCTACCACTAACGCCAAGAAAGTTACTGTCAGTATCACCCGCCGACAATTGTGGGACAACTACGTGAATTATTGGAAAGACATCGCTTATGACGGCGACCCCATGATTGACAGTCTCAAGCGGGTTCATTCAGTGTTGGTTACTGACGAGTCCCTAGACTTCGTGAAACTTCGCAATCTGTTTCGCAGTGGTGAGACTGTGCTGCTCATGGGTGATGCAATGCAGTTCCTTGACAACGACGGGGACACTTTGCGTGAAATCATCGTGGTGGACGATGGTGGTAAAAATGTGACGATTCACCACGAATACATTAGCTTCTAAATCATTTGGGGTTTGTGGTCAACCCTTTACTTCTAAAACCGCTTCCTTTTCTTCGGGCCCTTAGCTCAATTGGTTAGAGCAGCGAACTCATAATTCGTTGGTTGCCGGTTCAAATCCGACAGGGCCCACCACTTTTCAGTTGACTTGTTGTAAAACTCTGATAGTCTTTTACCTGTAACAAACAAAACCTATGGGTTATACTCACTACTGGAAAATTCGCAAATCGTTCACCAACGAGGCATGGACATCATTCACCAACGATGCCAAATCACTTTTCGCTTCAACCAAGATTCCTCTTGTTGGAGGATTTGGCGATACCTTTACAACGCCAGAAGTAAACCGCAACGTTGTTAGTTTCAACGGATTGGAAGATGATGGGCACGAAACTTGCCAAATCACCAAGTCGGCGTGTGACTTTGAGTTTTGCAAAACCGCACACAAACCCTACGACGCTGTGGTTGTACAAGTGCTTAAATTGGCACGCAAATACAATCCATCAATCGAACTGAGCAGCGACGGCGATGGAGTTTTTGATTGAACCAAGAAGTTTTTAACAACCCCGCCTCAAAAAGGTGGGGTTTTTGTTTGCAGTCGTCAAAGCTACGCGGAAAACCAAAATACTTTCAACAAAATGACCACAAGGCTTGACTTTCTCTAAAAAGCTGATAATCTCATTCCAGTTGAAGGTAATAACACCTTCACATCACCACAAATACCGTTATGTTCACCGAGTATACCAACATTGCTTCCACCGTCTCCACCGCTGTTGTTGAACCCCAGATTGATACGGCTCCCACCGCTGACATGCAGAAGATTGCCAAATCCAAACGCCGTCTCAAGTACGGCACCGGTATCCTCGTCAAGCGTGTGGTTCTGCTCGACGGAAAGCCCGTGGGCCGTGGAAAGCCCGCCAAAGGCACCCTCAAAAACCGCACCGTCGTCTACATTCCCGTAGATGCAACCTACAACGTCGAAACCTACGGCACCGGCGCTCCCTACAACGCCTATCGCCCCTCCGACGCAATCAAGACCTTCAACCGTGAAACCTACTTCGCCAAGTATCCCAAGGCACAGCCAGTGACGGCCTAACCAACTGGAAATCAATAGGTTGGATTTGGGTCCAATCCCCAAATCCTTCCTTGACAATACACTTCATCCATGATATACTGTAGTGGATGAATAAAACAAATAAAAACTTTCAAGGTTCCGTCGATGACCTTTTGAACCACATCGACTCCATCGATCTTTCAACCCTCGATAACGATATCGACGTGGAAAACGCAGTGCAAAATCTCATGAAACAAACCGGCGAATCTCATGAAACCATCATGGAAGCATTGAACCAAGCCCATTTGGAAGAAGTGCAAGACACTATCAACAAGCTTATGGCAGAGGGCCTCGTAACAATTAGCGGATACAATGAGGCCGGAGAACCTCTATATACATCCACCCCAAAAGCCTAACGGCTCCACCCAGTAAAATACCCCACCCTCTATAGAGAGTTAGGTGGGGTATTTTATGCAGATATACGCGGAAAACAAACACATATGCGCACAAACAAACCACACCTTGATTAAAGCCAAAGTGTGGTTTGTTATAAATGGAGCGGAATCTCGGATTTGCACCGGCCCTGTGAACTGGAAGTCCACCGTGCTCCTCATGACACTAATTCCGCATTAAATCTTGATTCGAAGCAACTGATTGCCTTGACCCACTGCTTTTCCACCCGAATAGGTCACATTGGTCTGACTGTTGTATGTACCCAAGGTTCGATTGGATGTATCAGTTAGCCTGGTGACACTACCTTGAGTACGTATGACACCCAAGGTTCGATTTTGAATATCTTTGATTGTTGTAGGTTTGTTGCTCATCGTTGTATACACTATACCTCATCTTCTTAAGACCGTCAACTCTTTTTCTTTCTTTTTTTGGTTTTCTTCTGTTGCTTCTGCAACTGCCTGAATTTCTTGAGTTTGTCTGGTTCCAACGATTCAGCCCTGTGTGCCAACAAAACATTGACAGGCTGACTGGCATTTTCAAACAATTCACTTGTCAAGTACACTCTTGCTGTTTTTGTCTCAGTTTCTTTGTGTATAGCCGTCACCAAACTAAACATAGGATGCGGCGGGTCTTCATTTAGATTGTCTGGATCAAAGTAATCATCACCATCCACAAACCGTAGACTCAGAAACTCACACTCATCACTCAGTGGTCGGGCACCAAATACACCCTCCATGGCACGTGTACCCGCCTCAATATACGCATATTCATCGTCTCCATCAGATGACATTATACGAAATGTCCAATTGCCACTTTCAACAATATATGCGCAGGTTGACATAGTTATAAATAAAAATTGGTAGCCCCGGAGGGACTTGAACCCCCAACCATACGGGTAGAAACCGTGCGCTCTATCCAATTGAGCTACGAGGCCACGCGGAAAATCAAAAGGTATACCACCAATACATATAACTATATCAGCGGTATACCATTGTGTCAACTAGTAAGATGCTGATATGGATGATAATCTACCTGCGATTTGTCATAAGGTCGTGACTCCATAACCTTACTGCCATCACGTCGAATCTCACTTCGAGGTCCAGCAACCCGCTCACACACATACAACTTGTTACGCCAACTTGTAACAACATGATTCATCGGCGGTATCACATCATACAACATACTTCTAATTTCATCTTCAATCTTGCTCATATCCTCAACCTCAACAACTACAGGTTGTATACTACGACTTTGTGACACATCATAGTAATTAGGCCGACGTACTCCAATCAGTTTGTTCATATATACGTTATAAAAAATAAGTTCAGTTCCAAATCTGAATGTCACCAACCAAGTCACCATCGTTCAACATATCCAAATTGTCAAGCTTTGCCTGAACTTTCTGACAACAACGCTCTTCAATTGTGCCAGCAGCAAACACAATCTTTTGAAGACATGGACTTTTGCCTTCAGCACGATGAATACGTCCCAACGCCTGTACCAAGTTAATGGCACTATAACTCGGACTCACAATACTATGACGAGGAAATCCACCCTTCAAATCATGAAGACTAATACCAGCATTGCCAGCAGCCAAATTCACCAACATAATTCGACGTTTGTTGTCTTGAAACTCCTCAATATGACGTTCACGCTCCTTTGCCGACTGTCCACCCTTAATCACTCCAATCTCATCGCCATAAGCCGCCAGTCGCTTCTGGAGCGAAGCCATAGTATCTTCAAAGTTCACAAACACCACAGGTGACACGCCTTCAGCATACAAGTCTTCAACCATATCAACCAAAGTGGGTACTTTGAGAATTTCAGCAAGACGACGTGCCTTCATGATTTCAGCAAACACGTGAGCACGATAACTTTGACTACGCTCATCCAATCTGGCAATTTCAGCTTCCATATAGTCATAAACAGCCTGAATCTTGGCGGTATTGGATCCCATATCAAAACACTCTGCCATAATACGATTGTCAGGAAACATAGCCTTCATCACATCCCGAGTCAATCGACTAGCAACATTTTGCACTTGAAACAAATTGTCGTGAACCCACTTCATGCCATCTTTGACCTTTTTGCTCTTCAAATCAACAGTCATGCCACCATGACGTTTATTGAACTCAGCTCCAACCTTGGAACACCATCCACCAAAATTACCATAATCATGAAGATTGGTAGCATATCCAAACGCCTTCATCTCCAATGGATTGGTAGCCGACGTAGCACTCATAACCAACAACTTGTATCCAGCCTTCTTACAAGCAATCAAAAAACTGCCATTCAACGACAGAGCACCCTTACACTTGTGCACCTCATCCACAATAATCAACGCATTCTTGGGAAACTTAATATCCATAGCCTCATGCGTAGGTATACGGTCATTGGCCAACTTTGCTTTGTCATAACTCATGTACTGAGTCATATTGCCACGCATCAACTTCTCATAGTTGATAATAGCAGTAGGAGCAATGCCAGCACTCTTCATCACCTTCAACCAAGCAGGAATAACCGCCTTGGGACAAATAACCACGGCCGGTACATCCATCTTCTTGGCCAAATACGTGGCAACATACGTCTTGCCACATCCCGTCTCACTCAAATCAGCAGCAATGCCGTTGAGATACAAACTGGTCAACAACGTCTCAGCATGAGGAACTTGCGGTTCTAGTAGTGTCATAAATGTCCAAATATCTTACCAAAGATTTCTATAAAGTCAACGATTACCACCAACTTTTTTCAAGGAATGTACCAAACAGGTTCACCATATCCAGGATCATACTCCCTCGTAACACTGCCAACCACATGCCCCTGCTGCTTCAATTTGGCAATCCATCGCTCAACTCGCTCACGCTCCACATCATCAGCAAAGTAAATCAAACTGGCAACTGCTTTACGCTCCTTAGATTCAAGTTTCATCGTGGATATATCCTATCACCACTTTAGAAAAAGTCAACACCTACCATCAACTTTCTTCAAAACTACGCGGAAAACCAGCATTTGCATAAAAATGACTTGGGACTTTTTGTCATCCCAAGTCAAATCAAATCTGTTACAAATTTACATCTTGACAACAAATCCAGACACATCCTTCTTGGCCTTGCCCTTTGCCTTCAAACCAACAATACAACCAACAGGATCCAGAAAGCGTGCATCATGCTCGTCACCATTGATAACATTACGACCCAAATATGTATCAGGCAACGTCTTGCCCGCAAATACCACAGCCACATTAACACCCAAGGCAATTGCCTCAGCAACCTCAGCATCATTGTTCTCACTACGACTAAACGTCAAATGATAATTCTTGGGCATACGTCCAGCAGCATATTCACGAATACGCTCAATTCGCTTGGTGTAATCATAAAATTGATGCTCACTGTGAATATCCATGATGCTCTTGCCATTAACCTTAATAGCCTCCCAAGCAACATCACTAGTGCCATTCAAACGAGTAGCAGGCTTCAATTTAACCTTGAGAGCCTTTCGCTTCAATTCAACCACATCACGGTCAATATCACCAACAAACCCATCATGATCAATATGAAACCGTATGGTCTTGGCCACACGCGCCTTCTTCACATTACTCATAGCACCTCGCCCAGCAGTATACAAACAAGCAAGACGACATCCTTTGCTCGCCTTGGGACACGTATTCATCACCTGCGATTCATTGGAAGGCGCCAAATACAATATGCCAGTCATTACACCAAACTCGATTCCCTTACGGGTTTTAGCATCAGCATTGATAGAAAGCAAATTCATTGTGCAGATACATTATCACAGCTTTAGAAAAAGTCAACACTCTTTCACCGATTTGTTTTGCAGCATCACCACCAACGCTTCATCGCGGAAAACCAACACCCACCATCCAACTCAACGCGGAAAACACACTTTTTCCTTGACAAACCCACGCATATGCGTTATGCTAGCAGTGCCACCCATCCTGCGCAAATTCAATAGTAACCAACGCTCCATATCCAGTGTACGCCACTAAATCACGCATGTCAAGCTTTTTGTAGCCCTTGACAACATCAACGCTTTGTGATATCATTTATCCAAAAGCATATCCTTCGACACAACTTACGCACAGCCAATAGCATAACTATGCTATCACATCTACAACGCTATGTCAAGCGTTTTTATCGCCATTATCTCGATTGTGGCACCTATCACATCTACAACGCTATGTCAAGCTTTTTGTGGCCATTATCAAAAATAACCACAAGCATATCACGCTTCGTCACTAATGTCAAGCTTTTTGTAAAAATAATTTAGGCTCACAAAAGCATATCACGCTTCGTCACTAATGTCAATCATCATTTTGTGACCCAATATCAACGCTAATCATATCAATTATAACTCATAATCATTATAAACACCATCATATCATATATGCGCTCTATCATATATACGCAATGCGCCACATGCGCAATACACGCTGTGGCAACGGGCGCCTATATAGCCTTTTGTAACAACACTCTTTGTACATATATGCGCATATATTTGTGTATGATATAAAAAATGGATGTGTATGTGATATGAAATTGAATACGTATGCGTTAACGATAATGAGTCATTGGCGGATTGAGTTGCAATAAGTTATAACAAATGACGTTGATGGTTGCATATATTTAATAGTGATATTGATGTTATAGCTATTGATGTGGTGATCTGGTGTTATGGTAGTGATGTGTATATTGCATCAAATGATTTGTATATGTGTGTGTTTGTTTGTGTGTTGATATGGTGGGTTCACTGATGGATGTGAATCACATATGCGCATATGTTATGAAAATT
>Ga0214919_10012752_pt1 | contig 10287 bp, 5 predicted proteins | sample LL1503_MetaG_FD_177994 | JGI IMG/M metagenome (GOLD analysis project Ga0214919, IMG submission 177994) | Freshwater microbial communities from Lake Lanier, Atlanta, Georgia, United States - LL-1503 | ecosystem: Environmental > Aquatic > Freshwater > Lake | place: USA: Georgia | collected 2015-03-15 | reverse complement strand
AAGCCCAGTCCCATGCGGTCATGGATGCCTATAGCGCACATGCCGGTAACTTCATCGACACTGCCGATATGTATAACCAGTGGGTAGAAGGACATGTGGGTGGTGAATCTGAAACCGTTATTGGATCGTGGATGAAAAAGCGCAATAACCGCCAATCAATGATTATTGCAACCAAAGTCTCAAAGATGGATAGGCGACCAGGCCTATCTGCTAAAAACATCTTTGCAGCCTGCGAAGAATCTTTAAATCGTCTGCAAACTGATTACATCGATCTTTACTACAGCCACGCAGATGATGAGACTGTCTCACTGGATGAAACTCTGGGCGCTTACGCCCAGCTCATAGCACAAGGCAAGGTCCGCTACATCGCCGCCTCTAACTTCACGCCAGCACGCCTGCGTGAATCTATTAAGTTCAGTAAAGAAAATAGTTTGCCGGCATATGTTGCTGTCCAAGATCTCTATAACCTCGTTGATAGAAAAACCTATGAAGGTCAAATGTCACAAGCAGTGAGTGATCTTGGAATCTCCAACATTCCTTTCTATGGCATCGCTAGAGGATTCCTCACTGGCAAATACCGCCCAGGTGTAACAGAAGTAGATTCAAAGAGGGCAGCAGGTGCCAGAGAATATGCAACTGATAAGAACTACGCAGTCCTAAGCGTTATGGATGAGGTTGCCAAAAACCACCACGTTTCACTTTCAGCCGTTGCACTTGCCTGGCTTAGGGCGAAACCAACTGTCAGCGTTCCTATTGCATCGGCAAGAACTGTGGAGCAGGTTAAGGAGATTGTTCAGGCGGTGGAGTTGGGTGAGGGGGAAGTTGAGAAGCTGAATGCGGTCTCTGCTTAGTCACTAGAGGCAATACGCCAGAACCAGACAAAAGCGCCCAGCCAATAAGCGCCAGCTAGAACAACGCCTGGTGTGCCAAGGGTGGTACTGCGGAAATAAACAACTAATGCAATCCCAACAAAGCTAGCCTGCATACCCCATAGGCAAAAGGCAGAGTTCTGTTTGCTCATTCCTTTGCGCATAAGGCGGTGGGATAGGTGATCTTTGCCCCCAGTAAATGGAGAAATACCACGGCGTATTCTTGAAAAGACAACTGTGAATGTGTCCAAAATTGGAACTGCAAGTAGCATTGGCAAGATTGCAATGGAGTTAATTTGAGGAGAAATTCCCGGATTGAGGCGAATAGTTAAAACCGCAACTAATACACCCAGAAAGAGTGCTCCAGCATCGCCCATATAGATCTTGGCTGGCGATTTATTCCATAGCAAGAAGCCCACTGTGGCACCGCATGTAACACAAGCAAGGGCAGTGATGAGTTCCTGGCCTTGATTAGCAGCAATAATGGCTATACCAAAAGTTGAAACAGCAACAGTGCCAGCAGCACCACCATCTAAATTGTCAAAGAAGTTAATCGAATTACATATTGCGACAATCCAGATGACTACTATCAAGTTATTTGCTAATTGACTGCCAAATGAGAGTACTTGAAGGTCGCGATTAAGCAGAAAGAGTGCAACAAGGATTGCAACTGTGCTTTGAGCGATTAATCTTGGCAGGGCTGGTAAGCCTTTGATGTCATCAATTAAACCCATGAAACCTAATATCGCTGCTGGAAGAAGGGCGTATGTGATTAAAGGAAAAGTTGTTTTTGTATTATCTGAGTAATAAATTGCGCCATAAGTAACAATGGTGATGCTGAGTGCAATTGCTACCCCACCTAGATATGGAACAGGCTCTTTTTGGGTCTTTCGCTCCATGTTTGGAAGATCCATCACACTGAGTTTGATTGCCAAAGCTCTAACTGGCCACGTTAAAAGACCTGCTAGAACAAAGGCTGAAACTCCAAGAATTACAAACTGTATTGAGGTGATACTCACGGGGATGAGTATATGGCGGGGGTTTTAGCCCTTAAGGCGAGAGGCCATCGTGGCGGCTACTTTCAGCCACTTTGCGACCTGAGCATCGCTAAATCCCTCTGTATTCATCACATAAAGGCCTGTAAACATATCGCCATTGAATTGATAAAAGCCGAGAAGTGTTCTAGCTCGTGTGCCTGAATCAATAGTTGTGAAGACAAATACTCGATTTGATTCACCCATAACACCTACAGGAATATTTGTTAAGGTTTTAAACTCATATGGAACAAGCGCTCCAGTTGCATCTTTATATCCCTTTTCACTTTGGCACTGAGTGAGGACTTTTACTAACTCCTTTTGCGCTGCAGCGGCAGCTGTAGCTGATGAATAACGCACTACCTCTGATGATAGGAAAGCAAAAGTGCTGCCTTCTTTTGTGGCAGCAACTTGGCGGCGCTCTATACGCTCTTTCTCTGAAAGATACACACCATTACAAAGATCAAGTGATGGATCCTCCAGAGTTGTTCCCCTACCCATAGGCAGCACAGTCCACTCTTGGCTGAAATCACTTGCACGAAATCCATATTTTGCAAGCTTTACTTGCTTCTCATCACTAAGGGATGGATCAGTTATTGCAGGTGCACGATCAAGATCTTTAAAAATACCCAGAGTGGTTGTAAAGGATGAGAGTCCGATTAAGACAAAGTTTGAACCACTCACACGTACAACTTTTTTACTTGCTCCAACATCAATAGTTGCACCAATGCGCAGTTTGGCAACCTTACTATCTGCAACTGTGGCAACAGTTTTATTACCCACAGATACCGTTGCAGCACCAGTGCCCATCAAAAGATCGTTTTTGCCACTCACTGTTAGTGATGCTGTGCACTTACCAACACACTTAATAGCACCAGTCCCATAAGCAGCACCCGCTGGGCTCCACTTACCGGTCTTTGAGCTCTTATCTCCTGCCACTAACTTACCTGTTACAGATAGATCGCCAGCCTTACCATTTCCCAAACAGTCAAAGACTTGTGCCAAACCTGTAAGAGTTGCTCCAGCTGCAATCTTTATGACAGGAGCGTTTTTAACGGAGGAGCTTTGAAGAATTAATCCATCTTCATCAACAACATTAACTTGGCAGATTCCACTGCCAGCATCAGTTGCACCCATCCACGCCAGTGAGAGCTCATTTGCCGCCGCACCAGTTAAAACAAAGTCATTAGTAACGACCGGATCTGCGCGATCAATCACAACTTTTTGCGAAGGTGACCAATCACTTTTATTTCCCACGATATCGATTGCGCGCATTGCAAATGTGTAACTGCCCTCGGGTAGATCCCTTAGATAAAAAGTCTTAGGTGCAATAAAGGGAGACAAATATGTTGGTAACCAACCATCAATATCTGATGCTTTAAGTGTTTGCACAACACCATCAATTTGGCCTTCAAAGCCAACGATTGCTGTGTCGGCATCCTCCCCACCTGGTCCAAGAATGACCATGTTGGGAGAGCTCCACTGGGCAACAGGAAGAACGTTTGGAACTGGAGGAGGTGTTGTGTCAGCTTTTTTTGTAATAGTCACAGCTGCCCCAGTCTCTGATGCAACGGCGCTAAAGGAGACGTTGCCAGAGTATGTCTTTGCAGTTAGCGCCGTCATTGATCCACCAACAGATTTTGAATCTTTGTATTGATAAGTATCAAGGTTGAGCATCCACACATCTGTGCCTAAAACTGAGCCAAATTCAGAAGCCTCTGCATCTTCTGGGTTAGGTGAGACAACAGCTGAGATAGGCGGCGGATCAAGGCGATAGATGGCAAGACCTGGCTTATAGCCCACACCATCTAATTTGCGGCGGTACTCAATCCAGTAAGCAGCCCTACCATCTCGAATAAAGATTGCCTTTGTCCCATTAGCAAAATCACTCGGTGCAAGGTTAACGACCTCAGATTGCCACACCTGTTTGATTTGAGAATCATCTATATATCCCATGCGCCACTGGTGATAAGTGTTAAGCGGTGATGTCGTTTCAACATTGCCCATCACATCAATAGTTCCGCCGTACTCAACACCTTTGCAGGTATCACCCCACGGACCATCGTATGCAGCGTTCTCACACCTTAAAAAGTTTGAATGTCCCAAACCAAAGTTGTGCCCAAGTTCATGTGTGATAACAAAGGAAGAAGCACTATCATGCAAAATTAATGTGCCGCTCTTGCTCTTTGCCCCACCCAACTGAGCACGACCAGACCAAATACATCCAGCCTTTGGTGCAACAACGACTAAGTAGCGCTCTGAGTAATCTGTAATACCCAATCGCGAGTAGGCTTCTGGACGAATTGATCTCATGAACTCAGATGATGCGGATCCAACACATGCCATTTTGGAAACTAAAGTGATTGGCGTAGTTAAAACTTTTCCGGTCTTAAAAGAGACTGTGCGATCTTTCGTGTCTCCATACATTGTCGTATACTTTTTCCAGTCAGCATTGACATCAGTATCAATAACTGAAGCAACCTTCTTGGCATCACCAGCAGGTGCTGGAGCCCCTGCCCAGGTAACCTCAACAACATCGATGACACGCTCATCAACTGCATAAGCAGGTGCTAAGCCCAAAGCACTAAAGCCCACCACAGCAGCAATAAGGCCAGCAACCCACCGTTTTCTCATGCCCAAACCCTAAAGCCTTTTCCTGACAAATTCACTTTGAGTGTGTGCACAGATACCGCCCCAGACTCCCATTTATGCTCGTAATGCTGTGAACCAGGTGAGCACAGGGTGCGAAGAGCCTTCCAATCTACTTTATAGTTTTGTTGTAAGGATCTAGTCGTCTCATCTCAGATTTTGCTCGTGCAATTTGACTAGGAGTTGCGGTTGGAACGCTTGACCAAGTTTGCCACAAATCAAAGGAGTCTGGATAAATCCTTGTGGCATCACTCAAAACCTCAATTGCCCGATCATCTAATTTATTCTCGACCATAATTTTTGCCACATATAAATATCTTGCGCGATCATTTGGTTGTAGATAGGCCGCAGGTTGGATTACTTGAGCATCACCCGACTGAAGCGCTTTATAAAAATTACCTGCTGCAGTATAAGGTGGAATGGCAGCTGCCAAACCAAGTCCACCAAAAATAAATGAGGTAACAACTGCTAAAGCTGATATTTGTTGCTTCTTCATAACTTTTCGCTGGGCTTTTGATTGAATTTCTTTTTCTGGGGATCTTGTATGAAGTTCATACCCAATCAAAAGCCCAGTCAAAGACCATCCCCAAACGCCAATCCCAAGCTGGTTGATACTAATTAATGACTGAGCCTGATATGCAAACCATGCTGCAGCAACTGATGTAAACACCAAATCAAAGTTCGTAGTTCTTTTTAGTCTCTTGATTATCGAAATTAATGCAAGGCTCACAAGTGCAAGATAGATCAATAGCAGTGGGATTCCACCACCAGATCCAATATCTAGTGGGATGTTGTGGGCGGTATCTGCACTTATTCCTGCGTTGAAATCTGCTATTTCTTGAGTTCTTGAGCGCCGATACCAATCACCGAAGCCATCCATTCCAACACCCAAAAGTGGGTGATCTATCATCATCCTAACCGCTGCTTCCCAGTAAAAGCTTCGTGCCTGAAGTGAAGATTTGTAAATTACATCAGCTATTGGGCCTTTATTGAAAATACCAGCAAGGACGACTAAGCCAGCAATTGCCCCTAATCCCAGTGCTGAATATCCTAAGAATCGCTGTTTTTTTGAGAGTAAGAAAATCACAACAGCGCTTGTGAATCCGGCAAGCAGTGTCAAGTATCCCTGTTCAGAGCTTAAAGAAATGTTATATAGCGCTAATCCAACAAAGACCAATAAACCTAATCTGGTCAGGATATTTGCGCGACTAAAGCACACTAAAGTTAAGGCAACTGTTCCAGTAATACCCATAAAGGCTGATTGAAAATTAGGATTTCCAAATGTCCCAAACACATTAGTGGCATATGCGTTGTCGAATTCATAGAAATCTACACCGCGTGATTGCACAATTCCGTAAAGGCTCAGAAGAGATCCAACTACAACGAGTGAAATAGAATATCTTTGTAAAACTTTTCTAGAGGCAGAGACTGTGCTAGCCAACATTAAAAGCGCTAGAGCTATATATGCAAGCGTTCCAGTATTTCTACTCGATGTTCCATAAAACTTAAATGCAAAGTCCCGGTTATCCAAGACAAACACAATAAGTAGCTGGAAAAGAAAAAGGGAAGTCAACACGAGAAATAGGTGGCTCTTCCTATCCTTGAAGAAGTTGGTTCGCGCAAAGGCAAATCCTCCAGCCAAAAAACCCATAATGCTCAAAAGAACTAGTGTAGGAAGATTCGTGGGATCTATTGAGTTCCCGGGTGACACAAAAAGAGAGACAGCAATAGAGGTCCCTAAGACGTAAAACCCGAGATAACGTTGGTCAGCCTTAGATTCCATGTGAACAGTCTACAAATCCTTTCAGGAATGCCCTCTCATGACATATGAGAAGGCATTTATTACCCAAAGCCGAACGGGGGAAATTCCCTCGATCGACTCATCGAAAGGAAACAAATGTCTACAAAGACAACTTTCAAGCGCATAGCGCTTGTAGCAGTTGCTGCTTTGGGCTTTGGTGTGTTGACTTCAGTAGCGCCAGCAAGTGCTGCGCCAGTCACTCCAACGGCAGTAACCATTGGAACAGTTCCAACGGCTGCAGTTGGCGTTGCACACGCAACCCCAGTTTCATTTACTGCTCCATACGCAGCAACTTCAGATACATTCACAATTACTGTGCGTGTTACTTCAGCACCAGCAGGTTCTGTTTACTCATCAATCTTGGGTAATGGAAAGCTTGCCACTGGAGCAACTTGCGGTGGCGGTGGCGGAACATGGTTATCAGGTACTTGCTACGCAGGTAGTGGATCAACAACAGTTCCTGCAACTATGGCAATTGCTTCATCATCAACAGCTCGCGGAGTTGTTTCAGCTTTGACTTCAACAACAACATTTGCTGAAATCCAAGGTCTGATGACAAACACTGGTTGGGTTGCACAAACTACAACTACTGCTGATGTTTCAATTACTCCAGACGTTGCTGGTACATACACAGTGCTAGTCTCAACAAGTATCCGTGGCGCAGCTGCTGGAACTACTTACACAGCTGGCGATGCGAACGCTACATACACATTCTCAACAGGTACAACACCAACAACAGCAACTCTAGCTGCTGTAACTGGTGCAACTGTAACTGGTGCAACTAACACTGTTGGTCGTTTGATGAAGCTAACTCTAAACACTGGTGCTGCACTTGGTGCTGGTCAGACGATTGCTTTGACAACAAACAACACTTCAGCTTCTATGGCTGCAGTAACCCAGTCTTCTGGAGCTGCAGGAACATACGGAACTACATTGACACTTGACAACACAAACTTTGTTGCAGGCGTTGCGTACTTCAAGCTACGTGATACCACAGCTACAGCAAGCACAACAGTTGTAACTGCAGCTGGTTCAGGTCTTCTAGCATCAGCTGGAACTTTGAGCACAATCAGTTCAACAACTGTTCTTCTTGATGCAGCTTCAGCGATGTCCGTAAATAACGGTGTTGGTGCAGTTCGCCCAGGTTCAGGACACGTCGGTGGAACTGCTGGTGCTACATTCACTGATACAGCAGCTACAACTGCTACTTCACACACATATGGTCTCAGTGCTACAACTGCTTCAGCGACTGCGTCTACAACACGTATGCTAGTTACTGATACATCAGGTGAAATCACTGGTATCCCATCAGTGACATATGAAACTTATGTAAGCACAGCTGCCGGAACTTCAACTACTGGCTTGGGAACAGTTTCATTTACTGCAACGCTTGCCGCAAGTGAATCATTCACAGCAACAATTAACTCAACTACTCCAGCGACAATCACTGTTACTGGTGAAGCTGCAACACTTACCGGAACAACTGGTTCATGTACTGCAGAGCCTGCTTCAACAATCTACGCAGTCATTGGATCAAGTGTTGTTGGAACAGTTCTTTGTAAGGACCAATTTGGAGCTGCAATTGCTAACTCAGCGATGACAGTTTCTGTAACTGGCCGTAATGCAACTACTGCATCAGTATCACTTGCTACTGATTCGACTGGTCGCGCTTCATACACACTTGCCGATACAGGTACTGCAGCAACAACTGCAACTACTTCAACAATCGTGTTCAATACTGCACTAACTGCAGATACATCAATCACTGTTAACTTTGGAGCCGATAAGGTCGCTACAGTTACACTTGAGACACCAACTTCAGATGACACAGTTGCTTCAGGTATTACATACTCTGATATCAATGCATCATCAACAGCTGGTGCTGCAGCGTCAACTCAGACAATCACAGCAACTGTTAAGGATGTAAATGGCGCAGTTCTTGTAGGCGTTCCAGTTACATTCACAACAGCATCTGCTGGTGCAGGAATCCTCTCAACAAAGGTAACTGTTTATACAGGTACTGCTGGTACAGCTGCTGCATCAGTCTTCGGATGGACTGCGGGAGTTAAGACATTCACAGCAACAGCTGGAGCAAAGTCTGCTACAGGTACAGTTGCATACCGTCAAGGTGGACTAACAGGAACTGATAGCCCAACTGAGGTACGTAATATCACTGCAGTTATGACAGGTAATTCAATTGTTGTAACAGCGAAGGATCGCTTCGGAAACGTTGTTTCTGGTGTGCCTCTATTTGCTACTCGCACAGGTAATGGAACATTCGGTGGCGGTTCAAACACCAATGGCCAGACAACTGGCGCTGATGGAACTGCAGAGTTCCTATTCAATGCAGGTTCTGCTGATTCAGTAGTAACAATTACTGCTGGTTCAACAACTGCTGTTGCAGCAGCTTGCTACGGTCAGACTGGCCACTTAGCTGGTAAGAATGTATGTTCAACTGCAGCAACACAGACTGCTTACACAGCAGCAACTGTTGGAACAACAACTACAGCACAAACTGGTGTTGGCGACACATTGTCACCAGCTGGTAACCAGACAGTCACTATTGCGGTTGCAGCTGGAACTGACACAGGTCAGACAGCAACTGATGCAGCAGCAGAAGCAACTGATGCAGCAAATGCAGCAACTGATGCAGCTAACGCTGCCGCAGAGGCAGCAGATGCAGCAACAGCTGCAGCACAAGATGCTGCAGATGCAGTAGCTGCTCTATCTGCTCAGGTTGCAGCGCTTATCTCTGGCCTTAAGGCTCAGTTGACAGCGTTGACAAACCTAGTAATCAAGATCCAGAAGAAGGTCAAGGCGTAAGCCACTGACGTTCTAGGAGTTCGCTAAAAAGAAACCCCGCTCCCACTTCGGTGGGGGCGGGGTTTCTGCTTACTTCTTTTTACGCAATAGCTTTGGCAAGTATCAATCCGGCTTCATCGATTTCATTATCAAGGACTTGTGTGTAGATACCCATTGTTATGCGTGGGTCTGAGTGTCCTAATAAGCGTTGGGCTGTAGTCACGTGAACACCTTGTTGTTTTAGAAGGTTTGCATATGAGTGTCGCAGACTGTGAATCGTGATGCCGTAGGGTGCTAGAACTTTGCGCAGGGTTTTAGGTGAAGTTGGAAACTCCACATATTTGCTTATCTGTGGCACGGTTCTAACGCCAGCCTTGCTTTTAGTTTGACCATGTATGGATTTTGATACATATATTCGGCCATCTCTGATGTCCTCGCTCGTGAGAGCAAGGGCTTCAGACCACCTCAAGCCGTGAAGGGCAAGGAAGTGGATGTGTGGCGTGTAGCGACCAAAATCAGCGGATTTGATCTCTTCCCACGTAAGGAACTTACGGGGTGAGGTTTGAATCCTCGGTCCTGAGACTCCATGGGCTGGTGAAACATCAATGATGCCCTGCGCCTGGGCTTCTCTATAGACCGTCTTTATAACAGCTAAGGTCATAGCTGCTGTTTGGGGAGGCAATCCACGGATAGAGCGTTGGATGTCTGATCGAGTAACACCATCTACCTGGTGATATCCAATGCTGGGGCCGATATGGCAGGTGAGCATGGATGAATATGTTGATCGCGTTTTGGCACGAATTGGCAAATCACCAATTACTTGGCGTGCAAAAGATTCAAGCAGCATGGGAAGGGCTCCTAGTTTAGGCCAAACATTCAACTCTTCGGCACTAGGAATTCGCTGGTCCAAGTGTAAATAATGTAAATAAAAATTGTCAAAATGCGTTGTCGGGAGATCCACTCCGATGATGGAAACCCTGAGGGAAGTTCATAGTAAAACTTTTAAGAAATATTTAGTTATAAGGGCCGAAGCCCGGCCCCTCTTGAGGAGGGAACCGGGCCTCGGTTCTTAGATCTTGATCAGATCAAAGGTGGCTTACGCCTTGACCTTCTTCTGGATCTTGATTACTAG
>Ga0214919_10012750_pt1 | contig 10287 bp, 8 predicted proteins | sample LL1503_MetaG_FD_177994 | JGI IMG/M metagenome (GOLD analysis project Ga0214919, IMG submission 177994) | Freshwater microbial communities from Lake Lanier, Atlanta, Georgia, United States - LL-1503 | ecosystem: Environmental > Aquatic > Freshwater > Lake | place: USA: Georgia | collected 2015-03-15 | reverse complement strand
CCGCGTTCGAGGCGAGCGGCCAGCAGTGCATCTCGGCGCAACGCATCATCGTCGAAGCGCCGGTGTACGAGGCCTTTCTTGAGGCGTTTGTGACCGCCTCGCGCGGACTCAAGGTCGGCGACCCCGAGGATGAAAAGACCGACGTCGGCCCTATGGTCTCGATGGCCGCCGCCGACCGCGTGATGGCGATGGTCGAGGACGCGCGCAAGCGCGGCGCGCGCATCGCACTCGAACCGCTGCGCCAGGATTGCATCGTCAGCCCGGGCATCATCGCCGGCGCGCCGCGCGACTCAAGCGTATGGCGCGATGAAGCTTTCGGGCCGCTGGTCACTGTCGAGTCGGCGCGCGACGCCGACGACGCACTGGCCATGGCCAACGATTCCATTTTCGGCCTGCAGGGCGCGCTGTTCACGCGCAGCCTGAAAGAGGCGATGCGTTTTTCCGACGAGTTTGAAGTCGGCTCGCTGTGGGTGAATGAGGCCAGCCGCTTCCGCCTCGACATGTATCCTTTTGGCGGCGCCAAACGCTCGGGCTTCGGCCGCGAGGGCGTGCGATACGCTATCGAGGAGCTGTCGCAACTGCGCTTCACCGGCATCCGTTTCGATATCTAAACCACCAAACCCGCCATCATGAACAGATCACCAACCGTACTACCGCCAATTCCAGAAGCGCTGACCAAGCGCATGGCCGAGATCGGCCCGATCTGGGGCAGCAGCGTGAGTGCCCATGTGCGCGAAACCATCGCGCTATACAGCGCCGTGCTGGCGCAATCGCCACGCGAGAACCTTGCCGTGACACGCGACATCGCCTTTGGTGCACACCCGCGGCAGGTGCTCGATGTGCACACCGCCAAGAACACGCAGGATAGGCCGGCGAATGCGCCGGTCGTGGTGTTCGCGCACGGCGGCGCCTTCATCGAGGGCGACAAGGAACGCACGCCCGAGGTCTACGCCAATGTACTGCGCCGGCTCGCGCGCGGCGGCGTGATCGGGGTCAACATCGAATACCGCCTCGCGCCCGATTTCAAATATCCGGCGGCAAGCGAGGACGTGGGCGGTGCGCTGGCCTGGACGCGCGCCAACATCGCCCGCTTTGGCGGCGACCCGGCGCGCATTTTCCTGATGGGTCACTCGGCCGGCGCCGCACACACCGGCTCCTACGCCTATGACGCGCGCCTGCACGGCACTGACGGTCCGCAAATAGCCGGCCACATTGTCGTCAGCGGACGCGTGCGCGCCGAAATGCGCCCAGACAATCCCAACCGCGCCAAAGTCGCCGCCTACTACGGCGAAGACGCCGCCTTCCAGGCCGACTGCTCGGCGGTGAGCCACATCAACGCGCATAGCGTACCGACCATGATCGCGATGGCAGAGTTCGACAACCCGCTGATCGACGTGCATTGCATGGAACTGGCGCACCGCTTGTCGCAGGCGCAAAACCGCGCACCACGCACGCTGTGGCTGGAGGGCCACAACCACACCTCCATCATCGCCAGCATGGACACCGCCGACGACCGCCTCGGTCGCGCAGTGCTCGACTTCATCCGTCACGGGCGCTGATACAGCGCAGGCATTCTTTGGCTGGAAACGCCCGTCTGGCGGGCATTTGCGGGATGCCGTGCAGTGCGGATTTGGTCAGGACATCAGACGATTGACGTACAGGGGAGGCGCACGACATTATCGGCCAGGTTGATTTGCTCGCCGGGAGCAAACAACAGGGCATGACGATCTGGCGCGACAATCTTTTCGCGTTTATGGCGCGCAATACCGAAGACGTGACGGCCGCCCACCATCTCCCCGCCGATCAGGCGATGACCGTCGAATTGCAGGTCGGTATCTGAGTCTGCGGCTGCCACGCGCCGGGTGTGAACCTGGCGGATTGACCGTCGCCGGTTGCGCCAATCGTTCGCACGGAACATTGATGTCATTCACAGGCACAAGACAGGCCGCGCTGCGGCACAGCCTAAGGCCGGACTCCGCCCTTGAGCAATCATTCAGGCCAGGCGAAGGGGCACCTCGCCGCAGCGAGGCAAGGATAGGCGCATCCAGTCCCGGTTAGTTAACCGGTCCACGGCCTACGGCCGACTGAAAGTAGAAATCGAGCATCGCGTTCAGCGGCGCCGGACTCCCTCGCAAGCGGCTACGAAGCGCGGCGCCCTCCCAACAGTCCACCAGCAGGCTTGCCATGCGTCGTGAATTGGACTCGACCGGGATGTCACCCCGCTCCCGGGCCTCTTCAAGGCAAACGGCCAATCGCTTGGCAATCTCGGAAAAACAACCCTCGACTTTCCGCCTGAATACCTCACTGACACCTGCGAGTTCCTGCCCGAGCCCGCCCAAAAGGCACCCAAGGTAGCCCTCTCTCCGATAGTTCTGCTGCACCATTTCGAAGAAACGACGCACCCGCGCGAGCGGAGGGCGGTCAATGTCGCCGAGACACGCGTCGAGCCCCGCATGCACATGCCCCATATATTGGTCGATGACCTGGAGTGCGAAGTCCTCTTTGTCCTTGAAGTGATGGTAGAAAGAACCCTTCGGGATCCGCGTAGCTGCGAGCAGGGTCTGAACGCCCAAGTCGTGGTAGCCATGCTCAAGGAGCATGGTCATACCCGCGTCGAGCAGGCGCTGCTTCGTTATATGGGCCGGCTGCATTGTGGTCGGGTAACAAATCCTGAAGAGCGAACCGCGCAGCAGCAGTTTAACTCAGACTCCAGGAGGGCTGCGTGCGGGTTCGCCCAGCCGCGGAGCACCCGCGACGCGGCTTTCTGGCTGACTTTATCCCTTGACCTTCGCGATCATGTGGTCGATGACATGACTGTGTTCGTGCTGCGGGCTGAACATGACAATCTCCGCGTCAGCCTCGACCAACACGTTGTGACCAGGCGGCCAGTAAAAGAGGTCATGCGCCTTCACCGTCTCCCGCACGCCGTCCGCGTCGGTGGTAGTTAGCTGACCGCGTATAACGAAGCCCCAGTGTGGGCATTGGCAGAGGTCGCCCTCCAATCCCTGGAAGAGCGGAGTCGTATCGACGCCAGCTGAAAGCGTGAAGTACTCGCCGCTGATCGCGCCGATTTTATTCACAACACCAAAATTCTTTCGCTGACGAATCACTGCACCTGGAATTTGCATCCGAACGTCCACGTTATCTTTAGCCACACGCATGGTCGCTTCTCCTTTTTTATCGTGATTGAAAAAACTAGACCAATCGGTCTAATAGACGATTGTACGGAGGATTCGAGCAATGTCAACCTGGCGGCAGATGCCGACCGGACTACGCCCGAGGTCTATCCCCGCACACAGGCTGACCTTCAATTGAAGTAGAGGTAAAGGCTGATTAAGCAAACCTCTTACTGTCGGCAGTTGTCCGGTAGCGGCCAGTTGCAGCACCCCGACCAGGACTCGTACCAGGCGCCGGAAAATCAGCGGTCCGCAACCAATTACGACAGTAAACTCTGCAGCGCCGCCATGTCGCTCACCGGCGCGAGGCAGCTCACACCGCGGCACAAATACGCGCTGACCCCGGTCGCTGGCACCGGCTTGTCGAAAAGGGGCGGCAGGCGTCCGGCGTTTTTCGGCACCGCGACCACCAAGGTCGTCGGCTGGAAACGTCCGTCCAGCGCGGCTTTCCAGCGGGTCAGTTCTTTTTCGTCGCCGCGCAGCAACAACACCGCAGGCGGGTTCAGGCATTCGTCCAGAGCCATGCACAGCGTGGCGTAGCCGCCGGGGTTCTTGCAGATGGCCGGATAAAACAAGGCGATGGTGCGTTCGGCCGCGTCAAGATACCGCGTCTCGCCGCTCATGTGGCCGAACCGTTGCAGCGCCAGCGCGGCGACGGCGTTGCCCGAGGGCGTGGCGTTGTCGTGGCCGGGTTTGGTGCGCTGTATGAGTTTTTCGTGATCGTGGCTGGTGAACCAAAACCCGCCCGTGGCGCGGTCCTCGAATTGCTCCAGAAGCACCTCGGCCAGGTCTTCCGCGAACTCGAATGCATCGGCACTGAACTCGGCCTGCAGCACATCGAGCAGCGCGGCCAGCAAAAAAGCGTAGTCATCGAGATAGGCGTTGAGATGGGCGCGGCCGTCCTTGCAGGTGGCGAGCAGGCGCTCGTCACGCCACATCCTTGCACGAATAAACGACAAGGCCCGGCGCGCCGAAGCCAGCCAGTCGGCGCGGCCGAACACGCGCGCGGCGCGCGCCATGCCGGCGATCATCAGCGCGTTCCAGCTGACGAGGATCTTGTCGTCGCGGCCCGGCCACACCCGCCGCGCCCGCGCGGTGCGCAGTTTCTCGCAACCGGAGGCCAGCAGCAGCGCGCACTGCGTTTCGCTTTTGCCCAGCATGGTGGCGATCTCAGGCAGCGGCTGCGCGACATGAAAATGCCATTGTCCGCCCTCGAAGTTGGCGCCGCGGTCAAGGCCGTAGTGCGGCGCCAGCACGGCAAACTCTTCGGCGCCAAGCAGTGCGGCGACCTCCTCGCGCGTCCAGACGTAGAAGCGGCCCTCTTCGCCCTCCGAGTCGGCGTCGTAGGCGGAGTAATAGCCGCCGCCGTTTTCACCCGCAGGCGCCTGCATTTCGCGTATCACCCAGTCGGCCGTCTGTTCGGCCACGCGCCGGTACAGCGGGTCGCCGCTCGCCGCCCAGGCGTCGGCATACAGCCCGAGCAAGGGGCCGTTGTCATAGAGCATTTTTTCAAAATGCGGAATGGCCCATCGCGCGTCGGTGCTGTAGCGGGCGAAGCCGCCGCCCAGCTGGTCGAATAGGCCGCCCAGCGCCATTTTCTGCAGCGTGAACAGCGCGGCGTGCAAGGCCTCGGGGTCGCCGTTCTGCGCATGGCGGCGCAGCAGCAACGCAATGTCGGTCGGGTGCGGAAACTTCGGCGCGCCGCCAAAGCCGCCGAACTCGGGCTCAAACGCGGCCTTGAGCGATTCGACCAGCACGCCCACGCTATCGGCTGAAAACTCGGAATGGTGCGCAGCGCGCGCCGGTTGCATGCGCGCCAGCGCTTCGAGCAGCGAGGCGTTCTGCGCCTTTATTTCGCCCTGGCGCTCGCGCCACATCTGCCCCACGCGCTCGCACAAGTCGGCGAAGCCCGGGCGGTTGTAGCGTGCGGTTTTCGGAAAATACGTGCCGCCGAAAAACGGCGTGCCCTCGGGCGTGAGAAACATGGTGAGCGGCCAGCCGCCGTTTTGCTGCGTCAGCAGGTGATGCGCGCTCTGGTAGATCTGGTCAAGGTCTGGACGCTCCTCGCGATCGACCTTGATATTGATGAACAGCCGGTTCATCACTGCCGCGACGCCGGCGTCCTCGAAAGACTCGTGCGCCATCACGTGACACCAATGGCAGGCCGAGTAGCCTACGGACAACAAAATAGGCTTGTTTTGCGCGCGCGCCTGGGCGAGCGCCTCTTCGCCCCAAGGGAACCAGTCGACCGGATTGTGCTTATGCTGCTGCAGGTAGGGACTGGTTTCGCCGGCGAGGCGGTTTTCGGAAGCAGCTGAAGCGGGAACAGACATGGCGTGCCGAAAATCCCTTTTTTATGTCATTGCGAGCGCAGCGAAGCGATCTCGTGGCAATGCGCGTTCGATCACAAATACAACGGGATTGCTTCGCTACGCTCGCAATGACAGCGCATTTTGAATGAGATTGCTTCGCTGCGCTCGCAATGACGGCCGTATTGTTTTGACTGCTAGCTGACGCTCAGCCCGGAACCCTCGACGAAGCTGCCGATCTTGCGCGCATCGGCAAACCCGCCGCGTGCAAACAGCGCCAGCACTTCGGCTTCGCTCTCAGGCGAGCAGGCGACGAGCAGCCCGCCGCTGGTCTGTGGATCAGTAAGCACCTGCTTTTGCCATTCAGCCATGCCCTCGGCAAGGCGCACTTCGGCGCCAAAGCCGGCCCAGTTGCGCGTCGATGCGCCGGTGTAAATGCCGGCCTTGACGTAGTCGATGGCCTGCGCGATCACCGGCAGGTCGTCCCAGCGGATCCGGGCGCCAAGCTTGGCGCCACGGCACATCTCAAGCAAATGGCCGGCGAGGCCGAAGCCGGTGACGTCGGTGAGCGCATGCACACCGGGCATGCCTGACAACTCGACACCGGGTCGGTTGAGCTTGGTGGTGTACTCGATCATGCGCGCATAGCCTTCGGCGGAAATTTTCTCCTGCTTGAGCGCGGCGCTGAGAATGCCCACGCCCAGCGGCTTGCCAAGGATCAGGCTGTCGCCGACCCTGGCGCCGCTGTTGCGCTTGATCTTGTCCGGGTGCACCAGGCCTATCACCACCAGGCCGTAAATAGGCTCAACGGTGTCTATCGAATGGCCGCCGGCGATGGGAATGCCGGCCTCGGCGCATACCGACTCGCCGCCGGAGGTGATTTTCTGGATCATCTCCATCGGCATGACGTTGACCGGCATGCCCAGCAGGGCCAGCGCAAACAAGGGCTGCCCGCCCATGGCGTAGACGTCGGAGATGGCGTTGGTGGCGGCGATGCGGCCGAACTCAAACGGGTCATCGACGATGGGGGTGAAAAAATCGGTGGTGGCGACAATCGCCTGGCTGTCATTGAGCTTGTAGACCGCGGCGTCCTCATTGTTGTCGCTGCCGGCCAACAGCGCCGGTGGCAGTGTGCGCAGCGGCGAGGACTTGAGGATTTCGGTCAGCACGCCGGGTGCGATCTTGCAGCCGCAGCCGCCGCCATGGGCAAGCGAGGTAAGGCGAAAAGGGGTGGTCATCTCATTCATTGCATTTTCTCCGTCGGAACAGCCTTAATCCTTCACCTCTTAAGGCTTGGATCTTAAATTCTGAGTGTTATGTGTTACGTGTTACGTGTTGCATATTGCATATTGCGTGTTGAGTTTAATCCAAACGTGCCAGACATCAGGCTGCGCAGGTGCGAAAGCCGCAAAACATGTCGGCCCGTTCGGGCTTATAGAAATTACGAAAGGCCGGGCGCAGCAATCGTCCGGCCGTGGCAAAACTGCCGCCGCGCAATACCCGGTGGTCTTCGGCAAACCATGGCGCCGAGTATTCCTTATACGGGTCGGCGGAAAACCCCGCATAGGGGGCAAAGCGATCAGCCGTCCACTCCCACACCTGCCCCCAATCAAAGCCCGGCGCGTTACGCGCGACGTGCTCCCATTCGGCCTCGCGCGGCAGCCGCCGGCCGGCCCAGCGGCAATACGCCTCGGCCTCGTGGGCGCTGACATGCATGACCGGCTCATCGCCAGCGAGCGGCAGCCAGGCGTCGAAACGCCGCACCAGCCAGGCGCCTTTTTCGCGCTTCCAGTAGCGCGGATGATCGAGCGCAAGCTGCTCGCGCATTTTCCAGCCCTCGTCGCTCCACAGCGCGCGACGGGCGTAGCCGCCGATATCGACAAACTTGCGAAAAGCGGCGTTACTGACCGGGCTGGCGGCGATGGCGTAGGCGGCAAGGGCCGCGTCGTGCCGCCACTTTTCGTTGTCAAAGCAAAAGCCCTCGCCGGCGCGCGAACCGATTGCCGCGCTGCAGGCGTCCATGCGAATATCCTCTTGCGCCAGCGCACGCGGCAAAAGCTGCGCTGCAGGCGGCGCAAAACCCAGCGTTTGCCAGCTATAACTGAAGGCCTCGTTGTGCATGTCGTGGTGCAGCAGCGCGAGCTGTGCAAAATAAGCCATTTCATCTTCAAGCGGCTTTTCCACCAGCAGCGCCAGGCTGCGATCGAGTACGGCCTGGGCGTAGCGGCGCGTCGCGGCAAAGTCGGGCAGGTCAAGATCCCAGCGCGTGTCATGCGCGACGCGCGAAGAGTCGTACCAGCGGTCGGCGTGCTCGAGCATGGAAGCCACGGCAAAATCGCCGCGACGGTGCAACCAGAATTCCTGGAACCAGGCCATGTGACCGAGCTCCCACAGCGGCGGATTAACAATGGCCAGCAGCGGCACTTGCAGCGTCTGCGTGGCAAAACGCGCGGTGAGCTGCCGCGTTGTCTGCTGCGCCTCGGTCAGCGAGGCGCCCAGCGTGGCGGCGTCAGGATGCGGGCCAAATTGCGCGAAGTCGGGCCAGCCGGCGCGGTGCGGCGGCTCTGCTATATTGCCCATCGTTCCACCTTGCCACTTGCCACGTTCGTCTTTTCCCCATCAGATCATTGATTAAAACTTTGCGCCTCGTCATTGTAACCCCGGCCCCCCCCGGCTCCCGTCACGGCAACCGCAACACGGCGCAACGCTGGGCGGCGCATTGGCGCGCGCTCGGCCACCACGTCACCATCAAGCTGGCGTGGGAAGGCGAGGACTGCGATGCGCTGATCGCCCTGCACGCGCGCCGCAGCCATGCCTCGATCAAAGCATTCAAGCAGGCGCATCCTGCGCGCCCGCTGGTGCTGGTGCTGACCGGCACCGACTTGTACCGTGATATTCGCAGCGACGCCGGCGCGAAAGAATCGCTACGCCTCGCCGACCGTATGGTCGTACTGCAAGCCGAAGGCTTGGCCGAACTCAGCGCCAGGCTGCGCGCCAAGACCCGCGTCATCCATCAGTCGGTGCGCGCCATCAAACGCCAAACGCCGCCAAGCCGCTATCGCCTTATCACCGTCATCGGGCACCTGCGCGAGGAAAAAGACCCGTTCCGCGCCGCCCTGGCTCTCGCGCGCCTGCCCTCCGGCACGGACCTGCGCGTGGTCCATCTGGGGCAGGCCATGTCGGCCGACTATGCGCGCGAAGCGCGGTCGCTGGCACGCTACGAGCCGCGTTACCGCTGGCTGGGCGAACTCGATCACGCCGGCGCGATGCGCTGGCTGGCGCGCAGCCACGCCATGGTCATATCCAGCCTGATGGAAGGCGGCGCGCATGTGGTGTCCGAGGCCATTGCCATCGGCGTACCGGTCATCGCTTCGGCCGTGTCAGGCAATATCGGCCTGCTTGGCCGGTCTTACCCGGCGCTTTATCCGGCCGAAGATGACGCCGCCCTGGCGCGTCTGCTGGCGCGCGCCGCCAAGGACAAGGCCTGGCTGGCAAAACTTGCAGTTGCGGTGAAGTCACGCCAGCGGCTGGTCAACCCGGCGCTCGAGCGGCGCGCACTGGCAAAACTCGCGCAGGATCTTGCTCTGTTACGCGTACCATCAAAGCCTGTTTCCAAACGCAAACCGGCGCACCCGCACAAGGATAAGGATAAGGATAAAAAACCATGACACGCGCCGACAATCTTCAAAAACCCTCAGACGCCGGCAGGCGCCGTACGCTGCTGGCGCTGACCGCCGGCGGTGCCGGCCTGGCAATGACGCTGGCCTTGCGCCGCGCCATCGCACAATCGGTGCAGGGACTGCGCAGCGTGCAGGGCGATGTGCGCGTCAACGGCGAGCCCGCGAGCGCGGGCACGCTGGTGCGCCCCGGCGACACCGTCAGCACCGCACGCGGGGCGCTCGCCGCCTTCGTCGTCGGCCAGGATGCCTACCTGATGCGCGAAGACAGCCGCCTCGAGCTGGCCGGCGTGGCGCAGTTTGTCGACTTGTTGCGCCTGACGACGGGCCGGCTGCTGGGCGTGTTCGGCAAGGGCGGGGACCGGCGCATCATCACGCCCTCCGCGGCCATAGGCATACGCGGCACCGGCGCCTACATCGAGTCCGAGCAAGAGCGTTCCTATTTTTGCCTGTGCTACGGCTCGGCCGAAATCGCCTCCACCGACGGCGCGGCGCGCGACGCCTACAGCACGCGCCACCACGACTCGCCGCGCTACATCTACGGCGACGGCCGCGCCAACGCCATCGTGCCGGCCAGCGTGTCCAACCACACCGACGAGGAGCTGATCATGCTCGAAGCGCTGACCGGACGGCTTCCGCCGCAGTCGGTGATGGAAGGACCGATGATGAGCAATCCGTACCGCTAATGAATTTATGTCATTGCGAGGAGCAACGCGACGAAGCAATCTCCTCATAGGGTGAAGCGCTCAAAATGCGCGATGAGATTGCTTCGCTACGCTCGCAATGACCTGAGTTCACTTTTGGGCTGGTTTTCACCACCGCCGCCATCGGCGGTAAGATTGCACCTGCGACAGGCACATCAAGCCTGAACGCCACAACACCAATCGGGCGCAGCGTTCTGCCGGCCCATGCATTGAAGGAGTACGCAACATGAAGTCCCCCGCATTCGCCTACGCCAGGCCCGCATCCCTTGGCGAGGTCTTCACGCTGCTTAAAACCCACGGCGACGGCGCCAAGCTGCTCGCCGGCGGTCAGAGCCTGCTTGCCACGCTCAACCTGCGCCTGTCGGCGCCGGACATCCTGATCGACATCACCGCGTTGCCCGGGCTGTCGGGCATCAGCGTG
>Ga0214919_10012749_pt1 | contig 10287 bp, 13 predicted proteins | sample LL1503_MetaG_FD_177994 | JGI IMG/M metagenome (GOLD analysis project Ga0214919, IMG submission 177994) | Freshwater microbial communities from Lake Lanier, Atlanta, Georgia, United States - LL-1503 | ecosystem: Environmental > Aquatic > Freshwater > Lake | place: USA: Georgia | collected... | reverse complement strand
AACTCAATGTGTTGCAAGACCTATGGACATCCAGAGTCACTTCGCATGTTCCATTAAAGGAAGTCAGCCACCTTCTGACCAGCCAAAAGGTTTTTGAATCGATTCAAATGATTTCAAATTCACTTCACGCTTCAGGAAAATTATCTCCCCGCCTTGCAGTATGCGGCCTCAATCCTCACAATGGTGATAACGGAAATTATGGCGATGAAGAAATAAAAATCATTTCACCTGGTGTTGAATTGGCAAAAAATGCAGGCATACAAGTCGATGGACCATTCCCTGCAGATACAGCATTTGTCCGAGCAATCAGACAAGATGGTGGCTATGACGGCGTGGTCACCATGTATCACGATCAGGGACAAATTGCGATGAAGTTGATGGGCTTTGAAAAAGGCGTGACTGTACATGGCGGCCTACCCATACCTATCACCACACCCGCACATGGAACTGCTTACGACATAGTGGGCAAAAACTTGGCTAAGCCACAGGCCATGTTCAATGCGTTTGATTTAGCCTGCCGAATTGGCCAACACCATCGTCAATTGAAAAATAAGTCGTATTAGTGTTAAATCAAAGGAGAAAGATCATGAAAAAACATGTCGCTTTTCTATTTGCAGCAGCTCTATTGAACCTAAGTGCCGTTGCACAAACCACTTACCCAACCAAGCCCGTCAAGCTCATGGTGGGTGCTGGCGCTGGTGGCGGCACCGACATCATTGCACGTATGCTTGCTGAAAAAATGACCGAGTCTCTCAAGGGCTCGTTCATTGTGGAAAATAAACCTGGTGCATCCAACACCATTGCGGCCGACTTAACTGCCAAAGCTGCACCCGATGGACATACACTTTTAGTTGCTACCAATACAGGACAAGCCATTGCGCCACATTTGATCAAGTTGTCATTTGATCCAATGAAAGATCTAACACCTATCGGATTGGTAGTGACTGTTCCAAATGTATTGGTGGTGGGCTCAAACGTGCCGGCCAACAGTGTGAAGGAATTGGTAGCAATGATGAAAGCAAAACCTGATGACTTTAAATATGCATCTTCTGGTGTTGGCAGCACCCAACACATCGCGGGGGAAGGCTTTGATATCGCAGCTGGCGTTAAAAGCGTTCACGTACCCTACAAGGGAAGCGCGCAAGCCCACTTGGACCTTATTGCGGGCAATGTACAAATTATGTTCGACACCACCTCTTCGGCAATGGGGCAAATTAAAGCAGGAAAATTTAAACCATTGGCAGTCACGACTGCACAGCGTTCATCTGAACTACCCAACGTTCCTACTCTGGCAGAAGCGGGTGTGCCTGGTTTTGAGATGAGTACTTGGTATGGTGTTTTTGTCACTACAGGTACGCCAGTTGATGTCATCAACAAACTTCAACTTGAGTTAGCACGGATTATTAAGCTTCCCGATGTTCAGGCAAAACTCAAAGGTTTGGGGGGAGAGCCAGGAAACGTAAGCCCAGATGAATTTAGCAAAATGAACAAGCAAGATTATGAAAAATTCGGGAAGCTAATCAAACTAGCAAATATCAAGATGTGAAAAATCCGCACTGTTATCACACGGCATTTAAAATACTTTTTAAGTATTAATTATTTTAAAAAATTAGCACTTTAAGACATAAAGCGTAAAGAGTCTTTACGCTTGAGTGCTCTCTTGACAACTCAGTGGGGCCTCATGAAAATCTGTCGATGAATGAATTCATCCTCTATAACGCCCCCCAATCAACATGCAGCCAGCGCGTCCGTTTTGTACTAAACGCCAAGAATCTGCCATTTGAAGAATACAAGCTAGATCTGTTCGCAGGTGATCAGCTAAAGCCCGAGTACTTGGCTATCAACCCCAATGGGGTGGTTCCAGCACTTAAACATAATGGAAAGACCGTACTCGACTCTTCGGTGATAGTTGAGTACTTGGATGAAGTCAAAGGCGGCGAATGCTGTTTTACGCCACAAGGTGCTGTGGAGCGAGCGCAGATGCGATGGATGATGCGCTATATCGACGAGATTCCCACCCCAGCTATTCGCGTACCTTCATACAACTTGGCCTTTTTGCCGCACTTCCAGACGATGAGTGAAGAAGAGTTTGTTGCGCTTGCAAATTCAAAGCCTTTGCGCAAAGAGTTTTTACTGACCATGGGTCGCTCCGGTTTTCCGAAGAAGGAAATGGACGAAGCAATGGACCGGCTTAACCGTGCAGTGGTACGCATGAACGATTGGATTGCCGACAATGGCGGTCCTTGGATGATGGGCCACAAAATCTCTCTGGCCGACATCGCGATCATGCCCGTGATTGTGCGCATGAATGACATCAATCTCGATTCTGCTTGGGCCGAAAAACCAGCGGTTGCTAAATGGTTTGAGCTGATACAGGCTCACCCCGCGTTCGCACCCACATATTACAAAGGTTCTCTGCTTACTGAAAAATATCCGCACTTGGCCAACCTTAGAAAAGACAAAAACCATGCGTAAGCTATCAGGGCTTTGTCTGCTGGCTATTGCAATATGGCTTACTCCAACTGCTCCCGTCATCGCACAAGTCGGAACCTACCCCTTCAAACCGATCCGCTTTGTTGTCCCTTTCACCCCGGGTAGTGCAAGCGATATTTTGGCGCGGACAGTTGGAGAGCGCCTTTCCGCCGCGTGGGGCCAGCCAGTCACGGTTGAAAACCGGCCCGGTGCCGGTGGTGTGATTGCAACTGGGCAGGTCGCAAAGGCAGAACCGGACGGCTACACACTAGTTGTGGTATCGGCAGGCCATGTGGTTAATGCATTGCTGTATGGCGATTTGCCTTATGACACGTTGAAAGATTTTGCTGGAGTCATTCCTTTGGCTAGTCTCCCAAGCGTACTGGTCGTCTCGCCGGAATTAGGGGTCGGCTCAATCAGGGAACTAGTGGCGCTAGCCAAATCGAAGCCGGGCGCCCTCAACTACGCCTCAGGTGGGACCGGAAGCGCCTCACACGTCAACGCTGAAAAATTCGTTGCGGCAACCGGCATTGATGTGGTCCATGTCCCGCTGAAGGGCGCTCCCGATATGATTACTGAAATCATTGGCGGCAGAACTCAGTTCGGTTTTCTACCAATCATCTCCGCGTTGCCAACCTTGCGGGGCGGGAAGTTGAAAGCGCTGGCTGTGTCATCGAACTCCAGATCGGGACCACTCGCAGACATCCTGACCGTCGCTGAATCCGGCGTACCCGCTGCAGAGTTCAATTTTTGGATCGGTTTGCTGGCACCTGTAAAAACACCTGGCGAAATAGTTGCCAAATTGAACGCTGAAATTGCTCGAATTTTGCAAACCACAGAAGTCCGAGAACGGCTTTCTAATCTAGGTGCGGAGCCAATGCCATTGACGCCGGTGCGATTTGACAGTTTTATCAAGGATGAATACTCGGCTCTGGCCCGCGTCATCAAACCCGCCAGGACTCCTAAATAGAGATCAAGTGCGGTTGTCGGGCTGTACATAAAATCTTATGATCAGCTCGCTTTAAGCTCGAATTCCTGTTCCAGTAAGAAGTAGAAGGTTATATGGGCTTTGTGCCATTAGGGTGGTAATCTTATCCGCTAGTCTTGTCTAATATTCTTTGGGTCACATCATGATCAGCATTACCTACATCAGCAAAGAAACTTCTCCATTTAGCTCGATTGACTTGCTCAAGCTTTTGGACCACTGTCATAAAAACAACCCTCCTCGCGGGATAACAGGAATGTTGATTTATGGTAACGGCACCTTTTTACAGTGTGTTGAAGGTGAGTCTACTGATGTAGAGCAATTGTTGGAAAAAATCAAAATCGATATCCGACACAAGGACTTTAAGATCTTGAGTAATATCAAAATTCAAAATCGATTGTTCAGCAAATGGGGCATGGGTTTTGAGCACCTGACGGAAGAATCAATTGCCCAAGCCCCTGGCCTCGACAGCTTCGCATATCAAAACTTCAATGCCAGTTATCTGACTGAAAACTCATCGGCAGTAGACAGCCTGTTGAGTCGCCATCGCTCTGAGCATTTAGACCCTTTGACCAGAGAAATAGATGCACGCGACAAACTCATCCATGATCTGCAGCGCGCACTGGCAGCGGCTCGTCATCAAAATGAAATGACGTCTTTATTGATTGAGTCCTTGCTCGCATCCGCTCAACAAAATATAAAAAGCTCTGCTCATATCGATCTATGCCGTAATGTATTAAAAAATCTGAAGAGAATTGAAAGATAGGTCGATTAGCACACAAGCTGCATATAAAAAATAACTTCAAAATAAATATTTTAAGTAAATCTTTTTCATATCAAAAAAACACAAATATGCCAATTTGCCTGTATTTCGAACTTGATCAGCTCGAATTTTTATCATTAGTCTGCCGGCGCAACAAACCACTGGCCCTAAAGGTCACCACTTTCCTAGCAGCAATGATCACAGGCTCACCAGTTTGAGGGTTGCGCCCCGGGCGGGCTGTCTTGGTGTGCACCTCAAAGTTGCCGAACCCAGAAATCTTCACGCTCTCACCTTTTGCAAGCTCAGATGACACGATTTCAAAAAAAGCGTCAATAAAGTCCTTGGCTTCCCGTTTGTTCAAGCCCAATTGGTCAAACAACGCGTCTGCCAACTGGGCCTTGGTCAGGGCTGTGGTGTCCAGCGAGTCAAGGTCAAGTTCCATGAAGAAATTATTACAGCCAAACGGGAACCATTTGCACTATGCCTGTCGTGACCGCGATTACGATTCAAAAAAGCACTATGTTTTCTACCTAAAAACCACGCTTTTGACCCGTAAACGCGCTTTTTATCTGACCGACTGTTTTGAATGGATGCTGGGCTCGAGAGTGCATGACCAGTTCATCCTTGTCCCTTTCGTCATAGCCATTGGTCATGGGATCGATGGGAGTCACGGCTTTTGGGGTGGGGGTTGGCGGCTGAGGATAGATTCTTTGCTGGACATCTGACTGGGTGATAGCTCGATGCAGATACTTGGCCAATTGCTGATCCTGTTGGGCCTGTTGTTTAGTGGTCTCGCTAGGCGATAGTGGCAAAGGCTTGGGCTTGGGTAGCGGTTTTGGTGCGGGGGCCATTGGAGCCTTAGTAGCTTTGGCCGCCCTCCTCTTACGCTTGCCTGTGGATTTTTTAGCAGTTTTTGCTGGGGCATTGGGTAAATGCTTTGCTGTTGGCTTACTGGGTGTTGCAGCCCTGCCTTGCCCCATGAATGCAGGTTTAACTGGTGCAGCAGAGACCTGGGGCAGCTGCTGAGCAAAAGCTGCCCACATCTTGTCCGACACCAGCTTCCACAGTGCCAGCTGATCCTCTGGGCTGGCCATTTTCAGAAATCTCATCTTTGGTCTCCTATTCCTACATTTATTTATCCATCGCCATAAATAAACGCATGCGAATCTTCGAGCTTGAAAAACCCAAAACACCTGAGCAGCTGAGACTGGACCAGCTGCGTGCCACCAGCAAACGTGCCAGCAACGCACTCAAAATTGAGCGGGACAGGCAAAAGGCACAACGGGCTCAAAAAACCCTGCAAAAGCTGCGCAGCCCTGGCTTGAACACACCCGTTTAAGGTGATACGCTTCACACAATGAATGTCTTCGACCCCACCCTATGCCCCATATGCCAGTCGCCAAACACCTGCGCCATGGAGAAGGCTCGAGCAACGGGTGCCGCGTCCGAGCGCTGCTGGTGCGTGGATGCAGTGTTTACACCTGAAGTGCTGGCACTTCTTCCCGAGCAAGCTCAAGGCAAAGCTTGCATTTGCGCCAACTGTGCCAAGGGCGTTGGGTTGCGCTGATAAATTAACCCAAAAAAGGCTGATATCTGCTGTCGGCCCTTATATGCAATTGGCGAAAGTTTTAGGCGGACTTCGCTGGCAGCTTCAAAGTTGAGCGAGCACTTGGTGCGGGACCCTTGGCCAAGCCAGCTTTGACCTGACCCATCACCGCGTCAATGCGCCGGTCCAACTCACCAGCGTCAACGGCTGAGCGGATCACTTGCAAGGAAGCTATGACATCGGCAATGCTGTCAGTCTCGATGGCATTTTTACCCTCGACTATTTCCAGTGTGCGTGCCCCATAGCGCACGGTGATGCACAGCTTGCCCTTGTCATCTGTCCACCACCAAGGCTTTAGTCTCTTGGGCACTTCAACCCTACGGCTCTCACCAGTCACTTGGTCGCGAACCGTGCGGATTCTTACTGGAGAAAACTCAGTGCCCGACTGCTGTGCTTTGGCCAACTGGATCTGTTCAGCCAACTTGGAGCTGAGCTTTTGACGGCGGGCATGTTGTGGGCTCGTGCCCTTTTCTCGCTTGGCCTGGACCAATTTCAATGCTGTTAAACCTGACATTTGCTACTCCTTGTGTGTTGCAGGAATAGCTAATTTATTGTCAGACCGTGGCTGTGGACAACCGAAAAGACTGGTAACCCGACAGGTTGGAAGGACTCAGCGCTATTAACTGTTAAGGCAAATTCGAAAAAATGCTCTTGTATCCCGCAGCTCTTGCTTGCTCAAGTTTCATGCGATCCTTGTGCTCTTGCTCTTCACGCTCGGCATTTAAAGATCGTGGCGTGTAGCGTTCGATTTGCTTTGGAGTGAGGTACCAAAAAGCGTTCCCTGTTTGTTCACGCATTTGGCATTCAATTTCGCTTTTTAAATCAACGCCCAGTGCGCGCTTGAAGAAAATAGCGTCGTGTACGTTGGCAATTGATAGGCGGCCATTGGCCATTGCCACTTGTCGAACAATGTTCATCACGTGCGTTTCAGCGTGCTGGTAAAGGTAGGCCAGCACCTTGGCCTTGCTGGGCCTGCCGCTGTCTGTCTGCAGATAAGGCTCCAGCAGCAAATCAGGTCGAAACCGCTTGAACAGCGCGTAGAGGTAATCATCCAATGCGTTTTGTTCTTTGATGAACAGCTTGACCGTGTCATCGGCCAAGAATCTCGCCCGGTCATCTGAATTTTGGAGAATCTCCACAAGCGCTGGGTTGGTCCAATTGCCCATGGCATCCAGCCAGCCCTTTGCAGTCTGCCGAGCGCCAAAGCTGATGGCCGTGAATGCTTGCTTGAGCAACTTGGGTCTCAAATCCTTGGGCACTGGACTGCCTTTTAGGAACACAAAATGCTGGGTGGTTGCCATGAAGTCTTTTTTGTCCTCCAAGTACAACGAAGTGGCAGGAAATGACGTCTTCAAATCCTCACCAAGTCCACTGGCCGCCATGAAGCTTCTGGCATAGCCCATCTTCCATGCCACCACGCTGCTGCGGATGTCGTATTCATGGCAGTTTCCCAGCATGGCCCTGCGCAACTCTTTGTTGACGTTTTGCACGCTGGTGCCTTCGTAGTACATGCGCCCAAATGGACTGGGCTTTTTGCGCTGCAGGTAGTAGCCCTTGGTCACTGAAGCAACGCCAAGGATTGTGAGTGCTTGGCGCAGTGCCAAATCCTTCTTGGGCCCATGAATCAAGTTGGATTCGGTTTCCAACCAATACACGTAGGCCTTTAGTGACGCAACGTCAACCGGCACCCAATCAAAGAGATCTCTCAGCTTGTCTTCGCGCCATTGCAGTTTGTACTCGGGGTACAAGTGATCAAACAAGGCCATGTTGCTGACGTCGTCACCGCTCAAATAAGCATCGATCTCCTCGTCAGTTGTGGCTGCTGACAGGGATTGCAATGGCACTTGCAGGGAGTTTTGTATGGTGACCAGCGCTGTGAGCTTGACCTGCGAATTCTGGCCGGAGAATTTGGTTCCCTTGACCACCGTCTGCACAATGTCCCAGTCGTTGTCCGTGAGCCATTTGTGCACGCGGATCTTTTTGGGTCCGATCTGCCCACCTTTGTTTGCCAGTTGGTCAAGTGAAATTGAGTAGAGTCCTAGTTTGCGCTGCTCGGGTGTTTGCCCACGCTGCAGGGCTTCAAAAAGCATGGCCTCCACAACGCTGATGTATTTAGCCAGCGCCCGTTTGGCAGAAGCAGCTGGCCTGGGAAATGCCTTCTGCAGCGCTGCCTCTACTGACTCATGGACTGTGAGCTTGATCACTGGATACACGTTCCTTGCAAATGAAATCTAGGATTTCCAGTGTATTTAGCACCTTTTTACAGATTTCAAGATCACAAAAAAAGTCACAGACATATAGTAATTTAAATGTCCGATTTGTTGAAATTCATTGGCCAAATGGGATCTTGGAGTGGCATTGCCACCACATGCCGAAGGCAAGACAGCTCCTTGCCCTGGGAAGAAATTGGGGTTCGAGAAAATCGACAAGTCCTTTTTTGGGATAAGTACTTGATGCACACCTACCAAGCATCAGTTCGCACACAGGTCCGAGGCCGCAGCCAAGTGATCAAAACCGAGGTTCGGGCCATGAACGCTCAGGACGCGCGTTGGTTGCTATGGGCGCAGTGGGGATTTCACAGCATTCAGTCGGGGCCTGCTCAGGTCAATACTCGCTGGGCAGCATGATCACCCAGTGCACCTGGTCCCAGCAGGCGTACAGCGTGATTTCGCTGAGTGGAATGTCAGTGTAGGGGATCGCCTGCCTGGCGTGCTCTAGACCGTTCCCGTCTTCGTAGATCATCACCGCCCTGCCCTCCGACACTTGCACACGAATCAGCACAAACCAGTCCTCCGTGCCAATCTCACACAGGTGGCTGGCCACAGCATCCATCATCCAAAAGCACCCGCCCTTTTCTGCCAAGTACTTTGTGCCATCTGTCAGCAGGTGCCTGCGGCTGATCCTGTAATAGGCGCTGGTACCGGTGAATTGAGCCAAGGTCAGTCTGCCCAGTCCCAGTTGCTCTAGTTCATCTTGTGTTTTCATCGCTGTGTCCTGAGTTGTTTGCATGACCACAGTTTTGTTTCAGATGCACGAATGAGCAACCAAATCTTGGTGTCCCGACAACTTGGCGGGATACTGAGCCAAAATAACTTGGGTAGAAATTCAAGTACTTGACACCAACTTTCCGCAGCTGTGAAATCGAAAGCTGCAGGACCCATTCGGGCTGTGTGTGTGCTCGTGGCGGAAATCTCACAGATTTCCCAAAAGCAGCAATCAGCTGCTGACTAGCCACAAAACCCCAGCGCTAAAACGCGCTACAGCGCATCGATCTACCCGCCCGAATACCCGGGGTGCTGGCAGCGCCGATCAACGCTTGTAGGGCTTGCTATGCAGTCTGCGTGGGTTATCCACAGAACGAGTGAGTTATCCACAAAAAATCTATGAAAACATAACTTTCTAAAGATTTCACCATTTGAGCTTTGAAAGAACAGAGGATTTTTTCAGTGAAAAAGTTATCCACAACCAGTTCATTCCGCCCTGCTCTAGCTCGAAAACCCGCCACTTTGGCAGGACTCAGGTTGCCCAGATAAATATGTGAAAACACAATGCAATTAACGCAAACACATGATTTAGGAGAACTTGAATGGCACAGGCAAAAACACTCACCAAAGATGAACTGACACGGGTACTGGACTACATCCGCACACGCCGATTCGCGCAGCGCAACAGAGCAATGATGCTGCTCACTCACCTGGCAGGTTTGCGTATTGGCGAAGTTGCTTGCCTGCGCTGGAGCGACGTGATCAACCAAGATGGCACAGTCAAGGAAGAGATCCGCCTGCTGCCCGACATGACCAAGGGCAGACATGCTCGTACAGTTTTCGTCAGCATCCGGTTGCGCGAGGAATTGGCAGCCTACGCAGCACAGGCTCGGTGCGTGGATCGCAGCTACCCATTCTTTGCCAGCCAAAAGAGCATCAAGTCGGGATTCGGCGCAAACAGCTTGGCTCAGACATTTGCGCTCATATACGAAGGTGCTGGTGTTCAAGGTGCCAGCAGTCATAGTGGACGCAGAACTTTTTTAACAAACCTTGCCAACAAAGGCACTGCCATCCACATTTTGAAAACGCTGGCCGGGCACCGTTCGATCAGCACCACCGCTGCCTATCTCTACAGCAGTCCCAGCCAATTAAAGGCAGCTGTGGAATTGGTTTGAGTGAGCTTTCGAATCCCTTGTGATCCGCCAAGATTAGTTCGAATTGAATCCAAGTCGTTCGAACAATTTCCAATCCGTTCGGTGCCTCCCAGGGGGTGCGCCTAGAACACCTTCCGGACCAGGCTGGCCTCCTCGTAGGACTCAATGTCCTTGAGCCGGTACAGGACCTTCCCCACGATCTTCAAGTACGGCGGCCCTTCGCCCACGGTACGCCAGCGCTGAAGGCGCGCGACTGAACACACCCAGCGATCGGCCAGCATTTTTTCGGTCAGGAGTTCTCGGCCAGATTCGACCGGAACCTT
>Ga0214919_10012748_pt1 | contig 10287 bp, 6 predicted proteins | sample LL1503_MetaG_FD_177994 | JGI IMG/M metagenome (GOLD analysis project Ga0214919, IMG submission 177994) | Freshwater microbial communities from Lake Lanier, Atlanta, Georgia, United States - LL-1503 | ecosystem: Environmental > Aquatic > Freshwater > Lake | place: USA: Georgia | collected 2015-03-15 | reverse complement strand
ATAAACTTATAATACCATCTGATATATTATTAAATAAATAGCTACCACCATAATAATTTTTTTTTTCAAAATCCATTCCTCCGCTACCATACTGATCCTGATCCCGATCCCGACCCCCGCCCTTACCCTTACCCCGACCACGACCCCGACCACGACCATTACCACGACCACGACCACGACCACGACCACGACCACGACCACGACCCTGATTAAGTTCTCTACCTGAAGCTGTATTCTTTCTATAACTATTATCATGGTCATTCCAAGAATTATACTTATTTATAATATTATATGGCCATATTGAATAAATATTGAAATTATCTATATCATTATTATATATGAAATCATCAGTAATATGAAAATTATAAATATATAGATATTTTGATTTATTAATTTCTAAAATATTTGGTAAATGAAAATAATTAATAAATTCAATATTATTAATATTATTAAAATAATTATACATGTAAAAATAAGCATTAATTTTATTTAGTTCTTTGGTAATGTTATCAATTATTAAATCTAAATTAATTTTTTCTATTTTTCTAAATATTTCTAGTTTAGTATATTTAATTAAACTATATGTTTTTTTAATTATTTTAAATTTATCATGAAAATGAATAAATGATTTATAATACATCAATAATTTAATGTAATAATTCATATAAACTAATTTAATATTATTTAAATTATCGGTGGGACCATTTTTAGTATTATATTCATTATTATAAATAGATTTAATATTATTAATTATAATATTTAATATTTCACTAATTTTATTATTGAAATGTATAATTTTATATGATAATAATAAAATGTATGAATGCCATGATGGATATCGCAAATAATTATTCCATATTTCAATATGTTCATCATAATTATATTCATAATTTCCACCACTTATAATATACTTATGGCTATTACCACCATTCTGTGTAGGTTGTTCAAATGATTCCTCGTTGGGTATATCAGGAGAAATTATTGAATCAAGCACACCAGGCCCACCAAATCCTTCCTCCTCCTCTTCAATGTCAGTATCTTTTTTTGAAACATTTTGTCGTAATGATGTACTTTCTTTATAAGGTGAAATAAAATAATTTAAAAATAGAGGTAAATTACTAAAATCAATTTTTTGTGTTCGCATATAAGAGGGTGGATCTAATTGATTATCATTAAAAACAATTAAATAATTATTCATACCATTGAATTTTTCAATTTTAATACTATCACTATAAGATATATTAATGGGATAATTAAGTCCTTCATAATATAAACCTAAAATATGAGCTATTTTAAAATGTTCAAAACTATTTAAAGTATCATTTTTATTAATACTATCAATATGATTAATATAACTATAATAACTGGGTAAAATTTTATAAATAGGATTATTATAATTTATATTAGTGAAATTTAATACTGATAAATCCTTAAAATAATTATAATTTTTTCTATTAACAATTATAAATATTATATCTAATATAAATGATTTAGGTGGTTTATACTCAATTATATCATATCTGGCTAAAATAAGTTTAGATATATATTCATCATAATCTTTTTCAGTTTTAATATTTTTAAGATTTCTTTCATTTGTATTCATATATAGTGAGTTAATTATATCATTATTATCATCAGTAATATCCAATATTTTTTTTAAATATATATCTAATTTATTATCTATATTATGAAATTCTTCATATTTTTTAATAGACTTAAATAAGTATTCGTCATTTGGAGTATTATTAAACTCAATAGAATTAATTAAAAATAATAACTCAATAGGAACAATATATAACAAATTATTTTTATAATAATAATGTTCTAATAATATTTCATATACAAATAGTGATTTATTTATATTATTATTTTTAAATTCATAAAATAAATTAGTAATATATTGATTATTTATTTTAATTATATTTTCATAAATTTTATTATAATCATTACTTAATATTATATTAATTATATAATTAGATATATTTTTAGTATAAGGGTTTATGTCTGGACATAATGTGTTATGGTCTCTTATAAAATTACTTATTTTATCAAAAAGTGATTTATCCACATTATGAGTAAGTATATCTTCTTTAAAACCAGCAATTATATGGCGTATTTTTATTTCATAATTTTCATCTGGTTTGCAAAATAAGAATTTAATTATTCTACTAAATTTATCAATAATATTTAAAATATTATCAATAAATTTATTTAAATTTTCGCTGTTACTGTAATCATTATATATAATATATTTTCTACATCCTCCTGCATATGTTAAATTATTAAAATCTATTATATCTGAAGTATTGGTAATAGCTAATTTATGTTTGAAACTTTTTTTTGAATATTCATTTATATCTTTAATATATTTTAAATTAGATTTATAATTAGTAGGTTCAAAAGTAATAAAAAATAATTCATTAATATGTTCTTTATATAAATATGAAAAAATATCCGTAAAACCATTATGATTAATATTATTTAACCAATTTTTATCATATAAAAATATTTTATTATTTAACTCATTTAAAGACGTTATATTATTAATTAAGTTACTTAATATTTCATTTTGTATTTGCCCATTAATTATAATACCTTCTCCTATATTATCAGGTTTCCAAGATGATAAAATATTATATTGATGAATTTGAATATTATTATTATCAATAAAATTATTAAAATAATGATTTATAATTTCACTTATTTCTTTTTTTTTTATAAAAATATTATTTTTTACACTTAATATATGATTAATATCATTATAATTTGAATTAAAATTATTTAATTGTATTATATTAGCAATATCATTTTGAATTATTATTGTATTTTTATTATAATTTATAATATCTATAATTGTACACTTTAATTTATTTAAAATAGTTTTTGAATTTAATTCTCGTTTTGAAAATGTAGTAGTATTATTTTTTTTATTATTTTGTTGTATATAAATTTTAAAATAGTCCTCAATACAGTTCATTATGACCTTATATAATTTATAATATTTATTATTATCTAATAGATTTTTAGATACAGCAGTTAAAATATCATCTGAACTTGGGGGATTAAAAATATCATCTATATCTTCTGAGTCATTAGTGACACCCATATCACCATAGTCTTCATCGTCCGAAACTTCAATGTTGCTTCCAGTATCTTTATTATCAGTTTCTGCTTGATTATTATTATTAGATAAAAATAAAAATTCATATATAGTAAAATTATTATAAAGTGAATCTACTATCATTAAATTATCAAAAGATGAAATTATATTGCCTCTAATATTTTTTTTTAGCTGGTTCCAATTATTATTTATTTCTAAAGGAAAATCTTTACATATTTCTAATAATTTTATTATACTTGCGTTTAATATAGTCATTTTTTTTTTCAATGTATTATTTACATTTAATTCTACTGTAATAGGTGAACCATTTGGATTAATAGGTTCTATTTTATTATCTATTAATTCTTGCTTTTCAATTATATCAAATATTTTTTTTTTAATATTTAAATTATGATCTAACATATCAACATTATTATTTAAAGGTTTTTTTATTAAATCCGTAGGAACATCTTTAAATAATCTTTTTAAAGTTCCTGTTAGGACATAATGTAATGGTGTTTTACCTAATGAATCTAATGAATCGATATCTGCATTTAAATTTATTAAATATTCAATAATATAACTATATTGAAATTTACAACTAATATGCAAAGGTGTTTGATTTAAATTATTTGGATGTTCAAAATTCAAATTATTATTAACTAAAAATTTAATCATGTCTAATTTTCCAGTTTTATTAATATTATTTAGTTTAAGTACATAATGAATTAAATTATCTCCATCATTATTAATATACCCTAAAGGAAAATCATTCTCTAATGTAAATTGTATTAATTCATAAGTATTTAATCTAGATGCAATATTAAATAATTCTATGCCTTTTTTTGGATCAAATTTAATTGCACTTTGTGAATACTCTTTATTTTTACTCATATACTAATCATACAAATTATTATTTAAATAATAATTTATATTATATATCAATAACTAAATTTACATTAATTTACTTAGTTTAACAGAACAATCTGTAGAACATGTATTATTTTTTATCATATATTCTTTCTCTCTCCTCATTATTTCTTCAGCATTATTTTGTAAGAAATTTTTATAATCATATGCAGTTTTTAAATTATTTGTTAATCTAATATTTTGTTCAAATATACGACTTTCTACATAATTAGTAATAAATCTGGCATCTTGCATAAGCGCCGGGCAGGAATTTTGAAAATATCTATTATCCATATATATAAATATATAGATAATAAATATTTAAAATGTTTTATTATATTTTAAAATTAATACTCATAAAAATATAATGTTTTTATAAATTAATTATAATAATTAATATATAATATATTATATCATTATGAGTAATACTCTTTTATAGATTTTATTAAATTAAATGTTTATAATAAACATATTTCTTTTATTAATTCATCTTTTGTTTTTTGTTGATTTTTATTATTTGAATTTTTTTTAAATAAACTAATTTTATAATCATTTGCAATATTTTTTATTTCAATTAATTTCATTTTACCTAATCTAACATGATTAAATGTATTGTTAGTTTTTTTATCACTAGATATATTAGAATTATTAGAATCATTATTTATTTCACTGGATGCATTAGAATCATTTAAATTATTATTTATTTCACTGGATGCATTAGAATCATTTAAATTATTAGAATCATTATTTATAATTTTATTATTTATATCATCATTTATTTTATTAGATACATTTGAATTATCATTTATTTCACTAGAAATTTCATTATTTATATTATTAGATATAGTAGATTCATTATTTATATTATTAGATATAGTAGATTCATTATTTATATTATTAGATATAGCAGATTCACTAGAAATATTATAAGAAATATCATTATTTATATCATTTATATTATTAGATATAGTAGATTCATTATTTATATTATTAGATATAGCAGATTCACTAGAAATATCACTAGAAATATCATTATTTATATCATTTATATTATTAGATATAGTAGATTCATTATTAACATATAATTCATTTACATGACTAGATATATTAGATTCATCATGATTATTAATAATTTTACAAGATTTACTTGAATCAGTATTATGTTCTTTATTTATAATATTAAGTTTGTCATTATTATTCTCATAATTATAATCTTTTTTAATTAAATTAATTTTTATTTCTGAGTTACTATCAGATGTATTATAATTATCATCTTTATTATCAAGTTTTTCATGACTATCATCTGAATCTTCTTCATCACGAGAACTAGATATAGCATCTATTAAATTTTTATGTTCTGATACATCTGATGTTTCTTCAGATGTAGTATTAATTAATTTATTATTTTTATAATTTATATCATTATTAATTATATCATTATTTGATGAATTTATTCCACTATTTATAAATACAATATCAGGATTTAACATTTCAGTTAAATTAACAAAAGTTTTACTATTTCCTAAATCATAATTTGAAAATGAAGGAGTATTCTCATTTGAAAAAATTTCTAAATGATCATTTTTTTTTTTTTTGAGTGAATACTTATTTTCAATTGTATTAATATTTTTTTCTATATTATCTAATCTTATTTTTAACTTTGTAAATTCTCTATAAAAAAAATATGTTATTAATAAAATTATAACTAAAAATATTAATTTATATATTATCATATTATTAATTAAAAGATTTATTAATAAAATAAAACACAGTTTAAAATATATTTAAAATTAAACTATAATTTATTAATAAAATGAGTAATTCAGGAGGATTATTACAAATGATTACTACAGGAAAGCAAGATATATATTTAACACATAAACCACAAATAACATTTTTTAAAAAAGTTTATAAAAAATATACAAATTTTTCTTTAGAATTAAGAGAAATAATTAGCTTACAACAACAACAATATAATAGTAATATATCTTTTAAATTAAATAGTGGTGATTTAATTCATCGTTGTTATTTAGAAGTAGAATTACCATTACTTAGTTTTTCAGATAATTATATTACAAATATTAATTATATTGAATATAAACAATTTATTTTAAATAAATTAAATAGTAAAAAAATAAAGTATCAAACTTTATTTACAAATTTATTTAGTTATTCTAATTTAGAATTAGAATTATATCGTAATTTATGTAATAGTTTAAATACTAGTAATATTACAATTTCTGTATTAAAAAATATTGTAAATATATTTAATTATAAAAATAAAGATAATTTAGATTTATATATATCTAATATTGATAATAATTTATTTACTTTAATTGATATATCAAGTTATATTAATAATATTAATTATTTAATAAATGAAAATAATAAAATAAATATTATAAATGAACTCAATGAAAGATATAATAAAATGTTATTGTATCTAAGATATTATAATTATTTTATTATTAAATATACAAATTTAATTAATGAAAAAACTAAATTAAATCAAATTAATTTTAGTTTTGCTGAATATTTAGGTCATAATTATTTTCAAAATTTTACAATAGAAATTGGTGGTTATCAAATTGATACTTACGATAATGATTATCTTCATATTACCCAACTTCACAGAATTAAAAATGATGAACTAAATAATTATTTAGATATGATAGGACATACTCCTGATTTATATACATTTAATACTGATATCAAAGGTAATACTAAAATTTTAATTCCATTAATATTTTGGTTTAATAAAGATGCTGGATTAAGTTTGCCTATTATTTCATTACAATATTCTGATATTATTATTACAGTAAAAACTCATCAGTTAAATAATATTATATCATTTGAAAATTATGATGATTTATTTAATAATTTATTAATCATTACTATTGATTCAGAACCAAATAATATTATTTTTAATAGAAAATTAATTTATAATGATTACATAATTAATGAATTTAATATTGTATATAATTGTATTTATATTAATAATGAATTATTATTGTTACAATTTCCAAATTTATTAAAAGAAGATAGATTTTTTATATTATCAAAATATGGAACTAAAGATTTAAATTTACATGATAAATTTAAAAATTTATTAATTGATGACATAAATATTGATACATATTATATTAATATTTATCAATGGATTTATTTTATGAAAGATTTAAAAAATAATATAAATATTGCTAATAAATTAGGATTTTATTATCCATTTACAAATTTTAATATTTATTATGGTTTAATAAATAATCCAAAAATAAAATTAATAACTGAAATTGTTTATTTAGATGATATAGAAAGAGAAAAATTTTCTAATAATAAATTAGAATATCTTATTGAAACAATTGATACTGATATTTATAATTATGATAAAGATATATTATCTTATAATTTTAATTTATCATTTACTAAACCTATTAAAAATATAATTTGGTATATTCAGCCTCAAATTTATTATAATTTTTTTAATAATAATGGAAAAAATAAAAGTTTAATTTATAATAATAATTATTTATCAGAACATAATATTATTACTACACAACAAATAATTTTTAATAATTATGATGTTCTTTTAAACACATCAATAATAGATGATAACTATTATACTTATTTATTATCATATAAATTGCTTAATAATATTTTAGTATCAGGTATATATTATCATTCTTTTTGTTTATATCCGGAAGAAACACAACCATCAGGTACAGTAAATTTAAATTATATTAAAGGCGCCATTATAAATATAAACATTAATAATAATTTCATTAATGATTATAATCAAATTTTAACACAATTAAATGAATCAATAAAAACTAATTTTATAATGAAAGTTATGGCAAAAAATTATCAATTATTAATTATACATAAGGGTCAAGCAAATTTTCTTTTTGTATAAAAAAATGATTAATAATTATTTTCATTACTAATAAGAAAAAGGTTACCTTAACTCCTAATATAATAGAATAATATAAACAATTATAATTAAATAGTATTTATTCATGTTACATCCTTGTTATAAAAAACATAATTTAGTTAAATTATGTAGTAATTATCAAAATATAATAGTACAATGTTGTAATTGTAATAATGATAATTCTATAATTGATTGTGGAATATTAGAAGATACATCTAATAGTTTATCTATTGATCATAATTATTCAGAAAAATCATTTATAGATAAACCTTTTTTTTGTCAAACATGTTTTATATTTTTAAATGACATAAAAAAACTTAATACTATTTATTATAAACAAACATTTATAGATATATTAAATAAAAGTAAAATATTATGTAATAAACAATATAATGAAAATTTAGAATTGTCAGATATAATAAGTAAATTAATACAAATAAAAAATAGTTAATATAAAAAAAATGAAATTAATTTTTTATAAATTAAATATAAAAAAATATTACCTTAAAGTGAATTATTAATTAGTAAATCAGAATAACATTAAACAACTTGATTAGATTACTCATACCCAATAATGTCTTCTTCATTAGAAAAAGTATTTGTAAGATTACCTAATAATAATTATCCAAGAGAACAATGGACTTTATATAATGCTGTTGGCAGACCATCTAAATCACAGCCTGATAAATGGTTGATTAAAATTAAAGATATGTATGAAGGGTATATTCCTTATTATGATGTAAAAAAAAATCTTGATGAAAAATTTCCTTTAATTAAATCATTTAGATAAAAAGTTATAAAAATTGAATTTAATTTATTTATAATTATAATTAAAACTAATTTTTTTACCTTATTAAATTCTTACAAAAAATCTTATTAAAATTATTAAATTTTTACACTAGAATTAATTTAAATATGAACCAAGAAAAATCTTTAAATATCTTTTATCATAATAGTGGTAAAGGTAAAAGTTATAATCATATAGAAGGTAAAGGTAAAGGTAAAAATTATTACATAGCGGAAAGTTATAATGATGTTGAGAGTAAAGGTAAAAGTTATAATAATATTAAGGGTAAAAGTAAAGGTAAATTAAATGATCAACTTGATAATATAGGTAATAATCAAAGTAATAGTTCTAGCAGTTATATCAAAGGAAATTATAAAGGTAAATGCAATTATGTTAGTATCTATAATATAAAACGACATGAATTTTATATTGAAGAACAAACTATTAAAGCAGTATCTCATGTAATATCTTCAATATTAAGACATGGTCATAAATATGGTAATTATTGTGTTGATTTGAATGATTTTTACTTTTTTAATGATTCAATACAGCCATGGATGCCTTTAGATTATTTATATGAGTATTTTATTATACCTGTTATATTAAAATCAACTATACATCCTACTGTACAAGATATAATACATACTTTTTCACATTATTCATATCATACATTTAAAAAATATATAAATATGCTTTTAAGTAGAAGTGATTGTAGATTTAAAACCCGAATAGAAAAATCTATTACCTATATTTGTAATAAAAATGGAGTTAATGAACATATTATTAATTTGAATCCTAATAAAATAAAAAATTTAATACCAAAATTTGATTATAATGATACAACTATTGTTGCACATTTTACAACAAGTTATGCAATGGAAAATGGCATTAATGATTCTGGTTTAAAATCAATGTCTCGCTATGGTATTGCATTTACACTTTTAACACAAAAACAAGCACTTTATAATATTATGAATGATATCCATAAAAGACATATAAAAAATATAAAAACTAATAAACAAATTTATATTTATGCTTTAATTATATCAGTATCGAAATTAATAGAATTAAATTGTGAATTTTCTACTGATTTAGATGATTATACTAAATTCACAGTAATGTTACCAGATAATTGGAGATATATACCAATTAAATATTTTGATATATATGTATATGATGAAGTTAAATCACGATTTTATTCTGAGTATAAACTATTTTATAAACCATTTAATTTTTAAAATATTTTTTATAAAAACTATATTATTTTATTATGATTATGTTTTTCTTCAGATAGTTCATTTATATATTTATTATGAATATATTCAATTAAAGTAATATCCATTGTTAGTAATTCCTTTTTAATAGGAATGTACTTGTATGATTAGCTTATGTATTTGTATGATTATGTATTTGTATGATTAGCTTGTACGATCCCTATATAATTGTAGCTTTGGTAAAATTTCTAAATTTTTTATACTTGGTAAAATTTCTAAATTTTTTATACTTGGTAAAATTTCTAAATTTTTTATACTTGGTAAAATTTCTAAATTTTTTATACTTGGT
>Ga0214919_10012747_pt1 | contig 10287 bp, 4 predicted proteins | sample LL1503_MetaG_FD_177994 | JGI IMG/M metagenome (GOLD analysis project Ga0214919, IMG submission 177994) | Freshwater microbial communities from Lake Lanier, Atlanta, Georgia, United States - LL-1503 | ecosystem: Environmental > Aquatic > Freshwater > Lake | place: USA: Georgia | collected 2015-03-15 | reverse complement strand
ATAATTGGTCCCTGGCCGGCCATCGCGGTGAGCAAGAACAATGGAGCGGTCGGACTTGGTATCGGAAAACTTTCGCGGCGCCCGACTCCTGGCAGGGCCGCAAAGTCTTTATCGAATTCGAAGCCGTACGCCAAGTAGCCGAGGTTTATCTTAACGGACATTTACTCGGCACCGCCAAAGGGGGATTCACTCCGTTTGGTTTCGACCTGACCCCCTACTTAAAAATTGGTGAATCCAACCTACTCGCGGTCATGGCGGACAATCGCTTCATGAAGGATCCACTCGATCCCAGTCTAGCGCCGCAAGCTGCCACCAATGAGAAGACGCATCCGAATCTCGCGCAGCTTTCGAAAAAGCTCATGGAGAAAATCCCCGCGACCCTTGCGGAATTGCAGGCCGACCAAATCCCTTGGAACAATCCCCACTGGCACCCCGCCCACGGTGGCATTTATCGTAATGTCCGCCTCATCGTCACCGATCCGCTGCACATCACCCTGCCGCTCTACAGTTTTCTCCAGACCGAGGGTCCCTACGCTTACGCCACCGCCATCACCGAAAAGTCGGCGCAGGTGAGTCTCACGGTGCCGGTACGCAATGAACACCCCCGCGCCGTTAACCTCTCAGTCGAAGCCACCGTGCGCGATGCGCGCGGTGAGCCGGTGTTAACATTTGTCGAGACGAAGAGCATCCCAGCGAGATCAGCGCTACGCTTCAGCTTAACCGGTCGTCTCGCCTCGCCTCACCTCTGGGAGCCCGCCTACCCACATATGTATAGCATTGCGGTGGAATTGCACGTCGACGGACAGCGGGTTGATGACACTTCCGTTCCGCTCGGAATTCGCGCTATTCGCTGGGATCCCAACGCTGGTCTTTTCGTGAATGGCGCCCACGTAAAACTTCACGGTTGGGGCCAGAAGGCCACCAATGAGTGGCCCGGCCTCGGCGCCGCACTGCCCGATTGGTTACAAGCCTTCACCCTGCAGCTCATGAAAGATGGCGGCGGTAACTTTGTTCGCTGGGGCCATGTCCCCGGTGGACCCGCCCAGATTAGCGCCGGCGACCAGCTCGGCCTCATTGCGGTTCAACCCGGTGGGGACGGTGAAAGCGACACCATCGGCGGCGCCTGGGCCCTCCGCGTGGCTAACCAGCGCGACGTACTGATCTATTATCGCAACCATCCCTCAATTTTTATCTGGGAAGGCGGTAACCAGAAAGTCTCGCGGGCCCATGCCAAGGAATTACGCGAACTCATGGATCAATATGATCCGCACGGCGGTCGCGCCTACGCCCACCGCCGCGCCGATGCTATCACGGCCGAATTCATGGACGTCGGCATCGGCACCGAGGGCGGCCGTGAGATCGCCCGCTTGCCGGTGATTGAAGGTGAATACAATCGCGAGGAATCTCCCCGCCGCATCTGGGACCACAACTCCCCCCCTAACTTCGGCTACCCAGAAGCGAAAGGTCAGACCTACCAGCTCACGTCCGAACAATACGCCGTTAATCAAATTGGCCATTACGTAAAAAAACTCGGGGCGGATAACCACGCCGGCGGGGCCAACTGGATTTTCTCCGACAGCACCAGCGGGGGCCGCGTCGGGGTAGAAGTCGCCCGCACCAGCGGCGAGGTCGACGGCGTTCGCCTGCCCAAGGAGGCCTATTACGTGACGGCGGCGATGTTTCGTGACGACCCACAGGTACATCTCATCGGCCACTGGTCCTATCCGGTAGGAACGAAAAAAACTATCTACGTCGCCTCGAATGGCGACAACGTTGAGCTGTTCCTCAACGGTCAATCACTCGGTCACGGAAAAATTTCGAACCGCTATCTTTTCACTTTCGCCGATATCGCTTTCGTTCCGGGCGAACTTAAAGCCGTCGCTTCTCGCGCGGGCCAAGTCATCGCGACTGCGACCAAGCACACGGTCGGCGCACCAGTGGCGTTGCGCCTCACCCCGCTGATTGGACCCGGTGGCGTGATCGCCGATGGCGCCGACATCGCGCTCTTTGATGTCGAGGCCGTGGACGCCAAGGGTGATCGTGTACCGACTTTCCAGCAGAAAGTGGATTTCGACTTCACCGGGCCCGGCACTTGGCGCGGCGGATACAATAGCGGAAAGATTAATTCGACCAACCACACCTCCCTTGACCTAGAGGCCGGGATCAACCGCGTCGCCGTACGCGCCGGTCGCACGCCTGGAAAACTCACCCTGACCGCCCGCAGTGAGGGCTTCAAACCAGCTAGCATCAGCGTCGAGTCGGTGGCCTATGCGGGCGCACTGCCGACTGTACCCGCTGCGAAGCTGCCGTCGCAACCAGTCCGAACCATTGGCGCAACGATGACCACGACGACGAAATCGTCTGGCACCATGCTGCTTGGAAAATTCATCAAAAACCTCAACTACACCGCGCCGAATGCCTCCATTGTGCACGTCGAGATCAACGCCCGCGACGGCAAGAACGCTTACGTTAACATCGATTCTCCCTTCACCGCCCTGCCCACCGCGCTCCAAGGCGCTGACTGGGTGCAGGCCGATAATCGCGACGCGCTCTACAGCGCGGTGGATCTAATCGAACTCGCAGTCGCAAATCACGCGACTGTCTGGATCGCCCACGATCATCGACTTCCTCCGCCGAGTTGGCTAACGAAACAATTTAAGCCCGCTAATTTAACGATCAACGTCGCGGGACAAGCCATGGATCTTTACCGCCACGACGTAAAACCGAACGCGAGTCTGACGCTCGGTGCGAATACCGAGAACACCCGCCTCACCGAGGGGAACATGTATCTCGTGTTCGTTGGCGCGGCGGATAAAATTCCCTGAGTTTGGCTCACCTTCAACTGAAAGCCACCGACCTCACCGCCACTCGTGGCGGGGATACCGGCGAGACAACTCAGCTTTCACTTTCGGGTACTGCTCGCGCCAGAAATTACTGAGATCATCGGTGACTTGAATCGGCCGTTGATTAGGCGCCAGCACCTCGATTTTCACGGCAACTCGGCCTTGGCCGAGCGAGAACGTTGCGCTGATTCCATAAAGCTCTTGTATGCGCGCGCTCATCACGGGCGGCCCATCCTTGCTATAGCTCAACCGCGCTTTCCGACCGTTGGCCATCTCGATTCGCTCCGGCAAATAAACATCGAGCACGGCCAACTGCTCAGCCAGCAGCCAATCACGCAACACGGGCATAACCGGTTTATCTTTTAATTCCCGCGCGCCATAACTGCCGTAGCAGATCTGCTCAATCAGGGTGGCCCGATCAGCCTCGGTAATGGGATTCACCTCGAGTTCAGGCCACCATTTGGCGAGGCAGTTTACGCGGATGATCCACTGTTCGACGGCTTCATTCCATTTCGTCAGCCCAATGCGCCCCGCCGCCACCTCACGGGCGAGCAGGGCCGCAGCTTCTCCTTCGGGGGGTTCCTCCGCGGTTTGCTTGGAATCCAATACGAGATCGCGGAAGCGCCGCTCCTTGCGCGCTAACACGCGTTTAGCGGTTTCATCGTAAAGCACGCCGCCGGCAGCTTGAAAATCTGTTGGGAAAATTTCTTTCAACCACGCTTCCTCGACCGACGTGCAAAGATTTAGCAGCACATTAACTTCGCCACGACTTTCGATTTCGGTGATTTCCGCCGCGACGAGTAAGGTCGCTTGGTCAATGCAGCTCTCCCGCGCCAGCACGCCCCGTCGCTTATGCACCAACTCGCATCGCAAGGTGCCGCCATCGAGCCGCCGAGCGAGATGATCGCTAAAGCCGACTAACACACATTTGCGCACGGCGACCCCATCGATGCGCTTCTCCGCTACATCGAGGCCTTCCGCTTGGGCGATTTCCAGAAATTGCTGAAACAACGGCCCAACCTGACGGACCCCCTGCACATGAATTCCCAGTCGTCGACAGGCCTCCTGATTGTAACCCGCCTTATCCGCATAGCGCCAGGCCCGCATCAGCAAAAAAAAATCCGACTCATGCTCTTCCCCAAAGAGTTCCTCCCGGGCCTCGGCGGTTCGCTTGTCGACATTGCGCAAAAGAAAATTCCTTCCCTGCGTCAGGGCCGCCATCAATGCCACTGACCGCACACAACCATAATCCTGCGCCGATAAAAACATTCGAGCATAACGCGGATGCATCGGGAATCGCAGCATGCGTCGGCCGATCTCGGTGATGCGCGTGGGTGATCGTAAACGTGTCTCCACCCCGATCGCTTGACCAGTGAGCGGAGGCGCATCGGGCCCAACACGCCCAACTGCTCCGAGGTCCTCGAGCAATCCTTCGGCTCGTTCCAAGGCTTTGGGTTCGGGTTTTTCGAGCCAGGGAAAATGATTAATATCATCGATCCCCGCCGCTTTAAGCGTGAGCACCACTTCCGCCAAATCCAGTCGCTTCACTTCGGGCAATTCCTGCAAGGGTCGCTGGGCGTGTTCGCGCTCAGTCCAAAGTCGCACGCAAATCCCCGGCGCCGTTCGACCGGCGCGACCGGCCCGCTGATCGGATGAAGCCACACTAATTTTCTCCACGAGGAGCGTATTAATGCCGCGATGCGGATCATAGCGCGCCACTCGGGCTAGGCCGCAGTCGACCACCGCCATCACGCCGTCAATCGTGAGCGAGGTTTCCGCGACGTTCGTGGAAACGATTATCTTGCGGGTGTCGTACCGCGCCACGGCTCGGTCTTGCTGCTCCGGTGGTAACTCACCGTGCAACGGATAACACAAGAAACCGCGCAACGCGTGCGAGCCTTGCACATCCTGCACGGTCCGGCTGATTTCAAAAGCTCCTGGCATGAAGACTAAAATATCACCCGTACTCTGCGCCGCGATGCGCTCACACTCCCGCGTTGCCACCACCCAAACCGGGTCATGCTCGAAATCGACGGACTTCGGCAAATATTCCACCGCAACGGGAAAGGTGCGACCTTGGGACGTGAGAATTTCACACGGCGCGAGGTAAGTTTTTAGCAGCGCCGCATCGAGCGTAGCCGACATTACGATGATTTTCAGATCAGGCCGGGTCGTCTGCTGAATCTGCACCGCCCGCGCCAAACTAATATCACCGTACAGATGCCGCTCATGAAATTCATCGAAAATAATGGCGCTGATGCCCCGCAACGCATGATCAAAGGACATCTGCCGAAGCAAAATGCCCTCCGTGACAAACCGAATGCGCGTCGCCTGAGAGATGCGGGAGTCGAGGCGGATTTGATACCCAACGATCTCCCCCAACTTCGTCCCCACTTCCTCCGCCACCCGCTTGGCTAACATGCGAGCTGCGAGTCGACGCGGTTGGAGCACCACCACCTCGCCGTTACCGAGCAGGCCATGCTTCAGTAGCATCTGTGGAACCTGCGTTGATTTGCCCGACCCCGTCGGCGCCTGCACAATCAATCGCCCCTGCCCTTGCACCGCCGCGATCAGACGGTCCTCAAGTTCATAGATAGGTAATTCTCGGGGTAACATAAAATATTAATGGTGAGATGTCGGCGCCGATCCGATAACTCAGGCTCGAAGTTCGTCGAGCGACAAGCGACAACGCAAGAAAGCGCCAAAAGGGTGCACGCTTCAAGCACTCCCCCACACGACGACTGGCCACTAAACTTGCCGGTAAGCAGATTTACCCAAGGCGGACCTCGCGACCTGTCTTGGCGCTGCGGTAGATGGCATCGAGAATTTTTTGGACGGCTAAACTCTCGGTTGGGAGCACATGCGGTTGCGCTACCCCGAGGAGACAGTCGATAAAATGCTTCATGCGATTGCCCTCGACCAAATTGGGTAGCGCCGCGACTTGCTCGACACTGTAGCCCGAAGGCGTGCTCCGAAAAAGCCGAAGGGGCGGAAAGTCCAGCCCAGCTTCGGTGCCGAAAAGTTGCGTGCGATTCAGATCGCTCTCGGGTTGGTGCGCCGCCCAAGAGGTTTCCAAAAGAACCGTTCGGCCACTTTTTAACTTGATGAGTGCGATTGAAAGATCGTCGACATCGAATCGGGCCCGCGGATTGAGCTCACTCTGTCCCCAATCGCCATCACCGAGGCCGCGGTGGCCAAACTGAGTGTAAGTTTGACCGGATACAGCCGCCGCCTCGAACTCACCCATCAGATAGAGACAGCGATCAAGCGCATGAACCCCAATATCGTAAGTGGAACCGCCGCCAGCCAACTTGGCCTGCGTAAACCAGGAGCCGATACGAGGAATCCCCGCGCGGCGACACCACGCGGTCTTCGCATGGTAAACATCGCCCAGAATCTTACGGGTGATCAGTTGCTTGGCGGTCTGCACCTCCGGAATAAAGCGCTGGTTTTGCCCAACCATGAGTAAAACTTTTTGCTTCTGGGCTTCTGCGACGAGCTTGAGGGCATCGCTCGCCCGCGTGGCCATGGGCTTGTCGAGCATGACATGTTTGCCTGCTTGGAGGGCATGCAAGGCAACCCGAGCGTGCAGGTAATTCGGCAAGGCAATTGAAACCACGTGAATATCGGGCCGCTTCAGCAGGCGACGATAATCCTGCACGAGTTCGGCGATCCCAAATTTACCCGCCGCCGCTCGCCCTCGTTCGGGGGAAACCTCTGCGAGAGCCACGACCCGCGCGGCCGGATGCTGCTGAAAGCTGGCGATGTGATCTTGGCCAATCCCCCCAGCGCCAATGACCGCGACGTTAAACTGGCGCGCCGAGGCACGAGGAGCAGAAGTTTTATTAGCCATAAAAAACTGAAGATTATGAACCGGTTAACGTGGGCGCCAGACGGACCCTAAGCGCGGCCCCATTTTTTCAGCTGAGCCAGAGAGAGACGGACGGACTCGAGCGGATCGTGATTGTAATGTTCCACTTCGATGACCTGCCATTCGATTACCCCAATCGAGTCGATCGCGGCGAAAATTGCCGGAAAGTCAACGGGCCCCGTGCCCAGTTCCGCCTGATCTTTGAGATGAATCAAGCGGCAGCGGGCGCCCAGCCGCCGCAGGAAATGAGCGGGATCTTGGCCCGCAAATTTTACCCAATAAACATCAACTTCTGCGCCGAGAAATTCCGGCGCCGCGGCGGCTAGCAGATGCTCAAAAATTGTCTGGCTGTCATGAACCGCGATCTCGCCATCGTGATTATGATAATGCAACTGCAGGCCCTGGGCGCGCAACCGCGCCCCGATGTCCGCCAATTCCCGGCCTAAGGCGGACGCAGCGGCGGCGTTAACGAAAATTTCCTTCGGCATCCAAGGACAGATGAGATGCCGGCATTCCAAGTGGCGCGCCTCAGCGACCAGCGGCGTGAGATTACCGCGGAGAGTATCGATTTTCACGTGCATACCCGAGCATCTCAGGCCGACGGCCTTGAGCGCCGCAGCGGCCGCAACGGCGTCGAGATTACCGTAGCCCGCAGTTTCTACCCCCTGAAATCCAAAGCGGGCCAGTTGCGCGACCGTCCCCGCAAAATCTTTGGCGACATGATCACGCACCGACCAGAGTTGCACGGATACAGGCAGAGGGCGCATGGTTGTAAAAATAAAATAAACTAAAAAAGGGAAAATCCCTTACTTCGAGTTATAATTTAACGCAACCAAGCAGAAACCGACAGGAGAGCCTTTATCTAGGATTTGAGAAATCATCCAGCCGGTTCCCTATCCTCAATCAAGCGGTCGCTGGCCACGGTAATTTATCGTGCTGAGCTCACCTGCGCAACGGCCAGACAAACCACTCGGTGAGTTGATCATAGCGGCTCGTGGGGCGACACGCAGCGCGATAACTAGAGCGGCCACCGAAAATTTTAGTCGTAACTTAGGCTGGAATTATTTCTCCAATCCGATCATGCCTTAAGCGTTATTTTTAAAGAGAGCCCTTCTTCTTCGACCAACCCATGAGCACCCCCTCAACCACGGAACCCGTTTTATTTGATGTCGTTGCTGATATGCATGCGTCCGACCTTTATCAGCCGATCGCAACGGCCCACAGCGTGGAGCGCCTCACGGATATCGGCCCAGCGGAAATCGCTTTTTATCACGAACACGGCTATCTCGCCGTCCGCCAAGCTTTCACCTCGACGGAAATCCAAAATTCGATCGATGGGCTCGTCAGCCTCATCATGGGGCGCCGCCCTGATTTCAAACACGTTTACTTCGAAGGGAAAGCTAAGGAAATTTTAGCTACCCTAGGACCCGAACAGCGTCAGGATGCCGTACGGAAATTAGGTCTATTCGTCGATTTTGACGAGCGACTTAAAGCGATTTCCCACCACCCCCAAATGTTGGCCGCTCTCCAGCCCCTGTTGCTCGGAGCCGAGCCTGCCATGTTTCAAGACATGGCGCTCATTAAGCCACCTCGCCTCGGCCGCGAAAAACCCTGGCACCAAGATAAGGCCTATTTCGATTACCCCATCGGCACACCGATTGTGGGCGTCTGGATCGCGCTCGATGAAGCCACCGTAGAAAACGGCTGCATGCAAATTCTTCCTGGCCGCCATAAAGAGGGCCCCATTCTACATTTTCAGCGCCGCGACTGGCAGATTTGTGATAATACCATTCTGGGGACTAAGTCAGTAGCCGTACCGCTTAAACCCGGTGGCTTGTTGTTTTTCGATGGACTCCTGCCCCACGGCACCCCGCACAATTCGTCTGATAATCGCCGCCGCGCCTTGCAGTTCCACTACGCTCCCACGGGTGTCTCAAAGACGGCCGAAGCGGAACGACTCAGCCACTTCGGCGGCGAAGGGAAAAATGTCAGCTGCTAAGTCGCGCTTTTCGGCTTAGATTTTCAGAGTGCGCGCGCGTACTTGCCCCTCCCTTCGGCCGTGCGGGAATTTATAATTTATGCCCCACCTCCCCACCCACTCCACGGCCGCTCTGCTACGCGCCCTGAGCGTTCTGATGATGGGCTGTCTGCTGATTAACAGTCCCCGCTTATGTGCCACCCCGGAAGCGATGGAGCCCGTGGGCCGAAGCGGCGCGAACCGCTCCGTCACTCCCGTTAATCAAATCATCACCCCAATCGGTCAAACCGTGGAACTTCCCGGTCTGCGCCCACAAGCGCTAGCGCTCGCACCCAACGGACGAATTTTGGTGGTTTCAGGAAAGACCAACGAGATCATCGTCATCGATCCGAATACGGGGAAAATCCGCCAACACGTTCCCTTACCCAACGAAAAGAAGGGCGAAGCTCAACCCGACGTCGTTTCCGCAAATATCCTGGCGCCGGACAAAAAAGGTCAGGTTAGCTTTACTGGGCTGGTTTTTTCACCCGATGGCCACCGGCTGGTACTCAGTAATGTTAACGGGAGTTTGAAATTTTTTACCGTGGCCGACGATGGGCTCGTCACTCCTTCGCATAGCGTGCCGCTTCCTTGGGCGAATGCCCCCCGTCGAAAAGAAGAAATCCCCAGCGGTCTCGCATTTTCTGGCGACGGCGCACGACTCTACGTCTGCGGCAATTTATCCAATCAACTTTTTGAACTTAATGCCCGCACGGGTGAAATTTTGCGCAGATTTCCCGTCGGCGTAGCCCCCTACGATGTCGTCCTCGTCGCCGATAAAGCCTACGTCAGCAATTGGGGCGGACGCCGACCTGGTCCCCATGATCTGACCGGCCCAGCCGGTCGAGGGACCATCGTACGAATTGATGCTGAAAAGCAAATTGCGAACGAAGGCTCCGTTAGCGTCATTAATCTACGCGCTCAGCCGGCGGTTCCCGCCATTGATATCATCACTGGTCTGCACGCCAGTGCCCTCGCACTCTCCCCCAATGGACGGTACCTCGTGTGCGCCAACGCCGCGGCCGATAACCTCAGCGTGATCGATACCCGCACCAATCACGTCGTGGAAACAATTTGGGTAAAAGCTAAACCGAGCGAACTGCTCAGCGCGTCACCCAATGCGCTCGCTTTCGATTCGACCGGTCGCCGACTCTACGTGGCTAATGGTACCCAAAATGCCCTCGCGGTAATCGAGTTCGATTCAGCGGATCGCGAATCCAAGCTACTCGGCCTGATTCCTGTCGGCTGGTATCCGAGCGCCCTGGTTTACGATGCCCCGCGAAAAATAATTGTGACCGCGAATCTCAAGGGCTTACCCGCGGCTAAACAGCGGCAGGAAAATACCGGAGTCATCGGTTACAACACTCATCATTACTCCGGCTCGCTCTCGCTCTTCCCCCTGCCCGCCGATGGCGAATTACCTAAATTAGCGGCAACCGTTACGCGCAACCTCCGCCACGACGCCATTCAACAGGCCCTACTGCCCGCCCGCCCTAATCAGCCCGCCCGAGTCATTCCTGAGCGAAGCGGCGAACCCAGCCCCATCAAGCATGTTG
>Ga0214919_10012746_pt1 | contig 10288 bp, 8 predicted proteins | sample LL1503_MetaG_FD_177994 | JGI IMG/M metagenome (GOLD analysis project Ga0214919, IMG submission 177994) | Freshwater microbial communities from Lake Lanier, Atlanta, Georgia, United States - LL-1503 | ecosystem: Environmental > Aquatic > Freshwater > Lake | place: USA: Georgia | collected 2015-03-15 | reverse complement strand
TTGGTGCTGTTTTTAGAAAGACCCCAGCCCCAGAATCCAGCCCCTCTCCATTGAGTACTAACGACACTGCCAGGCGGATACGATCGCTTAGGGCGCAGAGGTCGTTGTGCACCAGGCACTGCAACATCAACCCCTGGTAACTGGCCACCAACAGCATTGCTAAGTTGGGGGCATCAACGTTAGATTTGATGAGTTGCTGTTCTTGTCCGCAGCCAATCCAGTGGGCTAGTCGATAACGAAAGTGCTGCATATAGGACTTGCAATCTTCCCTGCTGCTACTGGTTTCTGGCCGTTGAAGCTCGGCAAAGAGCATGCGAATTAAGCCGGGATGCTGTTGTACAAACTCTCCATTGGCCAGTACTAACTTTTCTACGATTTCAAGGGGATTGGCATTTATTTGCTGTTCGATCAGCTCAAATTCGGCGCGCAATTGGCCGGTGGCCCAGCGCACTGCCTCCTCCCAAAGGTCTTCCTTGGCTGAAAAGTGCCTAAAAAGCGCAGCATGGCTCACCCCCATGCGATCGGCGATGGCTGCGGTAGTTATCTGATTTGGTGAGATCGTGCCGGCTAATTCAATTAATGCCTGCACCGCATGGGCGCGCCGTTTGGCCGCAGGAATGGCAATGGCGCGGGACACAAGAAGTGGCAGTATTTTACTGAGCTTATCAGCGATCCAGTGCCGTGATGCAGCCCGGCGATGCAGACCAGTAATGCAGACCAGTGATGCGTCCAATGATTTTGCTGAAAGATTTGGTTTCTGCTTATTTTTAGCACTGCCTCTTGAAGCTGATTCTTGTTTGATCCCTAGTTTTTATATGGCAAGAAAGTAGATTATGCAGGCAGTAGATTATGCAGGCAGTGCTGGTGTTAGTTGTGCTCGCCTAGGCTGGCCGGAGCAAAAGCTCTTTTAGATTCTTTGCTCCTGCACTTAATTAAAGCTGGGATTTGGTCCTTTATCAAGATTTTCCTCCCAAGGGCCATACTTGTTTAGTGAACGACGTTCCCCCTAGCTCCGCCAGCAGCCTGGCGGAGCTAGGGGGCAAAACCTTTTTTTTGCTACGGCCCCAGGTTGCAGTTTTGACGGCTTGTTGCTGGATACCCTGCTGGGCCATGGTCCGGTTGCTGGGCTGGCGGTGGGATTGGCAAACGCATCAGTGAGCTGTTGCTCTATCGGCCAGGAGGCAGGCAAAGATTAAGAATGGGCCAAACGGTCGCGCAAAGCACTTGCCAGGCCAGTAGCATGGGTTAAGAAGGTCTTATGTTTCCATCAGAGGCCAGAGGTGAAGTAATGATCGTGCAAACCCGTTTTGGTTCGATAAGCATGGTGGGCGGCTACTGCTGGACCCACTCCGTGCCAGCTCCCAGCACAAGCTTCCCCTCCAGGGGTGGCGTGAGCTGGGCTGGCTGGATTTGGGATGTGGTCTCCTTTCGCCAGGCCAGGCAGCCTTGAATTGCTAGTGGTTTGGCTGGTGCGAGGTCTCGCATGTCTCAGTTTTGCCTGTAAGCTTGCATAACATGGTCTGGCATTTATGCCCTTGGCCTAATTGCTGGCGCCACAAAACTGACTTCTTCTGCCCCTCAAATAGCGATCTCCCCGGTGCGCCGGAGCGACTTCGTTTTAAAGCCCTATGCCCAAAGCAGCAACCTACGGGCTGCTGGCCAGCTGTTAAACACACTTATTCCCTACGGTTTGCTTTGGCTATTGTTGGCAAAGCTTCCTAGCCAGGAGCCATTGCTGGCTTTGCCAGTATTGGCCCTAATGGTGCTGTTTTCGGCCCGTTGTTTCTCCTTGATGCATGATTGCGGCCATTACGCTTTATTTGAGTCCCGTGGACTTAATCGAGCCGCTGGTTTCTTGTTTGGAATTGTGAACGCAATTCCCCAATATCCTTGGTCTAGGGGCCATGCTTTTCACCACAAGCATAATGGTGATTGGGAGAAATATAAAGGACCTTCTGCTCTTGTTAGCACTGAAGAGTATCAAACCTATAGCTCTTTTGGCAAAAAATTCTATGCCTTTTTGCGGCATCCGTTGATGCTGTTCCCAGGAGGTTTCTTTTATCTAATAATCAAGCCAAGGCTCGCCTTGCTGCTTGGTTGTTATGGCTTTTTTGCCCACGGGCTGGGCCAGTTCCGCAAGGGAGGATTTGCTACTATTCCTGAATTGTTTAAAACCTACAAAAGCAAGCATTGGTATACCACTGCTGAATTCTGGGATCTGTTATTCAACAATATTGGGGTTATTTCCCTGTGGTTGCTGATGGGCGCTTGGCTCGGCCACGGTCGCTTCTGGATCAGTTATTCCGTGGTGATGACTTTCTCGGCGGCCATATTTATTTGTATTTTCTTCGTGCAGCACAATTTCGAGGGGTCCTATGCCCATCGCACTGAGGGGTGGAGTTATGACCGTGGCGCCATAGAAGGTAGTAGCTACTTGAAGATGCCGGCTATTTTTAACTGGTTTTCAGCAGATATTGGCTACCATAATATTCATCATCTTTCCGAGTTTATCCCTAATTACAATCTTCGGGCGTGTCACGAGCGTAACGCCCACCTGCTTCGCAATGTGAAAGTGCTCAGGATGGGCGATATTCCCAGCTGTTTCCGTTACATCCTTTGGAATCGAGAAACAAACAGTTTGGAGGTCATCCCCTGAGATGGCGGGCCCAGGAGGCCGCTGAAAAGGCATGGCCTTCGGTTTGGGCCAAGGCCACCACCGCATCAACGCTGTCGGCGGCATCAACCTTTGCCTTTAGTTCGGGGCTAGCGCCCACCTTGGCCATGAAGGCATTGAGCTGGGATTTAGACATCGTTATCACTGGTAGTCAATCCACTCATAGTCGGGATTTCTGGAATTACTAGCCCCCAGCCATGGCGGATTGCCGCCCTGGCCTCCCAGGCTCAGCTCCTCTGATTTGCCTCCAGAGTTGAGCAGGTGCAGCTATGGCCGTGGCGAGCTCTGATTGTTTGGTGGTGCCCTTCGCTCAGGTGGGCCTCAGCGATATTGGCCAAGTGGGGGGTAAAAACGCCTCCTTGGGCGAAATGATCCAGTCATTGGCCCCAAAGGGGGTGCGCGTGCCCGCTGGTTTTGCTATCACCGCAGCGGCCTATCGCCAGGTGCTATCCGCCAACGGTCTCGAGGCCCCCCTGCGCCAGCTGCTTGGTTCGTTGGATGTAAACGACCTGGCCCAGTTGCAGGCGGCGGGTAAGGGGGCCCGACGGTTGTTGTTGGCGGCCCGCCTGCCCGCCGAGCTGGAACTGGCGATGCTCACGGCCTATCGCCAGCTGGGTTCCCCTGCGGTGGCGGTGCGTTCCAGCGCCACCGCCGAGGATTTACCCGATGCCAGCTTTGCCGGTCAGCAGGAAAGCTTCCTAAACATTGAAGGGGAGGCGGCGCTGCTGCAGGCCTGCCGCCGTTGTTATGGCTCCCTGTTTAGCGATCGGGCGATTTCCTATCGGCAGCACAACGGTTTTGACCATTTCGAGGTGGCCCTTTCGATCGGGGTGCAGTTGATGGTGCGGGCTGATCTGGCCTCGGCGGGGGTGATGTTTAGCATCGACACCGAAACTGGTTTCCGCGATGCGGTATTGCTTACGGCGGCCTATGGGCTGGGGGAAAATGTGGTGCAGGGGTCGGTAAATCCCGATGAATGGTTGGTTTTTAAGCCCACCCTCCAGCAGGGCTATGCATCGATCCTGAGCAAACGGCTGGGTAGTAAGGCGATCCGCATGGTTTATGCGGAGCCCGACGCCAACGAATTGGGTCGCAGTGGGGTGGCCAATTGTCAGGTGCCAGGGGCAGAGCGGGATTGTTTTGCTTTAACTGATGGGGAAGTACTCACCCTGGCCCGCTGGGCCTGTGCCATTGAGGCCCATTACAGCGCCCGGCGTGGGGTTCCCACCCCCATGGATATCGAATGGGCCAAGGACGGCATTAGTGGCCAGCTTTTTATCCTCCAGGCCCGGCCAGAAACGGTGCAATCCCGCAAAGAGGTGGCGGTGTTGCGCAGCTGGCACCTGGAGCCCCACCAGGCGGAATGCCTGATCAGTGGTCGGGCAATTGGGTCAGCGGTGAGTAGTGGTGTGGCCCGGGTGATCGGCGATCCCTCGGAGATCGGCCGCTTTCGCCAGGGGGATTTGCTGATTACCGAGCGCACGGATCCCGACTGGGAACCAATTCTAAAAAAGGCAAGTGGGGTGATCACCGACCAGGGGGGACGCACCTGCCATGCGGCGATTATTGCCCGCGAGATGGGAATCACCGCGATCGTGGGCACCGGCGAGGCCACGCGGCTGATCGCCGATGGCAGCCCGATCACCGCCTGTTGCTGTGAAGGCGATGTGGGCCATGTGTACCGCGGCGAGCTGTCCTTTCGGCTGGAGGAGCAGACCCTGGGGGATTTGCCAGCCACCCGCACCAAGATCCTGATCAATGTGGGCAACCCGGAGGAGGCCTTCAACCTGGCGGCGATTCCCTGTGATGGGGTGGGTCTGGCCCGGCTGGAATTCATCATTGCCAATCACATCAAGGTGCACCCTTTGGCGCTGCTGCAGCCGGAGCGGGTGGCCCTAGAGAGTGAACGCCAGGCGATCGCTGCCCTTAGCCGTGGCCATAAACATCCAGCTGATTACTACGTGGATCTGCTGGCCCAGGGCATGGGAAGAATTGCGGCGGCCTTTTATCCCCGGCCGGTGATTCTGCGCTTTTCGGATTTCAAGAGCAATGAATACGCCCGTTTATTGGGGGGGGCCGCCTTTGAACCCCAGGAGGAAAACCCGATGCTGGGTTGGCGCGGGGCCTCCCGCTACTGCTCGCCGAGTTTCCGCGAGGCTTTTGCGCTCGAATGCCAGGCGCTGCTGCAGGTGCGCCAAACCATGGGCCTGCTGAACGTGATCCCGATGGTGCCCTTCTGCCGTACGCCGGAGGAGGGGGATCGGGTGCTGGCGGAGATGGCGGCCAATGGCTTGGTGCGCGGTGAGAACGGTTTGCAGGTGTATGTGATGTGTGAATTGCCCAGCAATGTGATCGGAGCAGAGGCCTTTGCTGAACGTTTCGATGGCTTTTCCATCGGTTCCAATGACCTCACCCAGCTCACCCTCGGGCTTGATCGGGATTCAGCCCTGGTGGCTGATTTATTTGATGAGCGTCATCCCACCGTCAGGGAGATGATCCGGTTGGCCATTCGCACTGCTAAACGCTGTGGCCGCAAGATTGGCCTGTGTGGCCAGGCCCCCAGCGACTATCCAGAGTTCGCCCGTTTTTTGGTGGAGGAGGGGATCGATTCGATCAGCCTTAATCCCGATGCTGTAATTGCCACACGGCTGGCGATTGCCGCATTTGAGGGGTGAGCAAGCCCTGCCTGCGCTGTGGACCCTCAGCAGATTCGCGGCAGTAATTCGCCACTGGGTGGTATCAGTAGGCGCTCGGTGCCGAACTCCGTGCGTAGCAGCACCCGGCCCGGCCCCTGGCGCACTGAGCCGATGTGACGTCCCCCCAGGGGGGCCAGCAGGGCCAGGGCCGATCCCAGGTGCTGGGGGGGCAGCACCGCCACAAATCGACCTTCATTGGCCAGGTGCAAGGGGTCGAAACCGAGCAGCTCACAGCTACGGGCCACCGCCTCCAGCACTGGCAGTTGCTTGTTTTCGACCGTAAATTCCAGGCCCCGGGCCTGGGCCAACTCCTGTAGGGCACTGGCCAGGCCGCCGCGGGTGAGATCCCTGAGGCAGTGGAGCTGCACTTGGGCCGCCAGCAGTTGCTCCACCAGGGGCCAGAGCGGCGCACAGTCGCTGGCCACCGGTGGCTGTAGATCAAGGCCATGGCGGGCCGCCATGATCGCCAGCCCATGGCGACCGAGGTCGCCACTCACCAGGATTTGATCCCCCGGTTGGATCGCCAGGGGATCAATGGCGAAAGGCGCTTCCACCACGCCGATGCCACTGGTAGTGATGAAGATGCCATCGCCTTTCCCCCGTTCCACCACCTTGGTGTCGCCGGTGCGGATCGCCACGCCGCAGCTGCGGGCGCTGGCTGCCATCGAGGCCACCAGCCGGCGCAATAGCCCTAGGGGTAGGCCCTCCTCAAGGATCAGCGCCACGCTGAGGTGTAGCGGTCTGGCGCCGGCCATGGCCAGGTCGTTGGCGGTGCCGGTGATCGCCAGGCTGCCGATGTCTCCCCCGCAGAATTCCAGCGGCTGCACCACATAGCTGTCGGTGCTGAAGGCGAGCAAGCCCGGCGGCCTTTCAAGCCTGGCGGCGTCGTGCAGCACCTGGGTGGGGTCGTTGTAGAGACAACGCAACTCCCGGTCGATGAGTTGTTGCATCAGGGTGCCGCCGCCCCCGTGGGCCAGTTGGATGCAGGCGTTCATGGGCGGTAGTGGTGGTAGGCGGCGCAGGCCCCTTCCGACGACACCATCGGCGCCCCCAGGGGATGCTCTGGCCGGCAACGTTTACCAAAGGCCGGGCAATCGACGGGATTTTTTTGACCCTGCAGGATCAAGCCGCTGATGCAGGGGTTGCCTGGCTCCCCCTCGCTGGTTTGCCCCAGTTGAAAGCGGCGGCGGGCATCTAGTTGATGGTAGGGGGGCCTGAGGGCGAGGCCACTGGCGGGCAGTGTCCCTAGGCCCCGCCAGGTTTGCGCCACCAGCTCAAACACCTCTTGCACCAGGGCCTGGGCGGCGGGGTTGCCGCCATCACGCACCACCCGGCCGTAGGCGTTCACCACCCGGGGGGTGCCTGCCTCCAGCAATTGCACACAGTGCAACAGTCCCTGCATTAGTTCGAGCGGTTCAAAACCAGTTACCACCACCGGCAGTTGATGTTGACGCGCCAACAGCTGCAGCTCGCTGATCCCCATGACGCTGCACACATGGCCGGCGGCGAGGAAGCCCTGCACCTGGTTGCCGGGGGCCGTGATGATCGCCTCCATCGCGGGTGGTACGCGCACATGGGCCAGCAGCAGCGAGAGGTTGTTCAGCTGGAGGGCGAGGGCCTGGCGGGCCAGCAGGGCGGTGGCGGGGGCGGTGGTTTCAAATCCCACTGCAAGAAACACCACCTGGCGCTCTGGATGGGCCTTGGCGAGGGCGATGGCCTGCAGGGGAGACGTGAGTAAACGCACGTCTCCCCCGGCCGCCCGCTGCTGGAGCAGATCACCAGCGGCGGGGTTACTGCCCGGCACCCGCAACATGTCGCCGTAGGAGCAGAGGATCAGCCCTGGCCTGGCCGCCAGCCCCAGGGCGGCATCGATGGTGGCCGCTGGTGTTACACACACTGGACAGCCCGGCCCGTGGATCAGCCGCAGGCCCGGCGGTAGCAATTGATCCAGGCCCGAGCGCACGATGGCGTGGGTTTGGCCGCCGCATACCTCCATCAGGGTCCAGGGCTGGCTCACCGTGGCGCCAAGCTGTTGGGCCAGGCGGGCCATGGCTGTGCTCACGGCTGTGCCCATGGCAGTGTCCCCCTGGCTTCTACTTCCGCTTCTTCGTCGTCTTCCACGAGGCTGAGGGCAATGCCCACATGCACGATCACCCGATCACCCACCTGGGCCTCCGGCAGGCAGGCGAGGCTCACCTGCTGGCGCACCCCACCGAAATCCACCTGGGCGATCCGCCAAAGGGGATCCTTTCCCTCGCTGGAGCCCTCTGGGGGCTGGTGATCGATGGTGAGGATCCGTCCTGGCACCGCTAAACACATGGCCTCAACTCCGGGGCGGGATCGGCTCTGGCTTCGTTATAGACAGGGCACGGCGGGCAGCTGCCACCTCGCCGAGGGCGAGCCCGCCATCGTTACAAGGCACGGCCTCGGGCCAGAAGGGCTCTAGCCCCCGTTGGCGCAGGCCACTGATCGTTTCCTCCAGCAGCAGGCGGTTTTGAAAGCAACCACCGCTGAGTAATACCCGCTGGCAGCCCTGCCGCTGGGCCAGCTGCTGGCAGGCGCTGGCGAGGCCCTGCCCCAGCCCCCGTTGAAAGCGGCCAGCGCACTGCTCGATTGAAACTTTGGCGGCGCAGTCGTTTAGCAAGGCTGTGAGTAGTGGTTGCCAATCCAGCCAGCGCAACTCCCCCCGGGGCCGCAGCGGCCAGGGGTAGGCCTGGCTGGGGGGCTCGGCAGGGTTTGGTGCGGCAGGCTTTTCCCGGCTGGCGGCCCCCTCCACCCGCAGGCCCCCCTCGCCTTCGTAGCTGAGCTGTTGCACCAGCCCTAATAAGGAAGCCACCGCATCAAATAAGCGACCCAGGCTGGAACTGGGCGGACTATGGCAACCGCTGGCCAGGGCCTGCAGCAGCAACGCCAGTTCATCGGTTTGGAAGGCGGCGAGGCTGCGCCAGGCGCCGGGGTGCTGGAGTGCCTGGGGGCCAGCTGCACTTAGTAAACCCAGGGCGGCCCGGCGTGGTTCCCGCTGGGCGACGGAGCCCCCCGGTAACGGGAAGGGGCGGCAGCAGGCGAGACGCCTATGGCGATCGGCGCCGATGTAGAAAATTTCCCCCCCCCAGAGACCGCCGGCTTCGCCGTAGCCCAGGCCATCGCAGGCCACCGCCAGGGCCGGCGCTGCGAGGCCGTGTTCCAGCATTACGGCCAGGGCATGGGCCAGGTGGTGGGGCACCTGGTGCAGGGGCAAGGCCAGGGCCGCTGCCAGTTGCTGGCTGCGGTAGCCGGGGTGGCTATCGCAGGCCAGGGTGGCCAGCTGGGGGCCATGGCGCACGATCAGTTCTTCGATGCCCCTGGTTAGCCGTTGGTCTGTGCTGGGAACGGCCAGGTCCCCCAGCTGGGGTGCCAGCCAGAGCCGTGGGCCGAGGGCTAGGGCCGGAGCGCACTTGAGATCGCCCCCCAGGGCCAAGACGCCGGCGCCGGGGGATATCGCCAGGGCCTCGGGGGCATAGCCGCGGGCGCGGCGCAGCAGGGCGGGGCGGCCGTCGATCAAATGCAACACCGAGTCGTCTAGGGGCCTGGCGATGGGACGGTTGTGGTACAGGAAGCCAGCGGCGATCTCTGAGAGCCGTTGACGGGCCTCGGTTGGCTCGCTGCAGAGCGGTTCACCGCTGGGGTTGCCGCTGGTGGCCACCAGCGGTCGGCCAAAACGCTCCACCAGCAGTTGATGCAGGGGGGAGGCCGGCAGCATCAAGCCCAGGTAGGCGCTGCCGGGGGCCACGCCAGCAAAGGCCTCCCCGGGGGCCGAGCGGCGTCGGAGCAGCACGATCGGCGCGGCGCTGCTGCGCAGCTGCTTCTCTTCGGCGAGATTTAGCCAGCAGCTGCTGGCCAGCCAGGCGGGCTCGGCGGCTAGCAGGGCAAAGGGTTTGGCGGGGCGGCCCTTGCGCTGGCGCAGCCTTGCCACAGCTTTGGCATCGCCGGCATCCACCAGCAGCTGGAAACCACCCACCCCCTGGAGGGCGAGGATCCCGCCGCCCTCCAGCAGCCCTAGCGCCTGCTCGATCGGCTCCCCCTGGTGTTGCTTGGTCTCTTCCCAGAATTCAAGTTGGGGCCCACAGCTGCAGCAGCCGATCGTTTCGGCATGGAAACGGCGATCGCCGGGATCTTCGAATTCCTGGCGACAGGCCGGGCAGAGGGGAAAGCTGGCCAAGCTGGTGTGGGCCCGGCCATAGGGCTCGGCGGTGGCGATGCTGTAGCGGGGGCCGCAGGCGCTGCAGCTGATGAACGGGTAGCCATAGCGGCGGTTGGTTGGGTCTCGGAGTTCTGCCAAACAGCTGGCACAGGGGGCGAGGTCAGCCACCAGGGCGGGGGCCACTAGCCCCACCCCCAGCGCTACCCCAGCTGCGGGGCTGCTGCGAATTACCACCGCCGGAGCCTGATCCTTTGCCTGGTTCTCGGGCTGGAGAGCCTGGAATGGCCCCCATTGGGGTTCGAGGCTCTCTAGCCGGGCGGGGGCAGGTAATTCGCTGCGCATACGTTGCAGAAACAGCTCCAGGTTCTGGCGCTCCCCGTTGAGCTCGATGGCTACGGCCCCGGCCACGTTTTGCAGCCAACCGTGGAGCCCTAGGGCGCTGGCGAGCCGTTGCACCCAGGGGCGAAAACCCACCCCCTGCACCACCCCGCGGCACTGCAATTGCAGCTGGGCTTTTAAAGGGGCTTTCAACCGCCGTGTCCTTGCTGGAGCAGCCCATAGAGCTGTTCCATGCCGGCGCCGGTTTTGGCAGAGAGTTCCAGCACCGGGGCGGCTGGGGCCACCTGCTTGATGTGCCGGTGGGCAAGGCCATGGTTGAACTCCACGGCGTTGGCCAGATCGATCTTGCTGATCAACACCAAATCGGCAGATTGAAACATCGAGGGGTATTTGAGCGGC
>Ga0214919_10012745_pt1 | contig 10288 bp, 9 predicted proteins | sample LL1503_MetaG_FD_177994 | JGI IMG/M metagenome (GOLD analysis project Ga0214919, IMG submission 177994) | Freshwater microbial communities from Lake Lanier, Atlanta, Georgia, United States - LL-1503 | ecosystem: Environmental > Aquatic > Freshwater > Lake | place: USA: Georgia | collected 2015-03-15 | reverse complement strand
GAATAGATCATTATCTTTGCCACTGCGCCTGGCTTAAGAACGCGCCATACTTCAGAGATTGCCTTTGGTGTATTGGGGCTGTGATGAAGCACGCCCCATGAATACACAATATCGAATGTGTCGTTTGGAAACGATAAATTTTCCGCGTCACCGATAGCGATTGTGGACTGCAAACCAAAGCACTTCAATCTTTGTTGCGTGTGCTCCACCGCGCGGGCGGTCAAGTCCACACCAAAGAGTTCCGCACCTGCTTGCGCAAATTGCTGATGGTCGGCACCCAAGCCAACTCCTATTTCAAGCACGCGCTTGCCTTTACTTTCGGAAAACTTCGCAAAATCAAAAATATATGGCTCAAGTTGGTAACGCATGCGAGCCTGTTCGACATAGCCCTGAGCCTGCGTGTTGTGAAGATATAAATCCTCGCCGCAAGATGCCTTATTCCAAAAATCAAATACTTCTTTTTTATTGGCTGTCATTGAAATAACCGGCGAGACAATCTCGAACAAATAAAGTTGAACTGAGTTGCATAAAGTTTAATCATCAAGCTGCGGCTTGGCGAGTTGGCCTTTATATAAGGGACCTGCCAACATGCTGTCATGCAAGGCGCGCGCGGCGGGGTCTGTGAATCTTTCACTGATTTTTTTTGCTGGTACGCCGCCGTGAATTTCATACGGAGGAACATCGCGTGTGACCACCGCGCCCGAGGCAACGATTGCTCCACGACCGATCCGCACTCCCTGCATCAATATTGCGCCGTGCCCAATCCATGCATCATCTTCAATCACGGTCTCCAAAATTTCTGGTCGTCCGCTGAAAATGTTTGGAACGCCGGGCAAGCCTGGCCGATGATCACCGCCGACAACCGACACCCGTGGTCCCAGCAAAACATATCGACCCAGCACAACGCGAGCCTGGATCATGCAGTCGTTATTCATGAAGGAATATGCGCCAGCGACTAAATCAGTTGTCACAATGCAATTTGGACCCATGTAAAAAGTTGGATGCACATGCTTGAGTCCATGGCGAAACCTTCTCCATGACATAACTCGGCCCCTCATAAATAAGAAGAATTTGCCGCGTCCAAGCAATTTTCGAATCATGTGGGTTCGCTCCTTGCCTTTGGCTGCCTGAGAAACAACAAGTCATCCGCAGGGTACCCTAAGACAGCATGCTCAATGATCATTTGTTGAAACACTGGAGACCAGAATCGCTCGACCAACTGTATGCATGCTTGACGCGTGCGCTCGCGATCTCGCTGTGGACTCAACCATGACTTCATACATCTCGCCAGATCATCGACATTTCCAAGAGCAAAAAGATCGCCCGTGACTCCTGGAATAATGGCCTCCACTTCAGGAGCTTGCTTGGCCATGGTGCTGTGTGTGATTACGGGCACACCAAACGCCATGCTGTGTATCGCCGTCAAGCCAACAAATCCCGGCGACACCGTTACATCCGAAGCACTGATATATCGAGCAAGCTGGGCGTCGTCATAGCAAGCGCCCGTAAAATGAGCGTCGATTCCAGATTCTTTCGTCAAGCGCTCTAAATCAGCGCGCGCTGATCCATCACCCACAATTAATAAATTGGCGCGTGTGCCTTGTTGCGCAAGTTTGGCCAGAGCGCTCACAAGAAGATCCAAACGTTTAGCTGGCTGCAGGCGACAGGAACAAAATGCGATCGGAAGCGAGGGATCTTTGAATAAGCGTTGGCGAAGCGCGGCAAGCTCCCCATCCTTGACTAAATTTCTTTCGCGTGTTTGCGCGTCCAAATTCAGGCTATTGCCAACCACGTGCAGTCGCGACGGATTCCAGCCAAGCGTGATCGCCTCTTGTTTTGCAAATCGTCCATAAAACAAATGCGCGTGCGCAAGGGCGAAAAAAGATCTTCGAAGCAACCCCTTCATTCCCTGGGGCGTTTGTAAAAATCCGTGGCTCCAATACAGAATACGTTTTCCAGTGAGACGCGCCATGATGGCCGCGATCCATGTTGCGATCCAGAATGCGTTTCCCAAAAATATAATTTGATCAAATTCGCGCGATAACGCAACGCGGATAATTCCGCTCTGCCACATGATCGAGCGAAATATTTTGTACGTGCGGCAAAAACGAAAATCTACTTTTGGACTGAAATTCGCTTTTTTGATTGTGCTTTCATAATCATGGTCGTCGCCACAAAAGACAAAATCAGCGACCTGGCTGCGTGCGAGTTTTTCAACAATGGGCTCGCGATAATGCGCGAAAAAATGGTAGACCACGGCGACGCGCGGGCGCTTTGCGGAGGATTTCTTTGATTGAACGTCGGCGGCCATCGGGTGGTTGGCGCCATGGAAAAGATCGCCATGCCGCGACAAAAGTGTAACAACCCCCCGTGCACAATTCATTGGACCCGAATGAATTTCAATGCGCGCGATACGGTCGCGGTGCGTTGGCGGCCGCGCGAGTCATGCCTTGCGCCCAACACTCTAGAACCAACATTGGAATAAGAAGTGGAGTGGGTCGTCCACACCAGTCATTAATACTACGAATTGCGTCAAATGAGCCACGACGAACTATGCCCGCTTGCACAAGAGCCCCGTTGCGAAGATCCGAAATATGACGGTCAAAAATAGCTTGATGCCAACGACGCCACGGGGGTGCGAATCCACGCTTGCGTCTTTCAAATACAAAGGAAGGAACAATGTCCTTGGACGCCGCATGAAGCCAAGCCTTTGGCGGAAGATGATGATCGGGTCGAGCCTTGCGCAAACCAATCACTGTTTCGATCAATCGATAGTCAACTAAAGGAAGTCTGCACTCCACGCTGGTGGCCATGCTTAAGCGATCGCCCTGAGCGATGCCATTGACGGTCATGTAAGTTTCACTCACTAGTTTTGTAAGGGAAATGTCCGTGCGCGGAAAAAACTGTTCGCCTCTAAAAATTGCGGTCGGATCGGTTTGTCGCGCCTCCTCCCAACAATCAAGAACAACGGGCGCAAGCGCGTCGGCAGTTCGCCATTGGTGATGTGGATCCCAACACGGAAGTTGATGGCGGGGCCATGATTTGTCTTGCCGCCAATTTTGCAAGCCACTCAACAAACCGCCGCCATGCTCAAGCCACGTCATTGCCGCGGTCCAGCTGAGTGGTGGTTTTGAAATGCGAAGATAACTGCCTAAACCAACATCGCCGCGCAAGAGTTTTTCGCGACGCTCTGCTCGAATGGCGGCGTCTTTCTGCCATTTATATCCCCAAAATAATTCATCACCACCATGGCCCATGAGCATCACAGGCACGCCGTGTTCGCGGGCCATCTTCATCACCGCGTAATAACTTGATCCAGTCAGATCTGCAATTGGATCATCTTTTTTGAAGCAAATATCGGCGAAGCCATTCACGACATCATTAGTGTTCATCTGACCAACATGCATCTGAATACCAACCTTGTCGGCGAATTCCTTAGCGAGACCTGTTTCATCTTGCCAGGCCCCGCCCTCATAACCAATCGAAAATGCGGTGAGCTTGTTCTGCAACTTTGCCTTGGCCATGACGGCGATCAAACTTGAATCAACGCCTCCCGAAAGCGCGATTCCAACCGGAACATCCGCGCGAACAACGAGTGAGGAAATATCCTCCAACACCGCGCGAATTGTTTCGCCTGGATCGGCGTCGATTGGCGGCGCATCTTCCATGCGCCACCAACATCTTTCGCTCACCCTCCACGGATCCAGATCAATTTCAATCAAGTGCCCGGCGGACAATTTGCGCACTCCACGCACCGCGGTATTTGGTTCTGGCACAAATCCATAATGCATATAAAGATTGACTCCACCTGGATCAATTTCAAATGGCACCGCGCCAGAACCAATGAGGCCGCGCATTTCACTTGCAAAGACCAAGCGGTTTTGGTTCCACGCCAAGAAAAGTGGTTTCTCCCCAATACGGTCGCGCGCAATCAACACGCGGCCTTTCGTTCGGTCCAACAATGCGAACGCGAACATGCCCCGAAGGTGTTGGACGCAATCCGACCCGTATTCCTCGTAGAGATGAATTATTGTTTCGCAGTCACTTCCAGTTTTAAAGCGATGGCCGCGCGCCTCTAATTCACGGCGAAGTTCAATGAAGTTGTATACCTCGCCGTTGGCGACTAATGCGATTGATTCATCTTCATTCCAAAGCGGCTGCCAACCGCCCGCAAGATCGATAATGGCGAGTCGTCGCATTCCCAAAGCGACCTGTTTAGTTTCAAGAAAGCCCTCTCCATCTGGACCGCGGTGAACCAAGGCAGCGGCAAGATCCCGCAAAAGTTGCGGATCTCCTTCGCGAAGACCAGAAGCAGAAATGATTCCAAAAATTCCGCACATTGGATTTAGCTCAGCTTTACAAGATGAGTTTCTTGATTCTCTGTAGAGGTGTTCAAATCGTGATCACTCATTTCTAAATCTGATTCTTCGGTGCGCAATTTCAAACGCGACAGTATTAGAACTACAACAAAAAAAGATCCCGCGGCCCAAAGGTATCCTTGTTTATTCATCAGCAAAATTTGATAGGCAAAGAAAGAGAAAAGCACAGCCAGGGTTGCTCTTTGTGTCGGTTCATCTCTAAACCGGCGAAAGAGCCAGATCGAACTTCGGGTAGTGGTGTACATGCTGATGGAGAATAAAATAAACAGCGGAATCCCAAGCTCCGCAAAAATATCAATAAACATCACGTGGGAATATGGTTCGGATCCAGCGGTACTGATGGACGTAAATGCGTTAAATCCCAGTCCCACAAGCCAGGCGGCGGGATTTGTGACGAAGCCCCCCAACAAATCCATAATATTTTCGATTCGAACTTCCGTTCCGCCCGCGATTACGTCGGCATCCCAACGTCGCAATCCCACATCTCCAAGAACTAGTTGAGCTACCCATAAAATAATTGGCAGCAACACGATCAAACCAAATGCTGTGGCGAGGAATGAAAATAGATTTTTAACTCTCACCGACACTGGGTAGAAAATTAATGCCAACAATACGGCAAAGAGAATTTGGCCGCGCGAACCAGACTGAAGCGCAATTGCGGTGCCACAGAAAAATCCTACGACGCGAATGATGTTAATAAAGATCGACTTGGCGCCAATTCGAAAGAGGGCGGCGACAAGCAAAATACTGCCTCCAAGTTCACCCATCGCCAGAGGATTTGTTCTCAGGGTCGCTCCAAGGTTAATACCCAAGCGTCCAGATGTGACTGTAAATGTTGGATTAACTAAAATGAGAATAATTACTACTGATCCCAAAATTAGAAATACGCGGAAAAAATTATTAAGGGAATCAATACCGTCAATTAAAAAAGGGCTGACGATCACATATAAAATAAAGTAAGGAATTCCCGCAGAAATAAGTTCACTTCCTGATTTGAATGACGGAGTCCAAATCAAAGAAATGCACGACCAAGTAAAAATAACAATAGTGACGATCCACTCAAAGGTAAAATAACCAAGAAGGGGCCTGTGCTGCTTGGAAATGGCTCGTAAAGATCCGATACCAACCGCCAACGCCACGCAAATGTTTGCAAGTGACAACTGGTTCAAGAATATGGACGAAGTGGCTTGCAGGGCCTGCTCCAAGGTAAACATCACTGAGACAAGGGCAAGCCCCCACGCCGGACTAAGAAGCGACATTACGCAGGCAGCAATAAAAACACCGACAGTCAATACTTCGAGCATTTCAGGTTTCCAAGCGATCAAATTGTATGAGACTAATTGACTGACATGAAATCTGGCGTTGTCGAGGCAATAGATCTTTCTGTCCAAATTTATTAATTAACTCCCAAAACAAATCACGGTCAACTGCGCATATAAATTGATGGTTATTCGCAACCGTAGAGTTCATGCTGAAAGTGTACATGGGCGCATATTTAATTTGGCGATCAAATCAATGCCAAACCAAATGACTGCCCTTTGTCTAAAAATTTGATTTTATTTCAGTGATTGGCGGGAGATCTCGCAGAATCTGCAGCACCTGTCGTCGCAAAGAGTCGGGATCTGCTTCATTGTGCAAAATATCATTAGCTGCCAAGCATTTTCGGTCAAGCGGCCACTGGGCGGATTCTCTGCGCTGCAAATCATGCGCGCTCCAACCGCGGGTGCGCTGAACGCGTTCAAGACGGGTTGCTAATGGAGTGTCAATGAACCAAATTCGATCGCATTTGGGTCCAAGACCGGCTTCAAGCAGAAGCGGCGCGTCAATAATCAACGCCGGCGTTTCGGATGGAGCCGCGGCAAATATCTTGTGACGCAGTACTTCCACTCGTGGGTGAATCAGTTGCTCAAGGCGGTGGCGATCTTCTGTTGAAGCGAATACCAAGTGCGCAACGACTTTGCGATTGATGTCTCCGTGCGCGTCAAGAATTGTTGGTCCCCACCAGCGCACAAGTTCCTCTTTGATGGCTGGCTCGCGCAGGGTTTTGCGCACCAGAGAATCCGAGTCGCACACCACGCAACCAACTTCCGCAAGCATTCGGGCCACTTCGCTTTTGCCGCTACCGATACCTCCAACAAGTCCAATGACCGGAAGTCGGGGAGTGGTCGACATGGTGCAAGGATAGCGGCGGGCTCACGAACAACGCACACTTTGCAAGAGAGTGAAACGCTTTGCAGAAAGGGTGGCGCCAGTCACTCAGACAACGCACCCCGCGCAAGCGGGGCTTGCGCGGGTGCTAAACTCGCTTGTGGTGCCACCCTTTCTGCGACGCGGGAATTGGCAATGTTTGCGAGGTTGCTAAAGTTGCTTTTGTTTATCAATCACCTTTCAAAAATATGAGGACACACATGACACAAATTCATCGCGCGCTTTTGGTTGCTTCAATTCTTTTTACCGCCATGTTTGGCGCGGTGATTGCCGTTGGTTGCACTTCACAACCAGAACCGGCGTGGGTAAAGCAAGAACTTGAAGCGCGAACCGATCCTAAATCGCTTGGTGGTGGCAAGTGGGTTTTAGTGAGCATGAATAGCAACGGAGCAATTCCGGGGGCAAATCTTAGTCTTGAGTTTGGCGCCAACAATTCAGTCTCTGGCTTTAGCGGCGTGAATCGATTTTCTGGAACATGCACAACGGCAACTGGGCAATTGAAATTTGGTCCACTTGTGTCAACTAAAATGGGCGGCTCGCCGGAACTTATGAAGACTGAGCAGGCATATTTTGCGGCGCTGGCAAGCGTGCGAAACTTTTCCCTAGAAGGCGGCTTGTTGCGATTAAAGAATGACAGCGGCACGACTGTTGTGGAATTTTCGCACTAAAGACGAATAGTGCGTGGGGCTAAATGAGTCCGCGAAAAAAGATGTTGCCACAACAAGAGTGTGTTGTCTGATCTCCCGTGACAACATATTTTATGAAGCGCGGATATTCACATAGTTGTGCAATTTAAAATCAAGCACGAACCGTGCGCGTCCAAGTGGTTCCTGTTGCGCCATCTTTAATTTGCACGCCTAACGACACAAGTTCGTCGCGGGCGCGATCGCTTGCGGCAAAATCTTTGTTGCGTCGCGCGGCGGCACGAACTTCGATCAGAGCGTTCACTTTTGCTTCAAAGTCAGCGTCGCCACTATTGGCGACTTGGGTGTTGCGCTCCAACACGCCAAGCACGGAATCCATTTTGAGCAGCGCCTCAAGTTCGCGATGCGCGCACGAGGAGTTGTCTTCAACAGCGACCGCCTCGTTTAGCGCGGCAATTGCCCGCGCCATGTTTAAGTCTTCACATAAGGCTTGCGTGAATCGCGGCAGAGCAATTTCGAGCGGGCCAGTGGGCGCGTTGTGATTTGCGTTTGTGTTTGTGGAAATTCCACTCGCATTCTTTTCGGGCGCCGTGATTGATTGCGACGCGCCAAGTGTTGAATTTGATTTGGAATTTGGTGTTCCACTCGCAGCCGCAATTTTTGCCCGCAACACCTCGGCGGCGCGACTCCATCTATCAATCATGCGCTGGCAATCCGCCAAGCCTTGCATAGTGAAGTTGGCGTTGGTGCGGTAATGCGTGCGCGTAATTTCCAGGCGCAACGCGGCGGGCGTAACGCCCTTGGCGAACAAATCACGCGCGGTGAAAAAATTGCCTTTGCTCTTGGACATCTTTTCGCCCTCAACGATGAGGTGGCGCGTGTGAAACCAAAGGCGTGCGAAACTTGGCTTGTTGTGCGCGCAGCGACTCTGCGCAATCTCACATTCGTGATGCGGAAAAATATTGTCCTCGCCGCCAGAGTGAATATCAATTTCCGCGCCCAGCAAACCCGCGGCCATGGCGGAGCATTCCAAATGCCAACCTGGATAACCCGCCCCGTAAGGCGAATCCCATTTCAACACATGGTGCGGGTCTGGCTTCCATAGCATGAAGTCGCCTGGATTTTTCTTGGCCGCCTGATGCTGCGCGCTGATGCGACCACCCTCACCCTCGCGCAAATTCTCCAGCGTGTTGCCGGAAAGTTTTCCGTAGTCCGCAAAACTTTTCACATTGAAATACACCGCGCCATCACTGGCTACATACGCGTGGCCGCGCTCAATAAGTTGCTTGATCATGTCAAGCATTTGCTTAATCCACTGTGTTGGCCGCGGCATAAGCGAGGGATCGCCTTGCGCCTCAATGGCAACTTTCAGACCTAACAGGCGCGCGTCTTCTAGAAATCGGTTGGCGTAAAAGTTGGCGATAGCCATTGGATCATTGGCATCAATCGCAACATCAACGTGAATTTTTCCAGATTTTTTGGCTTCCAAAAGACGGCGCCCCGCCACGGCCATTTTGTCCTCGCCAGCGCCGTCGGCGTTGGTATCGTCGGTCATGTGACCAACATCGGTGATGTTCATCACGTGGCGAACAGGCGTGCCAGTGAGTTCTATCGTGCGACGCAAAATATCGGCATTTAGAAATGAGCGAAAGTTGCCAATGTGCGCATCGTCGTACACGGTTGGCCCACATGTATAAAAAGTGACGGGACCCGCCGCGCCCGCGATGGGCTTGAGTTCCGCAAGCTCACCAGTGAGCGTGTTGTGAATGTGTACGGCGGGCATGTTCCGATTATAAGTGCAAGAGCGAGTGACGGTGTTTCAACCACTGTGAATTCATGTTGTGATGTGCGTGACAAAGTGCGGGTCACGAGCGTGGGGGTTTTCGGCGATTCAATTTGCATCCACAATGCTTTAACAAGGTCACACACAAGAGCCCAAGAAAACATCCAAATTATGCCGCAGCGATGCGCGTGATGGGCGTTGAAATTTGAATTCCTTCCGAGCGTAACTTTTCAAGCAGCGCACTGTAAATCTCAGGGCCAGCGGCGCCGGCATCAACAATTTGCACCCAAGGCTTAATCGCAATCTCTATGGCCACGTCTTTCAAGTTGGCAATTCCAACAACAGGCGCTGGATCTTTTAGCACGTGCGGATTGCTTGCAAGAAGATTGTGAACAACTTCAGTGGCTCGAGCAATATTGGTTCCGTACACCAAGGACACGCTGAGTGAAAGTTGCCGCAGCGTTCCGTAATTGTGCATAATTTCCCCGACAATTTTTCGATTTGGAACAATCACAATCGAGTGATCAGCGTGGCTCAGTTTTGTGGAGAACAGAGTGATCGACTCCACGCTCCCCTCCACGCCCTGCATGGAAACATATTCACCAACGCGAAACGGCCGCGTGAAAATAATCGTTAGCCCCGCGACCAAGTTTCCAAGAACCCCCTGCATAGCCAGTGCAATGCCTGCGCCCGCAACACCAAGACCGGCGATAAGTGGTAGCAGTTGAACGCCTAGGTTTTGCAAAGCCATGAGCACAAAGATCAGCAGAACAGCAACCCGAACAATGCGCGCCAACAATGCCTGCAAAGTGACGTCAAACTTCAACGGACGTGCGGCGCGCAAAAAAGCTTTGCCGATCCAGCGCGCCACAAGAAACCCAACAATCATGATTACAGTGGCGGAGATCACCCTTGGACCAAACTCCATGAGAAGGTCAATGCCGTTGTTCTTAATGCGCTGCAGTGTTTCGATTTGTTCGTTCATGATTGGATGGGGTTGAAGTTGGAGTGCGGGTTGCGAAATTACGTTTATGCGGAGCGATCCATTGTGTTACAGATTTAGAAAGAATGACGAATGTTATAGAAGACACGAACTTCAACAAGGGATGGAAATTATGCCGATACGATATGAGCGTGCCTATTAACACAGCGAAATTGCCCGTCACCGTGGTCATTCCGGTTAAAAATGAAGAGCGAAACCTGCCCAGGTGTTTACAGCAACTCGCGCGCTTTGCCAAGATTGTCATCATTGATTCAGGAAGCACGGATCAAAC
>Ga0214919_10012744_pt1 | contig 10289 bp, 3 predicted proteins | sample LL1503_MetaG_FD_177994 | JGI IMG/M metagenome (GOLD analysis project Ga0214919, IMG submission 177994) | Freshwater microbial communities from Lake Lanier, Atlanta, Georgia, United States - LL-1503 | ecosystem: Environmental > Aquatic > Freshwater > Lake | place: USA: Georgia | collected 2015-03-15 | reverse complement strand
CTCTTCGCTGCGCGTCCCCATAGCCCCTCGGATTTGTGTGTAAATTTTATAAAAGATATGACCGCAAAGCGGTCATATCAATTATAAATTCACACCGAACTATTTACAAACACTTGCAAACATTTACAAACATTTACAAACATTTACAAACATTTACAAACATTTGCAAACATTTACAAACATTTACAAACATTTACTTTGTTAAGTTCATAATAAATAAATATATTTTGTAAGTTGTGGCATAACATTGTATTATTTAATATTAAAAATTTAATTAAATAATACAATGTTATGCCACAACTTACAAAATATATCAAATATTTTACTTTAATAATATATTATCAAAGTAAATGTTTATAAACTTTTATAAGTTTAAATATGTAGAATATCAATTAATTTTTGAGCAATAATCCAACCAAAAACAGTAATAATTGTTTGTTGTATAATACTAGATTCTGCTAAATTTGTATTTAAAAAATAAAAACCATTTATTTTATTATTTGCAATAGTATTTAAAAAATTCCATGATTCATAATTAAATGTATTATTGATTTGATTAATAACAATTGGTGAATTAATAAGTTTAATTATAGAATCATTCATATTTTGTATTTTATAATATAATTTCCAATAGATTAATTCAATTAATAATATTATGATTACATCGATAATATTAATGTAATTATAATCTTTATTCCAAATTTGAATAATAGTAACACATAAACATATTGAACCAATTATTTTAAATAATAAATATATATTATTAATTTTACTAATACTGTTATTAATAACTAATTGTGTATCACAAATATTATTTGCAATAATAATACAATTATTTGATGATTCATTAAAAATAGTATTATAAATGAATAATTTTTTTTCATTAATTAAACTAATAATATTTGTTGCAACATTGTAGAAAATTAATGTTAATACAAATATAATAAGATAACTATAAAAATAATCAAAAAACATTAAAAATGAAAATAGATTATAATTATTTGATAATAATTGTGTATATGGAACTAATGTATATTTTTTATTAAATAATATGATTGATAAAATTGTAATACAAATAGATAATATAATTGCACTACATATGTATTTGTATGAAATATCAAGTTTATTTTTTTTGATATATATTATTAAGATGATATAACCAATAGAATATAAAATTTGGAATAATATATTTGTTTTATCAACATTAATAACTAATGTAGCTATAATAGTCCAAGATACATTTAAAAATATAAAAATTTTAATAACCGTCAATAATATTTTATATGAAATAGTTGAATTAAATGTTTTATCAGTATCTATTGAAACCGAATCATTATCATTAATTGATAATGATGATAAAGGTAATATATTTTTATTGAAATTGTATTCACCAAATAAATAAGCCATGTATAATGATAAAGGTTAATATATAATGAACAAATAATATAATCAATTTTTTATTTAACATTGAACTTTAGACCTACAATCAAACTTTATATAATAGAAATGAGAAAAACATTTTGTTTTTCTTTATTAAATAATTTTTATAAAAGATATGACTGTTATACCAATTACAAAATATATCAGATTATTTATATTATTAAAGTAAATAATCTGATATATTTGTAAGTGCTTGTAAATGTTTGTAAGTGTTTGTAAATAGTTCGGTGTGAATTTATAATGCGTATGACCGCTTTTGCGGTCATACAATTTATAAAATTTACACACAAATCCGAGGGGTTATGGGGACGCGAAGCGAAGAGAACCTGAACGCCGTTAGGCGTGATGGTTCGATGAGCGAGTGTCCCCACGAGTGTCCCCACAAATGTCTTTAAATTTATTAATTAATTTTTGAATATATTTTTGTTCTTCTTCATAATCAATCTTATTTGAATTTTTATTAATTTTTTTACTTATTTTTTTATATGTCTCATGTGAATTAGGAGCAGCACTTGGTAAATTAGAAATTATTTGATTGAATGACAGTTTTTTCATTATTGATTCACTTACATGTGGAATAAATCTAAACTTTCTTTTTTCTTTACGTCCATGCATATTAAAATGATTTAATAAGAAAGCATTTCTTTGAACCTCTGAAAGACCAACAACAGCTTTTTTTAAATCTTTATTTTGGTCTAAATAATACCCAAAATCAAATATCATTATATTAATTTATTGTAACTTAAATTTAAATTAATTTAAATTTAAGATGATTTATACTTACTTAAATAATATGCAGCTAAAGCTCCTAATATTTGAGAAATAACATATCCACTATATTTTACAAATGTTAATGTACCATTAAAATACATAGCTGTAGATACAGCAGGATTAATATTACCACCAGATATTGAACTTGTTAATAATATTACTATGAGTAATGCTAATGCAATTAAATATGGGTTTTTTAATATTAAAATAACAGCAACAAAAATAAATGTTCCTATAAATTCGGCAATGTATGGAATACACATTATATATATATATATTAATATTTATTTATTGACTTATAAATAAATTTACTTATAAATAAATTGACTTATAAATAAATTATCTATATACATAATTCATTTATAAATAAATTTATTCCATATAATATATGAATGATAAAAAAAAAAAAAAGAAAAAAAAACTAAGTAATCTTTATAATTATTTATATTCAAATTCAAATTCAAATTCAAATTCAAATATGGATATGAATAAATTATTAAAAAAAAAGAATAAATCATTAATATTAAAATATATAAATGATGGTCAATTAAATCTAATAAATAATCAAACAACTAAACTTAAAGAAACTAAGTTACAAACTAAATCAAAAAGTAAATCAAAAAGTTCAATTTCCCAATTTATTAATTTTGAAACGGAATTTGATAAGTTTGAAAAACCATCTGATATTATAATATCATTAAAATCAATATTAAGAAACTCTTCAAATATATTAGGTAATAAAATATTTGAAGAGGTTCTTAATAATAATTTTTCAAGAATAGATGACTTATATAATATGTTATCTATATATGATAGACCTAAATTAATAAAAATTATAAATTTTATGATTAGTGTTAATCCAAAATTAAAATATCAATTAACAGATGAACTAGAAAAAAATAATGAACTTGAAATGAAAGAACCTGAAGTTCAATATCAACTTGAAATTAAAGAACTTGAACATGAACCTGAAATTAAAATTCAATATCAACCTGAATTTGAACCTGAACAGGAACCTGAAATTAAAAAACCTTTTCATGAACCTGAAATTAAAGAACATGAACATATTAATGAAGTTCAATATCAACCTGAATATGAAGTTAAATATCAACCTGAAATTGAGCAAGAACCTGAAGTTGAAGTTGAAGTTGAAGTTGAAGTTGAAACTGAAGTTAAAAAACCATCGGTTGTAGATTCATTTGTTAAAATGGTAAGTGATCAATTTTCATTACCATTTGGTAAAAAAGACACATATAATTCACCTGACAAAACGAAATTAGAACAACAAACATCAACTAAAGAATTCGATCAAGAAAATAAAATAAAACCTGATAAAGAACCATTTGATATATCAAGTAAAATTAAATTAATTAATATGTCTGATCAGATATCCCAAAAAAATATATCTCAATTTGATAAAACATATCAACCACAGATAGTTAAACCAATTGGACAAGAACCAGATAAGAAATTTAAAGAACAAGAACCAGATAAAAAATTAATTGGACTTGAACAAGATATGAAATTTAAAGAACCAGATAAAAAATTAATTGAACAAGATAAGAAATTTAAAGAACAAGAACCAGATAAAAAATTAATTGGACTTGAACCAGATATGAAATTTAAAGAACAAGATAAAAAATTTAAAGAGCCAGATGAAAAATTTAAAGAACCAGATAAAAAATTAATTGGACTTGAACCAGATATGAAATTTAAAGAACAAGATAAAAAATTAATTGAACAAGATGAAAAATTTAAAGAACTAGATAAAAAATTAATTGGACTTGAACAAGATATGAAATTTAAAGAACCAGATAAAAAATTTAAAGAGCCAGATGAAAAATTTAAAGAACCAGATAAAAAATTAATTGAATTAGAACAAGATAAAAAATTTAAAGAGCCAGATAAAAAATTAATTGGACTAGAACAAGAACCAGATAAAAAATTAAAGGACGGAGAACCAGATGGAATTAAATCTGAACAAGATAAGAAATTAAAAGAACAAGATAAAAAATTAAATGTAGATAAACAAAATATAATAAATGAAATCAAATCTGATAAGAACTTAAAGATAGATGAACCAAATAGAATCGAACCTGAAGAAGATAATGAATTAAAAGAGCCAAATGAACCCGAATCTGAACAAAACGATAATAAATTAAAAGAAACAAATGGAAATATAATCAAACAAGAACCAGATAAAATTAAGCCTATATCTAAACAAGATATAATAGAAAATAAATCAACTGCAACTGGAATTGATAAATTTGTAAAAAGTGAACATATTGATTTATTTAATGAGAAAAAACAGGATATAAAACCTAAACAATTCTCTGGAATACAACAATTTATTAACAGTGGAATCAAACAAATAAAATTATTTAATAAAGGGGAACCAATGTCAACGTCATTAAATAAACCTTCTGAAAAATATGTAGATATAGATACATCTATTAATAATTTAATAGAATCTTTACAAAATAAATTTTTAAATATTAATGAATATAAATTAGATATAAAAAATGCATTAGAGAAAAATATAGTTAAAGACTCTAAAACTGATACTGCTAATTTAAAAGATAAAATTATATCTCATATCAATAACATGACAATAAATTATTCTCGATTAATAGATTCAAATAATATAAATACAATTGACAGAATATTAGTTTTTATTGAATCAATTAAAACAGATTATAAAATTAATAATACTATATATTTTAATGGAAAAATATATAAAAATATTAATTTTTATGATATTTTTATAAGAGACAATAAAAAATTAACAGATATATTAACATCACGTAATATAACAGGAGATATATTAGTAAATAAATTTAATGATGATATTATACATATATATAATCATATTTATGGTAAATACAATGAAATAAAAACATTTACTAATATATCATCAAAATTACCATATGAAGATGCTATTGATAAGTTGTTTGACAATCTTAAATATAAATACAAAATTAATGAATCATTAATAAAGGATTTATTAATAAATGAACTTGTAAATCAAAAACCAAATCCTGTGCCAACTAATGATAAAGATAATATAAAAGAAAAAATAGAAAAACACATCGATAATATGTTAAATTATGATAAATTTGATTCAAATAGATCAAATATGTTAACTTTTATTTTAGATATTAATAATGAATATTTAAATAGAACTGAAAAAGTAATATTCAACAAAGAAATTTATACTGATGTAAATTTATATAAAATATTTGTTGATGATAAATTATTTATTAATTTAAAAAAATCAATTGATGCTTTAGACACATCTGATACAAAAACAATAGATAAAATAATAAAAGATTTTATGCCTATTATTTCCATATATAAAAGTATGACTAATATACGTTCAAATGTTGATATATCAAATGTTGATATATCAAATGTTGATATTTCAAATGTTGATATACCAAATGATATCACAGATATATTGCAACAATTAAATATAATTGATACAGATGTTGTAACTGATTTAGAAAATAATTTTAGTAAATTGCAATTAAATTACTCAGATATGGAATTATATTCATCTGTTCCGGAATCTTCTCTTTTAGCCCCAGTGTTATCACCACATTCTATTGTATCCGCATTTATAAACTCAATTCCACCTTCAGGTTCACTTCAACCTTCATCTGCATCTTCATCTTCACATGTACCATCAATTGCACCTTCAACTTCAAATTCGTCAAATGTGGCAAATATGGCAAATGTGGCAACTTCAAATTCGTCAAATGCGTCAACTTCAAATGTAACTTCAACTTCAAATGCGTCAACTTCAAATGTAACTTCAAATGTAACTTTAAATGTAACTTCAACTGTACCTACAGATCTAGATGTACCATCAACTGTACCTACAGATGCAGATGCAGATGTATCTGTAGATGTGAGGTCAACTTCATCTTTAAACGTAGATGTACCAACAACTTCACCTTCAAATGTAAATGTATTATTTACTCAACTTTCACCTGCAACTTCAAATGTGTCTTCAACTCCACCTTCAAATGTATCTTCAACTCAATCTTCAAATATATTTTCAACTCCACCTTCAAATGTATCTTCAAGTCTACGTCCAGATCCACCTCAACTTCTACATCCAAATGCATCTCCGAATGTTAAGCTACTACCTTCATTTGGCTTAACACCGATACCAGATGAAGATGATATAATAAATTTTAGCGGTACTGCATATTTGCAAAAATTCAACCTAACCCCATACCCAAGATCGTTAAATAAAGGAAATCCACATGAAACTTACCCAAAACCACTATATCGTATGAATGATTCACGTATAAATCAAACATCAATAAATGCTATGCAAAGTTATCCGAGATTAATATTAAATGATCCAACTAATAGTAATGAAGACAACCCATTAAAAATAGATGATATTTCAAAATCTCAAACAGATGGATCACATAACATTGAAAACACAGACGACTCGTCTATTTCTGAAACAAACATTAAATTAAAAGAAGACCCCATTTCTAACTTACATTTAGATATACCAAAAATATATATAACAGACAAAACATATAAATTATTAGATGATACAGATACGTTTGATAAAATAGACGATATAAGAAGAGAAATTCACGAAATACAACAATCAATAAATACAGAAATACATTATGAAATAATAAACTTAACAGAAGATTATATAAGTACATTTACAGATCTTTTAGATGAGATAGGAAAAAAATGGCAGTTTATTTACGAGGAAAGATTTAATGAATATGTATTTAATGAATATAATACGAATGAAATAAAGAAAGAAGTAAATATAGAATATATAGATTATTTATCAGAAAAATTAACATTATTAACTGACTATAATAAAAAAACTGATGATATAGTTTTTCCCCCAAGTATTAACGATAATATACAGAAATATAACGATAAAATATTTAATATTAATCTATTCCATAATAATATAACTAATTCACTTAAAAGTATTTATAAATTATTAGCTGACTATGAATTAAAAAAAATAGATAAAAAACTTAATGATTTTTTTACATTAGTAAAAATAGAATTTAAATTAGAAAAAATAGAATTTTATCAAAATATAGTAGATGATTTAATAAAAGAGATTGAATTATTACTAAAAGAAGAACCAAAATTAGAAGATGAACAAGAAAGACAATTAGAACTTCAATTAGAAGTTGAACGAATGAAATTAGAAGAACAAAGACAATTAGAACCTGAACAAATGAAATTAAAAGCTGAACAAAGACAAATAGAAGAACAAAGACAATTAGTAGCTGAACAAAAAAGACAATTAGAAGAACAAAGACAATTAGAAGCTGAACAAAGACAATTAGAAGATGAACAAAAAAGACAATTAGAAGCTGAACAAAAAAGACAATTAGAAGAACAAAGACAATTAGAACAGAAAAAATTTAAATTAGAAGATGAACAAAAACAATTAGAAGAACAATATTTAATTCAAAACAAAGACTTTAAAAGTTTATATCATTTTTATGATTTAATATATAATGCTATTGAAGAATCAAAATATGATCCATCATATATTTCCACCCTAATAAAATTTAATAAAATAAAAAATAAATTCGAAAGTAAAACTCTAAATAAAGCTGAACTTGATGAACAAAAAGAATTATTAAAACAAGCAAAAGAAAACTATAATATTATTGAAACTATAAGAATATTAGATAAACAATTAAATGAAGAATATATAATTGAACAATCTAAAAAATATAATAAAAATATGGATATTACTATACAAGATGAATTCGAAAAATTAGAATTAAAAAAAGAAATATTTAAATTATTAGAAACTAAATATTCAAAATGGGAAGAAATAATGAATGAAAATATAAAAAGTATATTTACTGATTTTACTATAAATATATCAACGTATTATGAAACTTTATCTAAACAATTTAATGAATATATAAGTAAATTTAATGGAATTATTTTACAGTCTACAAAAAATTCATCCGATACAGAAATAATAAAAAATATTATAGGAATATATATTGTTGATATTGATAATATTATTAAATTAATCGCATTAGATATTGAAAAATATCGTAATATATTTGAAGATAAAATAATTATTTTATTATTAATAAAAATTAATTCAAATATAAATAAACTATCATTTTTCATTATTATATTATTCAATTTAATTAATAAAAAAGATTTAAAAAATGATAGTGTTCCACCAATAAGTATTGTACCATCTCAATCTGAAGATCAACTCTTAATATCCTCAGATATACCTCAAATAAACATTAAATTAGAAAATCAACCAACAAATCTACAATTTAATGATATAGATAAAATTGCTGATATATCACAAATAAATAAACTAAAATCCCCTATATCCCCTATATCCCCTATATCCCCTATACCTTCTATAAATCAAACTATTAATTATAGTAATACTGACACATTATCCAGTGATAATTCATCAAAATTTTCCAAGATTGATATTGAATTAAAACAAGATACACATTCAAAATATACAAATATACCAACAAATATATCAACAGAAAAATTAATTAATGATGAATTATCTAAAGGAAATTATGATACTAGTTTTTCAGATGATGAAAATCATCTAGATAATGTCCCAGTTAAAAAACCTACAATTAAACCTAACATTCATATTTTAAATGAACTTATAACAGATAATTTTGAACATGAACTTATGAAAAAGAAAAGTGACTATTTAGGAACAGATGAATTTTCAAATAATTATACATCAACAAGTGCCCCTAATTTGACTGAGTTTACTACTAAAGATGACATATTAAAAGGTAATATAGAAATAGATGAATTTGATTTTTCAGACGAAGACATTGATTATGATAAATTAGACAAACAATATGAAGAACAAAAAAGTCACTATAATGAGAAGCAAGAATCTGAAATTTCATCTGATATTGACGATAATGATATATCATCAGATGATGAAGATTTATCTTCACCATTAGCTGATACTGATGACAATAATGACAATGATGGCAATGATGGCAATGATGGCAATGATGGCAATGATGGCAATGATGGCAATGATGGCAATGATGACAATGATGACCATGATGGCAATGATGGAAATGATGACAAAGTATCTATTTCTGAAATAAAAACTTTATTAAAACAAAATACAATAGACATACCAAAAATATATGAAATAGATAGAACATATAACTTATCAGATGTAAAAAATACAGAAGAAATAAATAAAACATTTGATGAAATTGAACAATCAATAGATACAAAAAAAATAATAGAAAACTTAACAGAAGATTATAAAAGTATATTTTTAAATTTTTTAGATGAAATAAAAAATAGATGTCATTCTATTTATGAAAAAAGATATGAAGAATATATTTATAATGTGAATGTAATAAAAAAAGAAATAAATAAAGAATATTTAGAATATTTATCAACAAAATTCGAATTATTACATGATTTAAATAAAGAATATACTAAAATAATTTTTAACTTAAATTCAAATAAAATTATTGTTGAAAATAATTTTGATATTAAAGATAAATATAAAAATAAAATAAGTAATATTATTCTATTCAATGATAATATAACTAATTCTCTTGAAAGTATTAATGACTTATTAAGTGATGATGAATCGCAAGAAATAGATGAAAAATACTCTGAATTTTTTTTTATATTATTTAAAATAGAACTTGAATTAGAAAAAGTAAATTTTTATCAAAATATAGAAGATGATTTAATAGAAGAGATTAAATTATTAATAGAAGAAGAAAAACAAATAGAACAGATAATATTAGAAGATAAATACACACAACCAACAATAAATCTTGACATACCAAAAATATATAAAACAAATAAGATATTAGATGAAAAGAGTGAGTTATTAAATGAAATAGAAAATATACATGATGAAATATATAAATCAATATATACAGAAATAGAAAAAATTAATAATAAAATAATAGAAGATTATAAATTTAAAAATATTTTAGATAATATAAAAATTCAATGTCATTCTATTTATATAAAAAGAATCAGAGAATATAATGCGACTGGAATAAAAAAAA
>Ga0214919_10012743_pt1 | contig 10289 bp, 7 predicted proteins | sample LL1503_MetaG_FD_177994 | JGI IMG/M metagenome (GOLD analysis project Ga0214919, IMG submission 177994) | Freshwater microbial communities from Lake Lanier, Atlanta, Georgia, United States - LL-1503 | ecosystem: Environmental > Aquatic > Freshwater > Lake | place: USA: Georgia | collected 2015-03-15 | reverse complement strand
AGCATTTTCTTCATCACTATCATCAGAATCGACTTGGGCAACTTTTTTAACTAGCGTCTTTTTAATTGGTTTAGCATCTTCTTCATCACTATTATCAGAATCAAGAAAAGCATCTGAATTCATATAATCTTTATACATAGAATTATTTTTAATTGGTGGTTCTACTTCAGCTTTTATAATCTTAAAACTAGCTCCCCATTGTGGATCTTTTTTAGAAATAGGATGTGCCCAAAATTTTATAAAACGTATAATTGGTCTAAATTTTGATTGAAAACAAACAATACGTGCAAAATCATCAATAGTATATATATCAGTTACTTCTGTACGTATTCTTTTACCATTTATTATTTCAGAACGATATAGTTGTGTCAATACTTTACCAGTACCATATTCTGTATTAATTTTTAGTTTAATATATGGTAAATTAGGAACAATGTATTTTTTAACTGCTTTTTTTTTAATATCTTCATCATCATCATCATCTTGATTATCATTTGTTTTACGATATATTGGTTGATAACTATATTTCATATATTTTGGACCTAAAAGTTTACTAGCAAATTGAGAAGAAGAAAAATAAGCATCTAATTCTTTAATTTTATTAATAAAAATAAGAACATCAGGATTAGTTTCATCTAAAGGAGTTTTTACAAATTCACGTTTGGAATCATTTTCAAAATATTCACTAATTCTTGGAACTCCTCCTGATACAATATTCATAAAAGGACATTGTACCATAAGTGCTTGTTCTGGACCAAAAATAGGATGATCATATCGAGGGTATGCTATTTTTTGACCTCTTGAACGATCATTTTCTTGAAGTTCTGAAGCTGATATACGCGACACTTCAAGGTCGGAATATTTAATAGTCATTTCTGTAACTTTGTTGGCGGACATTAATAAATAAAAACATCTTTTCTATATATATATATATCAATTTTTTTTTATATATATCAATTTTTTTTTATATATATCAATTTTTTTTTATATATATCAATTTTTTTATTAGAGGTACATGAAGTTATACTATTTTCATATCTAATAGTAAAAAAGCAAGTAAAACAAAAGTTTACTTTCTACTTCATCATAATATATTTATATTACAATTTTTTTAACAATTTTCGTATTGATATAAAAGGTTTAAAGAGTATATATTAAATATAATTATATTTATGGATAATAAAAAAAGTTTTGAGAGTCTTAATCTAGATCAAGATTTAATTAAAGGTATTTATTTACATGGTTTTACCCAACCATCACCTATTCAAATTAATGGTATTGAATCAATTAATACAGGAAAAGATTGTTTATTACAATCTCAATCTGGAACTGGTAAAACAGCAACTTATTTATTGGGTGTTTTAAATCGTATTGAAAAAAATACAAAAAATCAATGTATTATTTTAACACCTACAAGAGAATTAGCAGATCAAGTTTATAATGTAGCAATTGAATTAGCTAAAAAAACAACTATTACTATTCAAAAATGTATTGGTGGAACAAATATACAATGTTCAAAAGTTGAATTAAAAACAGCTAATTTAATTATAGGAACACTTGGGCGAATTTATCATATGATTACTGATAAGGTAATTTCATTACATTCTCTAAGAATTTTAGTATTAGACGAAGCAGATGAAATATTAACAGATGGTGTAAATGATAAATTAAATTTTATTTTTGAAAAAATCCCATCAGGAATACAATCTATTTTAATATCAGCTACTTTAAATACAAATGTTTTTACTGTAAGTAAAAAATTATTACACGACCCTATTAAAATCCTTCTTAAAAATTCTGAAGTCGCAGTAGAATTAATTAGTCAGTTTTATATTGAAATAGAATCAGAAGATTTAAAATTTGATACACTTTTAGATTTATATGGTATTACATCAACATCACAAACTATTATATTTTGTAATACTATAAGAAAAGTTGATTGGTTAAAAGAAAATTTGGAGAAAAATAACTTTACTATTACATGTATTCATAGTAAAATGAATCAATTAGAAAGAGATACTGTTGTAAAAGATTTTAGAGATGGTAAAACTCGATTGTTATTAACAACTGATTTATTAGCTAGAGGTATTGATATTCCTGATGTCAATCTAGTAGTAAATTATGATTTACCACCAAATAAAGAAACATATATTCATAGAATAGGTCGTTGTGGTAGATTTGGTAAAAAAGGCGTGTCAATTTCAATGGTTAAAATTGACGATCAAGGTGATATTAAAAATTTACAAAAAATGAAACAAATATATAAAATTGATATTAAAGAAATGCCGGAAGATATCGAAAAATATTTGTGAACAACAAAAATAATAATTTTTAATAAAAATATAAATTTATATTTTTATTAATTAGAATATATTTAACTTTAGTATAAAAATAGTTATTATTTTAATAAAAAGATTATTGGAGGTGGAAAAAGTCCTACTTTCATCACCTTTAATAGCGAAGAAGAACGTAAAATAAAATTTTACTTTTTCTTACGCCATTATATTTTTGGTATGAAAAAATCTGCTTGATTTATACCATATTTAATTATATCTTTAAGAATTGAATCTTCTTCTAATGGTGTAAATGTTATACGCCCGCCTGTTTCATCAGATGTATATTCAGAATTTTCTAATTTATATGTATCTAATATAAGATCAAAACATCCTGTTCCACCAGGTATTACTTTTCCTAACATTACATTTGATGATACTGATTTCATTGTATCCTTTTCATTAAAAATTGCAGCATTAATAAAATGATCCATTGTTTGTTCAAATGACGCACGAGCACATGGATCAGATTCTAATTTAGATAAACCATGTCTATCTATTGATATAGTTTCTCCATTATGTGTCATCATATCAACTAATACCGATAAGTGAGTACTATTTAAATTATCTCCCAATACATTAATATATTCTATCATTAAAATTTGTCTTGTTGCTTCAATACCATAGTTCCTATAAATAGTATAAATATCATTTACTGAAACTCTGGTATGATTTATACCTTTCATATATCTTAATTTTTCCAAATTAATACCATTTGTAGTTACAACAAATTCTTTATCTACATTAGATGCACCAGTATCTTTATCAAATGTCAGTACACGTGTTTCTTCCATATTAATATCATTTATACCATCAATACCTTTTAATGTAATTTCTTCCAAAACAATATTGAGAAAGTCTACTAAAGTCTGATAGTTGAAAGAAGACATAGAAAACCTAATATGAACAATTTGTTCTTTATCTGCAGTACTGTTACTTAAAATAGCACACCTGCTAATTTTATTAAAAATTTCTTTTTCATTTTTCTTCATTGTTTTAGTATTTGTATAATTTTTATACCAGAATGAAATAAATTTAGTTTTAATATCAAGTAATGTAGTTTCTTTGTCTAACATTTTTTCCATATTCAATTTAATTCTAAATACAAATGGTAATGATGCTAAATCAGATTTTTGGTTATTTACAAAAAAAGGGGTTGACACATTATCGGATGATAATTTTTTATCTGTACCTATATCATAATAAATTTCAGCTGAATCAATCAATTTACCTATTGGTAAGTATTTGAAATAAGAGGCTATTTTATTAACTGCTGATTTATCACTTCTAATATTATCATCAAAATATACTAACATTTGAGGAGTTTTCATATTTTTACTAAATGATAAAAGTTCATTAATACGAGGCACACCAGATACAGCACTAGAACTAGATGCTACTCCAGCAAAATGTTTAGTATTCAAATTAAGCTGAGTTGTTGGTTCACCAATTGATTGTGCTGCAAGAATACCAACCATTTCACCTGGTTCTGCCATTGCTTTAATAAAGCTCATTTTAATTTCTTTCCATAAATTATTTAATTTATCTTTAGATAAACCATAATTAAATATACATTTTTTAGGGGCTAAATATTCATATAATGCAATTTCTAAAATATATTTTAATGATTTATCATCGTCAATTAAACGTTTAATACCTCTACTAGCACCTGGTAATAATTTAGTTTCAGATGAATTTAAAAATTCTTCAATACTATCTTCAATATCTTTTGGTGTTAATTCTAAATTTTCGCTTTTTGTTGAATAATCCTGTGTTATACGGAATAAGTTTACTGGAATCATAAATTTTTCTTCCATAGTTTTAAAATTCATTAATGCTTTACATTGAATAATTCTCATATTATCTCTGTAGTTTTTCATTTTTTGTAAATAATTATCATTTATTTTTTTTAAATCTTTTATAGATATTTTATGTTTCTTTTCTAATTTAGTTAATTCTTCATCAGTAAAACCAAATGTACTATTTATTTTATTATTATCCATTTCCATAATATTTAATTTAACTTCAGTTTGACACGATTGATTAATACCATTTTCACCATAAACATATTGAATAATAACTCCACGAGAATTTCTATTTGTGCCATCATATTTAATACTTATATCTTCTAACCCTTTAATAAGCTTTCTTTGAATATATCCTGTTTGAGCTGTTTTAATAGCAGTATCAATGAGACCTTCACGTCCTGCAATTGTAAAAATAAATGCTTCATAACCTTTAAGACCATCTAATAAAGACGAACGTGTAAAACCTCGTGCTTCTGGTGTATCATCATCTTTATGAAAATAAATAAGAGACCGACCTTCTATTTTTTTAAGAATACGCTTACCTTCTAAAGATTGTTGTCCAATACAACCCATCATTTGTTGTAAGTTAGTTTCTTTACCCTTTGCACCAGATTGTACTATTGCCCAGAATAAATTATATACACCTAAATTTTTCTTTAAAGTAGCACCAATATCAGTACCCATAGCATTCAGTTCTAAATATAAACTATTTTCTATAATAGCTGGTGAAATTTGGTCAACTTCATTTTCAAATTGAGTTAAAATATATTTATTTTTTAATACAGCATTATCTAATATTTTTTTAATTTGATCTTCAAATATATCATCCAAAAATGCATCTTTAAAACTAATAGTAAGACCTCGTTGTAATAAAAAGTTTAGTACTAATTTTTGTACATCATCAATAAAACGTCTAGTTTTATTAGGTCCATATTTATCCCATATAAAATGAATAATAGAATTTTTTGCTGTCGATAATGATGTTTTATCTAATATACCAATTAATAATTCACCATTTTTAATACTAAATATTTCTTCTCCTTTATCATTTTTTTTAATATTATTAATTCCAGTTGGAATAATATGTGAAAAAATTTCTAGACTAGAATATTCTTTATTCATTTCAATATTTTCTTTAGTTTCGGATGATGTATTTGCTAAAATATTAGCAGCATCTCGTCCATTAATTTTAACATTTTTTTGTGTTAATAAAAATGCACCTGATAATGCATCTTGTTGACAACCAATAATTGGATTAGAATCTTTTACACCAATAATTTGAAATTTAACATTTGCAATACGTTTCAATTCATTACGTGATTGAATTGATTGAGGTAAGTGGATATTCATTTCATCACCATCAAAATCTGCACCATATGGTTTACAAGCAGAAACATTTACACGGAATGTATTAACATCATCAATATCTAATACGTGAATTTCATGTGCCATCATAGATGGTTTATGAAGTGTAGGTTGACGATTAAAAAGTACATAATCACCATTTACTGAATGTCTTTCAACAACATCACCTATATTTAATCTAATAGCTTTTTTACGATATTTCAAATCAATTTTTTGAACTTCTGTTTTACCATCACGATAATTAACTCGTAATACAAAGTTAGCACCAGGATAAATATCTCTCCCATTCTTTACTAAACCAGTTAAATATTTAATATTATACGGAGTTACTTCTTCTGGAATAGTTAATTCCATTGCAATTTTCTTTGGAACACCTAATTGATCAATATTAATATAAGAATCAGATGTAATAACAGATCGTCCTGAAAAATCAACACGTTTACCTAATAGATTACTTCTAACACGTCCAGTTTTACCTTTAATACGTTCTATAATACTTTTGATTGGTTTTCCTGTTTTAAATTCAGAACGCGGTAATGTTATAGTTTCATTATCAAAGAATGTTGCTATATGATATTGTAATAAAGCATGAGAATTGCTAGAATAATTACCAATATCAGACTTTGTAGTTTCTTTATCTAATTGAACTCTAAGCCGTTGATTTGCTGTTACAATGTCTGAAATTTTAAGAGTTAATGAATCTTCCATAGTTGAAGATGACATATAATCAACTCTAGATGTAGGGCGAATAATTATAGGTGGTACAGGAAATCTACTAATAATTAAATCTTCAGGACGTGCAGCTTTGGGATTAAATCCTAAAAGTAAACAATCTGTATCAGAAATGTTTCTTAAAATATTATAACAATCTCTTGGTGTTATTATTATTATTATTTTTTTTGTATCTTTTAATACTTCACCAGTTTTATCATCAACCATTTGTGTACCAACATCTCTTTCAATAATTAAATTCATTGAAAATTTTGTTGCATTAATTTCTTTTTTTATTTTAGGAACAGATGTTCCACAATTCCAACAAAAATTTATATTTTTAGTTAAATTTTTAATTTCTTTAAAACGTGATTCGGAACGTTTATTAATTGCTTTTTTAAAATGTTCATCATTTTTTTCAACTAATATATTAGAACATTTGACACAAATACATTGAAGTAACGATTTAAGATGATCAAGAAAACCATAATGAAAAACTGGTTCAGCAAGTTCTATATGACCAAAGTGTCCAGGACATTCCATATGATTTAAACCACAAGTAGTACAATTCAAATAAGGACAACATGTTCCCATTCTTAAATCTACTAGACCGCCTTTTTTTGGTTCATAATTTTCATAAGATTCTGCTAAGTTAATACCAAAAGGATCAGAACTAACAGCAGAATAGTTTTTAATTTCCTTATTCGTAAAGATATTGAATTCAATTTTATTAATTCTTTTTATTTCTTCACTATAGTATTTTGATTCTGTAGACATTTATTAATATATCATAGATATCTTTATATTAAATTTTTAAATCAATTTTTATAATTTTAAAAATTAAAATCTAAAAATAATTATATGAATAATGATATGAATAATGATAATATATATAAAGCAATTGGAGAAGCTATTTTATTTGGTTCTATTCAATTTTCAATAGGGTCGGTTGAAATGAGTTCTAAGTTTTCTGTTATGAATTTCTCAAAAGACCAAGAAACATTACAAAATGCAGCATATGCATTGAGTGATTATATGAAAATAGCACTACTATGGACTATTGGAACTTGTTTAATCGGTTATTCTAATTTTGGTAAATTAGGGTTATATACTAGTCTATTTGTTAACACGATGATTGTTGGATGGATTGGATATAGTTATCATATTTGTTTTCTAAAAGCAGCAAAAAAATATAATTTAGAATATCCAAAATTATATTAAATAATTTTTTGCATATTTTATGTTTCATCTATAAAATTATTAAACTTTATATAATTCGTTTTTTATTATACAAAAAAATATAATTTATCTATCATAAATTATAAATGATAGATAAATTAATAAAAGATTTTGTAAAAAAATCAGTAGTTGAAATTAAAAAACAAGAAAATAAAAAATTAATTGAAAAAGAAATAATTGACCCTGTTCTTAAAAGTTTTACAGAACGTATATACCCATATGTATCACTACTTTTTATAATGTATTCTATTAATTTAGTATTAATAATAATTATTTTAGTTTTATTAATAATTTTTAATAAAAAATAATAAAAATATTTAATTTTCTAATTTATTCTAATGAAACTAATTAATTTATCAATACTTTTTGTTTTTTTACAATTTTTAATTCCTTTACTTAAAATAGATGATATGGTCGAAAATATACATTTACAATATTTAATTATTGCTTCTATTATAGGTATTGTTCAATTGATTTATAATTATATTATGGTGTTATTTAACAAAAAACAAACTAGTCACAAAGATAAAATTATAAATGCTGTTTTTAAAGCTGTTATAGTATTATGTGGTATGTATTTATTTGAAGACATTACAAAAGCAAAATTTGAAATGTTATCTTATTTACAATATGACAAGAATAATATTTATAGATCTTCATTCATAACATTACTATTAACTTTTTTTATTTTAATAAAATGTTTAATAACTCCTTAAATATAATTTAAATTTAATTTAATTTTCTAACATAAAATATAATGAAAACAGTTTTTACATTGAAAGACTTGGTTAAATATATAATTTTTATTGGTGTTATTTATACACTAATCAGAATTATCCCTTCTCGCGAAATTTCTATAAAAGATATAGTATTAATAGTTGCTGTAATTTCTGTAGGTTTTATTTCTGTAAGTTTTATTTCCGGCGATTGTTTGAATTCTAATTCTGAACATTTTGCTAGTGATAAAAAAGATGATAAAAAAGATGATAAAAAAGATGATAAAAAAAATAATAAAAAAGAAGATAAAAAAGAAGATAAAAAAGATGATAAAAAAGATGATAAAAAAGAAGATAAAAAAGATGATAAAAAATCCAGTAATTGTGCGGTTGAAATGGAAAAATTTAAACAAAGTGTTGCTATAAATATTAATGAATTACAATCAAAAATTTTAGATTTACAATCTAAACCACAAAGTGAACAGTCTTTAAAATATATGAATTTTTTAATTGCTGATTTAATTGATTATCAAGTATTAGATAATAATGATGTTGAAAATATAGGAGCTAAAATTAAATCTAAAATTTCATCTGTTGATGAAATAATTATTAGTTTAGAAAAACTAAGATTATCATCTAAATCAAAAAATCCAAAAAATAAAACAGAACAATCAGAATATTCATATGGTAATTTACCACCTGATTTTTATAATCCATTAGGTGACCCTGAAATATCTAAATGGGATAATAGTTATACCATTTTAAATACTGACAAGTGGCAAGTACCTATGCCTAGACCACCTGTTTGTATAAATAATTCACCATGTAAAGTATGTCCAAATAATGATGAAACTTATCCTGTAAATTTATCCGAATGGAATAGTTCAAAAAAAATTACTAATATTGAAATTAGTAAAGATTGGGCTAATAAACAAACTGATCCTAAAGATTCTTCTAATTTAGATATTACAAAAATATCATCTATTAATAATAAAAATGTTAGATTACAACCAACTAAAATGAAACTAAATAATAAACAAAAACAATTACAAGAAAAATTACAACAGCTAGTACAACAAGAAATACAACAGCTAGTAAAACAACAATTTCAAAAAGATGAAGATGAAGATGAAGATGAAGATGATGAAGATGATGATGATGATAATGAAAATAATGAAGATGATGATGAAAATAATGAAGATGATGATAATTAAAATAAAAAATTAATAATAGAGTATAAAAAAAAGTAAAATAATTATTTAAAGAATTATACAAAAAATTTTATAAAAACCAAGTAGATAAAACAAGTTTATTATTTAACACATTAGAGGTAGGGAAAATTATACTTTCTTCTAATATTAAATTTATTATCTCTAATAGTGAAGAAAGTAAAATAAAATTTTTACTTTCTCTTTTACCAGTACTTTTTCTATCTTCATAATAAAATAAAAAATTAATAATAAAGAATTAATAATAAAAATATTATTTAGTATAATCGCATCTAATAAATTTTATGAAAATAAATTTATTTTTATAAAATTTGTTAAATAATTATTTTAATCTTGTAAATAATCACGAACCATATTATATATAATTGATATGTATTTACATTTTTTAAATTTAATATTATAATATATTTTAGATAATTTTTCTGCTTGTTTCCATTCTATTTTTTTATTTTCTAATTTTTTTATTAATTCTAACCTAGAATTAAATTGTTCATCAGATTCACATAGAAATTGTATTATTGAAATATTTATATCTAAATATTTTATTTGATGTATTTGTGATTCCATTATTATTAAGTAAATATAATAATTTAATTTTATAACAATTTTTTCGTTTGTTTAATCTTTTTAACGAATAGTATAATAATGTTAAATTCTAAAACATCGTCAATTATTTTTGGTATAGATTTAGGAACAACTAATACTGTTATATCTTATTTTGAGGATAATAAACCAAAAATATTAATGGATGGAGCATATAAATTAATACCATCTAAAATATATATTTCTTCTGATAATAAAATTTTTTGTGGTAATTATATTCCTATTGGTGCTAAAAATATTATTAATTCATTTAAAATAGAAATTGGAAAAAAATATAAAATAATT
>Ga0214919_10012742_pt1 | contig 10289 bp, 13 predicted proteins | sample LL1503_MetaG_FD_177994 | JGI IMG/M metagenome (GOLD analysis project Ga0214919, IMG submission 177994) | Freshwater microbial communities from Lake Lanier, Atlanta, Georgia, United States - LL-1503 | ecosystem: Environmental > Aquatic > Freshwater > Lake | place: USA: Georgia | collected... | reverse complement strand
TCTGCAATATTGATAGCGTCAGCATCTTCTTTTGCTTTTTTATCAGACTCAGCATTCATTTCGGCCTCCCGTTTCATTTTTTCAATCTCCTCTTTAGATAATCCTGAAGAAGATTCAATTCTAATTGATTGTTGTTTGTTTGTCGCCTTATCCATCGCCGAAACGTTTATAATACCGTTAGCGTCAATATCAAAAGTAACCTCAACCTGAGGGATGCCTCTCATCGCAGGTGGTAAACCATCTAAATGGAATCTACCGATAGTACGGTTATCTCTAGCCATACTTCTTTCTCCCTGAAGTACATGGATTTCAACTGACGGTTGATTGTCCACTGCAGTCGAGAATACCTGTGACTTCTTAGTTGGGATTGTGGTGTTCGATTCAATTAGTTTCGTGAATACTCCACCCATTGTTTCGATACCCAAAGATAATGGTGTTACGTCTAATAACAACACGTCTTTTACGTCACCCGCCAATACACCACCTTGGATTGCCGCACCAAGAGCAACTACCTCATCAGGGTTAACTCCTTTTGAAGGTTCTTTCCCAAAGAACTTTTTAACCGCGTCCTGGATAGCAGGAATACGTGTAGTACCACCAACTAAAATAATCTCATCGATGTCTGTCGTTTTTAATCCCGCATTTTTTAATGCCGATTTACAAGGAGCAATTGTTCGTTCAACAAGACCATCAACCAACTTTTCAAATTTAGATTTACTTAATGTTCTAACTAAGTGTTTTGGAATACCGTCTACAGGCATAATGTACGGTAAATTAATCTCGGTTGAATTTGTTGATGATAACTCGATTTTCGCCTTCTCAGCCGACTCCCTCAATCTTTGTAACGCCATTGGGTCTTTAGTCAGGTCAAGATTATTTTCGTCTTTAAACTCACTAACTAACCAATCGATGATTACTTGGTCAAAGTCATCTCCACCTAAATGAGTGTCCCCATCAGTAGATAATACTTCAAACACTCCATCACCAAGCTCTAACACAGATACGTCATGTGTACCACCTCCACAGTCAAATACGACCACTTTCATTTCTTTAGACATCTTATCAAGACCGTAAGCCAATGCCGCGGCGGTAGGTTCATTGATTATACGTCTAACAGTTAATCCTGCGATTTCACCAGCTTCTTTAGTTGCCTGACGTTGTGCATCGTTAAAATACGCGGGAACAGTAATAACCGCTTCAGTAACTTCGGTCCCCAAATAATCTTCCGCGGTTTGTTTCATCTTTTGAAGAATCATTGCGGAGATTTCTTGAGGTGAGAACATTCTATCTTCGATAGATACTCTTGGTGTGTTTCCTTCACCTTTAACTAATTTATACGGAACTCTACCAACCTCACCTTTACTTTCGTCAAATGTTGACCCCATAAATCGTTTGATTGAGTAAACCGTTTTATCAGGGTTTGTTACCGACTGTCTTTTTGCAGGGTCCCCGATTTTTCTTTCACCACCATTAATGAATCCGACAATTGAAGGCGTGGTTCTTTTTCCTTCACTGTTTGTAATAACGACAGGTTCGCTACCTTCCATGACTGCTACGCATGAATTTGTAGTACCTAAGTCAATACCAATAATTTTTCCCATGTGTTTTGATTTTTTGTAATTATAATTTAATTTTATTATGGAATCAAGTCCACACCATTATATTAAATTACGTGCCAAATGAAAATAACTGACAAAATGTCATAATTATTTTAGTTGGACTGACAAAATAGGTTAATCAGGAGATAATGAGTATAGTTTGTTGAATTTTCTTCTCAGTTTTTTACCAGCGTTGTTAATTCTTGGTTGGAACGCTTTCATTAGGTCCAAAAGGTGTTTGGACTTTTCAATCCTCTTATTTGGTTGTAATTTCTGATATTTCAACTGTGCGTAGTAATCGGTTATAAACCAGTTATACAGATTTTTCATGATGGCCACGATACTCTCAGGATTTTGTTTTTCAATTCTTTCAATTAAAGTGTCAAACATAACATCGGCGTTAAAATTTTCCATAACCTCTGCTGCCGTATAATACCTATGTTTTTTAAATTCTTCAAACGGCATTCTTAATCTTACCCCATACATTTCTTGGACCATCGCTCTCATTTCATAAGGTTCGGAAAAATACACCATTTGACTAAATTCTTGCCAAACTTCATATATGTCTCGTGGGATATTGTAGTTTTTTTTACCTGAATGACTTAACGCAACGTTAATATTTCCTAAACCACTTAAAGACCTTTTATAAAATTCTAACATATGATTACACTCGTGTGAAATACTATCCATTAAATCGTACATTAACCCATCAATAGAATCTTCCTTAAAATCTTTTCTAATATAAACATCCAAGTCAAATTTAGCATTTAATGTGTCGTCAAGTTCTGACAAAATATATTTCGGTAAATCCTTACTTGGTCTTTTTATAAATGAATATTTTCCAACATTAGACTGTATTTGTTCTGCGGCACCTCCTGTTGCAAAGTCGTCAGACATTTGACTATTACTTTGGACGTATAGATTTAAATCAATTCTAATCTCCTCAATCGGAAATTCAAGGTAACTTTCAAGGTCTTGTTTCCACACTCTTGATATATCTTTAAGACCAATCACTAACTTTTGTTTACCTGGTCGTTTATGTCTTGTAAAGTCAATAACAATAGGTCTTGATTTTTCGTAAATTAGGTTAGCGTAATCCACAGACGCTCGGGAAACTCCCATGTCTTCATTAATAAGGTTGGTATACTGGGATTCGTTAACAATAATCTTCATATCTATAAATACAATGTTTATTTAAATTAATGACATTGTCAACCATAATTTCAATAAGTTTGGTACTTATTGAAAAATTTTGTATCTTTGTATTATGGCGAAAAAAACAAATCTAAAAGAAGTCGAACACAGGAAGTGGGAACGAGTTTATGAGGACGAAGATAGTATTTCCATATGGAGGTACGATAGTAAAAAAAGTTTGATAAATCCTTGTGAGGTTGAAATCAAATATAAGAACGAAAAAAAGGCTCCGAGTAAACGAAAGAGCGAGGATTAATAAATCTCTCTCTATATTTATTGTTATGAAATTAATTGGGTTACTTAAAGAAGAAACAAGTAAAAGTCGAATGATGAGACTCCTTAAAGATATGGGGTTTTCTAAGGAGGATGCTGAAGATGAATTAGATGAGATAACCCATTATGTTAAATCCTTACCCGAAAAAATTAAATTATACAGAATTTTGGCGGTTGATAGTGAGGATAAAATTAACACAAAAGAGCTTGGATGTCACTATTCTACAAGTAGAAAAGATTTACTTAAATCACATACTTACGTTACAGGTTCAGGAGAAGAATATTACATTGTCACCGTAATGTCCCCTAAAAGTTTAGTAGATATTAATGAAACAATTGCGAACAGAATTTTATATCCAAACGAACAAGAGATTACTTTAAAAAATAAAGGTAGGGGTGTTGAGGTGGTTTCAGTGAAAAAAATTAAACCTTAAGAGTCCTTTTCTTTAGATGCGTATTTAACACCCATTATGGTTCCTATAATACTAAACGCATTTGTTAACAAAATACCAAACATATTTGACCATGTCGACCCAATAATTTGAGTGTCTTTATTCATAAATAAAGAAATCATATACATAATCGTGGTTATCACACCAACGGACATTATAACACCTAAAGCCACCTTAACGATTGTTCCAATCAACTCGGTTTGGCTTTTCTTTTGTAATAAATCCAAATCATTCATGGCCGCGTGTTTGGCGTTTTCCGCTTCAAGACGAGCCGATTCGGATTTACCCATAGCGACATGTAATTCTTCACTTATTCTTTGATTGTCTTCTTTCCATGCAATTAATTCTCCGTTCTGAATTTCAATCTGTGTTTTGGTTTTCTCGACACTAGTTAAGGTTTCTTGTAGCTCAACCATTATCCTTTGATTTTCTGAATTTAAATCAGATAACTCGTTATTTTGAGATTGGATTTGTTTTGTCATGTCCAACCTTCTTCGTCTAACTTCCTTGTCTTTAGAAATACAATAATCAATATACTCTTTAAATTCCTTATCATCAGAGGTATCAATTACTTTGGCGATATTACCCTCAAGGGTAATATTTTTTGACTTATTTAAATCAATTAATTGTTGTTTACTATTTTTATCAAATATTATCATTTATATACTTTAAATGGTGAGGTTCTATTTTTATACCCTTCATAATCTTGTCTAAATTCCTCTAATCTTGGTTCTATATCATCTGATTTGATAATCCAAAACTGAGCACCTGACTGAATGGCCTTAGCTTGTTCTTCAGGTTCGTTACTTGAGGATATAATCCCAATGACCACGTTATTACCGTATTCAAAATTAATCTTACGGATAAGTTCAATACCGTCAAAGGACGAACCGATTATATTTAAATCCACAAACACACATTCAGGTTTACCGTTTGGGTTCTTTTGCCAATCGGAAAATAATTTAGCTGCCTCGTCAGAGCTATTTAAACTTTTTAACGACAAAGTAATGTCTAATAAGGAACAACTATCCTCAAAAACCAAATGGAATAAGTCCTCGTCATCCACTAACAAAATTGAATCAATCATATTTTTTCTTTTTTTATTTTATTTTATTTTTATTTTCATTTTAGTACCAATTTCATTCTTCTCACAAGTAATCTTAAACTTATGTTCTTCCAAGATTGCGACACAAATATTTAACCCTAACCCAGTCCCAGATTCTTTTTGTCCTTCTTTTCTTGTATAAGGTTTGGATAAATGATTAAAATCGTCTTGGGTAATACCTCTACCGTTATCTTGTATGTAAATTGAATCCTCATCACCATATATCTTAACAAACTTTGTTTCGGAGTCGTTATATTTTAAACCATTCCTAATTAGATTATCAACTGCGGTACAGAACAACGGTTCATTAAGTTCAATGGTTGGTAAATTATCGTCTAATATCACCTGACTTATGTAAGCCGTTGATGATAAATAATCTGCAAGAATATTTTTTACATTACATTCGGTCTTGTTTAATACCACATCTTTCTTAACTAGATTGGTAAACTCATAAACCCCTTTATAAACTTTTTGTGAGTGTTTAAGACCTTCCTTAATCATTTTAAGTGGCGCCTCAATTTTAAGGTTAGTAATATCTTCTTGGGATAATCTTCTTTCTAATGAGTTAACTCCTCTTGGAATATAAGTATTAATCCCTGAGTGCATATCATGTCTTAATATTTTAGCCGCATGTTCTAAGTACGTATTTTTCTTTTCAATCTCCTTCTTTTGTTCATAGGAAGTGGTAATGTCTGTAGCGATTTTCATAACACGATAAATCTTACCATCAGTACCAATAATAGGATTGTAAGTCGCCTGTAGATATACTAAAGACCCATCTTTTTTAACTCTAATAATTTCCCCTGTAAATAATATACCCTCATTTAGAGACTTCCAAAAAAGAGAATATTCCTCACTGTTTAAATGTTCTTCCTCTACAAAAATTCTATGATGTTTCCCAACTACTTCATCTTGTGATGAATATCCCATAGTATTTAAAAATAAGTCGTTGGCAAAAATAATGTTCCCTTGTAAATCAAACTCAATAACTGCGTTAGATTTATTTATTGCATTCATTCTGTTACGAATCTCAACTTCTTTTCGTTTAAGTTCTGTAACGTCTTGTCTAATTGATGAAAACCCGTCTAACTTACCATTCTTATCGAATTTTGCTTTGATGAATGTGTCAACGTAATATAATTCTCCTGATTTTCCTTTATTGGTAACAACGTCATTCCATATCTCACCTTTCATTACGGTTTCATACATCCTTCCCCAATAACCGTCAGGTTGTAACCCAGAGTTTACAATAACATGGTCCTTACCTTTAACCTCATCTAAAGACCAACCCGATACGTCCTCAAATTTTTTATTAACATAAGTTATTTTACCATACTTATCGGCAACAGAAACAATTGCGGCACTATTTAAAAAATTTTCAGTTTCTTTATTTATTCTCAATAAATCATTTCCTTCTTTAACTGAATAAGTAAAACTATAAAGAGATGATAATAGTTGGGCAAAATCAACCTCAGAACTATCCCACTCTCTAAGTGTTAGTGACTCAATACAAATTACCCCAATGGTTTCCCCTTTATAAATAATAGGAACATCTAACATAGATTTTACCCCAAGAGGTTTTAAATACGTTTCGGTAAAACAAGAAGTCGCTTGGTGTATTTCGGCATCATTTGCAATGATAATTGGGTTTTCTAATAACGCTAAGAAATAGGATTGGAAATCTTTTTTATAAAGTGTTATGTCTTGATACCAACTGTTTTCAGATTTAATATGTAATTGTTCACATATAATTTCAGACTTATCTTCATTGTATAACCATATTGAACACCTATCGGCATTTATTGATTCCGTAACTTCTTTAGTTAATACTTTAGCACCTTCAGTTGTATTACCTTCATAAAATAAAGGATTGTGTGATTGGGAGATAAGTACCTTATTTAATTTTTTAGTATAGTCAAGATGTTTTATCATAATAATAAATATACGTTAATACTTTACTTTTCATTATTATAAATATTTATAATAAAAAACATTATGACTAAATTAGGTTCAAAAGGAGATGTTGTTAAACAAGTCCAACAAAAATTAGGAATTACCGCTGACGGTAATTTTGGTCCTGGTACAGAAAAATCGGTTAAAGAATGGCAAACCAAAAACGGTTTAACTCCCGATGGTGTTGTAGGACCCTCAACTTTAGAGAAAATGGGTATTACTTCAGGAGGTCCATTAAGTCTTGAAAAATTAAGAGGTCATATCCCTGATTCAGTAATTGCTCAAATCCCTGAGACGGCAACTAAATTTAATATTACAAACAATTTAAGATTGGCACATTTCTTGGCACAGTGTGGACATGAATCAGGAGGTTTTAAAGCGGTTAGTGAAAACTTAAATTATTCTTCAGATGGATTAAAGAAAATTTTTGGGAAATACTTCCCAGGAAATCTTTCAGAGTCTTACGTAAAACAACCTGAAAAAATTGCTTCGAGAGTTTATGGTGGTAGAATGGGTAATGGAGATGAATCAACTAAAGAAGGATACAAATTCAGAGGCAGAGGATTTATCCAATTAACAGGGAAATCCAATTATGTTAATTTCACTAAGTTTATTGGTGAAGATTGTGTATCTAATCCTGATTTAGTTTCAACAAAATATCCGTTAGCGTCTGCCGCTTTTTTCTTTAACAATAATAATCTTTGGTCAATTTGTGATAAAGGAGCGTCAGATGATGTTGTAACACAAGTAACAAAAAGAGTTAATGGGGGTACCATAGGTTTACCTGACAGAATCAAACATTTTAAAGAGTTCTATTCTTTATTATCATAAAAAAAACCCCCTACTAAGGGGGGTTTTAATTTATAGGAAAACCAATTCATTAGTTTTTGGGTCCCATTCAACAGATAATGGTTTGTTATTGTAATAATAGCTCTCATCAAGAACAGACGCGTTAATGTAGTGAGTATCACCATCAAATACATATCCGTGTCCTGAGTGAATATGTCCACAAACATGAATTTTAGGTTTTACAACTTTAATTCTGTCGGCGAGTAATTCACAACCCAAATTTTTGGTTTGACCAACTACTTTATCAACATATCCCCAAGCAGGTCCATGAGTGATTAGGATATCGGTATTCATTGGGATTAAATCCCATTTTGCCTTAAGTTGGTCGCCCATTCTTGGTAAATTAAACGCCCAATTATAGAATTCAGGTTGCCAAGGACTACCGTAAATTTTAACCATGTCATCATAATTTTCCCCTACCATGAATAACTCATCCTGTAAATAATTAAACCATTTGTATGAGTTAATTATTTGCATAGCTTGCTCAGGATTGTTTTGGAATCCCCAATCATGGTTACCCGCAATGAACACTTTAGTGTCGTAGTTATCCAAACCGTCAAACCATTTACAGAAGTTTTCGATTTCGTGTTTATAACCCATACTCGACATGTCGCCAGCATGAATTAATATATCCCCACCAGGTAAATCTTTAGTGATTTGATTGTGTTTAGTGTGGGTATCAGATATAAATGTTATTTTTAATTTTCCCATTGTAGTTTGTTTTTATCGTACAAAATATGCGATTGTTAATAATAGTGCGAACCATGCGATTACCGAGAATGTGTCAATATTTTTTCTTATAATTTTCATCTCACAAATATAATATTTTTTTCTCAAATAACCAAATGTTATTTAGTCCCACCAACCTTTTATTCCTGAACCGTCAAACCAATCATTCCAAAGATTGTCATTCTTATCTTCTAAAACACTTTGAGTCTCATGTAGTGTACGGTATTCTTTATGGTCTTGACCTTTTAATATTTTAAAAAGTTCATCCCATTCTTGTTCTTCAATTTCGTGAGACCTGTCGTACACTTTACGATTATGTTCTTTTTCTTCAGGAGTATCTTTATCAACTAAACGACAGAGACCTGGTTTGTCCTCAATATCCTCAAATTCCCAAGAATGGTGAACAACTTCCCCAAGTTCTTTTTCAGCCATCTCAATGTAGTTACTTTCGTTGTAGTTTTTAATCAACTCAATCGCTCTACGCATTGCCATAACTTTTTTCATCCTCGGTCCGTCAACCTCGTTTCCGAATTTTTCTAAATTGTCAGACGTATGTACCAATGAAGTTTCTACAAACTGTAACATAGAGTGGTGGTCCCACCAATAGTGGTTGGATAATGGTTTTCTAAAACGCCAAACGTTTTTAATAAACCTCCATATATCTCTTCTGAAAAAATCGTATGTCTTGTACCACCATGTATTATGTCGACCAATAGTTTTAAGACTATCCCAAAATGTATCCGCAAATCCTACTTTCATATTCTATTTTTTTTTACAAAGGTAATCATTTTTTTCCAATAAAAAAAGGTCTGTAAAAAATAACAGACCTTTTTGTTGATATATAGAGGCTCTCAGATGAGAGTGATAGTGTTCAATAAATATAGGGAATTTGAAAAAATCACTTATACTATACGTTTGGTAAATGATTTTTTCTCACCTCAACCGTTTTTGATTTAACTAATTTATCAAAATTGTAGACTAATTTTTCTCGTCTTTCATCGGGTAATTCATTACCCCACTTCCCAAGGAACTGTTTAAATATTTTTTCGGAAGCGTCGATTTGAGATTCGGTTAAACAAGATTCTAACACTTTTACAACCCAAGTGTAGTCGTTTTGAATATTAATAAATTCCATAGTTTATTTTTTAAATTGTTGATTAATCTTAGTAAGACTTGAAAATAATTGGTTAATGTCCAAGTTATTTGGTAATTGCCCTCCGTCTTTTGGGATGAGGTTCTTCATGTTTGACATAGAGTCGAACAGTTTTTTACCGAATTTCTTCCACCAAATATACAACATAATTGTGATAGTTAATAGTACTATGACTAATAAAGTTAAGATAATATTTAAAAACATAATTTTGAGATTTTAATTAATGATAGGTTAAAAATCCTAACACATCAATTGGTTACGATTAAATCCAAGAATTTTTTTATAGTGCGTCTTACAATTTTTTCATCGTAGTCGGGAAAGTCGTCTGATATAAAGTTGTATATCTTACCAACTAAGTATTTTTTATTTCTTTCAACAATATGTGTTTTATCATCAATTAAAACATAGTGCATACCTTTAAAGAATTCGTGACTAATTTCTGATACAGGACAGTGTCTTCTAAGGTACGTTAAAATTTTTGGGTCAGTATCATCTCGATACTTATCAAGAATATCTTTTTTCTCTTGTTCGGTTATAATTAATCTTCCCATACTCATAAATACATCTATACTTATAAAGATATGAGAAATTGTTTAACAGTCCTACTAAATATTGTCTTTCAGAAAGATTTAGAATTACTTTATGGTAAAGGAACTTTAGTTGAGGTCAATGAGTTCAAGTATTGTACCACAACAAAAAACTATACTGTGGATTGTACGTTGAAATTAACTGACATCGTTCTATTTGAGGAAAGTAATGTTGGGGGATTACAATTTTTAGTCGAGGAGTCTTTAAAATATACTGGTTTAGAAAAAAATACAGTTACACTAATAACTTCATACGATTTAAGAGAAATACAAAAATAATATTTGATTATTGTTTTGTTTGTTCTTATGTTTATCTAAAATTATACAAAAATGAAAAAAATTGAGAACGGTAACACCGTAACAGTTAATTACACAGGTAGATTAGAAGATGGGTCT
>Ga0214919_10012737_pt1 | contig 10294 bp, 8 predicted proteins | sample LL1503_MetaG_FD_177994 | JGI IMG/M metagenome (GOLD analysis project Ga0214919, IMG submission 177994) | Freshwater microbial communities from Lake Lanier, Atlanta, Georgia, United States - LL-1503 | ecosystem: Environmental > Aquatic > Freshwater > Lake | place: USA: Georgia | collected 2015-03-15 | reverse complement strand
CCGAGGATGCGGTGCAACTGGAACTCGGCAGCGAGGTGTCGATGTTCCTTAACGTGGATCCGCTGTCGCCGCTCAAGGCGAAAATCGTCCAGACCAGCTACGAGACGATCACCATGCCGGACAACAGCCTCGCCTATGTCGTCAAGGCGCAGCTTGCGCCGGGAGCGCTGCCGCGCATCGGGTTGCGAGGGACGGCCAAGGTCTATGCCGAGGAGGTGTCGCTCGGGTACTACCTGCTGCGCAAGCCGATCCTTTTCATGCGCAAGAGCCTGGGCTTGTAGGTCGTTCTGTCAGCGTGGCACGGCGGCCCAGTTCGCCCGAAATACCGCTGTGGCCGTGAAAGTTCCGTATACAAACATCGCTGCCGAAATGGCCAGGAATACCGCGGTGACCGGCGCGCCCGCCTTGACTGCCGCATAGCCGCCGATGGCGGCAATCGCGAGCCGCAGTCCTCCGCCGATCAGTGGCATGGCCATCCGGCCCGCGCCCTGCGAAGCGAAATACAACGCCACTCCCACCGACAGGAATGGATAGAAGGGCGCAACGCGGCGCAGGTACTGGCTGCACGCTTCGAGCACCGCAGGGTCGCTGCTGAACAGGCCTGCCCACGCGATGGGAAAGGCAACCACGAATGCGCCGATGGCAAGTCCGATGCCGGCACAGATCGTGGACCCGGTCCAGGCGATTCGCTTGGCGCGCTCCACATGGCCAGCACCGATGTTGGTGCCGATGTGCGCAACCATCGCCTGCCCGATCGCGAAGACCAGCGGGATCTGCATCAACTCGAGGCGCACGCCGACCCCGTAGCCCGCCAGGGCGGCGGTGCCGTAGGTGCCGACGAAGCCGGTCAGGAGCACCGCGGTGAGGACCGTCAGCATGGCGTTCAACGAGGAGATCGCCCCGACGCGCAGGATTTCCCAGAACATCCTGGAGTCGAGGCGCAGGTCGGCACGCGACGGCCGCAGGCGGCTTCCGGGCCGCAGCACGTAAGCGAGCATCGCCAGTGAGGCGAAGGCGAAGTTGATCAGGTAGGCGACTCCCGCACCCGCAATGCCGAGCCTGGGCAGTGGCCCGGCGCCGAGCACCAGCGCCCCTGACAAGGGGATGTGCAGCAGGGTGGCTGCGATCAGCACGACCGCGGGGACCGTCATGTTGCCCGAGCCGCGCAACACGCTCGCCAGCGTATTGGCGAGCCAGACCAGCACCGCCCCGGCAAACAGGATGTTCGAGTAGGCCAGCGCTTCAGCCAGCACCGACTCCTTGCCGCCCAGCGCTAGATAGAGCGACGGGCCTGCGGCGAGGATGCATATCGTGAACACGAGACCTAGGACGATACCGATGACAAGCGCGTGCACGACCAGCGATCGGGCGGCCGCCTCCTTGCCTGCGCCGAGCGAACGGGCAATGGCCGAGGAGACGCCCCCGCCCATGGCGCCGGCGGACATCATCTGCAGCAGCATGATCAGCGGGAACACCAGGGAGAGGCCGGCGAGCGGCACCGTGCCCAGGCGGCCGACAAAGTACGCATCGGTGATGCTGACGGCGGACTGGAATGCCACCAGCACGATGCCGGGCGCGGCCAGTCGCAGCACCGTCGGCACGATCGGCGCATTGAGGAGACGTTCGATGCGCGGGTCGCGCTGGGGCGGCTGGGGGCTCGTCACGCAGAGAGCCTAGCAGGGCAAGCTCGCCGCCGCGAGGCCGTTTCGAGCAGGCGCCTGTCAGAAGAGGTTCATCTGGACGGTTGTCGACGGCGGCCGGAAAATCGTCATGTCCAGTTTCGGCGACTCGCGGCCGCCGGTGTCCCGGCCATTGAGCCCGAGGCGCCTGCAGGCCACTGCAAAGCGCTGGCCGATGAGGTCGGCAAACAATCCCGTGCCGGTCATGCGTTCCCCGAAGCGCGGGTCGTTGTCCCTGCCGCCGCGCAGCTGGTGCACGACGCTCATGACGTGTTCGGCCCGGAGCGGATAGTGGGTGCCGAGCCACTCGCGGAACAGCCCTTTGAGCTCATGCGGCAGCCGCATGATGATGTACGCGGCTGTTTGCGCGCCCGCGTCGCGCGAGGCCTCGAGGACTTCCTCGATGCTCTTGTCCGACAACGCGGGGATCACTGGCGCCACCATCACGCCGCAGGGAACCCCTGCGGATGAAAGTGCGCGAAGGGTGTCCAGCCGCCGCTGGGGGCTGGCCGCGCGCGGCTCCAGCCGGCGTGCGAGCTTGCGGTCCAGCGTGCCGATCGACACATAGGCGCGGACGAGGTTCTTTCGGGCCATGGGCGCGAGCAGGTCGAGGTCGCGCTCCACCAGGGCGGACTTGGTGACGATGGTCAGCGGATGGTCGCACTCGGCAAGCAGTTCGATGATGCCCCGGGTCAGGCGATAGCGCCGTTCAACGGGCTGGTAGCAGTCGGTATTCGCACCCAGCGCGATCGGGCTGGGCACATATCCCTTGCGGCCGAGTTCGGTACGCAGCAGTTCGATGGCGTTTACCTTGGCGTACAGCCGGGTCTCGAAATCCAGCCCGGGGGAGAGTTCGAGGTAGGCGTGGCTGGGACGCGCGTAGCAATAAATGCAGCCGTGTTCGCATCCGCGATACGGGTTGATTGACTGCGTAAAGGGGACGTCAGGAGATTCGTTCCGCGAGACGATTGAGCGGGCGCGTTCCTCCGTGACGCTGGTTTCGCGCGCGGGCGAAGGCTCGTCGTCGGGCAGCCATCCGTCGTCGAAGGCTTCGCGCGTGGCTTTCTCGAAGCGTCCCTGGGGCGAGCCGGTCGTCCCGCGGGATTTCCCGGCCGTGTCGACAAGGGCCGCATGCAGGGGGATCGAGCGCATTTCGCTACGCAGGTCGTTGGACATGGGTTGGCTGGTTAGAATGGCTCCGCGGCACTACGGCTGCACCACTCGGAAGCATACTGTATACATGAACAGTACTCGCCGCAACGTCGCTCTGCTGGCCGCCTGCCAGGCAATGTTGTTCAGCAGCAGTGCGACACTGGCGTCGATCAACGGGCTGGCCGGGATGTCACTGGCGGACAACCCCGCCCTCGGGACGCTCCCCGTGACGACCTGGGTGCTCGGAGGGGCCATTTCCACGCTGCCGGCATCGCTGTACATGAAGCGTGTCGGTCGTACACAGGGGCTGATCGCAGGCGCCGGCACAGGGATTGTGGCTGCGCTCATCTGCGCGTTTGCGATCTGGACGCACAACTTCTGGATGCTGTGCCTGGGGACGCTGGTTTTCGGCGCTTCAAACGCAACCGGCCAGTACTATCGGTTTGCCGCTGCAGATGTATCGCCACCGGACTACAAGGCGCGCGCGATTTCGCTTGTGCTCCTGGGAGGGTTGCTGGGCGGCATCATCGGCCCCGGGTTGAGCCGGTTTTCGGTCGATGCGCTGCCGGATCGCTTCCTTGGCGCCTACCTGGTTCCGATCCTGTACTGCCTGGTTTCCATCGGGTTGCTTTCCGCGACGCGCATCCCGAATCCGACCGCTGAGGAACAAGCGAGCGGTGGTCGCTCGCTGCGGGAGATCGCGAAGCAGCCCAAATTCGTGGTCGCCGTGCTGTCCGGCGCGGTAGGGTACGGCGTGATGAATCTGCTGATGACGGCGACGCCGATTGCCATGGGGATCTGCGGCCATCCTTTCGGTGATGCGGCGTTCGTCGTGTCCTCGCATGTCATCGGCATGTTTGCGCCCTCGCTGGTCGCAGGATCGCTGATCAAGCGCTTCGGGGTCCTTAACATCATCCTGGTCGGGGCTGCACTGAACGTGGCTTGCGTAGCGGTCGCGCTGAACGGCGTGGACGTTGCACACTTCTGGGTGGCGCTGGTGCTGGTTGGTGTCGGCTGGAACTTCATGTACATCGGCGGGACGACGCTCCTCACCGAAACCTACCGTCCCGAGGAGAAGGCCAAGGCCCAGGGCGCGAACGACATGAGCATTTTCGTGATGATGGTCATTTCTTCGCTGACGTCGGGATTCCTGGTCTCCCGGGCCGGCTGGAATACGGTGAACCTGCTTGCGCTTCCGGTGCTGGCTGCGGTGGCGGTTGCCGCGGTCTGGCTCGCGCTGCGCAAGGCGCCTGCGCCCGCATGACCGCCATCCTCCCGGCGCGGTTGGGCCAACGGCTCGACGAGGTCGATACGCCCGCCTTGATCCTCGACCTGGACGTGTTCGAGGCGAACCTGCGGCTGCTCAAGGATGCGCTCGCTGGTCGCAAGGTGCGTATCCGTGCGCATGCCAAAACGCACAAATGCCCGGAGATCGCCCTGCGGCAGATCGCCGCGGGCGCTGTCGGCGTGTGTTGCCAGAAAGTCTCCGAAGCCGAGGCGATGGTCGAAGGCGGGGTGGGCGACGTGCTCGTTTCCAACGAGGTTGTCGGGGCCGGCAAGCTCGCGCGCCTTGCGCGCCTTGCCAGGCGCGCCCGGATCGGCATTTGTGTCGACCATGAGTTGCAGGTCGACGCTCTGGGCGTGGCGGCGCAGCATGAAGGCGTTGAGCTGGACGTCTACGTCGAGATCGACGTGGGCGCGCGGCGCTGTGGTGTGGCGCCGGGCGCGCCGGCGCTTGAGTTGGCGCGACGCATTTCATCCGTGCCGGGCTTGCGCTTCGCCGGATTGCAGGCCTACCAGGGTTCGGCGCAGCATGTGCGCACCATGGACGAGAGGCGTGCGCGGATCTCGATTGCGATCGAAGCGGCCCGTGAGACACGGGCACTGATCGTTTCGCAGGGCCTGCCGTGCCCGATCGTTACCGGGGCAGGCAGCGGGAGTTTCATGTTCGAGGCTGACAGCGGCGTCTACGACGAACTCCAGCCCGGCTCCTACGTCTTCATGGATGCCGACTACGCGAAGAACGAATGGGCGCCGCCGATGCCGCGCTTCGGGCATGCGTTGTTCGTGCTTGCCACAGTCATGAGCACACCTGTGCCGCAGCGTGTCGTTCTCGACGCCGGTCTCAAGGCTTCAAGCGTGGATTCCGGATTGCCCACCGTCTGGCAGCGTCCGGGCCTCACCTATGCGCGTGCCTCAGATGAGCACGGCGTGGTCGAAGTGCAGGCCGGTGCCGCTTCGCCTGCCCTGGGGGAAAAGCTGCTGCTGGTGCCCGGGCACTGCGACCCGACGGTAAACCTATACGACTGGTACGTGTGCGTGCGTGGCGGGGTTGTCGAGGCTTTGTGGCCGATCACCGCGCGCGGCGCGCTCGCTTGAACGACTACTGGGTCCCGGCCCTCGCCGCCTGCGGGAGGGATCGTTCCGGGCGCTACGACGCGCCGATTCCCGGTGCTTCGGTGCTTTCGCTGGCGGGCGCAGCAGGTGTGCCGCTGGTCCGTGCAAACGCATCTTCAGGGGGCAGCGACAACTCGTAAGTAAGCTTGAGTGACGCGTTCGGCAGGGCATGCCGGCGCGCGTAGGCGATGGCTGACGCGCCTACCGTGGGTGCCCAGACCCCGCCCGAAGCCACTGCACCGGTCAAGGTGAAGACGGAGACGGCCGCTGCCGCGCGCCAGCGGCGCGCAGACAGGCGATGGGCATTCAGGTTGATGACTTCCCCGGTTTCGGCGCGCAGGTGCACGGAGTTCTCCCCGGCCATGTGAGCCGCGGCCGCCTGCTCCTCCGCGGCGGTGCGCTCGAGGCAAGCGGCCTCTGCCTTGCGTTCCTCTTCCGCGCGGGCCGCGCAGAGCCTCTCGGCATGCCGGTCGGCGTGCATCTGGCGTTCGTAGGCTTCGGCGCTGGCGAGCGCGGCGTGCATCCTGCGGCGTTCTGCCAGCGCCTGGGCAATGCTGGCACGGGCAGCGAGTTCGGCAGCATCGGCGGCCTGCATTGCCAGTCGCTCTGCGGTTTGCGCTGCGCGAGTACGGCGGCGGGTTTCCGTCAGCCGACGGGCGTTGGCCGCCCGTGCGGCTGCAGTGCACTCGGCAAGAGTCGCGGCCGCGGCCTGCATTTCAGCTTCAGCTTCCGTAAGTGCGCGCAACTCGCCGGCGGCCTGTTCGTCCGCCTCATGGCGCATGCGTGCCGCCTCTGCGGCGCGCGTATCCAGTTCCGCGCGCGCACGCGCCGATTCGATTCCCCTCTGCTCGGCCGCGCCCCGCGCGCTCGCCGCAAGGGTTTGGTCATGTACGGCCGCCAACCGTTCGCCGATCCGGTCGAACTCGGACTCCATCGTGGAGATCCGCGCGGACGCTGCGGACTGTAGCGCCTGCTCTGCGGCGAGCAGGGCCAGCGCGCACTCGGCCTGGTCGCGCTCGCGGCGAGTGCGCGCCAGCGCCGTCCCGCGCGCACTGACCTCTGCGGCAAGGCGCGCCTGCAGCGCGGCTTGCGCTTCATTGTCGGCTGCGGCCCTTTCGCTTGCTGCGATTGCTGTCGCCTCTTCAGCCGCTTGCCTGGCCTGGAAAGCCATGAAGGCTTCCTTCAAAACCTGCTCGCGCGCAAAGGCGGAGGCGGCGAGGCGGCACTCCTCGGACGCGTGCTCCTGGACGATACGGCACGCGTCCTGTTCAGCATGGAGGCGTCGTGCCGCCGTTTCGCGCAGCGATTTTTCGGCAGCCAGCCTTTCGAGGGTGCAGGCCTCTTCCTTTGCGTGCAGGCGCGCGCGTTCGGCAGCCTCGGCGGCCGCGCTCTCGGCCGCGCCCGCTGCGGATTGCGCTGTGCGGCGGGCAAGTTCCTCGGAGTTGAGCCGCGCGTCCGTCGCGGCCCGGGCCCTGGCTTCCGCCACAAGCCGCTGCCGGGCTTCCTCGGCAAGCCTCGCTTCCGACGCCGCCCGTGCCTGTGCCTGCTCGGTGGCCTCCCGCTCGGCCTGCAGCTTAGATTCCGTCATGATCCGCGCCCGCGCATCCTCTGAGGCACGGGTTTCGGCCGCGAGCCGCGCCCGCGTTTCACTGCTCGCGCGCTGCTCGGCTTCGGCCTGGGCCTGGGTCTCGGCACGGGCGCGCTCTTCAGCGGCGGCGCAGGCGAGGGCGTCCGCCTGCATCCTGGATTCGAGCTGCAGCCGGGCACGCAGTTCCAGCAATCCGCGGCGCTTGATTTCCTGCTGCGCTTCGGCGCCGGCGCTGGCATCCTCGCCGGCACTGCGGTTTGCGGCATCCAGCAGCGCCTGCTCGGCCGCCAGGCGCTGCCGCGCGAGTTCTGCAGCGCGCTCTTCCGCCGCAGTGCGCTCAAGGGACTTCGCGAGCGCTTCCTCTTCGACGTTGGCCCGGGCACGGGCCAGCTCGAGGAGCTTCTTTTCAGTGTCCTTCCGGGATTCGATCGCCGCCTGCTCGTGGGTCTCCGCGTCGAGGCGCAGCTTTGCCTGCAGGCGCGCCTCCTTCTCGGTCGCGACGCGCGATTCCAGTTTTTCCCGAGCAGCGCGCTCCAGGGCTTCGCGCTGCTCGGCTTCCTTGCGCAGGCGCCGTTCGGCCTCCACCCGGTCGTCGGTCGCGATCGAAGCCCTGGCTTCCGCTTCCACGCGTGCAATCGCCTGCTTGATCGCCGCGTATTCGACGTCTTCCGTGCGCGGGGGTTCGAGCGTGTGTTCGGTGGTCATGGCCGTATTCCGGAGTGCGGGATGAGTGCCATTATTCGCGCCGCGCCCACGGGCAAATCCCCGAAAAGGGGGTGAAACGGCCCCCAGTTCGACGACTGGGCGGCGGGCCGCCGCTATAAGCGCCGCTATACTGCGGGCATGAGACTGAACGACTGCAGGATAGCCCCCCGATGAAGTGGGGGCGGCGCGCGAAAGCCGGGTCCGAAGTGGTGGTGAGCGAAGAGGACGGCGTGCGATACCTGCACCTGGGCGGCGACCATATCCAGAGCGCGATGCGGATCGACGCGCCGGACGACCTCGAGCTGGACTACACCCGGACGATGATGGCCTTCCTGCTCTTGCATCCGCGGCCGAAAGACTGCCTGATGGTCGGGCTGGGCGGGGGATCGATCCCCAAGTTCATCTATCGCCGCTTGCCCAGTGTGCGTACTCGCGTGCTCGAACTGAGCCAGGCCGTCATCACGACCGCGCGGTCGCTCTTCAAAGTGCCTGCAGACTGCACCCGTCTCCGCGTGGAGCTGGGGGACGGCGCCAAGGCCGTCCATGCGGCGGAGGCAGAATTCGACCTGCTCTTCGTCGACGGGTTCGAGGACGGCGCACAGGTGCCGGACCTGGTCAGTGAAGAGTTCTATGCCGCCGCCCACCGGGCACTGCGCGACCGCGGCGTGATGGTCGTCAATTTCTTCGGTCACGACCGCAAGTTCGACCGCTACCTGAAGCGCATCGAAGCGGCATTCTCAGGATGTGTGATCTGCCTGGACGCGCGGGAAGACGGCAACGTGATTGTTTTTGCGTTGAAGGGGGGCCCGACGTCCATCCCGTGGCTTGAGCTGCGGCGCTGCGCGGCGAAATTGGAGGAAAAGCTCGGCCTGCCGTTTGACAGCTTCGTCTCCGGCCTGCGCAAGCACAATCGCTGGACGCGTGGGGCCCTCCTGCTGTCACCGGGCGAAGATTGAGCACCGTCGACTACGGCACGCTCGCGGCGTTGACCGCTATTGCGTTCGGCGGCGCCTTCATCTTCGGGGTGACGGGCTTCGGCTCCGCGCTGCTGACGATCCCGCTGGCGACCCACCTCGTCCCGCTGCCGTTCGCGCTGGCGATGTTTTCGGTGCTCGATTGCACGAGTGCCTGGCGCATCGGCCTCACCGACCCCAAGAGCGCGCAGGGCCCGGAGTGGAAGCGCATCCTGCCGGGGATCATTGTCGGCAGCGTGGTCGGCATGACCCTCCTCGTCAACCTGCCGCGCACCTTTTCGATGCTTGCGCTCGGGGTGTTCGTGCTGGCGATCGCGGTGTCCAATATCGTCCGCGCCAGCGCCGTGGCGCAGGTGCGCCGTGCCTGGGCCACTGTGGCGGGATTCACCGGCGGGGTGACGAGCACGCTGTTCGGCGCCGGCGGGCCGCCGTATGCGATCTACCTCTCGCGCCGCCCGCTCTCAAAGGAGCAGTACCGGTCGACCCTGGGGGTCTGCACCATGTTCAGCATCTCGCTGCGGCTGGTCGCCTTTTTCATCGCCGGGCCGCTGCAGTCGCCTACGCCATGGTTGTATGCCCTGGCCGCGCTGCCTGCGTCATTTGCCGGTCTGTGGGTCGCCTCCCGGGCGTTCTCGCGCTTCTCGCGCGACACGCTGATCCGCGCGATCGGGTTCATGCTCGCCGCGAGCGGCATCTCGTTGATCATCCGCGCGCTGGCCTGAGCCGGCTGCGCGCGGCGGCCGGGCTACTGCTGCTTGATCCCGGCGTCGCGGATCACCTTGCCCCACTTGTCCTGCTCGCCGCGGATAAAGGCCGCGGCCTGGTCGGGCGATCCGGCGAGCGGCTCGGCGCCCAGTTCCGCGAAGCGCGTGACGATGGCGGGCTTCACGATGGCTGCATTCACGCCGGCATTCAGGCGGCGGATGATTTCAGGTGGCATCTTCGCCGGCGCGAGCAGCGCGAACCAGCCCACTACCTCGAAGCCCGCCAACCCGGTTTCGGCCACGGTCGGTACGTCGGGCAGCAGCAGCGTGCGCTTCGCGCTCGAAACCGCGATCGGCCGCAGCGATCCCTTCTTGATGTGCGGCGTCATGATCGCGACGTTCTCGAACATCATCGGCACGCGGCCGGCGAGCAGGTCGGGCAGCAGCGCACCCGAACCCTTGTAGGGGATGTGCACGATGTTCACCCCGGCCATCCGCTGCACGAGTTCACCGGCGAGGTGCTGCGCGGTGCCCGGACTCGACGAGGCGTACTCGACCTTGCCCGGATTCTGCTTCAGGTAGGCAAGGAGCTGCGCCATGTTCGTGGCGGCCATGTTCGGGTGCACGACCAGCACATAGGGCGTGGTGGCGACGAGCGCCGCCGGGACGAGGTCCTTCTCTTCATAAGGCAGGGTCGAGTAGAGGGCGGGCGCCGTGCCGTGGGTACTGGAGACGACGAGGAGGGTATGCCCATCCGGTGCTGACTTTGCGACGAGGCCGCCGCCGATCGTGCCGCTGGCGCCGGGCCGGTTCTCGACCACAACAGCCTTGCCCAGCGCCTCGCTGAGTTCCTGCGCGACGAGCCGGCCGATGACGTCGGTGGTGCCGCCGGGCGGGAACCCGACGATGATGCGGACGGTCTGGGACGGGTAGCCCTGGGCCTGGGCGGCAAGCGAGGCGAGGGCGAGCAGGCCCCCGGCGAGTGCTTTGGCAAACATTGCATCTCCTTGATTTTCCAAAACCAGAAACAATTCTGGCTGGAGACCGGCTTCTGTGGCCGGTCTTTGAAATAAAAGTTCGACTTTTAAGGGGGAA
>Ga0214919_10012736_pt1 | contig 10294 bp, 10 predicted proteins | sample LL1503_MetaG_FD_177994 | JGI IMG/M metagenome (GOLD analysis project Ga0214919, IMG submission 177994) | Freshwater microbial communities from Lake Lanier, Atlanta, Georgia, United States - LL-1503 | ecosystem: Environmental > Aquatic > Freshwater > Lake | place: USA: Georgia | collected... | reverse complement strand
CGGCCGCTTTTATCGAAAATAATGCCCACCGCTGGGACTGGACCGCGCTGAGCTGGAACACCGGCCTGCCCTGGACCGTGGGCTTGCTAGAAAACTACCGGGACCGCTGGGACTGGACCGGCCTGAGCGCCAATACCTCGCTGCCCGGCGACGCGGCACTGGTCGAGCGCTTTGCCAAGCACTGGCAATGGACATGGCTGAGCGCCAACCCCAGCTTGCGCTGGAACGAAGCACTTATCACGCGCTATGCCGCGCATTGGGACTGGGAGGCCTTAAGCAGCCAAGCGCAATTGCCCTGGAGCCCGGAGCTGATCGCGCGCCATGCCGAGCTGTGGGACTGGAGCGCTTTAAGCGCCAACCCGCACCTACCTTGGACTCTGGAGTTATTGCGCGCCTGGCCCGCGCGCTGGGATAGCGCAGCCTTGTGCCGCAACCCCTCGCTGCCCTGGCGTGATTTACTGCCGCAATGGAGCGACCCGACTTGGCTGCAAGCGCCACAGCCGCTAACTCCACCTTCGGGCCTACAAGCCTGGGACTGGGACGGCTTGAGCGAAAACCCGGCGCTGCCCTGGAGCGCAGCGCTGCTAGAAGCCTTGCAAGACCCATGGGACTGGGACCGCCTGAGCTGGAACCCGGGCCTACCTTGGGACGGCGATTTACTCGCGCAATTTGCCCGCGATTGGGACTGGAGCGGTCCCAGCAGCAGCGCGACCCTGCCTTGGAGCGACTCAGTCTTAGCGCAACATGCCGACGCTTGGGACTGGGAACGCCTGAGCGCCAACACGCATCTTCCCTGGTCTGAGGACCTGCTAGCACCTTATGTCGATCGCCTGAACTGGGCCACGCTGAGCGCGCAAGCCGCCCTGCCCTGGAGCACCGCCTTCTATCTGCGCTTTGACGCGCACTGGTTTCCCAGCCTGGTGGCGCAGCACCAAGGGCTCAATATCCACCACTTGAGCAGCGACGACATCGCGACACTCTTGCAGGAAAAACCGTCACCCTAGGCACGGCTTGCGCGCCTTGGTAAAACGCCGGTGCCACGCGCAAACTGGGCTGGCACAAGCTAAGTACTTGATTTGATGGGAAGAACCGCAGCTTGCAAAGGCCATGCCAGGCCCAGGCCACCGTTTTACTGACGGGCCTTCGGCCAGCGCGCATGCCCGCGCCGACCTTTTGTCAAGGCACAAAACTTGCATAACCGTTCGGGTGTAGCGCCTGTAACTTCATCGGGCGTCAAAAAACCACTGAAAAAAGCGAAGGCCTGTTGCCAGGTCGCACGAGGAAATTGCCATGACCGAGGTGAAACACCAGCCCAGCCAAGCCCAGCATCTGGAAGCGGCAGCCCATCCCGCGCGCGGCCCTTCGACCCAATGGCTGACCGAATCCACGCTGGTGGTCTCGCGCCAGGCGCATGTGCCGCACGGGCAAAAACTCTATGCCGTGGAGCACCAGGCCCACCCGGTGCAACACCAGGCCCTGCCCATGCTCAGCCAACACCAGGAATGAGCTTGCCCCGCGCCCTCTCCAAAGCCTGTGCGCCGCTGGCGCATGCGGTGGGAGTGCGCGCATGAAAAATCTGCTGGCCGACGCCGACGCGGCCTACCGGCGGGGCGACTTTGCCAATGCCTTGCGCATTTCGCGGCCCCTAGCCTCGCTGGAATACGCCGCCGCACAAAATAACTTGGGCTTTATGTACGCCAACGGCCAAGGCGTGACGCAGGACTATGCGGAAGCGCTGAAGTGGTACCGCCTGGCCGCCGCCCAAGACTATGCGCCCGCGCAATACAACCTGGGCTATATGTACGCCAACGGCCAGGGCGTGGAACAAGACCATGCGCAAGCACTTCACTGGTACCAACTGGCCGCCGCGCAAGGCCTGCCGGATGTGCAAACCAATCTGGCTTTTATGTACGCCAACGGCCAAGGCGTGGAACGTGATGCAGCCCAAGCCGCTTACTGGTTCGAACGGGCCGCCGTACAAGGCCACGCCACCGCCCAATTCAATTTGGCCAGCATGCTGCTGCAAGGGGAAGGCATTGCCAAAGATACGGTGGGCGCACGCAAATGGCTGGAGTCTGCCGCCGTACAAGGCCACAGCTATGCGCAATTTCAATTAGGCCTGTTGCTGGCACAAGGCAAAGATGTGGAGCCCGATGCCGAACTGGCGGCCAAGTGGTACCACAAAGCCGCCGACCAGGGCGACGCTCCGGCGCAATACAACCTGGGCCTCATGTACGCGCACGGCCAGGGCATTGCCCCGGACTTGTCGCTGGCCATGTCCTATTTCACGCTGGCCGCCGAACAAGGCCATGGCGATGCGCATTACAACCTGGCCGTGCTTTTAGCCCAGGTGAACAGCGAAGGCCGCGCCGCAATAGAGGGCAGTGGCGCTGACGACGACGAAGACGCCGCCGGCCCCATGGCGCAAGCCTTGGTGCACTACCGCACCGCCGCCGCTTTAGGCCATGCGCAAGCGCAATACAACCTGGGCACGCAGAGCGCCAACGGCTATGGCGTGGCGCAAGACTATGCCGAGGCCTTGCAGTGGTACCAAATGGCCGCCGAACGCGGGTTGGCGCAGGCGCAGTTTCAGGTCGGGTTGATGTACCACATCGGCCAGGGCGTGACGCAAAACAGCACCCAGGCGCGCCAATGGATGCACTTGGCCGCCGACCAGGGCCATGCCATGGCGCAATGCAATTTGGGCGCGATGTACAGCCAAGGCCAGGGCGTGAGCCAAGACTTCACGCTGGCGCGCCAGTGGCTGCAACTCGCTGCCGACCAGGGCGACACGCTAGCGCAACATAACCTGGGCCTCTTGCTCGCCCAAGGTAAAGGCGGCGCGCAAGACGCAACCAAGGCCTACGACTATTTCGCACTGGCTGCTGAACGCGGTCATGGGCCAGCCCAATTCAACCGAGGCGTCGCGCTAGCCCAAGGCCATGGCGTGGCGCAAGACCTGCAAGCGGCACAAGCGTACTGGCACCACGCCGCCGACCAGGGCATGAGCGAAGCCATGTTCAACCTGGCCGTGCTGCGGGCAAGCACAGACAAAGCTGACCCGCAGGTGCGCGCGCTCTACCAAGCCAGCGCGGACTTGGAAAACGCCGCCGCGCTGCACAACCTGGGCGTGATGTACGCCACCGGCAGCGGCCTGGAACAAGACGAAGCACAGGCCTTGCAGTATTACCGCGAGGCCGCACGGCGCGGCGATGTGGCCGCGCAATATGCCGCTGCAGTCTTGCTGGCTGAGGGCCCGCAAGAACTGTGCGACGCCACGGCGGCATTGGCCTATTTGGAACTGGCCGCAGCCCAAGGGCATCCGGCGGCGCAAGAGCGCCTCAACCTCCAACAATCCAATAAAAGCGCCAGCGCTGCCGACTATGCGCGCCTGCTAGAAAACTATCGCCTAGCAAGCGAACACGGCGACCCGATGGCCGACTTCAATTTGGGCTTGCTTTACGCAGGTGGCCTGGGTTGCGAAGCCGATGCGACCCTAGCGCAACAACACTATCTGCGCGCCGCCCAAGCGGGAATGCCGCAGGCGCAAAACAATTTTGCTATTGCCTTATTGCAAGCCATTGATGGCGGTGCGCAAGCCGATGCGCATGCCGAACAAGCCGGCCAATGGCTGCGCGAGGCTGCAGCCCAAAACTACCCGCTAGCCTGCTTTAACCTGGCGCTGTACCAAAGCCGCAGCGGTGATAAAGCGCAAGCGCTAGAACTGCTGCGCCAAGCTGCCGCACACGGCCTGGCCAAAGCCCAATTTAATTTGGGCTGGAACCTGGCCTTCGACAACCCCGCCATGGCCAGCTTTACCCAAGCCCTGCCCTGGCTGCATAAAGCCGCCGAGCAAGGCGATATCGACGCGCTCTACACCTTGGGGCGCATGCAGTTTTTTGGGCAAGGTCTGCCTGCCGATGCAACGCAAGCACTGGCTTGGTACCAGCACGCCGCTGCTTTAGGCGATGGTGCAGCACAATTTAACTTGGGCTCGATGTACGCCAACGCCCAGGGCACGGCGCAGGACTATGCCCAGGCCTTGCAGTGGTACCGCGCAGCAGCTGGACAGGCACCAGCGCCCGCCCCGGCGGCACAACTGAGGGCACCGCCGGTCACCGCGTTGCCGACACGCGCCACGGAACCAGAGACAGAGACCACTTCCGACAGCGATGCCATGAGGCGGGCCGCATGAACTTCAAGCAATCCAGCGCTGTGGGCATCAAACCATGCTTAAAAGCTCAAGCTTTGGGGCTTTGTGCCGATTCATGGAAGGACCATCTACAAGGATTGAGTATGCAAGTTACTAAATTAATCTCTATCGCCCTGACCGCCATCGTCCTGAGCGCGTGCCAGAGTGCGCCATTGCAAAAATTGATGAGCGGTATCGCCCTAGACGAGTCCGGTGCCGACCAGGGAGCTGCAATGGGTGAACGTCCAGCCATGCTCAAGGTACCCAGTGAACTATTGGTGCCCAATTTGCCGCTGGTCGAAAAGCGTGAGAGCCTAACCGCCACCGGCTATGCCGTCATCAGCGTGCAAAACCACAAAACGCCGGCCCAGCAGCGACTGATGGCGATCCGCGCGGCCAAGCTCGACGCGTACCGCTCGCTGGCTGAGCAGGTCTATGGCCTACGCCTGGACGCAACCGCCACTGTCGCCGACATGGTGGTGCAAAACGACACCTTCCGCAGCAAGGTGGAAGGCGTGATTTACGGCGCCACCTTGGTCAGTATCACGCCCAGCGGCGACGACACGTACGAGACCACCCTGACGCTGGACAAAAGCACGGTGCAGGACCTGCGTATGCTGTACCTGACGCAGCTGACGGCAAAAAGCCGCTAATTCATAAAACAAAGCCTACCACTGCACTATGCGCCGCCTCCCCACCCTATTGATAACACTGCTGCTGGCTGCCAGCGGCGCGGGTACGTGGGCGCAAAACCTGAGCATGGAAGAAAAGCTTGCCGCCGTTCGCAAAAGCCTGGTCGAGGCCGCGCTGGAAGGACCGACAAAAGTCAGCTCCACGCAATGGATTGACGCCCAAGGCGTGCTTCGCGAAAGCAGTAGTTTTCGCTCCGGCGTGGAAGTGCGTGGCGTGCGCGTAGTGGGCTACACCACCGACAACGAAGGTGAAGCCAGTGCCGATCTGCAGTGGCAGGATCTCAATGGCAAGGGCGGCACCAAAGCCTTGGTCGAGGCGAGAAAGCCAGCGCCATCTTGCAAACCAACGGTAGCGGGCCACTTGCAACATTTGCTAGGCCTGCAATGGAATGTGAGCGGTCGTTTTTCTGCTGAAGAACAGAACATGCTGGAAGAATTTCGGGGCCATTGGCTTAAGCAACTGAACAGTACCGGTGCCACCACATCACTGTGGACCATTACCCCCAGGCCGCGCAGCGATGGGCGCAGCGCTTACGAACAAGCCTTGTTAGGTGCCGGGCTTGATCAGCTACCGTGGTTGTTGGATTTGACCGTGGTTGCCCTTCCCAGGTCAGAGGAGTCCAACGCAGGATGGACCCATGCCAGCGATCGCTCGCCCATGCTGGCCGAAGAAAGCGCCCGCGCCTCGCCGCGCATCAACTGGGCCTTCAATATGCCGGCGATGGTACGCGTGGAATTGCAAATGCGCCTCATCGCGCGCAACCAGGCCAAGCCGGTCTTGACCCTGAGCACGCCCCTGACCTTGATCGCGCAGGATGGCAACTGGGGCATCACCCAACTGAGCAACAGTTCGCGCGCGCAGGCGCTGGAGCTGGCCCAAAACAATGCCCTGGAAATGTATAAAAGCATGATCTGCCAAACCGTGATGGGCGAAGTGACACAGGCACTGGGCAAGCAATTTCGCATTAACCTGGGCACCGCGTCCGGGGTGCGCGTGGGCGATACCTGGGTGCTGGCTGACGCGAGCAAGCTGCCGCAGCGCGTACTGGAGCCGGGCAACGTGGGACAGACCGTAATGGCGAGGGTTCAGTACGTGACCGAGCACTATGCGCAGCTCACGCCCACAGCCGGACCCGCTCAAAACGTCCAAATCCGCTGGGCCGCTTGGTCCGCCGAGGACGCACACTAAAGCCGAGGGGGCTTCGTGCTAAGCTTTGCGCTCATCTGCGAATCGCCTCTACGATGCTTTTTAATTTGTCTCTGCGACCCCTGACTACAGGCCTAGCCTATTTGCTGGCGCTGTGCGCAAGCGCCCCTTTGGCCTGGGCTGCCAGTGATGCAGCACCTGCAAAGCCGGCTGCCAGCGTCGCAGCCCCTGCCGGACCAAGCTACAAACCCAAAGCGGGTGAAACGCTGGACCAGGTGATTGCCAAAACCATGCCGTCCAGCCCGCTTAGCATGGGCATATTGCGCCAGGCCTTCATCGACCAAAACCCCCAAGCTATTGTCGCGGGCAAGGTGCCCAAGCTGCGCAAAGGCGCCACCTTGAATGTGCCCGACCACGACCTGCTGCTGCGCGGTGTATTGGCCAGTGTGACCCCCGTGGCCGCTCCCAGCGAAGTTGCCCCACGCCCGGTCCAGTCCACGCCCGAAGAGCGTAAGCGCTGGGTTAAGTACCCGTGATCCCCGTCAGCGATGCGTCGGCCAACCCGGTACGCATCAACCCGGTTTTTCCCCAAGGGCCCGCCTCACCCACGCTGGTGGAGGCCGTAACCGCCCGCGCCCTGGATCTGCGCGACGGCCAGATCGTCCAAGCCACGGTGCAATCGCGCGCCGACGAGATGGTGCTCATGCTGCGCGGTCGGCAAGTGGGCATTGCCCGCGTACCGGGCTGGGAAGTGGGCCAACGTCTGAGCTTTCGGACACAAGCCAACCCGGATGGGAGTATCGCCCTGGTGCTGATCAACGGCAAAGCCAGCGCCTACAGCAACCCGGGCCAGCCTACCTTGATCGATGCCCAGGCGCGGCCTGTGCCCAATCCGAATGCGCAAAACGAACGCGCGCAGGAGCGCAATCCGCAAAGCCTGAGCGTCCCGGCCACTCCGCCGAGCAACCCCGTGGTTGCGGTGCAAAACCTGCAAGCCAGCGCCTTGTCGGGCCTGGCCTGGGCACCGGTCAGCCCCAGCGAGGGCAAGTTCTCCCGCCTGGGCAGCCTGATGTACCGCAGCCCCGGCATGCCCGAGGTGCGCGACCTGCTCAAACCGGGCGGACTGGACGCATTGCTGTCCAGGGTGTCCAAACAGCCTGAGCTGCAAGCGCAATTGCAAGACCAATTGCAAGCCATGCGCCTGACCATGACAAAACTCAGCCCGGAAGACATTAGCGCCGCACTGCGGGCCGCCTTAGGCTCCGAAACCAGTCTTCCGCGTATCCGCAACCCGGCGCCTAACGACCTCAAGCCTTTGCTGCACAAGCTGTTGTCGCTCATGGAGGACAAAACCGAAGAAGACACAGCGGGCATGCACCAGGTCAAGCGCGCCCTGGCAGATTTGGATGCCGCCCAGCTGTCGGCCATGCAAGCCCAGCACATGGGCGAAATGTCTATGACCGTGGTACTGCCCTTTGTGGACCATTCCCCGGTGGAACTGGCCTTTGAGCGCAAGCGCACAAACGAGGACGAAGAGTCCCGTTACACCGTGAACATGCATTCCAATAGCCGCGACTACGGCGCGCTTTGGCTGCAAGCCGATTTACTGGGTGGCGACAACGTGGCCTTGTCCATGTGGGCTGTGCGACCCGCAGTGATTGACTTTGCCCGCCAGGGCCAGGCAGAGTTGCGCAAAACGCTGGGCGAAGCGGGCCTGACGCTGCGCTCGTTTTCGGCGCATTTAGGCGAGCGACCGGAGCCCGAACCTCTGATTCAGCCCCTGGCCCTGCCCGGCGAAGTGGTGGACATGCGCGCATGAGAACCATCAAAAAAGCCATCGCCCTGGAATACGGCAAAAACCGGGCGCCCATCGTTACTGCCAAAGGCGAGGAAGAGGCGGCGCTGGAAATGATCGCCCAGGCGCGCGAATATGGCGTCTATGTCACCGAAGACCCCAAACTTCTGGCCTTGCTGAGCCGCCTGAAGGTCGATCAAGAAATTCCAGCCGAATTGTTTACCGCCGTCTCAGTAATTTTGTCCTGGGTGTATTGGCTCAAGGGCATGCGGCCAGGTGATGAAAAGACCGCGCCTGGCGCTGCTTCGGATAGCCAAACCGAGGACCAAGAAATGCCCACCGAGGCGGCTGCGATGTTTGACGAATTGTCCAGCGGCTTGGCTGGTTTGGGTGGATTCGGCAATCCTGCTAGCCCATCTGGTGGCGCTTTATAGGTCATGTTTGCCGCCATTGCCGTTGATCCATGGATCCTCGCGCTAGCAATCTAAATCAGGCGTCGCTGTAACCTGAGTTGCGGGAGAAGCGGTTGATATGCCCAAGACGGTCATAGACCTCTACCGAGCTGCTGGGGTCTTCCAGTCGCAGACTTTGCAAAGTGCCGCGAATAGCTTCGAGTTTGCGCTCCATAAGTACTGCATTACGCCGATGGCCGTCGCGGCAAGAAATCATGGTTTCGCGAAAGCCCTGCCATTGGGGCAGGGTCTGCACCTCATGGGCCGGGGGAGCCAAGCGCGTTAGCTCTGTAAGCAACTCGTTTTTAATGGGTTGTAGGGACTCAAATTGATCTAGATCCTGCACGCGCAAGGATTCAAACTCCTGCTCCAAAATACCGAAGAGCTGGCGGGCAAGTTCGTTAGCCTGGTCGGTGGGTTCAGTCAATGCACGCTTTCAGGGGACAGCTAGCTCTCCCGCTTAGGTGGAGATAAGGTTTTCCAATGCCACAAAGCTTTCGGCGATACGGCGCGGATTCAGTGGATAGTGCCCATTTTGAATGGCCTGCTTGATAGAGTCCACCTTGTTGCGGTCAAATTCGGGTTCTTTTTTCAGGCGCTCGGTGATTTTCTTGAATCCTGGCACTTCAGCCCCCCGCTCAGCAGCCGCAGATTTGCTGGCCGCGATTTCCGTCTCGGAGGGCGCTGCTGGCGTCACCGCGCCCGCAAATCCGCCGCCCTTGGCCTTTTCAAGGGACTTACGCAAAGACACATCGGTCTGCACAGGCCGGGAATTGTTGGATATTGGATCGGTCATATTAGGCTCGCTTCATGTTCGGAAGTCATTTACGGGGCTTCTCTCACAGGTGAATCGGACGTAGAAAACAAAACTTGAGGCCTTTTCGCAAATATTTTTTATAAACCGCGTGCGGCATTGGGCCCGGTAACTACCCCACTTAGTATTCGGCCCGACTCGGGATTTTTTAAGCGAATCTGTTCACCCATTCTGCCATCTTGGAGGGCTTCTACCCGCGCCGAGATGGCAAAACCACTGCTTTGCCCCACCGTCAGGATGACTACCTGGCCTTGTTTGACCAAAATCGCCCGGCGTACGTCATGACTACGCAGGGGAATACCGGCCTGCATATCGCGCACCATTTCGCCGTTTTCCAAATCCTTAACTGAGGTAACCGCCTGTAAATCTACGCCTTGGGTCGGTACTTCTTGCTCTTCGAGCATATCCAGATTGACCGTGGTACCACTGCGCAGCAGTTGCCTGGCGACCACCACCTTGCGCATCGCAGGGGGCGCGCTGGCCGGCGCTTTGGGCGGCACCACAGCGACACTGGCTGGCGCTGCCGGTGCCAAGGCGGGTTGCGCAGCCACCGACGCGCCTGCCAGCGTGACGCCGGATTTGAGCACCAGACGCATATACAACTGCCAATACGGGCTACCCAGGCAGCGCACACGCACCGTTTCCCTGGTAGCGAAAGGCAAATCCATTACCAAGGGGCGGTCGCAGGTCTGCACCTGCACCCGCGTGTCAAGGGGTGCAAAACTGAATTGGTCCGCTTCTAGTTGGTGGGTTTTCTGTGCCCATTGGCCCACTTCGCTGAGTAATTTTTTTTGCAAGGCAGTAGCGCCGTCGGTTTGCCCATAAGCGCAGCCCAGTAGAAATAACCAGGGGAGTGCCCGAAGCCAATCGCGGCCCTGACCACGCCAAGCGGCAGCCCGCATCCAATGGCACAGCACTTGCGTAAGTGTTTGAAAAGGTGTTGGTTTTACGACAGCGTGCATGATGAACCTTATATGCGCAAGAAAAGTGCCACCTGTTACGGACATTACACATTGAAACCCTGACCACCGCTATAGACCGCAATTACACAAAAATAGTAGGCACCATGCTCGAACGCAACACCCTTACCCCCCAGCCTGGCGTCGCCGGCGCAGCGGCGGCGGCTCCGCGTCGGGTCGCTTATGCGGCCAACGCAGGGCGCGGCGCCCCAGGCGGCGGGTTCACCCAGACCTTACAAACCG
>Ga0214919_10012734_pt1 | contig 10294 bp, 7 predicted proteins | sample LL1503_MetaG_FD_177994 | JGI IMG/M metagenome (GOLD analysis project Ga0214919, IMG submission 177994) | Freshwater microbial communities from Lake Lanier, Atlanta, Georgia, United States - LL-1503 | ecosystem: Environmental > Aquatic > Freshwater > Lake | place: USA: Georgia | collected 2015-03-15 | reverse complement strand
ATGAGAAAGGCCGCTTCGACACGGCCCAAAAAACACTTTACCGCTCGCGTTTGCAATGCAGCAACTCGCTGGCTGGCCTGGCCAAATGCGATTTACTGATTGAGGCGATTGTCGAGCGCCTGGATGCTAAGGCCGAACTTTTCGCCGAGCTCGAAGCCCTGATTGCGCCCGGGGCGGTGCTGGCCAGCAACACCTCATCCCTGTCGATCACCGCCATGGGTGCGCGGCTCAAACGCCCACAGCGGCTGGCGGGCTTTCACTTCTTTAACCCGGTGCCCCTGATGAAGGTGGTCGAGGTCATCGCAGGCCTGAAGACCGAGCCTGGCGTGTGCGAGGCACTGGTGCGCTACGCCCGTCAAATGGGCCATACGCCAGTGCAAGCGCAAGACACGCCGGGTTTTATCGTCAACCATGCCGGACGCGGTTACGGCACCGAAGCGCTGCGACTGGTGGGCGAAGGCGTGGCCGACTTTGCCACCGTAGACCGCATACTCAAGGACCAGGTGGGCTTCAAGCTCGGGCCCTTTGAGCTGATGGACCTGACTGCCCTGGACGTGTCTCACCCGGTGATGGAGTCGGTGTACCAGCAGTACTACCAAGAGCCCCGCTACCGGCCCAGCGTCATCACGGCGCAACGTCTGGCCGGGGGCCTGCTGGGCAAAAAGGTCGGCGAGGGTTTCTACACCTATGTTCAAGGTGTGGCCCAGGTAAGCCCCGAGGCCAGCGCACCCGTGCTGGCCGACCTGCCGCCCGTGTGGGTGTCGCCCCGAGCAGCGCGTCGAGCCGAGTTGTTGCAACTGCTCAAAAATCTGGGTGCCCACATAGAAACCGGCGCCTCAGCCTCTGCGCAGGCCTTGATCCTGGTCGCGCCGCTGGGCTTTGACGTCAGCACCGTGGCGGTGGTCGAGCGGCTTGATCCAAGCCGCACCATGGGCATCGATCTGCTGTTTGACGATGCCAGCACGCGCCGCCGTGTGCTCGCCACCAACCCAGCTACGCGCACCGACATGCGCCAAGCCGCCCACGCCCTGATGGCCCGCGATGGCAAGGCGGTCAGTCTGGTGCGTGACAGCGGCGGCTTTGTCACGCAGCGGGTGGTGGCAAACATCGTCAACATCGCCTGCGACATCTGCCAACAGGGCATCTGCTCGCCAGCCGACCTTGAAATCGCGGTCACACTTGGTCTGGGCTATCCCTTGGGGCCCTTGGCCCTGGGTAACCTGGTGGGGCCCAGCAACCTGCTCGAGGTGCTTTTCAATATGCAAACCGTCTACGGCGATCCGCGCTACCGGCCCAGCCCCTGGCTGCGCCGGCGCGGCGCCATCGGGCTCAGCCTGCTGCACGAAGAAGAATAGGCAAGGCCCATGGCAGCCCAACTCCACAGCAGCATGGCCGACCAAACCCTGGTGCTGAGCCTGGACGATGCAGCTCACCGCAATGCGCTCGGCCCCGAGGTGTATGCAAGTGGTATGGAGGCCATGGCCCTGGCCAGCCGGTCGGCCGACATTGGCTCGGTTGTCATTACCGGCACCGGCACGGTGTTCAGCGCTGGGGGCAATTTGCAGCGCCTGCAGGCCAACCGCGCGCAAGCGCCCGAGGTACAGGCCCAGAGTATTGAGGCGCTGCACCAATGGATCAGGGCCATTGCCAACTGCCCCAAACCGGTCATCGCCGCAGTCGAAGGTGCAGCAGCTGGCGCGGGCTTCTCGCTTGCGCTGGCCTGCGACCTGCTGGTGGCAGCCGAAGACGCGGTGTTCGTGATGGCCTACAGCACGATTGGCCTCTCACCGGACGGCGGCGGCAGTTGGAGCCTGGCGCAGGCACTGCCCCGCCAACTCGCCACCGAGTTGCTGATGTTGGGTGGGCGCATCGGCGCGCCGCGCCTGCACCAGCTCGGTGTTGTCAACCAGTTGGCAGCACCCGGCAGCGCCCTCGACGCGGCGCTTTTACTCGCGCAGCGGCTCAACGCCCGCGCACCCAACGCCTTGGCCAGCATCAAAACTCTGAGCCGTCAGGCCGCCGAGCTCAGCTTGGAGCAGCAGCTTGCCCAAGAAAGCCGGCATTTTGTAGCCAATCTGCAGCATGCCAACGCGGGCATAGGCATTGCTGCCTTTTTGGCCAAAGCGCGGCCAAAGTTCGGCGCCTAAACCAACACAGCATGCAAGCAGGCCCCGGGTCCAGGGGTCAGGGCCAAGCCGGGCGGCGGTCCCGGGGGTGACAATCAAGCGGTTTTCAGTCACCCACAAGACAGCCCATGGACGATCCTATTCTTAACATTGAAGAACGCGAGGCGATCAATTCCGGTCGCTGGTTTTCCAGTCTGTCCCCGTCCCTACGTCACGATATTCTGCGATGTGCCTATGTCAAGCGTTTCAAAGACGGCGTGCTGATTGCCGCCCGCGGCGAGCCGCCCGAGGAATGGATAGCCTGTGCCCGCGGTGCGGTGCGGGTGAGCTCAACATCAATCTCTGGCAAGCAAATCACCCTGACCTATGTGGAGCCTGGCATCTGGTTTGGCGATGTCTCCATCTTCGACGGGGACCGGCGCACGCACGACGCCTATGCCCACGGCGACAGCACGATTTTGTGCGTCGCCAAGGCCGATTTCAAGAAAATTCTGGCCCTGCATGCCGAACTGTACGAAGCCCTGCTGCGCCTGCATGCGCGGCGCATCCGCCAGCTCTACGGCCTGGTGGAAGACCTCAACACCCTGCCGCTGCGCGCCCGCCTGGCCAAGCAACTGCTGCACCTGGTACGCAGCTACGGCGTGCCGTCACTCAGCGACGGGCGCGAGATGCGCATTGGTCTGCAACTCGCACAGGAAGAATTGGCGCAACTGCTGGGCGCATCGCGGCAACGGGTGAATCAGGAACTCAAGTCCATGGAACGGGAAGAAGCTATTCGCATCGAACCGGGTGGCTTGGTGATTCGCCAGCGCGAGGCCCTGATGCGCATCATCGAAGCCGACCGCTGAGCAAGCCCGGCAACGCACACCCAGCCAAAGTGACTTGACCATGAACGACTTTGACCACTTTGTCGGCACCCGGCCGGTACCAGCCCAGCAGGCATTTGACATCGAAGCCTTGTGCGCTTGGCTGGAGGCCAAGCTGCCGGGCTTCAAAGGCCCATTGACAGTCGAAGCCTTCAAAGGCGGTCAGTCCAACCCGACCTACAAGCTCAGCGGGCCGTCCGGCACCTGGGTGATGCGGGCCAAACCGGGCCCGGTGGCCAAGCTATTGCCCTCGGCCCACGCCATCGAGCGTGAATTTGCTGTGATGAGCGGGCTGCAGGGCACCGATGTGCCGGTGCCGCGTATGTATTGTCTGTGTGAAGACGAATCGGTCATCGGCCGGGCCTTCTACATCATGGAATTCATGACCGGACGTATCTTGTGGGACCAATCGCTGCCCGGCATGAGCCCGTCCGAGCGGCAAGCCGTCTACACCGAGATGAACCGCGTGATCGCAGCACTGCACAAGGTTAAATTTGCGGAACACGGGCTGTCCGGCTATGGCAAGGCAGGCAACTATTTTGAGCGCCAGATCGGTCGCTGGAGCAGACAGTATGTGGCCTCTGTCACCCAGCCAATTCCAGAAATGGATGCGCTGATGGCCTGGTTGCCCCAGCATATTCCGACCATGGCCCGCGCCGAACACATGGTGAGCATCGTGCACGGCGACTACCGGCTCGACAACCTGATGTTCCACCCCACCGAGCCGCGCATCATTGCCGTGCTGGATTGGGAGCTGTCCACCCTCGGCCACCCGCTGGCCGATTTCAGCTACCACTGCATGGCCTGGCATATCCCGCCGGGCTCGTTTCGCGGCATTGGTGGGCTTGAACTCACGAGCCTGGGCATCCCCACTGAGGATGCCTACATTGGCCGGTACTGCGAGCGCACTGGCCTCACCAGCCCACTTGCGCTCAAGGCCGACTGGAACTTTTACTTGGCATACAACCTGTTTCGCCTGGCCGCCATCCTGCAGGGCATTGCCAAGCGGGTTGAGGCCGGCACGGCGGCCAGTGCGCAGGCTGTGAGCTCAGCCGCGGGCGCGAAACCGCTGGCGCAAATGGCCTGGCAATTTGCCCAGCGCGCCTGAAACCCGCCACCAGCCTTTTACCCCCGACACCTCAGGAGACTCCATGGACTTTGACTACTCACCCAAAACCAAAGAACTGCAAGCCCGGCTGCAAGCCTTCATGGACGAGCACATCTACCCTGCAGAAGGGGCCTACCACGCCGAGATCGTGGCCAACAGCGAAGCCGGCAAGCGCTGGACGCCGCTGCAAACGATCGAAGTACTGAAGGTCAAGGCGCGCTCGGCGGGGCTTTGGAACCTGTTCTTGCCGGTCGACAGCGCCGCCACTTCAGGCTACCACGGCGCCGGCCTGACCAACCAAGAGTATGCGCCGCTGGCCGAGATCATGGGACGCGTGCTTTGGTCGAGCGAGGTATTCAACTGCTCAGCGCCCGACACCGGCAACATGGAAACCATCGCCCGCTACGGCTCAGAGGAGAACAAGGCACGCTGGCTCAAGCCCCTGCTTGAAGGCCAGATCCGCTCGGCCTTCGCCATGACCGAGCCCGATGTCGCCTCCAGCGATGCCACCAACATCGCCACGCGCATCGAGCGCGATGGCGATGACTACCTGATCAACGGCCGCAAGTGGTGGACATCTGGCGCCGGCGATCCGCGTTGCGCCATCTACATCACCATGGGCAAGACCAACCCGGATGCGCCCCGCCACTCCCAGCAGAGCATGGTGCTGGTGCCAGCCAGCACCCCGGGCCTGAAGGTGATACGCCCGCTCAATGTGATGGGCTACGACGACGCACCGCACGGCCACATGGAGGTGCGCTTCGACAACGTGCGCGTGCCGGCCAGCAACATTCTGCTCGGCGAAGGCCGCGGCTTCGAAATCGCCCAAGGCCGCCTCGGGCCGGGACGCATCCACCACTGCATGCGACTGATTGGCCTGGCTGAGCGGGCGCTGGAGCTGATGTGCAGGCGCGCCTCGTCGCGCGTGGCCTTTGGCAAGACTGTGGCCTCGCAAACCGTGACCCAAGAACGTATTGCCGAATCCCGCTGCAAGATCGACATGGCCCGCTTATTGACCCTCAAGGCTGCCTGGATGATGGACATTGGCGGCAACAAGTTTGCCAAGAACGAGATTGCCATGATCAAGGTGGTGGCGCCCAGCATGGCCTGCGAGGTGATCGACTGGGCGATGCAAGTGCACGGCGGCGCCGGTATGTGCGACGACTTCCCCCTGGCCTACAGCTATGTCAGCGCCCGCACATTGCGCTTTGCCGACGGCCCGGATGAAGTGCACCGCAACGCGATTGCCAAGCTCGAACTTGGCAAATACGCTGTGGACCCCAAGCCGGTAGAGATGCCGGTCACGCGCGGCGGCTGAGGCGCAGCGGCAAACCGTACTCCCCTGCCCTTAGGCCAGAGCTCGCGCAAATCAGCTTAACGCTTGGCTTGGCGGCCCAGGCCTTCAATGCCCGACCACAATTCGTTCAAATCCGGAAAACCCCATTTGGCCGGATCCTCGCGAGCCACGATGCCATCAGTTATGCCTGCGCGGGAAAGATCGATGATTTCAGCGGGGATCCGCATGCCCGCGCGGGTCGAGAAAAACAACTTGACTTTCGGCTTAGTAAGCACGGTGTCTGACTGCTCAATGACCACGCCAAGCCGTCCCGATTTCATTCCAACCAGCGAACCCACCGGATAGATGCCGATGCACTTCACGAAAGCCGCAAATACCGACGAATCAAAATGCCCTGGAGTCCACTCCGCCATTTTTCGAAGGGCTTCGGCTGGGTCCCAGCCTTTCCGATAGGGCCGGTTTGAGGTGATCGCGTCATAGACATCACACACTGCGCCCATCTTGGCCATCAAACTGATTTCGTCTCCCTTGAGACCCTTGGGGTAACCCGAGCCATCAATTTTTTCGTGGTGATGCAGACACACATCCATCGCGATCTCGTCCATACCATCAACCCGCCTGAGCATGTCGTACCCTTTAGATGGATGCTCCTTGATGACCGCAAACTCGGCGTCTGTCAAATCCCCAGGTTTGTTGAGTATTCGCTGTGGCACCGCTGCCTTGCCAAGGTCATGCAACAAGCCAGCCAATCCGGCAGAGCTGACCCGGGCCTGCTCGAGCCCGAGTTGCCGAGACAGAGCGATCATCAGGGCGCAAACAGCCACCGAATGCAAATAGGTGTAGTCATCCGCGGTTTTGATTCGCGCGATGCTGATCAGGGCCGCCGGATTACGCGCCACAGAGGCCTCAATATCCTCAACCAAGCCCTGGGCTCTGGCGGCATCCACCACATTGCCCATCCGGACTTCATGAAACATGGCGACCACAGCCTGCTTCGCCTGGTCGACGATCTGGGCCGCGCGTTGCATCTCTCTTTCCATGGACACCCGCGCCGCCACTGGCGCCACGGCTTCGAGCTTTTTCAGGCTTGCATCTACCTCTGATTCAACCTGCTTGGGATGGACTGCGGGCGCCGAGGCAGGCACATCCAAGCCCTTGCTGCTGTCAATCCACACTTCCCTGATGCTGCTGGAGCGAATTTTTTCCAGATCTGTGCTCTTAGCTAGCAAAAAATTAGCGCGAATAAAAGGGTGCTCCATCCAGGAGCCACAAAACTCCGCGATGTACATGCCCACCTGCAACCGGTCAACGTGTATGCGCTTTAGCATGGCAAACGGCTCCGCCTTGCAACCAGGTTTCGAGTAGCCAGGCCCCAAGCCGGCTCAGTTTCATGCATCACGATGGACGAATCCCCGACCAAAGCTCTTGCAAATCAGGGAAATTCCAGTCGTCGGGGTTTTCGAGGGCGGCGATGCAGTCAGTGCCGATGCCGCGCGACAGGTCCAGCAATTCAGGCGCAATTCGCAAGGCTGAGCGGGTGGAATAAAACAATTTGATGCGGGGGGTGGTCAGGGAAGACCCAGACTGCTCAAGCACCACGCCCAGGCGCCCTGAGCTCATTCGAACCAGAGCGCCCACTGGGTAAATACCCAAAGTCTTGACCAAGGCATGAAATACCGGCAGGTCAAAATGCCCCCTGGACCATCCCGCCATTTGGCGCAAGGCATAGGCCGGATCCCAGCCCCTTTTGTAGGGCCGGTCTGAGGTGATCGCGTCATACACATCACACACCGCAGTCATTTTTGCCGACAAACTTATCTCGTCACCTTTGAGCCCCTCGGGGTAGCCCGAGCCGTCCATTTTTTCATGGTGGTGCAAACAGGCATCCAGCGTCTTGGGCTCGATGTGCTGGCTCATTTGAAGGATACGAAAGCCCAGCTGCGGGTGGGTTTTGATGACCTCAAACTCAGCCTCGGTCAATTTACCAGCCTTGTTGAGCAGTTTCAAGGGTATGGGCGCCTTACCCAAATCATGCATCAGGCCTGCCATCCCGGCCGAGCGGATTTCTGCTGCATCAAGCCCGAGTTGGCGCGCCAGTGCCGCCATTAAGGCGCACACAGCAACCGAGTGAAGGTAGGTGTAGTTGTCGGCGGTTTTCAGGCGTGCCAGACTGATCAAGGCGGCTGGATTTCGAGCAACCGAACCAGAAATCTCCTCCACCAGCAAGCGGGCGCTGCCGACGTCGACCGATTGACCCATTCGAACATGGTCAAACATCGTCTCCACCGCCTCTTTGGCCTGCGCGCAAATCCGTGCGGCTCGATCTATTTCCTGCTCTATGGTCAGCGCCGATGGGCGAGGCTTAGCGCTCGCAACCGGCGCAAGAGATGCCGTAATTTCAGCCTCGGACTCGGCTTCGGTCACCGCCGGCACATCAGCCGCAACATCTAACCCCTTCTGGCTATCGATCCAGACTTCTTTGATACTGCTGGCAAGAATAGCGGCAAGATCCGCGTCGCTTGAGAGCACGAACCCGCTTCGCATGAAAGGATGGTCCATCCAGGAGCCGCAAAACTCCTTGATATGCATCCCAAGGGTCAACTGTTTGACGCCAATACGCTTGAGCATGAAAAGCCCGCACCTCTTCTGAATAATAGGCGGCTTTTTTTCTCCCTGACCTGCCGCCAGAGCGGCGAGTATAGGCGGGTCACATCGGCTGGTGGACAATCTCTGTGCAACCGAGACTGCCCATGAATCAGCAATCTGCACTTATGACTGAGGCCCTGAAGCACATGCCACAGGGTGTCGCCGAAAATTATCGTTACTGGGGCGATAAAAAAACCGTATTTATAAAAAGTGCGAAGGGCTGCGAATTAACCGACAGCGACGGCAAGACCTATGTAGATTTCCGTCTCGGTTACGGGCCGATTATTCTGGGCTACAGAGACCCGCGTGTCGACCAGGCCGTGATTGAGCAGATCACCCGTCGCGGCACACTCTCAGGGTTCTCAACCGAACTCGACACAGCGGTGGTGTGCCAAATCAAGGCGCTTTGCCCCAATATTGACAAAATACGGTTTGCCAATTCTGGCACCGAGGCCGTGATGGGTGCTGTGCGCACGGCGCGCGGCTTTACCGGGCGCGACCGCATCGCCATCGTCGAGGGGGGGTTTCATGGCTTGCACGACGAGATGATGTGGAAGTCGGACCTGGAAAACTGGGATCCCACGGGTCTTGTCGAGCCGGGCATCGTGCCGTTTGGCGCGGGCGTACCGCAGCGCTCCCGCGAATTGCTTGACATCATCCGCCTCAACGATTTCGAACTGCTGGAGCAGCTTTTTGTCGCTCGGTCTGACACACTTGCCGCTGTGGTGTTGGAGCCAATTATCGGCAATGCCGGCAGCATTGCAGCGACCCCGGCATGGCTGCAGCGCTTGCGCGATCTGTGCAGCCAACACGGCGCGCTGTTGATTCTCGATGAGGTCAAGACCGGCTTTCGGGTTGCCAAGGGGGGTGCGCAGGCTCTTTACGGCGTCCATGCCGACCTGACCACCTATGCCAAGGCACTCGGCAATGGCTACCCGGTGGCGGCCTTTGGTGGGCGCGCCGAGGTGATGGACGTGGTGGGATCGCACGCGGGCGGCGTTGTGCATGGTGGCACCTACACGGCCAACCTGGTTGCACTGGGTGCGGCCCATGCCACCTTGAAAATCCTGGCCCAAACCGATGCGCTGCGCACCATCGACCAGGTTGGCTCAAGGATCAGGGATCTGCTGGGACGCGTATTCTTGGCTGCCAGCATAGAGCACGCGTTTGCCGGCCCAGCGGCAATGTTCGGCATCCATTTCACGCCCCAGGTGCCTGCCAACTACCGTGACTGGCGCATGAGTGACACCGAGCTGTACCGGCGCTTTGCCTGGGAACTGATTGAGCGCGGCGTGATGCTGGAGCCCGATTCCCGTGAACCTTGGTTTATCTGCGAAGCACACCAGAGCGTCGATTTCGCCTGGCTTGAAGACATGGCCACATGCTCCATCAAGGCTGCACAACGCTCACCTTGATGCGGTCACCCGGCCTTAAGCCACCAAGGTCCGCTTGAAGAAGTCTAGCGTGCGCGACCATGACAACTCGGCGGCTGGCGGGTTGAAGCGTGGTGTGGAATTGTTGTGAAAACCGTGTACCGTGCCGGCATAGACATAAGCCTCGTGCCCAACGCCCTGCGCCTTGAGTGCAGCCTCAAAGCCGGGCCACTGCCCGTTGATACGGGGGTCATCGCTGGCGAAGTGCAGCATCAAATCGGCCTTGATCTTCGGGACCTTGGAGGCCTCCGCTGCAGAGCCGTAAAAAGGTACGCCACAGCGAAGATCACCGCCTAGCTCGACCGCCAAGTGGTTGACGATCCCGCCGCCCCAGCAAAAGCCGGTCGCGCCCATTCGGCCGTTAGCCAGCGGGTGACTCTTGAGGAAGACCGCGCTGTTGAGCATGTCTTGGTTGAGTTTTTGGGGCTCCAGAGCGGCCTGGAGTTTGGTGCCTGCATCGTCATTACCGGGGTAGCCCCCAACCGGCGCCAAGCCATCTGGCGCCAGCGCCAAAAAGCCGGCCAGACCCAGACGCCTCGCTACGTCTTCAATGTAGGGATTGAGACCGCGGTTTTCATGAATGACCAAGACTGCCGGATGCGGCCCAGCCTTGGCGGGCTCCACCAGATAGGCCTTCATCTGTCCGGAACTGCCGCCCGCAGAGGCGTACTGAACATACTGGGTTTTGATACGCTCGTCGGTGTTGGCGACCGTCTGGGCATTGGCATAGCGGGGAAACATGGCCTGTGCCATGGCCAAGCCGCCCACCACGGCAGCACTGGCACGGGCCAGAAACTCACGGCGGTCCATGCCACCAT
>Ga0214919_10012730_pt1 | contig 10298 bp, 1 predicted proteins | sample LL1503_MetaG_FD_177994 | JGI IMG/M metagenome (GOLD analysis project Ga0214919, IMG submission 177994) | Freshwater microbial communities from Lake Lanier, Atlanta, Georgia, United States - LL-1503 | ecosystem: Environmental > Aquatic > Freshwater > Lake | place: USA: Georgia | collected 2015-03-15 | reverse complement strand
AATCCAAGGTCGCCGCTGTCTATTGAACCATTGCTGTCCATGTCGGCGACGTGCAGTGTGTGAGCGTTGTTGGAAGTGACGCCAGAATTTTCCGTGAACACACGCGCTTGAAATGCGCCAACGCGTTGTGGTGAAGCGGTGGCCGCCATGCTTGATCCATACATGGCTTGCGCAACGTTGTTGCTTGCGGGAGCAAGCGCGTTTGTAAATGGTTGCGCGGCTGCGGCGACAAATGCAAAACATGCTGCAACAAAAGTAGCAGTGGCAAAGTTGAAAAGACGCGGAGTTGGTTTTGTGGCCATCATGAAAGGTCTGTATCCAAGGCGTTTGAACCTTTGAAAATCATTCGCCTGTTGCTGTGAGAGTATGCCACAGTCCAATCATGAAAGCAATAAAACAAGCCTGTTTCATGAGCAAATCAAAGCGGGTGCGCGCGGTGTTCTTGCCATCAAAGACCCTATTGCATTTGATTCAACATCAGTCCCATATCGACAGAATCCACCACGCCATTGCCGTCCATATCGCCAATGCCAAGCACTGGTTCAAGACCGACCATGTTCAGCAAGAGCAACAGGTCGCTTTGCGTGATAGCGCCGTCAAGATCAAGATCACCACTGCGCAACTGGCAAATGTCGGCCACGCCGTTGTGATCAAGGTCGATGAATTGCGCCAACGCAACGTCCATGAATGAGTCCGTTTGTGACGCAGACTCTGTTGATGTGGTCGCATTGCCAGCATTGTTGCCAGCGTTGTTGCCAGCATTCATGTTTGCGGCAGTAGCGATATCAACGTTGGCGGAATCCGCAGTGCCGTTGGATACGCCGCCAAACTCTGCGCCACCAACTGCATCGCTGTTGATAGTGCAATCAGTTGCGGCGTCCGCACGCAGCGCAACGGTTTGTAAATACAACGCAACGCCCATTGGCGCGGCAGATTCACTGTCCGCTTGGGTAGAAGCGTTACCGTTCTGGTTGGTGTTGATGGAACCATTGCTGCTGTGAGTTGCCACAACGCCGCCATGCACGCCGCCGCCGGCAGTTGCATCCGCGCCACTTGGCGAGTCTGCATCGCCAGTGAAACCAGCGATGTAGGTGAACCCATTTTGTCTAGTCACAAGCCCGCCTAGGGCAGTCACACCAACGCTCTTGGGGCCCACGCTATTCGCGGGGGTTGTTGCGGTAATGCTGGAAGACGACACCACAACCACATTTGTCGCCGCAATGGCGCCAACAGTGACGCTGGTTGCGCCCGTGAAATTGGTTCCAGTGATTGTAATTTTAGTGCCGCCCGCAACTGGCCCAGACACTGGACTGACATTTGTAATGGTTGGTGGCGCTAGATAGGTGAACGTCACGTTTTGCGTGGTTATTCCGCTTGGCGTTGTCACCACAATCTTTTGGGGACCCGCCGCGCCAATTGGGGTGGTTGCTTTGATTGAGGTTGCGGAGAACACCGACACTGATGTGGCGGCCACTCCGTTAATGGTGACGCTGGTTGCGCCCGTGAAGCTTGTTCCCCCAATTGTAATTTGCGTTCCGCCAATCGTTGGACCAGAGGATGGAGTCACACCCGTAATGGTTGGCGCGGGCGCATAGGTGAAACTAAGATTTTGCGTGGTTGATCCACCAGCGGTTGTCACCACAATTTTCTGCGCACCGGCGGTCCCCGCAGGGGTCGTAGCCGTAATAGTTGAAGCATTCACAAGAACAACGCTGGTTGCGGACCCAGAGCCAATTTTAACGGTTGATCCAGCGATAAAATTCGTTCCCGTAATAGTGATGGAAGTTCCGCCTGCCAAAGGTCCAGAAGCTGGCGTAACGCTGACCAAAGTTGGAAGCGCGGCCACATAGGTGAACGCACTGGGCTTGCTTCCAGTTCCGCTTGGGGTTGTCACTGACACGCTTTGCGGGCCGCTGGTTCCCGCAGGAGTCACTGCGGTGATTTGCGTGTCCTTGACGACAACAACACTTGTGGCCTCGCTCGTTCCCACTTTCACGCTGGTCGCACCCAGGAAATTAGTTCCCGTAATGGTAATGGCCGTGCCGCCAACGCTTGGGCCGGTTGTTGGACTTATCGACGTAATAGTTGGCGCAAATGCCATGTAGGTAAACGTGACGGATTGCGTGGATGCGCCGCCTAGAGTTGTCACCACAATTGGCTTGGCGCCAACGGTGCCAGCTGGAGTTGTGGCGGTAATAGAAGTTCCCAAGTTATTCACAAGCACATTGGTCGCCAACACGCCGCCAATAGTCACGCTGCTGGTGCTTAGAAGATTAATTCCAACAATGGTGATATTTGTTCCACCAGCGATTGTTCCCGACGACGGACTGACCGAAGTAATGCTTGGTGGCGCGATGTAATTAAATACAACGGATTGCGTGGTTGAACCACCCGTGGTGGTCACCACAATTGGTTTGGATCCAGCCGCGCCCGCAGGTGTCTTTGCTGTAATGGAAGTTGAATTCACAAATACAACATTGGTTGCCGCAACGCCGCCAATCTTTACAATTGCGCCAGCGGTAAAGTTTGTTCCCGTAATGGTGACCGCTGTGCCACCAACAAGTGCGCCAGATGATGGGCTAACCGAGGTGATAGTGGGAACCTGAAGGACATAGGTGAATGCGCTGGCCTTGGTCGCAGTTCCGCCGGGAGTTGTCACTGAGACGCTTTGCAATCCGGTACCAGCTGGGGTGACTGCTGTAATGGATAGGTCAGACTGCACAACAACATTGGTCGCCGCCGTTGTTCCAACTTTGACACTGGTCGCGCCAGTAAAGTTTTTTCCAATAATGGCGATGGTCGTTCCACCAAGGCTTGAACCTGTAGCGGGAGAAACGGAAGTGATGGTTGGCGGTGTATTTGCATAGCTGAACGCCAAAGGCAATGTTGCAGATCCGCCCGCGGTCTTCACAATAATTGCGCGCGCCGCGCCCGAAGTTCCAGCCGGAGTGACCGCTGTAATTGTGGTTGCATTCACAACCACAACGCTCGTGGCTGCCACGGATCCAATGGTGACACTGCTGGCGCCCAACAAATTGGTTCCCGTAATGGTGACTGGTGTTCCGCCCGCGGTCGGACCAGTGATCGGAAAGATAGACGAGAGCGTTGGCTGTGGAACGACATAGGTAAAGGCGCTGGCTTTGGTGGCGTTTCCGCCTGGGGTGGTTACCGTCACACTTTGCGCGCCGGCCGTACCCGCGGGGGTGACCGCGGTAATGGAAGTTGAGCTGACAACAACAACGCTGGTGGCTGCGGCTCCACCAACAGTGACGCTGCTTGCGCCAGACAAATTAGTTCCAGTGATTGTGAATGCAGTTCCGCCAGATGTTGGTCCACTTGTTGGAGCAATGCTGGTAATGGTTGGAACAGGCGCCACGTATGTGAATGTGATTGTTTGCGTGGATGATCCATTGCTGGTGGTGACTACGACTGGCTTTGCACCCGCAGTAATGCTTGAAGGTGTTTTAGCCGTCATGGAAGTGGGGTTGGTCACAACAACGCTAGTTGCAGGCACGCCGCCAATGGTCACGGTGGTGTCGCCAATGGCAAAGTTAGATCCTGTCAGAGTTATAGACGTGGCGCCGTTCATGGAGCCCGATGTTGGAGCAATTGAAGTAAGAGTTGGCCCAGGACTGACATAGGTGAACGCACCCGACTTGGTTGCGGTTCCGCCTGGAGTGATCACGGAAACATCTTTGGAGCCAATAGTGCCAGCTGGAGTTGTCGCTGTAATGGAAGTACCAGCAACATTCACAACGACGTTGGTCGCTGCATTTCCGCCAACGGTCACGCTTGTTGCGCCCGTTAAAATTGTTCCCGCAATGGTGATGGTTGTTCCGCCTCCACTTGGTCCTGTTGAAGGCGTAACGGAGGCGATGTTTGGCGTTCCAATGTAAGTGAACGCATTTGTCTTGGAATTGGAGCCGCCCGGAGTTGTCACAGTGACCGCTTTTGCTCCGATGCTTGTGCTAGCCGGCGTGACCGCCGTGATCGATGTGACACTGACCACGGTAAAGCTAGTCACCTCTATCGAATTAATTTTCACGCTGGTCGCGCCCGTTAAATTGGTTCCCAAGATTGTGATTGCAGTGCCACCCGTTTGTGGACCAGAACTTGGAGTCACGGAGGTAATCGTTGGCAAAGGAACGTTGTATAAAAATGTCACCGCTTCCTTGGTCGATCCTCCAGGAGTTGTCACAACAACGGGCTTTGCGCCAACGGTTGCGCTGGCTGGAGTGAGCCCGGTAATTTTGTCCGCTGTCACCACCACCATGTTGGTCACGGCGTTGCCATCAATTGTCACGCTTGTAGCGCCCGTGAAATTGCTTCCGAAAATGGAAATGGCCGTGCCGCCCGCAATTGTTCCATTTGATGGAGCAACCGATGCGATCACTGGCGCAGGAGTGACATAGGTGAAGGCGCTTGGTTTGGACACCGTGCCGCCAATAGTTGTCACTGCCACGCTTTGCGCGCCCGCGGTGCCCGCAGGCGTGACCGCTGTAATGGTGGTGGCATTTTGAACAACAACATTGGTTGCCGCGGCGCCGCCAACAGTAACACTACTTGCTCCAGATAAATTGGTGCCCGTGATTGTGAATGAAGTGCCACCAGTTGTGGGACCGGTGCTTGGGTTCACAGTGGCAATAGTTGGCGCGGGTGCGATGTAGGTGAAGTTGAGTGTTTGCGTGGACGCTCCGCTTGGCGTGGTCACCACAATTGGCTGCGGACCCGCGGTACCACTTGGGGCGTTGGCAGTGATGGAGGTGGCCGACTTCACAACAATGTTGCTTGCGGAAATGCCGCCAATGGTCACGGCGCTATTCAGAGCGACAAAGTCTGTTCCAGTGATGGTGATGGCAGTGCCGCCAGTTGTTAATCCAGAGCTTGGAGTCACGGCGCTAATGGTTGGAGCGGGGGTGACGTAATTAAAATTCACTTCTTGAGTTGTCGTTCCACCTAGCGTGGTCACGAAGATTGGTTTAGCTCCAGTTCCAGCAGGCGTAACTGCGGTGATAGAAGTTTCGCTGACAACAACAACTTGAGTTGCCGCAACGCCGCCAACGGTCACGCTTATTGCGCCCGTTAAATTTGTTCCCGTCAGAGTGATCGCGGTGCCACCCGCTGTTGAACCAGTTGAAGGCGAAACCGACGTGAGATTGGGTGCCGCGACATAGGTGAATGCAAGTGTCTTTGTGGCTGTTCCACCAGCGGTTGTCACGGAAATACTTTTTGCTCCCACGCTTGATCCCGCCGGTGTGACAGCCGTGATTGAAGTTGCGCTGACCACTGTAAAGCTTGCCGCTTCAACGGAGTTCACTTTCACGCTAGACGCGCCAAGAAAGTTGGTTCCTGTAATGGTGATTGTGGTTCCACCAGATTGCGGCCCTGAAGTTGGACTGACGGAAGCGATGGTTGGAGGGGCAGTGGTGTAAGTGAACCCGCCCGTTTTAATTGTGTTGCCGCTGGTCGTCGTCAGTGAAACGTCCGCAGGACCATTGATACCTGCGGGTGTCACAGCCGTAATCTTTGTCGCATCAACTTCAACCACACTTGTTGCCGCAGAGCCGCCAATAGTCACACCTGTGACGCCGGTTAAATTAGTTCCAAAAATGGAAACTTTGGTTCCGCCACCGATTGTTCCATTGGATGGAGCAACTGATGTAATGGTTGGAAGCGCGAGATAAGTGAATCCGCCAGTCTTGGTAGCAGTTCCGCCGGTGGTGGTCAGCACCACATCTTGCAGGCCGGCTGTTCCGATTGGCGTGACTGCGGTAATTTGAGTTGCGGAAAAAACAACCACACTCGTGGCTGCAACGCCGCCAACTTTCAATGTGGCTCCAACAATAAAATTGGTTCCCGTCAAGGTGATCTCTGTGCCACCAAGAGTTGTTCCGGAATTTGGCGAAATACTGTCGATGGTTGGAAGGATCACGCTGGAATAGGTGAATGCGCCAACGGAAGTTACTGTTCCACCAGCAGTGGTCACGGTGACATCCTTGGCTCCAGCGGTGCCTGCAGGCGTCTTTGCAGTAATCGTGGTGGAGTCCACCACCACAATGCTGGTGGCCCCAACGCCGCCAATTTTCACGCTTGTGGCGCCAGTTAAATTGGTTCCTTTAATGGTGACCGCGGTTGCGCCAGCTAAAACACCTGTATTTGGGCTAATGGAGTCAATGGTCGGCATTGGCGTTCCATAGGTAAATCCGCCTGCTTTGGTCGCCGTACCAGTGGGGGCGGTCACCACAACATTTTTGGCGCCAGCCGTGCCAGCTATTGTCACAGCAGTAAGCAATGTTCCGCTTGGATTCACCACAATGTTGGTAGCCAAAAAGCCGCCAATAGAAACACTGCTTGCGCCAGAAAAATTTGTTCCAATGATGTTCAGTGTTGTACCGCCTGTGGTTGGTCCAAAGTTTGGGTCCACTGAGGTGATGGTTGGCGGGCTTGTGCTTGTATACGTGAATGAAATTGTTTCAGAAGTGGACCCGCCACTTGTTGTGACAACAATGGTCTTGGGTCCCACGCTGTCGCCAACTGGAGTACGCGCCGTGATGGTAGTTGTGTTTGCCACCACAACGCTGGTGGCTGCCTTGTCGCCAATAGTTACGGTTGCACCCTCAATAAAGTTAGTTCCCGTAATGGTAATAGCCGTTCCGCCAGCCAGTGCTCCTGCAGCAGGATCCACGCTTTCAATGCTTGGCACTGTGGTGCTGGTGTAGTTGAACGTAATTGTTTCAGTAGTTGAACCACTGGGAGTGGTCACAACAATTGTTTGCGCGCCGGTTCCTGGTGGAGTGATCGCGGTAATTGTTGTGGCGGAGACCACCGCTAAACTGGTCACAGCAATGCCACCAATTGTCACGGCGGAGGCGCCAGTAAAGTTGGTGCCCGTAATGGTGATCGCTGTGCCACCGGAAGTTGATCCATTATCTGGAACGACGGAAATGATCGTTGGGGTTGTATCTGGAACTGTTGATGACGCGAATGTCCAAGCAGCTTGTCCTGCATTGACGCCTTCGAAACCAGCATCAAATGTCCATACTTTTCCGCTGGCGGTGTACTTGGTTTGCGCGTCGCTTTTTAAGTTGGCGCTGGCAAGGGTGTACATGGTTGTGCCACCAGTTTGAGCGGTGGACTTGCCCACAAAATCGCACCACACGGCCATTTTTACTGGGGCGCCAGTGGCTGCAATATCGCTGCATTTCAGCGTGAAACGGCCAAACATAATCATGTGATCTGGGTAGGCGCTGGCGTTGGTTTGAAATGCTGCTTCAGTTGGCGCCGCTTGATACACGCCCGCTCCAACAAAGCCAGTCGCGCTGCTGCCACCGGTGATCACGCCCACATTGGAATTTGGATTCATGAAATACACGTCGGCAGTGACAGGACCTGTATTGTTTTCGCCTTGGACGCGTGAGCCAACTGTTAAGTATGAGTCCCATGTTGTGTTGCCTGTTCCACCAGCCACGCCTGGACCAGGCAGCCAACTTGTGTTGCTGTGCTGGAATGCAATTGCAGCGCTATTTTCATATTTGGAAATTTTGGTCACGCCAAAAGTAGAACTATCCGTGGTGGCTTGGCCGTAGAAATTCACCACGCGTTCGCCGTTCGAACCAATTCCAACCGCGGAATTAAATTTCAAGTACACGTCCATCACGGAGTAATTAACGCCACCTTCGGTGACGATATAATTTTTGGCGTACAAGCCTTGCGCGCCGGACACGCTGCCCACCAGCGAAGAGGGTTCATTGCCAGTATCGATTGAAGTATCGATTGAAGTGTCGAAGGCAATGTCATCGGCGCTGGCGCCCATGTTTAAAAGCATCAATCCCAAATCGCCGCCGTCAATGGTGCCGCTGCCGTCGGTGTCGGTGACTTGAAGTGTTTGAGGGTTGTTGGAATTTGTTCCAGTGAACACGCGCGCTTGAAATGCGCCAGTGCTTTGTTGTGAAGCGGTGGCCGTGCTTGATGCAAAAATAGTCTGCGCAATGCTGTTGCTAGTTGGAGCCAGCGCGCTGGCGAAAGGTTGCGCGGCGCTGGCGGCAAATGAGCTGGCCAGAGTCAGCGTGCAGGTTGCGGAATATTGAATGAAGCGGTTCGTTGAGTGGGTGTTGGTCATAAAAAGTTTCGCAATAAAAGTATTTTGAAGGACAAAACCAAATCGCAATGAAAGATCACAGTATGACGGAAATAGTCTTGTAACGCAACGAAAAAGTGCAGTTATGAGCCAAGGTTGAAACAGGCACAAGACAGCCCAAGAGGCGCGTGGGGCGCGCACTTTCCCTACGCAGTTGGATTGGAAATAGACTCACATTTTTATTTTTAGGGAATAATTTTGGCGCTTCATCGCGCAGTAGTCCCATATTGGCGCAGGGGCGGCGTGGCGACTTCAAGGCAAATGCATGCCAGGCATGTGACTGGGCGACGTGGCAACTTCAAGGCAAATGCATGACAGGCGTGTGACTGGGCGGCGTGGCGACTTCAAGGCAAATGCATGTCAGGCATGTGACTGGGCGGTGGGAGTGCTGCAAGTGCTGGGACTTCAGTGCAATTGATGCAGAATCATGCCCACATCGGCGGCGTCTAGAACGCCGTTGCCGTCCATGTCGCCAATGCCAAACACAGGCTCAAGGCCGATCATGTTTAGCAAGATCGACATGTCGCGTTCGTCAATCATGCCGTTGAGATCAAGATCACCACTGCGCAACTGGCAAATGTCAGCCACGCCGTTGTGATCAAGGTCGATGAACTGCGCGAACGCAGCGTCCTTGGTCGAGTCGGTTTGTGTCGCAGACTCTGTTGAAGTGCTTGCGTTGGTGGTTGAAGCAGCGGAGATAGATGAAACGGATTCGTCAATAGTTTCGGAGCGTGTTGCGATTTGAGAATGTGTTTGCGTTGAATCCGCAGCGCCGTTGGATACACCCGCGAATGCATCACTGTTGATAGTGCAATCTGTTGCGGCGTCCGCACTCAGCGCCACTGTTTGCAAATACAACTCAACGCCCATTGGCGCGGCACTTTCAATATCCGCAGTGGTGTTACCGTTGGTGGTGGAAGTGTTTGCGCCGGTGCCAGAAGCATTTACCTCATTGCCACGGCCACTGGCAATCACATCGCCATTGTCATGGTTGCTGCCCGCGCCATTTGGCGTGGTGCCACCATCGAAAGATGTGGTGTACGTAAACGCACCCGACTTGGTCGAGGTTCCGCCCGCGGTGGTCACAGCCACGCTCTTGGCGCCCACGGTTCCGGCTGGAGTTGTGGCGGTAATAGAAGTTGCGCTGACCACCACAACATTCGTGGCCGATGTCACGCCAATTTTCACGCTGGTTGCGCCCGTTAAATTTGTTCCAGTAATGGTGATCGTGGTGCCACCGGTTGTTGGCCCAGACGTTGGAGTGACGCTACTGATCGTTGGAAGTAGAACGATGTAGGTGAATGCGCCAGTCTTGGTCGCTGTTCCGCCCGCAGTTGTCACAGCAACACTCTTGGCACCGGCGGTTCCTGCGGGAGTTCTTGCGGTTACAGAAGTGCTAGACACAACAACAATGTTCGTGGCCGCAATGCCGCCAACAGTGACGCTTGTGGCGCCCGTTAAATTGGTTCCCGCAATAGTGATGGTGGTGCCACCCGTTGTTGGTCCCGAAGTTGGACTGACGCTGCCGATGGTTGGCAGTGGAACGATGTAGGTGAACGCGCTTGTCTTGGTCGCGGTTCCGCCAGCGGTGGTCACCGTGACATCTTTCTCGCCGGCGCTTCCAGCGGGCGTGATCGCAGTAATGGAAGTTGCGCTCACAACAATAACGCTGGTTGCAGAAACACCGCCAACTTTCACGCTGGTCGCGCCCGTCAAATTGGTTCCTGTGATGGTGATTGAAGTTCCACCCAACGTTGTTCCAGATGTTGGACTGACGCTGGTGATGGTTGGCAATGGAACGATGTATGTGAACGCGCTGCTCTTGCTGGCGGTTCCGCCCGCGGTGGTCACCGCCACGCTCTTAACGCCAGCGGTTCCTGCGGGAGTCTTAGCTGTTACGGAAGTGCTAGACACAACAACAATGTTCGTGGCCGCAATGCCGCCAACAGTCACGCTGGTTGCGCCCGTCAAATTGGTTCCTGTGATGGTGATTGAAGTTCCACCCAACGTTGTTCCAGACGTTGGTGAGACGCTGGTGATGGTTGGCACTGGAACGACATACGTAAACGCACTGGCCTTGGTCGCGGTTCCACTTGCTGTGGTTACCGTGACATCTTGCGCGCCGGCTGTTCCCGCAGGTGTGACCGCCGTGATTTTGGTC
>Ga0214919_10012729_pt1 | contig 10298 bp, 10 predicted proteins | sample LL1503_MetaG_FD_177994 | JGI IMG/M metagenome (GOLD analysis project Ga0214919, IMG submission 177994) | Freshwater microbial communities from Lake Lanier, Atlanta, Georgia, United States - LL-1503 | ecosystem: Environmental > Aquatic > Freshwater > Lake | place: USA: Georgia | collected... | reverse complement strand
CCATTACCCTTAAATAATTTCGCCTCATGTCATCTAACATTTTTATATTACTAAGACAGGAACTTTTATTAAGCTTACTTATATTTATTTTACTATTTATAAAAATTGGTAAAGAAAGAAGTAACGAGAGCGTTCTAAATTTAATTAATAGTTTATTGGTTGTTAATTTAGCGGCAGGTTTATTTGGCATGACTGAAGGAGGTATTTTCAATGGCATGTTCACCGCCAATGCCTTTATAGTCCTTGAGAAAAATATATTAAATCTAGCCTTATTAATTATTTCCATGCAGTCTTATGCATGGCTGAAAAACCACAAGCAGTTAGCTGAATTTTATTTATTAATCTTCACCTCTTTATTAGGTATGTTCTTTATGATTTCAAGTGGTAATTTATTAATGTTCTACTTAGGCCTTGAAATGTCTACCATTCCTTTGGCTGCTGCAGCTAATTTCGATTTAGCTAAAAGAAAGTCATCCGAGGCTGCTATGAAATTAATTTTATCTTCTGCCTTTTCTTCAGGTATCTTATTAATGGGTATTTCTTTTTTATATGGCACAACAGGTACACTAAGCTTCGATGTCTTAACGGCACATATAACTAATAACCCCATGCAAATATTTGCATTTATATTATTAGTGTCTGGTTTTGCCTTTAAAATATCGGCGGTTCCTTTTCACCTATGGACAGCCGATGTATATGAAGGCTCACCAGTAGCAGTCACTGCTTTTTTATCGGTAGTGTCTAAAGCAGCAGTGCTATTCACTTTCAATTCTATTTTATATAAAGTATTTACCCCAATTGCTAGCGTGTGGTATAGTGTATTAGTGGTATTGTCCATTGCTACTATTTTAATTGGTAATTTATTCGCCCTAAGACAGGATAATTTTAAACGCTTCCTTGCCTTTTCTTCTATTGCACAAGTAGGATTTATATTAATTGGTATTTCAGGAAGCTCTCAAGCTGGATCTGCCTCACTAGTATACTTTGTATTAATTTATGTATTCTCTAACCTAGCAGCATTTGGTGTAGTATCGGTAGTAAGTGCCTTAGCAGGTAAAGAAAATATTTCTGATTTTAAAGGCTTTTATAAAACCAATCCTTTTTTATCTTGGGTATTAACCATTGCTTTATTTTCATTAGCAGGGGTGCCCCCTACAGCTGGTTTTTTTGGAAAACTATTTTTAATGATGGCAGGTGCTGCTAAAAATAATTACGGCTTAATTATATTTGCTTCTTTGAATATGGTGGTATCTTTCTTTTACTACTTAAAAGTGGTTAAGGCTATATTCATGGAGGAGAATGAAGCACCTATTCAAAAATTAAGCATTCCTAAAATTTCACAGCTTGCCATGTATATATGTATGGCTGGTATTATTATTACAGGTTTAGCAAGTTTGGTGTACGATTATATTTACTCATTAAGTATTGGTATTTAAATAAAGTATTATGGCAATTAATAAGAACCACGAATTTGAAGATTTAGGTACAACAAAATGTGCTATTGTAGAAAAAAATGCAAGTCCTGAACGTGTACAGTTTTTAAAAACATTATTAGAATTCAATAAATACGAAGTAGTGGTGGTAGACAGCCCTGCTCCAAAAGCAACACCCGCGGAATCTGCGGCTCCAATAGTTCCTCCCGCTCCTACCACCTTTACAATAGGTGTAACCGATTTATGTTTTAACGCAACCAATGCCATTTTTGGCCGTCAGTTAAAAACAGCAGATGGACGTATTGTATCCCTTGCTTATTGGCAAGAAAAGGAGTCGGTATCTAACGACGAAATACCTTATTTCGAAAATAAATAATTTAAGAAGTAGCCACGCCGGGAATCGAACCTGGATTAAGAGCTTCGGAAACTCATGTACTATCCATTGTACTACGTGGCTGAATAAAACAAAATTAGTGAAAAATAAATTTCAAAGGTCTTAGGATATAAAATAACCCTCTACGCCCGCCGCAATAGCACCTTAATGGCTGCAGGTAAAAATATACTGGTAGGAAGTGAACGCATAATTTTTATATCCTCCAGTATAGTAGAGGTATTGGATAAGAATTTAAATACCGTTGCGGCTTTATTCTTGGCAAAAATGCGTTTAAATATTTCAGCACCCTCCATTTTATGGTTAAATAAAATATGAAGTAATACAGCATCATAAAATTGATGTCTTGTAGTATGTATATTGGTTTGAATAGGTATTCCCTTTTCTAATTGCGCTACAATATTTTTACATTGCTGCTGAATAAACTGAAAAGCATAGCCTGTACTTGCTTTAATGGCAGCACCTAATGCCCCAATTGTATAAATAGGGGCTTGCATAGTAGCGAATTCAATTTGCGTCATTGGAATAGCGCCAATTTCTTCGTGTGTAATTGTATAAGTTGCCCCGGAGAACTCTTTTGCTAAATAAGTATCCAACACTTTATCATATTCGGTAGTAGCCAAAACATTTTCTGAAAATATAGTATACTCTACCAAGGCTACTTTTTCATTTAGAGGTAATTGATATATGAAGGCAGTAGCTTCTTGCTGAGGCACATTAAAATCCATTAGCTTTGCAATGGTTTTATTAAATACCGGTGTGTCAAATTGCACTACCCTGCCTTTAAAATGTTGCCATAAAAAAGGTGCTTTATTAATTAAACTGTTTTCCAATTGTAAGGATTTTGAAAAAGCTGAAGCTGATGTAAGTTGATTCATTTGAAAAGGTAACAAACTAGAAAAAACATAATTTCCAACGGCAGCACCACCCTCCCATTCTACTTGAGCATTTTTAAATGCTGTATCAAGTACTTTAATATCAAGTATTATGGCTTCCTGAAAATGAATATTGGGTCTAGATTTTGCTTCTTTAAGAATTGAATTATAAAAATCAATTCCTTGTATCATCTTATAAGAAAAGGGTGCGGTAAGTAGCTCTTTATCGAAGCCTTTTGCATGAATAGAAATAGTATTCCAAGAATTATTGACTAAATTTTCAAAAGTACTAATTTCATTATCCCAAAAACACCAAGTACGGTCATTGGTTTTATTAAATGACTTATCAATGACTAAAATTGATTTTGAACAAAGACTTGAAGAATGCATTATATAATGCAATAAAGATAAACCCGCTCCACCAGCTCCTGCTATAATATAGTCATAGCTGGCTGGTTGATTTTTTTTATAAATTTCATTATTCATTGCTTTGTAAGGCTTCGTCTCGACGAACTTTGTCCCAATACTTTTTAGCAACAATTAACATTCCAAAGCTTTCTCCTTCCTCTTTGTTTAAATGTTTATGGTGCATTTTATGTGCCCAACGGATAGCTTTTATATATCTATTATTAGATTTAGTAAACCATTTGATTCTTTGATGGATTATTACTTCATGAACTATAAAATAAGCAAATCCATACATAGCTACCCCTGTACCAATACCTGCTACCCATAATGGGCCTACGAAATTACCATAGAATATACAAGACATACTAGGAATAGCAAATATTAAAAAAAAGGCATCATTTTTTTCAAAAAAATGTCCCGTAGGTTGATGATGGTCTTCATGCAAATACCATAAAAAACCATGCATTACATAACGATGGGTTAACCAAGTAACCCCTTCCATAATACAAAAAGTAAGTAAAGTCACTAATATAAAAACCATAAATTCTATTTTATTAAATTATATAATTAACTACAACAAATTCAATTGACTACGCAGTGTAGCCTTGGCCACAATAAATAATTTACCAGGTGTAGGAATTCTAATTCTTGCTTTCAAGATAGCCTCATGATGGGTTCTTTTTATTTTTTTAAACAAAGAATAATAATATTTAAAAGCAACATAGACACCAAATCTAGCTTTTAGTGGAAGCATTTTAATACCCTGTAAAGCTTTTTCAAAATCGGCCTGAATGTCTGCCTCAATAACCTCTTTATCTGTTTGTGTAAAATTAGAAAAATCACAATTAGGGAAATACATTCTATCAAGGCCTTCAAAATCGGCTTTAATATCACGTAAGAAATTAACTTTTTGAAAAGCAGCACCTAAATGTTTTGCAGATGGTTTCAATTTTTCAAATTGTGCCATATCTCCTTCACAAAAAATATGCAAGCACATTAATCCTACCACTTCTGCACTTCCATAAATATAGGTTTGATAAGTAGCTAAGTCATATTGCTGCTTATTTAAATCCATTTCCATACTTACTAAAAAGGCTTCTAATAAAGCAGGGTCAATTTTATATTTTGTATAAGTTAATTGAAAGCGGTGTAAAATGGGATTCAAGCTAATACCTTGTTCTAAAGCTAAGTAAGTATCTTTTTTAAACTGTGCAAATAAAGTAGCTTTATCAAAATCGTGAAAAGTGTCCACAATTTCATCTGCAAATCTTACAAAACCATAAATATCATAAATGGGCTGACGTAAATCGGTATGAAGTAATTTTATTGCAGACGAAAAACTAGAGCTATATAATAGCGTAGTGGTTTTACTGCTCAAGCCAGTGACTTCATTATATAGTTTTAAATTAGACATTTCTAGGTTGTAAATTTATATAATTTTTGTCAATCAGCTCTGCTACCACTTCACCACTAATTAAACTAGGTGGCACCCCCGGTCCAGGCACTGTTAATTGCCCTGTATAGTATAAATTTTTTACTTTTTTACTTTTACAAGATGGCTTTAAAATAGCTGTTTGTAATAAAGTATTAGCAAGGCCATAAGCGTTACCCTTGAAGGAATTATATTCAGTCTTGAAATCAGCTACCGCAAAGGACCTTTTATAAACAATACTATCTGCAATAGATTGACCCCATCTTTTTTCTAAACGTGTAATGAGTTCATTAAAATATTTATCTCGAACTTCCTCTGTATCTCCTTCTAAACCTGCTGCCACTGGTATTAATAAAAATAAGTTTTCACTACCTGATGGGGCTACCGTTGAATCGGTTACTGAAGGCACAGAAGCATAAAATAAAGGTTTTGTTGGCCAACTAGGTTCAGTATAAATTTCTTTACCATGAATAGCAAAGTCTGTGTCAAAAAATAAAGAATGATGTGTGACGCCCGTTAATTTTTTATTCAAGCCCACATAATACAATAATGAACTAGGTGCCATGGTTCGCGTGTCCCAATAACTAGCAGTATAGGATTGATATTTTGGACTTAATAATTTTGTTTCGATATGATGATAATCTCCAGCACCGATAATTACTTGAAATTCATAATGCTTTTGTTCACCTGTAAGACTTGATTTAGTTAAACAAGATGTAGCAATACCATTCAATACCTCAATTTGTAAAGCCTCTTCTCCAAAATTAAAAGTAACACCTTGTGCTAAAGCAGTATCATACATAGCTTGCACAATACTATACATCCCAAATTCTGGATACCAAGTTCCTCCTTTAATATCTGCATAATTCATTAAACTATATAAGGCAGGTGTATTTTGCGGAAGGGCTCCTAAAAATAAAACTGGAAATTCCATTAAAGTTTGAATATAGGGATGTTTGAAAAAACGTGCAACATGTTTTTTCATAGATTGAAATACATCTAATTTAAAAACGCCCTTGATTAAATCTACGTCTATAAATTCTTTTAAAGAAATACCTGGCTGATGTACTAATTTCCCTACCCCTACTTCATACTTAAATTTAGCCTCTTCCATAAATTGGTCTAAAGCCTTTGCAGCACCGGGTTCTACACTTTCTAAAAGAGCTGCTAATTCAGTATAATTAGCAGGCATATCCCAATATGTTTTGTCAAAATAAACGCGGTAAGAGGGGTCTAATCTTTTTAATTTATAAAAATCTGAAACCTTTTTTCCAAAGGCTGCAAAATACCTTTCAAATACATCGGGCATCCAATACCAACTTGGGCCCATATCAAATGTAAAACCTTCTGCTTCAAATTTTCTTGCACGGCCCCCTGGTAAATTATGTTTTTCAATAACAGAAACTGACCATCCTTTCTTTGCTAAAAAAGTAGCTACTGAAAGGCCAGCAAAACCAGCACCTATCACTAATGCTTTTTTAGAAGGGGTGGACATAGCTTAGTATCGTTGAATTTTCTGTTTTAATATTTTTCTGGCAAAGTGAATTCGACTTTTAATAGTACCTAAGGGCTCATTTAATTCATCTGCAATTTCATTATATTTATATCCCTCAAAATATAAATTGAAAGGCGTTCTGAATAATTCAGGCAATTCATAAATAAGCTGCTTCACTTCTCTCAAATTTAAGTTAGTCACACCATCATTCAAAACCTTTGTTCTAGTTTGATCAATTAAAAAATCGTTAGGAGAATTATCTAATACTACCGACTGTTTTGCACGTTTACGGTAATCATTGATAAAAATATTACGCATAATGGTATACAACCATGCCTTAATATTGGTGCCTACATTATATTTGTCTTTATTTGACAAGGCTCTGTAAAGGGTTTCCTGAAATAAATCTTTTGCCGTTTCATGATCCTTGGTTAAATTAATTGCAAAAGGCTTTAGAAAATCGGCATTTTCAGTGAGAAGTAGGGAGAATTCTGCAGTTGACATATAATTCTGTTTAACTTTAAGATAGTAAAGCTAAACATAAATTTGACTTAAAGAACCAATTTTGTTTAATTTTTTAAAAAATATATTAAACAATCGAAATTAAATGAGGCATTTTATTGCCTATTTTGACTTTAAAAAATATAAAATATTGATTACCAGTATTTTAATGAAATTACTAGATACTATTCACAAACTGAATAGTATCCGCTAAACTTCGTTTTATAGAAATATTGGAAGCCACTTGCCCTTTAAAGTCTCGAACAATTTGACCTGATAAAACCACCGGAGAGTTTTTATTAATCTTAGATAAACCTTCTAAAAATTTATCCAATTTAAATCTTTTAGCAGGAGAAGTGATATGACAAAATAAATAATCAGGTTGAGTTTTGCTAACTAAATATTCAAGATCGCCCATAGGAATATTGGAACCTAAATAGTCTACATAAATACCATTTTGTTTTAATAAAAAATGAACGTATAAAATTCCTAGTTCATGGTACTCTGCTTCAGGCAAGAACAAGACTACTCTTTTTGTATATTTAATTACTGGTGTTAATTTTTCAATTCCATAAATAATTTTCTGTCTTAAGATATTGGTTGCGAGATGCTCTTGCGCTGGATTGATATTACTGGTCATCCAAAGTATGCCCACTCTTTCTAGGAAAGAAAAAATAATTTCCACAATGGTTTTTTCTACTCCCTTTTGTGCAATATAATTATCTAATTGTTGTTCAAAGGCTGGCATATTCAATGATACCATGTCCTTAATTAAATTGTTTACTACCCTTTCCTTCTGGGCATCCATCTGATTAATGGTTAGAATTTTCTCTTCCATTTGCTCAGGACTCATCTTGTCAATATGTGAAATCTTAAACCCGTATTTATTTAAAAAAGATACGTTTAAAATAATCTTTAATTCAACAGCTGAATAGGTTCTTATATTCGTCTCAGTACGAGAGGGTTGCAGGAACTTATAGCGCTGTTCCCAAATACGGATAGTGTGGGCCTTGATTCCAGAAATTTGCTCTAAATCCTTGATTGAATAAGTAGACATACCATAAGAACAACTTATTCATAAAATTGTTCAGTTTTTGTTTCATAAAACAGAATATGTATGCTACAAAATAAAAAACTTTGCTAGAAAAATCTACTTTTTTAACTGTTTTAGGTAATCCCCATAGCCACTTTTAGCATATTTATCGGCTAAAACTAGTAATTGAGTTTTATCAATAAAGCCCATACGGAAGGCCACCTCCTCAATACAACCCACTTTTTGACTTTGTCTTTTTTCAATCACCCTTACAAATTCACAGGCATCGGCATAGGAGTCAAAAGTTCCTGTATCTAACCAAGCAGTTCCTCTATTCATAATGCCCACTTGCAATTTCTTTTTTTGCAAGTACGCTTTATTGACATCTGTTATTTCATATTCCCCTCTTGGAGAAGCAGGTATATTTTTGGCAATTTCAACTACTTCATTATCATAAAAATATAAACCAGGTACTGCATAATTGGACTTAGGTTGTTTTGGTTTTTCTTCTAAAGAAAGTGCATTGTTATTAGCATCAAACTCTACCACACCATAACGCTCAGGATCATTTACTTCATAAGCAAATACTGCTGCACCATCTACATTATTAAATGATTGTACCAACTTACTAAAGCCAGCACCATAAAATATATTATCGCCTAATATTAAGGCAACTTTGTCTTTACCAATAAAATCGGCACCAATTACAAAGGCTTGCGCGAGTCCATTAGGTACTGCTTGTACTGCATATTGAAAAGAACAACCTATTTCAGCACCATCACCTAATAATCTTTTAAATTGATCGCTATCCTCTGGAGTAGTAATAATTAATATTTCTTTGATACCCGCTAATAATAATACAGATAACGGATAATAAATCATGGGCTTATCATAAATAGGCATTAATTGCTTACTAATACCCTTGGTAATAGGATACAACCTAGTACCTGATCCGCCTGCTAATATAATTCCCTTCATATACCTAATAATTTATTTTTTGTTTGTGTTTATGTTTTTTATAAACTCGCTGCATATTCTGCAAAGCTTCCTAATGTTTTATCTTTTTCTGAAAATATTAATTCAGATGTAGGTAATTTCCAATCAATATTTAAATCCTTATCGTTATACATAATACCTACTTCATTACCTGGCTCGTAAAACTTATCAACCTTATAAAAGAAAGTAGCCGATTCACTTAATACCACAAAACCATGGGCGAAACCCGCAGGTACAAAAAATTGTTTATGATTTTCAGCTGTAAGTTCAATAGAAAAATGTTGTCCAAAACTAGGAGAGCCTTTTCTTAAATCAACGACTACATCCAATACAGCCCCTTCTAACACTCTTACTAATTTTGCCTGGGCAGCACTTCCTTTTTGCATATGCAAACCTCTTAAAACACCTTTGCTAGACCTAGATTGATTATCTTGTACAAAATCAATTTCTAAACCACTGGCTAATTTAAAATCTCTTTGATTAAATGTTTCTATGAAATAACCTCTTGCATCCCCATGCACAGTATCGTGAATTATAAAACAATCTTTTAAAGGTGTAGCTTCTATTTTCATTCTTTGAATCTTATCTATTTGTGTACATGGAATTATAATAAGTTTGATAAGCACCACTGGTTACATTTTCTAACCAAGGGCCATTGTTTAAGTACCAGTCAATGGTAGCTGCTAAGCCTTGCTCAAATGTGACTGAGGGACTCCATCCTAATTCTTTATTTAATTTAGTAGCGTCAATGGCATACCTGCGATCATGACCTGGTCTATCTTTCACATAGGTAATTAATGCTTCACTTTCTCCTACTGCTCTTCCTAGTTTCACATCCATTTGAGCGCACATTAATTTTACTAAATCAATATTCGTCCATTCATTAAATCCACCTATATTATAAGTGTCGCCATTTTTACCTTCATGAAATATTAAATCAATGGCACGGGCATGGTCAATAACATATAGCCAATCACGTGTGTATAAACCATCGCCATAAACGGGTAATGCTTTTTTATTAATAATGTTATGTATAAATAAAGGAATTAATTTTTCTGGAAAATGATTAGGGCCATAATTATTAGAGCAGTTAGAAACCACAAATGGTAAATGATAAGTTTCACCATAGGCACGCACAAAATGATCACTAGCCGCCTTACTAGCAGAATAAGGTGAGTTAGGATCATAGGCAGTGGTTTCTTTAAACAAACCTTCTTTACCTAGGCTTCCATATACCTCGTCTGTAGAGACATGATAAAAAAGATGATTACTTAAATTGCCCTTCCAAAATTCTTTAGCCGTATTTAATAAGTTCACTGTTCCAATAACATTTGTGTATACAAAATCTAAAGGAGAAACTATGGACCTATCTACATGTGACTCTGCGGCCAAATGAATCACATCACTAATAGCATGTTTTTCAAAAATAGCTTTTAAAGTATCTGCCTCTAAAATATTGGCTTTTATAAAATGGTAATTCGCTGCCTTTTCTATGTCCTTTAAATTCTCCAAATTACCTGCATAGGTAAGTGCATCTAAGTTAAAGATTTGATACTGAGGGTATTTGGTCACCATTAAACGCACCACATGCGATCCAATAAACCCCGCTCCGCCTGTAATTAATATGTTTTTTCCCATCTGAATTTGTATCTTACAAAGATATTAAAACGGGGCTATTTATTACTAAATTTTTTATAATATAATATACTATGAGTCAGCAAAGATATTATTCCC
>Ga0214919_10012727_pt1 | contig 10299 bp, 6 predicted proteins | sample LL1503_MetaG_FD_177994 | JGI IMG/M metagenome (GOLD analysis project Ga0214919, IMG submission 177994) | Freshwater microbial communities from Lake Lanier, Atlanta, Georgia, United States - LL-1503 | ecosystem: Environmental > Aquatic > Freshwater > Lake | place: USA: Georgia | collected 2015-03-15 | reverse complement strand
TAAAATGTATAGAGTCTATTTAATTTATCTTCTATATTTTCTACCGATCCAATTAAAACTATATGATCTCCTACTGATGGTATCAATTCAAAATCGCCATTGGTCGCAATATTAACCTGTGCAGTTTGGGCCAAGAAAAATGAATCGGTTTCTACTGCTTTGGTGAAATGTAAAATATCATTTAATAGCAGGCTATCGGGTTTAGATAGTTTTTGCTGATCTGATGGGAAATTGGTAAATACTGGCAAACGTAGTACAGTAAGCTGTTTCAGTGGTAATTGCAAGCCTTCTTTATCAATATAAAATGAATTACCAGAGGCGGTGAAAATGCGTGCAATGGGTATACGTTGTTCTATTCTTACTTGTAAGGACTGGGTATTATCTAAAAATAATTCTACATTTTTAACCCAACGTATGGTTTGTAAATATTTTTCAAGTGTATTCAAATTGACATCCCCAATGGGTAAGCCTTCTTTCACACCTTGCTCATGAATAATTTGCAATATTTCTTTTTCATCCATGAATAAGGCAGCTGTATTCTCTCCTACTAATTCAATTTGAATAGATGTACATTTTTTTTCTTCTTTAGCCTTCCAGGCAACTACAAATAACACAATAAGCGCAGCACCTGCAATACTCCAAAGAACTCTAACTAATATGGTTTGCCAGTGCTTCATTTATTTTTTTATAAGAATTTCTTGAACTTTTAAAATACAGGTATCAATATCGCCTGCACCTGCCATTACAATAAGCTTGTCTTGCGTACTAGCAGCCCATCCAAATAATTCTTCTTTAGACATTATTTTTTTATGCTTCAGTTTCATTTTATTTAATAGCATTTCACTAGACACCCCTTCCATAGGAAGTTCACGCGCCGGATATATAGGTAGTAAGATAACTTCGTCTGCCTTGTCTAAAGTTTCTACAAACCCTTCGCACTGGTCCTTGGTTCTGCTATATAAGTGGGGTTGAAAAACTAATACCATTTTTTCATGGGGATATAAACTGCGCACTCCGCTTATTAAAGCATTTAATTCTTCAGGATGATGTGCATAGTCATCTATCAATACTTTCTTCGATGTCTTCACCTTGTATTCAAATCTTCTTTTAACCCCTGCAAAACTGGCTACTGCTTCTTTAATTTTTACTTCATCTATTGCTAAGTTTAATGCAATAGCAATGGCGGCACTTACATTTTCAACATTATGTAGGCCACCCATATTGAGTACAATATCCTTGCAAATACCTGCAGGATGCACTAAATCAAAATGATAAGAACCATCTACTACTTTTAAATTACTAGTATGATAAGAGGCTTTATCATGATTATATCCATAAGAAAGCACTGTCTTATTATTTGAATTGGTGTTAAATTCAGTACCAAATTTTTGTATGAGCACACCGCCTGGTTTTATTTTATCAGAAAATTCACCAAAGGCCTTCACTACTTCTTCTGCGGTTCCGTATATATCTAAATGGTCTGGGTCTACTGCAGTAATGACAGCAATATTGGGGGCTAATTTTAAAAAGCTACGATCGTACTCATCGGCCTCCACTACCACTACATTTTTTTCATGGCTCCAAAAATTGGTTCCATAATTAGTTGCAATGCCCCCTAAAAAAGCATTACATCCATACCCTGTATGACGCAGTATATGAGCTGTCATAGAAGTAGTGGTGGTTTTACCATGGGTACCGGCAATAGCAATAGTGAAAGCATTCTCCGTAATCCATTGAAGTACATCACTTCTTTTCACCACCAGGTATTTGTTATCTCTATAATAATTTAATTCCCCATGCTCACTAGGTATAGCTGGTGTGTAAACAATGACTGTGGCCGCTTTATCTATTTTATTTAAATCGTCTTCGAAATGAATTTGAATACCTTCTTCTATTAAAGCATCGGTTAATAGTGTGGGTGTTTTATCATATCCACTTACAACTACTCCTTGTGTATTAAAATACCTTGCCAAGGCACTCATGCCTATGCCTCCGATGCCAATAAAATAAATGTTCTTACAATTTGTTAACGGATTCATCTTTCAACTATTCATTTATTTGTTTCAAAATTTCTTTCGCAATCACTTCATCTGCATTACTTAATGCAAAGGCCTTTATATTATTGTGCATTGCTTGCATTTGCTCATCGCTTCCTAATATTTGAAGGACTATAGGTATTAAATCATTATCTACTTCTTTATCTTTCACGATGGCCGCTGCATTATTATTCACAAGCGTCATGGCATTAAAAGTTTGATGGTCTTCAGCAGCAAGTGGATAAGGCACAAATACAGCAGGCTTATCCGTAATGCAAATTTCAGCAACCGCCATGGCCCCCGACCTGCTAATGACAATATCCGCAGCAGCATAAGCGGCACTCATATTGTCAATGAAGGAATGCACAAATACATTTGTATAACTATGGGCCGAGTTTGCATATTCTTCTGCATGCGGCTTACCTGTTTGCCAAATCAATTGAATGTCTTTTTCGAAGAAGGAAACTAAATTGGCTTGAATGACTTTATTAATAGAACTAGCGCCTAAACTTCCACCAATAATTAATATAGTTTTTTTGGTCGCCTCTAAATTAAATACCTGTGAAGCTGTTTGCTTGGTATAAGAATGATTAATTATATTTTTTCTAATGGGATTACCCGTTACTATAATTTTATCAGCAGGAAAAAATGATTCCATACCCAATGTGCCCGTAAATATTTTTATAGCATTTTTTGCAAGCCAAGTATTGGCCTTACCTGCAAAGGCATTTGACTCATGAATATAAGTGGGGATATTTTTTGTTTGTGCATATTTTAATACAGGAAAGCTGGAATAACCTCCAACTCCAAATACGGCATTAGGTTGAAACGATTTAAAAATAGCACTCACTTGGAAAAAACTTTTCAAAAGTTTCCAAGGCAGTGTAATATTTTTAAACAATTGAGACCTATTAAAGCCAGCAATGGTAATACCTTTGATTTCAAATCCCGCTTGAGGTACTTTTTCCATTTCCATTTTGCCTAAAGCACCCACAAATAAAATAACGGCATCTGGCGCTAAAGCTTTGATAGCTTGCGCTAAAGCAATAGCTGGAAAGATATGACCTCCCGTGCCACCACCTGCAATGATGATGCGTAATATATTATGCTTTTGCTTCAATGACATTATTTTCAGTATCTATATCAATATTATCAGCTGGTATTTCAATCTCAGTTTCTTCTGGTGCCTTACCTTCCATTTGCTCTACGTTTCTAGCTACACTTAATATCAGTCCTATAGAACAACAAGTAAAAATGAAAGAACTTCCGCCCATACTTACTAAAGGTAAAGTCACACCGGTTACAGGTACGATATTTACATTCACCGCCATATTGGCAATGGCTTGAATGATTAATGTAAAACTTAATCCTAGCGCTAAAAAAGCGCCAAAGGCATAGGGACATCTTCTAAATATTCTAATGCATCTAAATAAGAAAACGATGTAAATAAATATTATAAAAACTCCTCCTAATAATCCATATTCTTCTATAATGACTGCATAAATAAAATCGTTATAGGCTTGAGGAAGAAAATTTCTTTGTCTGCTATTGCCTGGTCCTAATCCCATAAAAATGCCGCCGTTCGCAATGGCAATTTTTGCTTGCTGTACTTGATAGGGTACTTCATTATCCTTAGCATACATAAAATCTTGCACTCTACTTACCCAGGTACCAAAACGACCAAAGCTTTTCATTTTCTCAGCTACCACAGGGCTTCCTTCAACTGACTTACTCGAATGCGTGGCCATGGCTACGCCTACAATAATGGTCACTGGTATCATGGCCACTAATATGGTCAATAAAATATGCTTAATACTTATTCTTCCAATAAACATTAATAAAAGCGAGGTGGCTCCAGTTAAAAGTGCATTTGATAAATTTGCAGGCATAATTAATGCGCAAATAATTAATACTGGTGTAATAACAGGCAGAAATCCGTTTTTAAAATCTTTGATGACCTCTTGTTTCTTACTTAACATCTTTGATAAATACATAAATAAAGCCAACTTGGCTAAATCACTTGTCTGGATGGTTAAATTAATGATAGGCAATTTGATCCACCTACTTCCTTCATTAATTTTTGCCCCAAAAAATAAAGTATAAATTAATAAAGGAATAGACAACATAAATAAAATGGTGGCTATTTTAGAAAAGACAGTGTAGTTCACGCGGTGCAAGCCAAATATGACAAGTAAACCCACTAAAGTAAATATGACTTGTTTAAATAAATACACACTTGTATTTCCACGATACATTTTATAAGCCAATGAACCAGTAGCACTATATACTACCAATATAGAAATAAGAGATAATACAATCACTAACCCCCATATGTATCTATCCCCCCTAGTTCTTTGGTCTAAATGATCTTTCATCCCACCAATAGTGGGCATTTGTGAAAATAGTTTGTCTGTAGTATCGTTAAACATAAATTATAGCTCTTTTACAAATTATAGTTCTTTTACAGACTCTTTAAATTGACGACCTCTGTCCTCGTAATTTTTAAATAAATCAAAACTTGCACAAGCTGGACTCATCAGCACTAAATCGCCTTTCTCTGCTAATTTGAAAGAAGCATTCACCGCTTTTTTAGCGCTATCGACTTCTACAATAGTGCTTACTTTATCTTTAAAAAATTCAATGATTTTTTTATTGTCGGTACCCATACAAACAATAGCCTTTACTTTTTCTTTTACTAGTTCAGCTATTAATTCATAATCGTTTCCCTTGTCTACACCCCCTAAAATTAAAACAGTGTTTTTTTGCATGCTCTCTAAAGCATACCAAGTACTGTTTACATTGGTGGCCTTGCTATCATTAATGAAATCAACGCCTCTTACAGTGGCTACAAATTCCATTCTATGTTCTAGACTGTGGAAATTGCTTACTGCTTCGCGAATTTTTTCTTTTCTGATACCTAAGGTAGTAGCCGCAATACTTGCAGCCATGGTATTATAAGCATTATGCTTTCCTTTTAAGGCAAAATCATAAATGCTCATAGTAACGCGTTCTTCTTGGATTTTTAACATCATTTGATCGTTCTTGATGTAGCCTCCTTTTTTTACTTCTTGTTTCATAGAAAATGGTAGTGGGTTATTGATGGTTAGTAGTTCTAGATGTTTTACGATGGTTTCATCATCTATACAATAGATGAAATAGTCTTCTGCAGTTTGATTCTCTATAATTCTAAACTTGCTTTTAATATAATTTTCGAATTGGTGATCATACCTGTCTAAATGATCTTCTGTGATATTCAATAAAATGGCAATCTCAGGTTTGAAATATTGAATGTCATCTAATTGAAAAGAGCTCACTTCAATTATGTATAAGGCTTTTGGTGCTTGAGCAATTTGTCTTGCAAAAGAGTAACCAATATTACCTACCATGGCTACATCTTCATTTACTAATTTGCAGATATGATATAATAAAGCAGTCGTAGTACTTTTACCATTACTACCTGTGATAGCAGCTATTTTGCTATTACCCTTGTACCTATAGCCAAATTCAATTTCACTAATTATAGGTATGCCTTTTGCTCTAATGGCTTTCACCATTTCATTTTTCTCTGGTATACCTGGGCTTTTGATTACTTCATCGGCAGCTAAAATTCTCTCTACGCTATTTGCCCCTGATTCAAATTCAATACTAGCTTCTTCTAATTCTTTTTGAAAATTAGCCTTGATAGCGCCTCCATCAGATACAAATACTGCATAGCCTTTTTGTTTGGCTAATAAAGCAGCACCTACTCCGCTTTCACCTGCACCTAATATGACTAATTTTTTTGCCAAGGGTCTATCTAGTTTTCAAGGTTAATATAGAAGCCACGACTAATAAAATAGTAATAATCCAAAAACGAACGGCTATCTTACTTTCGTGAAATCCTTTCTTTTGATAATGATGATGTAGTGGACTCATTAAAAACACTCTTCTTCCTTCTCCAAATTTTTTCTTTGTGTATTTGAAATAACTTACTTGAATAATGACAGATAAGTTTTCAATTAAAAACACACCACAGAAAATAGGAATTAATAATTCTTTTCTAACAATAATAGCAAGTGAGGCAATGATGCCGCCGAGTGCAAGGCTTCCGGTATCTCCCATGAAAACCTGGGCTGGATAAGCATTGTACCATAAAAAACCAATACAGGCTCCTACAAAGGCACCTACAAAAATGGACAACTCCCCTAAATTAGGTATGTACATTACATTTAAATAATCGGCAAATACATAGTTACCACTTACATACACAAATACACCCAGTGCGGCACCTATGATGGCAGATACACCAGCAGCTAGTCCGTCTAAACCATCGGTTAAATTCGCTCCATTAGACACTGCTGTGATAATAAAAGTGACAATCAGAATATAAACAATCCATGTATACTTTTCTGCGCCTGGTCCTATCCAACTAATTATTTTGCTATAATTAAATTCATGATTTTTTACAAAAGGAATAGTGGTAATAGGTGTTTTTACTTTTACAAAGCGTCTTTCTACTCCATTAATTTTTCTAACTACTACATCGGCACCCTTTGCTACCTTCTCTCCCTTTTGTAAGCTTTCAGAAATAGTAGTTGAAACAATTTCTCTTTCCACTGTAACAGCATTGCTAAAATAAAGTGTAACACCTATAATAATACCAAGTCCTACTTGACCAATAATTTTTGAAATACTCGCTAGTCCATCACTATTTTGCTTTTTGTACGCACCGCCTTGAGCTTGAGCTTGTTTTCTTGCTCTAATTTTAAAGTAATCGTCTAAAAAACCAATAAGGCCCAACCACACTGTGCATAGTATCATTAAACGTATATAGACTTTATCTAGGTTAGCAAATAATAAAGTAGGAATTAAAATACTCAATAAGATAATAATACCACCCATTGTAGGTGTTCCCTTTTTTTGTTGCTCACCCGCTAAGCCTAAGTCTCTAACGGTTTCGCCAATTTGTTTGCGTTGTAAAAAAAGTATTATTTTTTTACCATAGACAGTGGCTATAAACAAAGACATTAAAATAGCCATGGCAATTCTGAAAGTCAAGAACTGAAAAGCCCCCAAACCAGGGATATTAAATGTTTTATCAAGCCAAGAAAATAATTGATACAGCATATTGATTATTTTTCTAATTCTTTAAATTGGTTGGCTAATACTTGCTTGTCATCAAAATCGTGTTTTACACCTTTAATATCTTGGTACTTTTCATGGCCCTTGCCTGCTATTAAAATAATATCACCTGATTTTGCAAAACTTACAGCGGCTTTAATGGCTTCTTTTCTATCCACAATATTGATATACTTTCTTTTAGCAGCACTAGTCAATCCCTCTTCCATATCCTTAATAATTTCATTGGGATCTTCTGATCTTGGATTGTCGCTGGTAAAAAATACTTTATTACTTAAATCACAAGCCACTTGTGCCATAATGGGCCTTTTTGTTTTGTCTCTATCTCCTCCACAACCCACTACAGTAATCACTGATTCATTTCCCTTTCTTAATTTAGCTATAGTAGTTAAGACATTCTCTAAGGCGTCTGGTGTATGCGCGTAATCAATAATGCCAATAATCTTTTCTGTACTTACGATATAATCAAATCTTCCCTCTGCGCCTGTTAATGCACTTAATACAGTTAATACTTCTGTAGTTTTCTCACCCAATTGAATAGCTATACCATATACCGCTAATAAATTATAGGCATTAAATGTGCCAATCAAACGGCAATGCACTTCTATATCATTCACCAGCATTACAAGTCCGCTTAATTGATTTTCTAAAATTTTACCTTTATAGGTAGCAGGTGCATGAATAGCGTAGGTTAATTTAGTAGCCTTGGTATCTGCAAACATAGCAGCCCCGTTTTTATCGTCTATATTGACTAATGCAAAAGCATTAGCAGGTAATTTATCAAAGAAAGTTTTTTTAGCTTCTATATAAGCTTCAAAAGTTTTATGGTAGTCAAGATGATCATGTGTAATATTGGTAAAAGCCCCTCCTACAAATTGCAATCCCGTAATACGGTGTTGATGAATAGCATGGCTACTTACTTCCATAAATACATGGGTACAACCCGATTCCACCATCTTTTGTAGCAAAGCATTTAATTGAATAGCATCAGGAGTAGTATGAGTAGCAGCAATTATTTCAGTACCTATATGGTTTTGTACGGTACTAATTAAACCACAGTTATACCCTAATTCAGAAAATAATTTATACAATAAGGTAGCCACTGTTGTTTTACCATTGGTACCAGTAACCCCTACTAATTTTACATGGGTAGAAGGCTCATCATAAAATTGATGGGCCATAATGGCCACTGCTTCTTGTGCATTTTCCACCATGATATAAGTAAGGCCGTCTACTAGATTAGCTGGTTTGTTTTCACAAACAATTACAGTAGCTCCTTTTTCAATGGCAGTGGGTATAAAAGAATGTCCGTCTGCTTGTAAACCTTTGATAGCCACAAATACTGCGCCTTTAACTATTTTCCTAGAATCTATTTGAATATCGGTAACTTCTTGTTGGGTAGTTCCTACTACCTCTCTCAAAGCCACTCCGAATAATATAGATTGTAAAGATTTCATTAATTTAAATCAATTTGAATTTGCTGTCCTTTAATAATAAGTTCTCCTTGCGCAATACTTTGTTTTACCACTTTTCCTTTGCCCACACATTTCACCAGTAATCCCTTTTTCTCACAAAGCCATAAGGCATCTTGTAATTTCATACCTGTCATATTAGGCATGGTCGTATCTGAAAATACTTGAGTTGCTGCTTTTAAATTTTTTCCTTTCCCTTCTAATTGTATCCAATTATTAGAAGCCAATGAAGAGTCTTGATAAGGAATAGATAATTGTTTAGCGATAGTTTGTAAAGAGATTTTTGAAATACTATAATTAAATAAAGAACTATCCTTCACCGCAAATACGGGTGCGATATCTAATTTGTTCTGTATATAAGTTGAATACAACCTGTCTGCAATTTCTTTGAATACAGGACCTGCCACTGAGGCGCCGAAATGATTCGCTGCATGTGGATGATTGATTATAATCACTGCTATAGTATATTGAGGATTTTCAGCAGGGAAATAGCCTACAAAAGAGGATTGAAAAATAGCATCGGCATAGCCTTTATTTCCATCGGCCACTAAAGCAGTTCCCGTTTTACCTCCTACTTTATATAAACTATTTACAAATAATTTTTTAGCTGTACCATTGGTACAAACACCTTCTAAAGCAGTACGTAAGTCCTTAATGGTTGAAGGCGAACAAACCATTCCTTCATAAGCTTTAGGACTCATTGTTTTAAGAATCTTTCCTTCTTCTTTAATAGCATTTACTAAATAAGGGCGCATCATCACACCATTATTCGCAATACTATTATACATTGTTAAAGTTTGAATAGGTGCAATAGCAATATTGTAGCCAAAAGCCATCCAAGGCAAAGTAGTAGGGCCCCATCTTTTGCTATTAGGCTTAATGATTAAGGGATATCCCTCTCCCATTAAATCAACACCAGAAGTAGTATCAATTCTTAATTTAGATAAATGTTTAAAATAAGCTTGAGGATTATCATTAAAATAAGTGACTGCTAATTTTGCCATACCCACATTGGAGCTTTCTTCAAATGCTTCTAAAACAGTGGCCTCATGTCTTCCATGAACTTCCGCATCTCTTACAACACGACCTGCATAATTCCAGGTACCCCCTTCTAAATTCACTTTAGAAGCTAAGGTTACTTTTTTATCTTCTAATGCAGAAAGTAAAGTGACTAATTTAAATGTAGATCCAGGTTCTGTAACCCTAGTGGCATAATTTAAATCTTCGGTATATACACCATCTCCTATTTTACCTAAGTTGGCAATAGCTTTAATTTTACCTGTTTTTACTTCCATCACCATTGCAACTCCGGAACGAGCGTCGTTTTGAATCATCATCTTCTTTAGTGCACTTTCAGTCACTTCTTGAATGAATACATCAATGGTGCTTATAATATCCTTGCCTGTTTCAGGGGCAATTTCAAACTCACCTTCTTGTACTGGAACCGTTACGCCGCCTGCGATAGCGCGCACTAATTGACGGCCATTGCGACCATTTAAAACTGTATCATATGATTTTTCTAGGCCTACTTTATTCTCATCTCTAGCAAGTCCAATAGTTCTATAGCCAATATTTTCATAAGGGTTTAATCGAATATTTTTTTCCTCTGCAATCATTCCACTCTTATACCTGCCTAATTTGAACAATGGGAATTTGATTAATTGTAAATATTC
>Ga0214919_10012725_pt1 | contig 10300 bp, 15 predicted proteins | sample LL1503_MetaG_FD_177994 | JGI IMG/M metagenome (GOLD analysis project Ga0214919, IMG submission 177994) | Freshwater microbial communities from Lake Lanier, Atlanta, Georgia, United States - LL-1503 | ecosystem: Environmental > Aquatic > Freshwater > Lake | place: USA: Georgia | collected... | reverse complement strand
CGCTGAGCGTGACCATGGGTTTTTCGACCAGCAGTTGATCGCCGGTTTGATTCATCAATCTAAACACGAAACTGCTGCCTGTGATGTTTACAGGTTTTTCCTCTTGATTGATAAATTCAAACAGTAGAACATTGTCTACGCCTTTGTTAACGGTTAATTGTTTTGCATACACTGGGTCGTACCTCGCTGTGAAATATCCACCACTGGTGTCAACTAACAATACTTTGGTAATTTGCTGGTATAAGTAAACGGTGGTTGAATACATAGGATCCTCGAACAATATTTATGGGTAATGATATCTTTCAAAAACTGGCGGTGAAATACCCCTTTATAACGCTGTGCGTTTATGCCAATGAAGAATATGTGGGTGTAGTACAAAACAAAGACGATGCTGTTACAACCATCTATGATTTTGGTGCTGTGCTAACACAAGACGCCAAGCTAGAATACCTGGAGTTGGCAGCCACTTGGTGGTGGGAAAGCAATAGAAGCATACCCATAAACATCTTTTTGCGCGGTGAGTGGGACAAGTTCCGCCCTACACTACGCACATTTTCCAACAAAGATCTTGAAATTTTACACGGTCCAGCTTGCAGTTTGATGGACATTGCTCGCAAGAAAACCAAGCGAAAATCAATCACACTTGTGCGGCGTCTTGATTGAGCAAGTTCATGTGTAGGGCAACAAGAGCCGCGTAGGAAACTGCGTGGCTTTTCTTAAATGTGTATCCGCGGCTGTCATCCCCGTTCCATACTTCGGCAAATACTTCTGTCCAAGGGCGATTTTGTAAGTGCGCTTTGCCCGGACGAATAACTGAAATAAACGCTGCCATTCTAGGGATAGAATCCGGCTGCATTGACACCATCAAGTCTGTGTAATTGCCCACATGCACCAACTGACTGGTCCAAGCAGTATCAGTCCACAGTCTCTGCCATGGTGGTGCGGCTGCCAGCATGTCTGCATAGTGCGCAGGATCACGGATCAACTGATACACACTCATGTTCAACAGGTCTATCTTGAAGTATCCACGCTGTTCTGCTGACTCATAGTCTATGGCAGCACAGCCATTGGGTATGTCTTGAGGAATGTCTGTGACGTAGATGCCTGAATTGTGTTTACGCACTTGACCTTGATGCAGTTGCCGTGCGGCAGTGTGTTTAATCAGTTTCAGCACAGCCGATCTGTCCGGCACATCAATATCAATGTCTGCGCTCATTGTTTTACCTTGGTGTGATTGGTATTGTTAAAGTGTAACACATGGCTGTCAGTGTGATTGCGAGTGGGACACATTCCACATATTTTATTTGGTTTTCCAAAATTGTCTATAAAAGTCATTAACTCTGCATCTGAACAATCAATGCTCAAGCCGTTGTTTATGTAGGGTTCCCACTGTTCTAAATTTGGATTGTCAAACTTGCTCAGGGTATCTGTCAATAGTCCATTACTGCTACACTTGTATATGTTTCCGTTGTACAACAATGGACATGTTTGTTGATAACACAAATCAAATGCATCATTGATATTGCTATGATGCGGCATCATGTTATTATACATGCCTTTAAACGATTTGTAAAAGAATTGCGGAGAATTAATTTGGAACCTAACTTGGTTATCTGTAACAAATCGATTGATACCATATTCAGTCACTGGCTGCCAGGTATGGTTAGAAAATATTTTTTGTATGCTGTCTTCTAGTTTGGGGTCAGACACATGTTTGGTAATTTTGAATACACAATTACCAACTTCCATGAACAGTTTCATTATGTCTGGAAACTTATCTAGTAATAGCCCATTGGTAGTAAACCTAATTTGACTGTTTGGCAACAAGTTTCTTACGCCAGTAATCCAGTTAAAAATTTCTGGGTTCATAAGTGGCTCGCCACCAATGATTCCAAAGTCCGGAATGTCAATACGGTCAAGCCAAGGTTCAATTTGTGCTCGGCCTTCTTCCCAGGTTAGGTAGCCACGATGAATCAAGTCACTGTAGTTAGAGCACCCAACACAACTTAGATTACACCCTTGTATTGGCATAATTTCTAAGAAGGGTAATATAAATTTATTGGCGCGATGCATCTAGTTGGTTGAAGAATTGTTGATCAAATGTTTTAACTGCAACATAGTCCATAGCGTTGCTTAACAGGCGTTGTTTGTTTGCTGTAATCATGTCAACGGCGTTGGATGATGTTAGAACATCTGTGTTGTTACTCAACCATTTTATTGCTGTAATTTGTTGTTGATATCTATCTTGATGATTTTTGTTGCTGTCGTATGATTGCAATTCTGTGGGCAACAGATTCCAGGCAGTGTAGTAACCTAAAGAATTGTATAACTGATTGATATTGCTGCCACCAACTGGCATTGGAAGACACTCAGAATAAAAACACTTCATGCCTTTTTCAGTCAGTGTTAACTCATCATTCTGCCAGGTTGTTTCTGGATAAACTATGCAATGATACTCAAAGTATTCATCTAAAATAAAATATCCTGGCAACACACTGCCAAACTTGTTGTCTGCTCCAACTGTAATCGACGATGACGGCGTTTTGCGGAAAGTTTCGAGTGTATCTTTATAAATGGTATTTATTGTCAATCGAAAAACTGTATCTTCTTTAGATTCTATCAACGAAGGCTGTAGTTTGTTGATTGCATCATAAGTGTTTTTTAACTTGACTGTTGGTACCTGAGTTTTCAACAAATTAAAAAAGTAATCTCTATGTGGTCTATTGGCACCGTTAATTGCATAGATCGATCCAATTTTTGTTTTGTTTACATTTGCATGATTGTTGTATAGCTGTGGGTAAAACGGTCTAGACCAATAGTCATTACACAGCATAGGATCAATTGGATGCCAAATAATTTTGCTATGCATTGGATGATCTTTGGTTACATAGCCATCAGCAACAATATACACATTGTCTTTTTTTAATAACGCAATCATTGCCGATGTAGATACTTTTAACGACTCACTTCCATTGCATAAAAATATTAGATCATAATCAAACATTTTTTTGTCTACACTTGTTGGCATGTATTCAAACCATATGTTGGTTGCGCCCAAAATAGTGTTAGGTTGGTGTGTGATTAATATATCAGATTTGTAGTTGTCGGTATCTAAACTCTGACGGTATGCATACCATTTGTCAAACAGTTGCAATCCAAATGATTCAGTTTTATACGTGATGTTTACATGTTTCATTTAGTGTCGGTATTACACAGTGCAGTCACAACTTGTAGTTTCTCTTTGGCCAGTTGTACCGCTGCCAAGGCATCTGCCACTGTGGGATGCTTGTCTGCCAAGGCAGCAATGCGCCATTCTTCATCACGCTTGGTTCGGGCCCAATCTAACAGGGTTTCAGCGTCTGATGAGAGTGAAATCATAGGATGTGCCGAGTGAAGCTGTTGCCAGGAGTTGCCATCATTAATTTCCAAACAGTTCATGCTGGAACTCCATCGTACCATACCTGCGCCGCTGGCACCTGGACTGATGTATGGATTGGTGTTCATGCCACCAGACACTTGAATGTATTTGCTGCCACTAATATTTCTAATCATAATGCTATTATAGCCACAAGGCCAATGTAAGTCAACTGATGTGCCATCTGATCCAACCCTAAGTGTGCCCAAAAGCTGGGATTTTGTATGTCTCTATTGCCCCAGTTCATCTTGGCCCAATCAATGTGATAGTGAGCCACAGCATCTATCACGCCCATTATTATGCTGGCTGGCCAATAGGCTGGACCAACTACCAGACCAACACACACTGCTGTGCCAATGCCTTGTTTGAGACTGTGTCGCATGCCCAGCCAGTGACCATAGATGCCTTTGTGCTTGACTTCTATCATATCTTGATCCACAAAGTCAATGTACCAGTGTTTGATCTGTAGGAGTATGAGTGTTAAAAATATCACTGTTGCCATGCTACCATCCTGCCTTGCTTAATATGTCTTTTGCATACTCTTGATCAGCAGGATAGTTGTGAAACTTCTTCTGCCACACATCCGAGTCAATGTAAGGCCATACCATGCTAATCTGATCAGGAGTAAGATCGCCTAAAAACTTTTGCCCTGACTCTGAATTGTAAATCACCCAAGGTGATATCCTGCCTGTTGTGACTGCATAGCACATGGCTGGAGTGCTGCCATATCTCAAACAGTCCTGCGGCTGTGCTGAATTCTTTTCTGCCCAGTCCATTCCAAACTCCACAGCTCTGGCCAGCGCATCATTTACATTCTCTACAGGCAAGTGCTGTATGAGATATTCTGTGTACAGTTGATCACTTGCCCAACGATCAATCTTTTTGTTGTTCTTTAATAGCCACTCAAGAAACTGTTTGGGATTAATAGTTCTTGTGCTCACGCAATAGCGTCCAAACTTCACAAACGCACGATAATAAGGGGAGTCTGCAAAATCATCGAAGGTCTTGAGTTTGGCTGAACCTTGGCTCATTTCATAGAAGCGTATGTAGGCTTGAAAGCCCAATTCCACACCACGCTCTGCTCGTTCCTGTCTGCGCCGTTTGGGCTCGCACACATGCACCGCTAGACTGGTTTCTCGAGCAAAGTCTTTCTTGCAGTATTGGCATTGGGTCATTTGGGATCGTCGCCGGAGTCTTTTGCGTATTGTTTGATTTCTTTGTCTGATACAATCTGCATCATGACTTCTATCTCATCGTCCTTGTAGTGCGGATACATTGCTACTAATGCTTTGCGTTTGGCACTGGCTCCTGCTTGTTTTTTCTTGGGTGCAATCCAGTTGTGTCTGTGTGCGCCTGTCTCGGGACTTACTGTTGTGGCCATAAGCCATTGCAATTTTGGATGTTTGCTTACATCAAAAAAATGCTTGTTCAGTCGTTCGTTAGTAGCTATCACATAGTACTCTTGCAAATCGCGAGGTCCTTCCACTGCGGAACCCCACCGTATCATAAGATAGTTTGAAAACTTTTTCTTTTCTTCAGGCGTGAGATCGTCATAGAATGGTCTGACCTTAAGATCAAACATCTTCATCTCGTTGGCAATGGTCAGTTTATCCAATTGCTAATGCCTCTTTGTATACATCATGTTTGATAGGTAAATTGTCAAACCATTTTTCATTTCGATAATTATCCTGAAACATTTGCTGAGTCAAAAAGTGATACCAGTTGGTTTCATTAAAACACTGATTGCGCAAAGCGTCAACAGCTCCTCGCATGTTAACATGGTTGGCAAACTTTGACTGTTCTAGCATGTCAATTAACGAAGCGCGATATCGAACTGGAACACTTCCAAGCCCAATAACAGCGTCTACATTGGCTAGCACAGGCTCAAATTGATCTGGGGTCAACCATGAAAAATACTCTAATAGCTCAGGCAACCACCAAATGTTAATAGCACTAATCACAGTAGCAATTTTAATATTGCAGTTTGGTTGTGTAAGAACCCATTTTAAATTAGATTCCACTGTGGCCCAGTCACTACCACTTCGCACTATACCAGCATACTTGCCTACTGCATCTATACTTGCATGAACATTAATGAAGCTAAATGAGGGCCACAAATCTTTTACATGTTTTGATTTGGCGCCTAGCACAGTCATGTTGGTGCTGTACATTATGGCAGGATCAGCACCTTGCTCAATTAATTTTTCAAGCACTTGGTAATGTTGTGGGTTCAACAATGGTTCGCCGCCTGCAAAATAAATTTGTTTGCACTGATTTAGATCTATATTTGAGATGTCGACTGGATTGTACAAACTTATATCTTCTACTCCAAGTTCGCTAGACCATGACGTACTAAATCCTGGACCACAACTGCGGCACTTTAAATTGCAAAGGTTGTTGTTACGAAAATCTAAAAAATGTATTTTATGTGTGGCGTAGTCTGTTTCGTAATTATTGTACATTTCCCGCCAGCCTAACTTATCTGGAGGACAAGGATTAGCACACTCTTTTGGAACTTCACCGCGTAAGAATGCACCGCCAACTACCTTGGTCATTTCTTCTTGGCTGTCAAATGTATTACCACTCCAGGCGCAACACGGCGAATACTTGCCGCCAGGCATGTAACTTACACTGGTCCAAGGTGCTTTGCAATAAATCTTACTCATTTGGTTTTGGTCAGTTTGTAGATCATTATAGCACGATCTAGTGCGTCTTGTAAAGTGGGATTGGTTTGGGCGGCACGCCTAATCTCTCCCCACATCTTACTGTCCATTAAGTGATCAAACAAGGGTCTGCCATCTGGTGTTCTAGCATCGTATTCCATTTTGTGTCCAGTTACAGGATCATATGCATAGCCCATTAACTTACGGTCAGCAGGATCAGCACCAAACTCTCGAGCATACACTTCGTTACCTACACGTTCGTAGATGTATGTAGCACCCGGTTTAAGGGTTCCCATACTGGTAGCCGTATTGTAAATGTGCCCAGCGCAGAAAACGCTCTAGACCTTCACGGTCGTCGGGGTAACTTTCCAGATACACTCTGGCCAAGCGGTTGATGATTTCAAATAGTTCAGGTTCAGTGTAGGGCATTACCAGGCCTTGTTGTAATCCACAATCTCGCAATTGCGGCTGACGTCTTTAACAAAGTACACACAGTCTGGATCTGCGCCTTCGCTTACGGGCACTGCCAGCAGCTGGCCGTTTTTAAGTTTGGGTGCATACCAGCTCACTTCGTGATAGACATCTAGGATTTCAATTTCCGGAAAGCTAGGACGGAAACTGGTTAAGGGATTGAACTGGAATACTTTGAATCCACGGTCGTTGATTGATGTAAGTGGTAGCACTTCCAAGTCGCCAACATCAGGTTCGCCAATCAAAATCTGCCAATCCATGGGCATTTTTATAGTGTGTTCTCCAATGCGTAGCACAAGTGCAGGAGCATTAAAACTCTCTAAAAAGATTAAGGGTATAAAATGATAGTCTGGATCTACAGGGTTTGAATTGTCCAAAATAGCAAAACGCATGTCATCTACTTCTTCGGGCAGGTGATCTAAATCGTAAGTGACATTGTCTAGGGTAAGTATTCTCATGTTGTTATTTTACTTGGTTTGTGGCAATTTGTCAACGATCTTGCGATGAATATTTGCAGCCACCTGTTCTTGGGTTGCTCGGTCTGTGTGAAACGGTGAATCAATTGTTTGATTGGCTTGGCTAAAGTCGTAAGCAACTTTACCAACATCTACATCATTAAAACACAACGGTAAAATACCAGCTGTTGTAATTTTGTCATGCCAATATTCAAACAACCAATTGTCTAAAACTTGTTGCATATCATAATCAAATATCTCAGTAAGATACTGTTTTGTGGCTTGTAATTTTTCACGAGAGACCAATGGCTGATTTTCTAACCCTTGAACCACTGTGCTTAAAATACACGCCTCTTGGGTGCCAGTCCAGGGCTCGTGTGTGCTAGACATGTGCGGATTAAAATATACAAAATTTTTTAATCCTTCTGCAGGACGAAACCCATCTTTCAATTTAATGTTAACACGACTGGCCCAAGTCTTATTGTAAACAATAACGTTAGGTTGGTGCTTTACTGCTTCTTGTATCTGAAACATGATTCCTGTGTTGCTGAATCCGCCATATGCAAAATGCAAAACTTTATAGCCGTATTGATCTTCAAGGATCTGACTAAAATGTCCTCTTAGTCCTGATTCTTTAAGATCAACTGTGCTGGCAGCGCAATAGCTTTCGCCACATACTGCAATGGTTATTTTATTTTCATCCATTCAAGTTTTTCTTGAGTAAAGGGATAGTTGGCTTCTTTGTAGAACTGTTTGCGCTTGGTCAGGTGACGCTTGGCAAACTTACAGGTTGAAGTTATGTCCCAGATTTGAACATGCTCTTTATCTTCTGCTTTTCTTATCCCGCGTCCAATGCTTTGGATAACGCGGACAAAACTTTTCCCGGGTTCCACAAGAACCAAATTAAAAATCCTAGGGATATTAATGCCCACAGCGGCAACACCATAGGTAGCCACAATAATCTTATCAACGCTGTCCGCCACTTCGTCATATTCGTCTTGTCTATCTTTTGCTTTGGTTGCGCCGGACACAAATACAGCACGTTCGCCCAGTCGCTCTACTAATTGACGCCCGCATTCAGTGCGATCCACTAGTACCAGGGTGTTGCCTGTTTCATTCACATGGCGTATGAGTTCTGCCATGGCATCTAGCCTGCCTGACTCTTCTAACAAGTATTTAAGCTCGCTTTGGTAATTTGAATACTCCACGTGATCCTGCAACTGCACAATGTTCACATGGCACTGCGCCAGCACACCTTGCTGTTGCAGTTCATTGGCACTGAGCTTGCTGATCACAGGACCTAAGCTAACCAGCAGAGCTTGGCTTTCAAACTTTTCTTTGGGCACAGTACCGGTCAATCCCCAACGAATTGGCACTCTTGCCATCACACTAGTCAGCAGGGTCTTGAGTGCATCTGCTTTGGCCATGTGTACCTCGTCCACCATCACACACACCACATCTTCAATAAAGTCCTGTATGGTAGCTTCGCCCACACCTGCCTTGGTATTCTTCAGCAGTACATTTAGACTCTGCCAAGTGCAGATGGTATGTGTACGACCATGTTCTTTTCTGTCGCCAAAGTAAACACCCACATCCAGGCCAAGATTAAGGTAGTCCTTTTCAGTTTGTGTAACTAGACTCTTGTTGGGCACAATCACAATTGACCTGCCATATGGCTCTATACTGGCACTCAAGGCTGCTGTCATGATTGTTTTGCCTGCACCTGTGGCCACCTCTTGTATGCATTGCGGATTGGTCAGAAAGTTGTTCACAATTTCTACCTGATAGTCACGCAACAAGATAGGTTGCCCTTCTGCAGGATGTCCTTTGGGCCAGGTCTTGTGTGCAAAAGTTTGTTCTGTGACTTGAGCAAACTCAAATGTGGTAGAGTATTCTCTTTGGTCATCCAGTTCAATGTCGTAGTTGTAGCGTTCTAGAATGGGCATGATCTCTGGCAAGAGATTGGTGTATGTGCTACCACCCAATTGGAAGTAGCTTACTTTGCCATCCCATCTTCCCAGTCTCACTGCTGGCAAGTATCTTGCATAAGGTACATCGTACTTGAATGCATTGACCAAGGCCTTGCGCACATCTAAGTCTATGCCGTCTAGCTTGATGTTTACTTCATCTCGAATTTGTATAGTGCATCGTTTCATTGTATAGTGACTTTGAGCACCCGTTGTTGGCGTGCTATTTCTTGTATGAGTTGTTGTGGTTGTCCGGTATACTGCAAATCTGCCACAGGAAAACGTAGCGGTTGTGCTATTGCATTATACACACTTGTGATGCCATGAGCAAGAAAAAAATCTTGGTGTTGATCAATGTACTGTTGCATGCCTGGCTCTTTGAAGCTTAAATCGTGATTGAAAAATGCCACATGAAAATCGGCACTGTAGTGACCAAACGGTCGGAATGCATCCTCACCTATGTACTTGTCATTGTCGTGTGCTAGGTCCTCGACTGTTTTTCCAATTTCACAATAATTGAGATACACAGTTCCAAATTGTATTTGCGTCGCGCCCCATTGCGCCAACTGAGCAGGGTCAAGTTTCTTTATCTTGGGCATGCCAAACCAAGTGCAAACAAATCTTGGCTTTGTACCTTCGAGCACAGTTTCACATCTATGCACAGCCAGGTTCAATTCTGACAGTGCCTGTTTCACCTGATCAGGTGCCTGTTGCCAGTATTCTGATGTCTGTTGATCTAGCAGTCCATGATAGCGTTCAAAGATGTTGTGCAAGTAATTGAGGCTGTCCTGGCTCCAATCAAACTCACGCTCGATAATAGGAGTGTGTTGGTTGATTGTTTTGATACATTGTTCGATCATAATTTCGGCACGAATGCGCTCTTCTAATTGAGAGCCAAAGCCGTAAAATCTATCTGGATGATCCAGGGGATAACTGCCGCGGGCTTGCATACGCTCAACCCATAGCTCGGCAAGAGGGGTTGGTCGTATTTGAAATTGCAGTGTTAAGCCTTGGCTTAGATGTATCAGCAAGTGTTGCGGCATTGTAACAGTATATACTTACCGCCGCAAGAAGTCAAAAAGACAGGTACCGTTTTACGGGTACCTGCCACAAAGCCCGGGCCGGAGCCAACCAGTGCCCGGGATAACCTTGGAGGGTTAATCTTTTGAGTTGACTGATGTCTTGAACAAGAAGCCGCACAGGATAGTGATGCCCCACGCCTGCAACCACGTGACTTCCTTAACAGAAGTCACTGCATCAACCAAACACCCATTCCACAGCATGTACACAGGCCAACTTAGTAAGAAACTCAGTAACAGAACTCCTGCA
>Ga0214919_10012724_pt1 | contig 10300 bp, 7 predicted proteins | sample LL1503_MetaG_FD_177994 | JGI IMG/M metagenome (GOLD analysis project Ga0214919, IMG submission 177994) | Freshwater microbial communities from Lake Lanier, Atlanta, Georgia, United States - LL-1503 | ecosystem: Environmental > Aquatic > Freshwater > Lake | place: USA: Georgia | collected 2015-03-15 | reverse complement strand
TAATAATCAAAATGTTGTCTTTTAGTTCTTCATAACAATGTATTAATGGTCCCAAAAATTTGCTTGCGGGACCGTAATCTTTTTCTAAATTAATGATTTGAATCCAAGGATATGACTCCAATTTTTGGAGTATTTTTGGACAAATTGTTTGATTTGGAAATCGTTTATATTCTTTGGGAATGGAAATAAAAAGTTTCTCAAAAGGTAAATGTTGTTTTTGCAGGCTCTGTATATTATCTATAAATTTTGGATTCGAGGCGCGTGATGGAATTGTGGACATTGCAATAAAAATTTTGGTCATTTTTATTGTAAACATTTTTGCCTTAAATTTTCAAATTAAATTAACCCCAACATTAGATCAATCTCATAAGTATCTTCCCCTCTCTTTAACAGCTCTTTACGCTTCTTTTCTAGTTCCTTGCGCTTTTTACGATCCAATTCTTTTGGTGCCTCCTCCTTTTTAATTGTATTTCCAAACGCATCAAACTTTTCCTCTTCTTGCACTGGAATCTTTTTGGCGGCTTCCTTTTCTGCTTTGATGCGAGCTTGTTCAAGAGCTACCATCCATTCTCCTCCTTCTACACGAATTGCTCCATCACTAATAAACCATTTTTCGGGACAAAGACGGTCCACAAAATCAGAATTGTGCGAAATCACAACAATGCCTCCATTAAATTCTTTAATAGCACAGGCCAACGCAGACAAACTATTCCGATCCAAGAAATTACTAGGCTCATCCAATATAATGACATGGGGTTTAAAATAGGTTGCACTACCCATGGTGACTCTCATCTTTTGACCACCTGAAAGTCCTCGAATTTTACCATGAATACTGTGTTCTGCTTCCAAACCAAAACTTTCAAAATGCTTGGCAATCTCATTTTTAGTAAGCTTGCGATCACTGCCTTGTTCAAGAGCCATTTTCAAATCAAATTCCTCCACCATCTTTGTATAACCAAGCTCCACGAGCTCGGATCGTTTTAATGAATCTTCCGCAATCGAATCTTTATACTTGACTTTATATTCATATTCTCTCTTTCCTTGAAGACGACCAACAATCTCTTCAACTTCCTTCATTTTAAGAATCTTGAGCTTTTCTTGTAGCGCCTTTTCTTCTTCTTCAGTCATTTTATATACTTCCTTGTCTTGCTGTTCTTTATCGACACCAGTAGAATATCTCCACATTACATATTCAACGGGAGATTTATCTAAATGGTCTTCAATGTGATGAAACGCGTGTTGAGCAACATAGGCAATTCTCAGATTAGGATGTTTGTAGTATTCACTCTCGGTTGGGGAAAGTTCTGCGGTATTGACAAGTTCTCCAACAATTAATTTAATTAGAGTCGATTTACCAGCTCCGTTGGGTCCAATCACACCAATTTTACTGGCCAAAGATACTTGACAATTAATATTTCGTAGTTGGGGCTTACTGGTTCCAGGATATTGGAAATTAAAGTTACGAAGTTTTAGAATCGCCTTGGTTAAACTTTTAACTCCTTCCAAATAACCTGGGTCAGGAAAGTTGAACTTTTCAATGTCTTCGACGAATTCATAATACATTTTTGCTTCAGGGCGAACTTTGACAAATTCAGCCAAATTTCCTGTATAACGCTTTAGCTTTTTATTGGATTCGTAATGAATAATATCAGTGCACACCTTGTCCAAAAATTTGGTATCGTGAGACACAATCAAACAAGTCACATTTTGCAACTCTTGAATATATTTTGTCACCCAAGCTACATTCGCTACATCCAAGTGATTGGTAGGCTCATCCAGCAACACTAAATCGGCATTAGTTAAAATGGCTCGTGTGAGAGCCAGCTTCATACGCCAACCACCAGAAAAGGAAGTAATAAGAGAATTTTGCATTTCAGGCGAAAATCCAACATCAGCAAGCGCAGTTCGGACTTGATCTTCTGTAATATGAGCCAATACAGGATCTGACATTATAAATTCAACCGCGGTAAGCTCCGCCGAATATCCTTGAATGTCGTGTTCTACATAAACACTTGTTAATTCTTCAGGAAATCCCGCCAAAGTTCTGTTGGCAATGGATCTCATAAGCGTCGATTTTCCACAACCATTCACACCAATAAGACCGTATTTATGACCCTTTTTCAAATGTAAACGAGCCTGATGTAACAATACACGACTACCGTAAGCTAGTGAAAATTCAACATTACATAGATCATTTTCATCGACAGCATCCAATTCTTCATTCACTTTGTATAATTCTTTACAGAGAGTTGCAAAATCTTCCACAAAAGAATCGCTTCCTTTGATATATGGACATACGCAGTTTTTCCACTCTTGTGCATCAGAAATTCGATTCTTTACCAGGTAAGCACAAAGTTCTACTACATACTCGATGACCTTTTCATCTTTGGTATCACCAACAAATGTTTGTAATCGCGTACGAACTTGATTATGAACATCTTGAATATCTCCAATCTCTTCTACAAGTCGATTGATATTTTTGAGCGCGTTGGAAGACACATTACGAATTTCCTCATATTGAACTTCATCAATAATTTTTTCCAAGAAAGGATTAACAACAGGATAAAATAATAGAGCATCTTTGGGGTCATTGACAAGTTTACACATATTATCAATAATGACGGCACTTCTACGCTTAAAAACTGAATTTTTCTCACTTGCGCTTCGAAGCAAAATAGGAACAATAATAGAAAGGCTTGCAGTATCGACATCATTGACAAAAGTCGTGGAATAAAGTTTGTCAATCGCAACAGTTGTCTTTTGAACAGGATTTACATAAGCATCCATTAAATCATCCAAAGCTGGTTTAATATCAACATTTTTGACGGCTTCACAAATGGATTTGAGAGTTTCAATACTTTCTTCCTTGACCTGTTTTTTGGTATCTTGAACCAAGTTGCGAAGACGAGCCAACACATCAGGTAAACAACGAGTTACATAATCTGGATATTGATCTAGCAAGAGTCTAAAAAATTGTAAATAAGAAATTTTAGTTTTCCATTCGTATTTATTGGTTCCTTCCAAAACTTTTTGAGTCAAATGTTCCATGATACAAGGATTCAGTTCTTTTACTTTTTCTTGTAATTGGGCGAGTTCAGAATTTTCAATCCTTTCAGTGATACTTTCAAAGGTGATAACCTCATTCATTATTTTAAGTTTGTTTTTGTATAATTGGGGCTAATGTTTTTAATTCATCATTTTTCAAAACTTGTCCAAAAACTTTTTCCTTCAAGTTAGCAATGAAAGTATTATCAATGACCATTACTTCTTTCATGGCTAAAACATTTTTTTGACGTTGAATCATAAAATAATGCTTGATTCTTTCACAAACATAGTCAACATCTTCAATGGTCATTCCATGATGTGCACCTAGTAAGAATCCTTCTGCCATGATACGATCCGCATTGGGAAATCTTTGTAAATATTGTCGATAGACTGGGTGTCGCGTAATGTTTCCAGCAAAACATACGCGAGTCTGAATATTTTGACTTTCCAAGAATGAAATTAAATTCATTCTATCCTTGGTCATAAGAGCCATTGCCAACCAATCCGATTGGAATTGATTATAAGGAAGAAGAATTTCCTCACAGTCTGCAAGATTTTCAAGATAACGATTAAAAATCCTCCTTCTTTTTTGACGAATTTCTTCAATACGACCGAGTTGCACTAGACCAAAGGCTGCATTCATTTCGGACGATTTCATATTGTACCCAATAGCTCCATAAAGAAATTTATAGTCATAGGGAATACCGTCGATTTCAAATTCAAATCGAGATTTTACATCTTCACTGTTATCACCTATTCTTCCCCAATCTCTAAACATCGTAGCGCGTTTTAGCTGTTTTTCGCAATTAAAAAGTACCATTCCACCAGAACCTCCCGCCGTTATAAGATGACTAGAATAAAAACTAGTTATTGCAACGTCGGTTTCTGGTGTTTTGGTGATTGTGTCGGCAGAGTCTTCAAAGAGTATCAAATTGGTACGCTTTCTCAATTCTGTCCAATCAGGTTTGGAACCAATTAGGTTGGGTAATAAAATTACTTTGGTTTTTGGTGTAACTTTGTTCATAACTTGATCAACAGAAGGTACATAGGTTTGAAGCTCGACATCACAAAATACAGGTACTAGACCACATTGCATAATTGGTGCTACAGTGGTTGCAAATGTACAGGCTGGTGTAACTACTTCATCTCCAGGCTGCAAATTAAGTGCGTGAAGACCTAATAATATTGCAGAAGAGCCACTATTAACAAAAAGACCATGCTTTTTTCCAAATTGTAATGCCATTTTTTTTTCAAATTCGATCGAGCGAGCTCCAAACCCGGCAAGCCATCCATCGTGTAAACATTCAACAACAGCATTAATTTCCGCGTCACCATAAGCTTCCTTTTGATGCGGCGCATACCAAATTTTTTTAGTGTTCATTTATTTTGTTGAAATAATATTTTTAAATTGGTTTTTGGTTTAAAAATGTTTTATTATTTTACATAAAAAATGTCAGTGTTTAAAAAAATCCAAGCAAGCAATCTACAATTTTATTATGGTTTAGATTTAGAAAATGAAAAAGCTACCAATGTTACAGAAATTGTACTGCAAAACTGTGTACAACCAGATGGTTCTATTATAGTTGATCAAAATAAAAATTCTTTATTTGGAGACCCGTTTCCAAATATTGTAAAATCTTTTTTTTGTGTATATGAAAATATCGTTATTAAAAAAGTTTCAGAATATATTGACTTTCTGATAAAATCTGATTTTATATTATACATGGAAGAATTAAACATAATTATTTTAAAGCAATATGAAAATGATTTTTCAACATTATTTTATACTCCAGATACAAAGTTTTTCAGTGGACCGGATTTAGACCAATTATCAGATATAACTAATTTGGTGATAGAATCTTATTCTAAGCCAGATAAAACAATTCATATTCAATCAGGATATAAAATTTGGGATAACGAAAACCAGCTTGATAATTTTATTTTTATAAAAACCAGCAAATATCTACACAAAGTAAAAGGTTCGGCTTCAATATCGATTGGAAATAAATCCCCTAAAAATGTAATTATTTCATGCATGTCTAATTTTAATGAAAATAGTGGAGGAGTTACTTGTTGTTATAAAATGGCTTATAGCATGGATAATCTATCAGAAGGATGGGTAAAAATACACGGAGAGACAAATCCTATTCACGATAAAATATGGAATGGAGAACCATTCGATAAAGAAAACACTGTAGTTGTCTATAGCGAATTAATATATGGAAATCCTTTAGGTGCTAAATATGTTGTTCGTTGGATTCTTGCCCCACTTGGTACTTTTAATAACTCTAATCAATATTTAAACTATGATCGCAATGATTTAGTTTATTATTTTAACTTGGAAGAAAGATTTTACAAAAAAGATGATAAAATTTTCAAATTATTATCAATCATTAATATTCCTTCTGTGAAATTTAATTCTTTTACTAGACCTTTAGATTATTGTCACATGTGGAGAAAATGTAATATACATGCAAGTATATCACCAATTCATCCTGCAAATTCAACTGAACTTGGTAATGATTTGGATATAAATGAAACATTAAAAGCTTTTCAAAATTTTGAATATTTTATATGCTATGACCCACTATCATTCTTTTTGATATTAGCAGCAATGTCAGGATGTATCGCAATACTATATCCGCTAGAAGGAATGTCTAAAAAAGATTGGTATAAAACTACATGTGTCAATAATTATTTAGAACAAAATAATGTAGATTTATATGGAATTGCCTATGGGAACAGTCCAGAAGAAATTGAATGGGCAAAATCAACTCTACATCTTGTGACCGACCAATGGAATGATATGGAATCCTATATGAAAACAAAGACTATAGTACCTTTTTTAGAAGATATTGCTAATTTTGAGTGTCAGTTGAATACAGTTGAAAATAATTATTACTAATTTAAATACGATTTCCACCAATTATTAAAATGTACAAAATTTTAATTACTGGCGGAAACGGAAATATTGCCAACATCATTAAAAATAATTTAGGAAGCAATTATAATATATTGAATCCGTCTCGAATAGAATTAAATCTACTTGACCCAAAACAAATTAAAGAATATCTTACAGACAAATCATTTGATATTTTAATTCACACTGCCATTGTCGGCGGAAGACGAACCAAACTTGAAAGTGCAGAGATCTTTCACAATAATTTAATAATGTTTGAAAATATTATACTTTATTCAAATTTGTTCAAAATGATCATTAATCTTGATTCTGCTGCTAGTTACGACCGGTCAACAGATATAATGAATCGTTCCGAAGAGGATTTATATACTATTCCTTTGGATTTCTATGGATTTTCGAAATACTGTATATATAAGCGTTCACTTTCCATAGTGCATATGGTTAATCTTCGAATTTTTAATATCTATCATGATCAAGAAGAACCCGACCGTTTCATAGCATCGTGTTTAAAAGCAAAATATAATAACTCCAAGGTTACAATATTTGAGGACAAGTATTTTGACTTTTTTAGCGCTCGAGATTTTATAAAAGTTTTGGATTATTTTATAAAAAATTATTACAAAGTTTTACTGCTGCCTAAAACAGTCAATCTTTGCTATAAAAAGAAACAAAAATTGTCAGAAATAGCCAATCTGATTATTCAAAACACGAGTAATATAATTGTCGAAATTTCCGAATCTAACAACAATTATTGTGGTAATTCAACTCTTTTATACTCTTTAAATTTGGATATTCATTCTAGCTTGGAAGAATCCTTATCTGTTATATGACATTGCGACAACAACTTTATTTAAGACATTTTCATCCCTTTTAACATCTTGTAAAAGCTTTTGTAATGTGCTTTTGCGTGTTGCCACATATTGTCTCAATTTTTGTAAAGTTAATTTATCAGCCCATCTATCTCCTTTTAAGATTTGTTGAAATTGTCTTTGTGCTGGGGTTAATTGTTGTGCGGAAGCAGCTCCTTCACCTCCACCACCAGCGACTAATGAAGCTGCAGCCGCAGCTTGTCTTTGAGCAGCTTGTCTTTGTGCCGTTTGTTTTGCAAGACTTTGTCGCTGTTGTCTGTCCAACTGGGCTGCTAAATATAATTGATATTGATCTTGGGACATGCCAAATTCTGCTGCAGCCGCTGCATTTGGACCAGGAGCGCGACCAGCAACTCTCTGAGGAAATTGCATACCTAAAATAGCTTGAGCAACTTGTAATGCATCTAATCCTTGAAAGTTTTGTACTCCAGTAGATTGCATAAAAATTCCAATTGCCGCATCAGGGTTTGCGATATCATGTTGTCTTAATATGTTTCTTACGGCTTGATGAGTTGCACCTCCAGCAGCAACAGCAGCCGCAACAGCACCACCACCACCGCCCAAAAGCGTATCTGTCATCGTAGGAATGGGAGCGCGAACGCCACTATCAGCTGTTCCGGTTCTACGCCCAGTTGCTCCAGCATAATCTACAGTATCTAAGATGACACCAGTAATAGCTTGCGCGTCATCATTTTGTCCAATTTGATAACCCATCATCTGTTGCCAATTTCGAATTGCTTGAGCTGGATTGTTAACACCGTGTTCTCTTAAAGTTTGTATAATTCTTTGTCTGATTGACATTTATTTATAAAAAAATTAATTATTTGTGAATAATTCATTCTCAATGTCTGTTATATAAGAGTAAATCCAACCATAATATTTCATCTTTTCTTCCAAATCTTTGGCCTGTTCAAATTCTTTCAGCATCGTATCCAGAGAAGGTAGTTTCTTTGGTTTTTTAACGGCAACAATTTCATTCTTTATCATTTTATTGGTCAAATCTTCCAATTTCTTTTTTTGTTGGACAATTTTTTCACGAATTTGTTTCGTCTTGATAATCTTATCATTAAAGTTTTCAATCGAGTCAAGCTTTTCGATTTCCTTTTCTAAAATTTCAATATTCATTTTGTTTTAGATAAAAACAAAATTATCATTCAGATCATTTTTTTATAAATCTGGATCTGAATTCCATTCTTCAAATTGTTCTTTTAATGCTAAAAATATTTGTCTAAATTCAAAACAATGTTTATAGATACCTTTGGTCAATTGTTCATTTAACCAATTCATTGTCCTGCTTAAATATTCGATTGCATATCGATTGGGTGTAGTTTTCATAATTTCACTATAAAATTTTAACAAGTCTCTGATAGCTCGAGAATTACAAGTAGGCGTTTGCGATTTCTGTTGTTGTTGAGCAACTAGTTGACCATTTACAAAATTTCCGGAAATTACTGTTCCATCATTATAGTATTTTGTACCGCGCCCATTAATTGCTGAACCCTTCATTTCACCGTCATAAACAAAATTTTCAGTGATACCTATACAAGGCCCATTGAAATTATCGCTATTTACACTGCCAATAATACTTGATCCACTATTAAAAATAGCTAATCCTCGGCCTTGTATGTGATTATCTTTAGATTCTCCATAAAATAGTAAATCTTTTGTTTTACATCTACAAATTCCTTGAATTATATTATCTTTAAAAAATCCTTCCAGTTCTGAACCATCAGAAGCACGCAGCATACCTAATCCATTGGCATTATTATTTGCAATTTCTCCAAAATATGTATATCCATTCTCTAATATTTCACCCTGACCACTCGCAACACCATCTATAAAATTCCCAATAATTATCTTTCCGCTAGAAAGCTTGAATTCTCCATGACCTGTAACTCTGCAATCTTTGGTTTCTCCACTGTAAAGAGAACCGTCAGAAAATTTGATAATTACATCTTTTATTTTGTTACAATCATAACCATCAAATATTCCAGTTACTACATTTCCATTGGTTAATAAGATTCCATCTCCTTTTGGAGCATTGTTTTGAAAATTTCCAATATACACTGATCCATCAGGCTGTGTTGACTTTCCCAATCCATTTAAAACGCTTTTTTGAAAAACTCCTTGTAATACAATTCCGTTTTGCAGAGTTAATTTTCCTTGTCCATTCAATAAAGTCGGAGTTTGCACGCTTGGTAACAAATATCCTTTGGCCATATTTATAAATCCAGAAGCAGTTTTTATTGTACCAAGCTGTCTACCAGCAATACCCTTTGATTTGGATTGTTTTTTATTTTTTTGACCGAGTACTGGAACCAACTTTTGTGAAATTTGTCTACAACCTTGTTGATAACTCATTTTCCATTTTTTTTGAATCTTGGTCACTTCCCTATGCAATTTTCTAATGATGGACTGATCGTCTATTAGACTTGCATAGGCGTTCATCAAAGTGCAAATAAACATTAACTCATCACTGTCACTTGCGAGCAAAGATTCTAAAATTGTATTAAAACGATTTTCCGCATCTTCATTTAATACATTTGCAATCAAAAAATCCGTCGTAAAAAAATCAAAAGCATCTAGTGTTTTATCGTTCCAATTGACAATATTATCATCCGAATCATAAGAATAATTCATTTATTCTTATGATTTTAAAAAAATTTATAAACACCTCAAACACCGCCACCTCTACGCGCTCGGGCAGCTGCTTTGCGATCTCTTGTAGCTTTGAAATCATCGACAGCTTTCTTAAGATTAGCGTTTGAAACAGCTTGTCCGGGATATCTTCTATTATGGTTAAAATACTGGGCTTGTGCTTGCGTTCTTTGACGCGTATTGCCATTTCTATCAATAACTGGATTTTCAAATAATTGACCGTTTGCTGGATTTAGCAAATAATCAGGAGGCTCTGCTCTAAACGGTTCTCTTAATCGATATCTACCATCCTGTACTTGCTGGTACTTTTGTCTAAAATCATCAACCGCTCTTTTAATAAAGGTATTTGGATATAATGGTCCTCTTAATGGTTCTCCAGCAGAATTCGCATTTGTTCCACGACCAATCATTTCAATTGCTGTTGCTCTTTGATAAGTGTCTCCATCAAATGCACTAACTGGGTCATTAAAGAAATCAAGTGTTACAAGGTCTGCTAAATAATCTGGAAGATCAATAATCTCTTGCTGCTGTTGTGCTTGTGCTTGAGCTGGTGCTTGTGCTTGAGCTGGTGCTTGGACAACAGCAGGCGGTTGCCCTGGTTCAACATCCATCGCAACATCCATGTCCAAGACTCCAAAATTCGGATCAGGATTACGACCCCAAATTCTTATGGGCATATCCTCCGGAATTGGAATTACCTGGCGCTGATCATTAATGGCAAAAAATTGTCCGTTTGCGCTATTAAAAACAATAATCATTGGATTAGCATATACCGAGCCCGTATCACCAATAAATGCAAGTGAATTTG
>Ga0214919_10012722_pt1 | contig 10303 bp, 19 predicted proteins | sample LL1503_MetaG_FD_177994 | JGI IMG/M metagenome (GOLD analysis project Ga0214919, IMG submission 177994) | Freshwater microbial communities from Lake Lanier, Atlanta, Georgia, United States - LL-1503 | ecosystem: Environmental > Aquatic > Freshwater > Lake | place: USA: Georgia | collected... | reverse complement strand
AGTCCGGTACCTTTTGCGACTATGTAAAACATTCTGGCTCCTTTGTTGTCTATGTGTGTATTATAACAGTTTGGGAAATATCGGTCAACCAAAAGTGTATTCCCGCACCCAATCAAACCGGGTGGCAGCCGGCATCCACTTGAATTCAGCCCGCTTGGAAAAGGGCTTTTCAAAGTCAAAGCACACCATAACCCACCCGGGCTCAGGGCTGAACCTAACGGTATCAGCAACCCGGACAACTTCGACCATCCGGCCGTCCGTCATCTTTGCTACTTTGATCATCGTGTGCTCCTTTGTTGCTGTCTATGTGTATATTATAGCAAATCGGGCATTATTGGTCAACCAAAAAAAGTAGTACTAAAGTATTAGTCTATAGCCCTGCGAAACACAATTTCCTGCTGGGCAAAGGCTTGAATTTCCCAGGGTTGTTGCAGATATGGCGTTTTCTTTGAGTAGAATTTGCCCTGCCACGTGCGTCCTCGGGGAGTGATTTTAAGCACACCTCGGGCCAACTGCCGTACATGCACCAGTTCATGGGCCAGGGTGGAGCCCAATACATGCAGGCTCCGTGTGGGTTTTATTACCACAAGATAAGTGTCAATGCCCGGCATGGGCACAGTGGTTCCCATGTCTTTAAGCTCCGAGTCCATTTTGATCATTAACAATTTTTTACTGTTAGTAAGTCCCAACTGACCAAGCATGCTGGGCAAGATACTTTCAATAAACTTTTTGGTCTTGGGACCTGCTTCAACATAAAATTCCATGGGTACCTTTGCGTTTGTATGCCTTAATTGTAGCAGTTTGGGAATTATTAGTCAACCAAAAAAAAGTAATACCAATGTATTACCTTAGCAGACCGCGGATTTGTAGCATTTTCATGGCTGTGGTTGCACACTGCGCCCAGGAAAAATCTCTGCGTATCACGTCACTGTTGGCAACAGCATGTGTTTTTAAAACTTGATAAAAGTCACGGGCATATAGTAATGCTTGAGCAATACTCTCGGCCCTGGGCTGTGCCCATGTTCCCCAGTCCTTGTCTTCGGTAGGGTAGAATGTCTGGTACTCCGAACAGTCCACAGGCACCGTATCATACTCCACAGGTACCACGCTGTTTGCAATTGGGTTGAGGAATTGGGTGTGGCCACTGTACATTGTGGTCGCAATGGGCATGCCTGCGGCGGCTGCTTCAATCAGCGGCAAGCCCCACCCTTCACCTTTGGTGGGCAATACAAATACATCATGACGTTGATACAACAAGGATAGGTCTGATAGTGGGAGGTTACCGTACCAAACGTTTACATTGGTCAGCCCAAGTTGTTGCACATGTTCAGTAATTTTTTGTTTGTTTTCTTCATGGTTCATAATGTGATTGGTTTTGATTGACAGCTCAACTGTGCTATCATTACCAAAAACTTGTGCCCACACATCTATAGTTTCAGTTATGCTTTTTCTACGCTCGTACTTGCCAGTCAGCAGGTAACGAAAAACACTATCATTTGCAGGTGGATACCAAGGATGGAATTGATCCACATCCACCCCTTCGGGCACTACATCACAACGTACTGGGTCAAGGCCATTTTGTATCAATACTTCTCGTCCCCATGCGCTAGGCACCCAAACCACATCTGCTGTGAGCATGGTGCTCATTACATTAGGCGGGACTCGTGTGCTTTCAAACACCACCCATTGTATGTTGGTTCCACGGAAATGGTTTTGTAATGGTATGCTCACAAAACAAATGTTAATATCGTCAGGCTTGCTTCTGGCAGCTGCCGCCAATAGTCCTGCTTGATCTTCAAAAGAGATTTCTTCTACTAAATCGCCCCAATAAAAAAGTTTTTGCAATGCCGTTGCAAAATTGGCGTAATGTACACCAATTCCAAAATTATTACGTTGACCTATCAATCTGATTTTCATAATTTAAATCTCATGGTTTCTACTGAGTATTTTGTCTCTCATGGTAAATACTGAGAAGGAGAAAACCATGTCCGAACTAATGACAAAATTATTAGAACGCTTGGCTGAGATGTTTCCAGACTCGGGTTACCAATCCCGATTGGAAGCATACATTGCCGGCAGACGTCCAAATGACGTATTTGATGTTGAACGATTTCAACGCGAATTTAACCAAGAATTCAAGGGGTTCATATGATCACTAAATTTTTTAATCGTGTATTTGAAATGCTGGTAGCTTGGGGTGATACAATTCATGAATATCGTCTCAGCCGAGCCAGTCGAACCTGGTATTATTGATACAACCATCCTAGGTTGAGTTTTTGGTGCATCCAGCTAAACACTGGCACTGAAAACTCCAGCGTCCAAATTCCGTTCCAGCCAAGATACGTTTGGCCTTGCAATTTACAGGGCCCAGACAAATGTGATGGGTAATCAGGTATGTAGACCCCTGCCCAGGCAAACTGTGGATCAGTAATGCCAAAAAAACTCACGCTTACAATTTCTACAGCAGTGTCGGGATCTGAATCCAATTTATCAATATGATGTACATTGACTGTTGCCCGATCATGCGCAACAAAATCAAAATCAAAATCTTCAACTTTAGTCAACTGTTGATCAATTGTGTGATTGCCCGCAGTTATCAGCACCCTTGGTTGATTTATTGGCCGTAATCTCAAGCTCATGCAAACTCGATAATCAGTAGTCATACTTGTCCCAAATTGCTTCAAGTTCTGGGTACAATGTTCTAGCATTGTAGCCATAGAGTAAATCCCACTTGCGGCAATGATCTACCAGGTGTGCCAACAAGGTATCTGTTTGCTTGGGCTGGGGCATAGACAAAATGTTCATGCACATTTGCACTTGCTCTTTCACAATCATGGCATGATTATGCGGATCACTTGCATTGTAATCAACAGGTACTTTTATTTCAGCTAAATGATCTAAGAAGTGTTGATATTGATTGAGGTACTGTTGTTTCACATATTCTGGCAATAACACTGCATTTAAAAATGCCGGGCGTGTGACTAACAAACTTTTGACCATGAGATTTTTTTCCAAGCAATATTGTAATAGCCCTAAAAAATAACCAATAGTCAACAAACTCACCGCAGGCCGAACTGTTAATGTAATGTTGTGATTGTCACAAAATGCTTGATAATTGTCAATGTTTTTTAACACCTGTTGGGTGTCTGTACCTTGGCGTTGATAAGCATTATGCTCGTCTACCGTTTCTATGCTGACTTCAATTCCTACTCTGTTAAACAATTTTAATTTGTTTATCAACTGAGTGTTAAACACTGTACCATTGGTCACAAAACTTAAATTTAAATCCAATCGATCATGGGCAATCATGTAATCAACAAAATCTTCAAATCTTTTGGTCAGCAAAGTTTCGCCGCCCATGAAATGTATATTGTTTAGTTTGGGAATGGCAAGAAGTTGTTGCAAGAAGCTGTGCCAAACTTGTTCGTCTTGAGTCCAGTCTGTGCCAAGATAAGGTCTGGCAGATTCAACACCCCATTTTATCTGTTGGCTGGCAATTTTACTTGATGCATGCGGGCCGCACATTTTGCAAGCAAGATTGCAATAGTTGCCAAGGTCTATATGTATGTCAATCGGCTGAGTATCAGTAATGCCAGATTGAGAAAAGTGTTTGAATCCCGGGCTTTGCGCAAGGCTCTGATCAAAGCTCTGTTTAAAAATTGCGCTCTTTTGATTGCTCTTGATACGTCTGCTGTTACCACCAACTTGTTCTTCTTGATAACACGCAGAGCATGCACTGACTGGTTGATCTCCTAGCACCTGCTGCCTGAATTGTTTGACCGGCTCGCTATTGAACCAGTCTGCAATGGGCATGGTGGCAATGTTGTAATTACCGGAACTGTATAACTTGTGTGATTCCTGACAACAGATACCTAGACTACCATCCCAATAGATGTGTAGTTCATACCAAGGAGTATTACAAAAGATATTTTTATTGGTCACGAGTGGTTAGAACTTTGTCGGCGAGACCGTATTTAACAGCTTCTTCAGCAGTCATAAAGAAGTCACGTTCCATGTCGCTTTCTAACACTGCATAGGCCTGTCCGGTGTGTTTGACATAAATTTCTGTCAGCACTTTTTTCCATCGCAACAGTTCCTTAGCTTGAATTTCTACATCTGTAGCTTGCCCTGATGCACCGCCTAATGGCTGATGGATCATGTGTCGTGCATTTGGCAGTATGTAACGTTGGCCCTTTTCCCCAGCTGTGGCCAACAGCGACCCCATGCTGGCAGCTTGGCCCATCACAATGGTGTGAATTGCAGGTTTGATAAAGTTCATAGTATCGTAAATGGCCATACCTGCTGTGACTGATCCGCCTGGTGAATTGATGTACAAGCTGATGGCTTTGTCGGGATTGTCACTTTCCAAAAACAACAACTGCGCACAGATCAAACTGGCTGTGTGTTGGGCAATTTCGCCATCTAACATGATCACACGATCTTTTAATAAACGGCTGTAAAGGTCGTAACTGCGTTCGCCTCGTGAAGTGTGTTCAATAACAATGGGCACTAGATTTGACATTGGGTCTCCTGGTTGATTGCATAAGTATAGCATATTCTTACGGAAAAAACAATGCGTGATCTACTCAATATACTCGACAACATACTATCAGAATCAGCAGGTGGTATGGCCAAAAGATGGCTAGAGAGTCAACAAAAACCTATATATTTTCTTGATGCACAAGGAAATAGATACACCATTGACAATCTTTTGATATTCCCTGATCAAGTTCCGTCTGCGCCAGTTGCAGAACTAGGTGCTGAACTGGAAACTGCAATTGCATCATTGGGCCTAACAAAAGGAAATATACATTTTTTAAACCGCATGCCAGCAAAACAAGGCGCTGGTATGTTGATCATAATGAAAGATCAAAATGGTATGTTATTTCCATATTTTAAATTTTTTAGTAAACGTAGTATGGACAGTCTGGGCATGCATTGGACTCCTACAGAGTTTGAAAAAGAAACTGGCTTGGCATGGGAACAGACTCGTGTTACAGGCACAGGCAAAAATCGACAAGCAGAAGTTATCAGTAGGATTGAGCTAAAGCCAAAGTTTGCTGTTCCTACCAACACAAATATGAGCATTGCCAGTGTGCCAGCTCGGTCTAGTCAGATGTTAGCTGCCAACGACAAAGTGGGTTTAGAACTTGCGCAAAAACTACAGACATTATTAGACAACACACTGGCTGGCAGTTTAGAACCTGTACCCGGGTTGGCGCAGTATGAAAGAGATATACGAGTAGACTACGGCGAAGTGGCTGCTCCGTTGGGATTGGTAGCAGGGAAACATGTGGGCGGCAGTTATGCCAAGGTAGATAGCGAACTGTTGGGTCCACTAGGAGTGAGTTGGAGCACAGCTACAACTGTGTTTTATCCTGAAGCAGGAAATGAACCTTTGTATGACAGTCAAATTATGTGGCCCAACGGTGAAAAACTGCGGATTAGTAACAAGGCTGAAGGCAAGGGCGGAGCTGCCAGCACCACTTCCATATTAGAAATCATAGACAAATATCCGGAACGATTTACAGACAAAGATAAAGCTATGCTGGAACCTGGCGGCAAGTATGGAGATTTTATCACTGCATTAAGAACCATTAGTAGGGCAAAAGGATACGAAGGACCTGTGCGCCTGGCACAACAATTTGGTTACATTGATTCTGCAGATGCAGCTAGTGCTTTGGAAAATCTACAACAAAAGACCAATGATCCACGGGCACTAACTCCTCGATTGCAAGAAATCATAAATGACCCGACTATTTTTGCAGCTCGAACAGACAAGCCTGACTACAAGGTCTGCTATCATGTGATAGCCAGCTTGGCTAGACTTGTGATCAAGCACTTGAATGACGACATTGGGTTGACCACAGAATTTTTTAAGTTTATGTTGAGTCGTGCTAACTTGGTGCAGGTAAATCAATTCACAGAAAGAAAAGGTGATGGTGTAGCATTTAGTAAATTTGATGTGATATGGCCACCAACCTTTACTGGAAAAATTAAATTTAGTGCCAGTGATTTTCAAAGCAACAAAAAATCCAGTGGAAAGCTGGCATTTAGTGTGGGCAACGAAAAAGGTAAGAAAACTGACGACAATGCTGAAACTCAAGAACCCGATTCAGGGGTGGCAGCAAGAACTTCAACAGCTGATTTGGATGCTGAAACTGATCGCCAACGACTGAAAGGTCCCGGAGCCCGAGCGGCGAAAAACAAAGAAGAACCCAAAACTGATGCAGCCACATTAGGCAGAGAACGCAGAAGATAATTTAAGATTTGGCCACAGCAGAAATATGGTCGCAGATGCCTAAGGCCAATGATTCTTCAGCACTCAGCCAAATGTCTTGTGGTGGTAATAAGTGCTTGCGAATTTGATCTGGATCTAGGCCAGTACAGGCTTCATAATGTGCAACCATTCGAGCTTGCGTGAGTTCAAATTCTCGCATGGTAGCAAATAACTCATGTGCCTTGCCTTCACTACTCCAACTGAACTGATGACTCAAGATTGATGTGTTGGGAGTGAGAACTCTGCGTCCCTTGTGACCAGCAATGAATATCAACAATCCGGCACTGGCAATCACTCCCAATCCCACAGTCTTTATAGGAATAGCCGAGCTGTGCATGACATCGATTAGCGCAAAGGCGGCACCCATATCACCGCCCTCGGAGCACACCATCAACAACAGTTCTTTTCGTTTTTTCTTGACCACATGGGTTTCATGCAAGATCCATTCCACAATAGGTTTGATGTTTTCTTGATCAACCTCCCCCATAAAAACATACATGCCTGCGTCAGCCAATGCTTGGCTGTGTGTCTGCTCAAATTGAAGGGAGTTATCTGTGGTCATGATTTGGATGTAGGAAAAGGCAGCCGAAGCTGCCTTTTATTTATACGCCGTTTATTGTGGCTTGCGATCTGTGGCATCCATTTCGCGGAATACCTGATCACTGCGTGTTGCGGCCCTGTTTTGCAGATTCAGCTGATCTTTGCGTTTTTGCAGGGCATTGGCATCACCCGTGGGCAAAGCAACCAATACATACGTGCGATAGCGACTGCCTTCGGCTATGCGTTTGATTTCTTTAACTTCTACACCAGTAACATCCACGCTGGGACACATGCTTTTGATAGCCAACTCGCTGGTTTCAAAAGTGGCCTCGCCTTGATCTTGCATGAAAATTCTGCCTTGTTGGCTGATCTTGCCGCCGGCTGCCACGCAGATTTTGCCAAATGCAAACATCTTGGCCTTGTTGTCTGCCATGCTAAAATCACCGCTAACTGCGGTACCATTGGCGTAAACAGCACTGGATGAGATCGGCAACTCGGCCATCCATTTAGGAGCCTGGTCGATAGATTTACTGACCTGTGCTTCTCGCCGCTCGCGGTCTTCACTAGCACGTTTTTCGTACGGATCCTTGTTGGAACTACAAGCCGCCATTATGGCCACAATAGGCAATAAAATTAAAAGTTTTTTCATACAAACCTCACAGAGTTAAGATAACACAAGTTTAACACACGAACAAATATTGGTCAATCAAAATTTGTCCACTACTACCCATTTTGAATCATGAATTTTGCATATTACACCTTCAAACGTTCGAATGTCGTTTCGAACCAATGCACTATCTAAAAAATACCTACATGGGGCGCCATTATGCCAAAACTCATTTGGACGGTCTGGGTGCGGCCGGAATTGGCCAAGCTCGCCCACGGTGCCCGGATTGGTCTGGCGCATGGTTTCTAAATCTGGATTGTCTCTACACACCAGCATTTTTTCGCTCATGACCTGACTACGGCCCACACGCTCTCGGACTGCGTCCTCAGCTCGCTTTACAGCCACAGCACAGGCCTCGGCTCTAGGCCGGTCGCCGGGCCATTCATATTCGCCAAAGGCAGTGTGCCAGTCTGCGCCAATTCTGGCTCTAAAGTTTACCACGCATTTGCGACCGCCTGAAAAGCCGGGAACAACTTCTGCACGAAGTTCACTGCGTTCTGCAATAACCACAGTACCACGGCTTACTGTTTTTTCTTGAAGCACACATTGTTGAGCCACAGCCATGACAGGTGCCAAGCATAAGGCAATTAGGGATTTTTTCATTAGCAGTAATCTCTCAATTCAAGAATGTGCCAGTTAATCAACCAATTAATTCTACGATCTTGGCCTGTCCACCCACTAAGACTCAGCAACTGGTCATCAGCAGTTCTACGCATGCTATTCAACATGGCAATTTGTTGCGGGGCTATCTTGCAGTCAGTCTGAAAATACTTTAGATCCTCTACGCTCATGGCAGTGCGACTAGGTGTACCTGTAGCGCACCCACTACACAGGCTGACACACATAACGCATATTCCAAATTTTAGCACGAATTTGTCTGCGATGTCTTTGAAAATTTTCATCTGATTCCAGAGGTTGTTGAGGGATAGCGGCCTGCTGTGACAGCCAGTTTATGATTGCTTCGCGATTGCCACAGTCATTGGGCATCATGGCCACATCAATTGGCGGCGATGTTTTGGGTGTCATACACCCTGCAAGGGCGACCACAGCCAGTGCAGATGCTAGATGTTTAATGTTCATCACGTTTGGGATGTTTGGTCTTACGATTGTAAGCAATGCGCGACTTCTCTGTCTTGGGTTTAAACGGAGTGTCGCGTGAGTACAACTCCACCGCACGTCGGCGCTGGCGAGGTAGTTCAATCGTAAAACTTAGTGTCTTCATGATGTAATTATAACAGATTGAGATTTATTGGTCAATCGGCACGTGAGCTCATGTATGCCTGGATGCCATATTGGCGCAGGACATCAGCGTAGGCTTGGGCGCCTGCTTCTTTGATATCCATGCTTTGGGTACCCGAACCACCGGGGTTCCACAAATCCAACCCGCCATGATAGCTCTTGCGGAAGCCTACTTCTTTGAGCGCACGGCCCAATTTGGTCGAAGCTTTTTCACTAACATGCACCCAGGCAAAACCACAGTAGCCGGGTTCGCCGTGTTGAGCACGGAAGTCTGCTTCGGCTCGTTGCGCGGCGGCAATGGCAGTGTTGTGGACAGATTCAATATTGTCTAGTGCAAGCATTTGGGGCTCCTTTTGCGTTAATATGTCCATAGTATAGCAGATTGGGAATTTTTGGTCAACCATTTGTGTTAATCGTAGTAGGCCTGTTCGTATACTAACATTGCCACAATACCAAACGGTTGTCCTGTTTCTAAAGCAATATGTCGCAGGTCCTCAAGGGTCAACTCTTCAAACCCTTGGTATTCAAAAGTTTTGACCATGGTATTAGCCATCTTTAGAATTTTCTTCATATCAAGCTCCTTTTGCGTTAATATGTCCATAGTATAGCAGATCGGGAATAATTGGTCAACCCAAAAAAAAGCCCTACATGTTGTAGGGCTTTTGTAGTACTTGAGTATTACTTTTTAGAAGTTGCTGTGTAAGCCTTCATGATGCCTTCGCCAAACTTAACATAGTCAAATTTGGTGGCTTCTTGCATGGCCTTCACAGTTTCGCTGGCCACAGTAGCGGCAGCATCTGTGGTGGCTTTGATGGCTTTTTTGGTGTAGTCAGCTTGAGAGTCAATGAAACTGATCATTGCGTCTTTTGTTGCTTCGTTTGTGACGAAAGTGTTAACCCAAGTTTTTTTACCGGTTTGTACGGTGTCGATGAATGCGTCTGCTGTAAACATAGTGTTCTCCTTAATTAAGCAAGTTGCTATAGGACCCGGCCTATCCAGCGTCCTATGTACTATTATATATGATAATTATGTTGCATTGCAACATATTTTTGTAGTGAGCTGTCACTAAAAACGCAAATCCAAAAACGGCACACTAAATACACAATAGGAGAATTTATCATGGAAATTGTAATTGCGGTTGTTGTTATTGGTTTGGTTGTATATTGGGTTTACACTCACTTCAACAAAGAAAAAGCTGATGGCACACACTTTTTGGACACTCTTGCCAAACCGGCGGAAGTTGCATCACCTGCACCTGTTGTGGAACCAGTAAAGGTCGAAGCAGTGGCGCCGGCAGCAAAGGCACCAGCTGTGAAGAAACCACGAGCACCTGCTAAACCCAGGGCAAAAAAGACTCCTGCACAATAAACCCAGCCCCGCAAGGGGCTTTTTTGTTCCATTATAAATATATGATGGTCACTAAGAGAAAACCCAGACAAGTCGCCCCACCACCACAACAAATAAGGAGATATTATGGCAGAAGAAAAAAAACCAATTTCGCGCAGTGAACGCGAAGCACACATAAAAGACAAAGCAGGATGGGTAATCACTGTGTTGGCTGCATTGTTGGCCATCAA
>Ga0214919_10012721_pt1 | contig 10303 bp, 1 predicted proteins | sample LL1503_MetaG_FD_177994 | JGI IMG/M metagenome (GOLD analysis project Ga0214919, IMG submission 177994) | Freshwater microbial communities from Lake Lanier, Atlanta, Georgia, United States - LL-1503 | ecosystem: Environmental > Aquatic > Freshwater > Lake | place: USA: Georgia | collected 2015-03-15 | reverse complement strand
AAGACCTTCTGGTGAATGTAGAGCTGGTGTCATTTGCAGACAAACAAATAAGCCTGAAACCCCAGGTCTGGACGGATCAGCTTACCGGAAACATGAACATCAATGGCACGACACTTGACGACCAAATCACAGGCGGAAAGGCTAATGATTGGCTTCACGGTGGCGATGGCAACGACGTCATCAACGGCGGTGCAGGCGCGGACGATTTGCAGGGTGATGCGGGCAACGATACATTAATTGGCGGCGCAAATGGAGTGGCTGAAGCCAATGGATCTATCCCTGGTGATGCGGTGCACTACGACGCGCCGTCGACGCGTTTTGATATTATTCCTCAAGGCGCGCAAGGCTATCGCGTGATTGATTTGTCCTCAATTAATGGTCTTAATGCTGCTGATTTCGATAAGGCTACAGGCCACCTCAAAATTTCTTCGTATGCAGTTGATCGTCTAATCCCTGGGACTGGTAATGGCGTTGATGTGCTTGAAGATGTTGAAACGCTTTACTTTAGCGATCTACGGGTAGACCTAGTACAAACCCGATCAACCAATACCTCAACGGAGACCAATTCATCTGGTGAGAGCTATACAGTTGTTCAAAATTCGATTAATGGAACTTACCAGGCGGATTTGATTATTGGCACACAGTACCGTGACTACATTGATCCACGCGGTGGTGACGATACGGTCGATGGGGGTATCGAGAGCGCCAACTTCAAAGGAGACTATTGGAAAAATGCGGACGAAGTGCGCTACGAAGGAAACACTTCACGCTATGACATCAGTGTCGTAAAAGTTCTGGTTGTCGGTACTGCATATACCATCGTCTCCAATGAAGAGGCCGCAAAAAACCCAAGCGCATTCTTGACCGGCTTGGTCGTTCAGGATAAGTACCCTTCGGAGCTTGGCGGGACGGGCAAAGACCTTCTGGTGAATGTAGAGCTGGTGTCATTTGCAGACAAACAAATAAGCCTGAAACCCCAGGTCTGGACGGATCAGCTTACCGGAAACATGAACATCAATGGCACGACACTTGACGACCAAATAACCGGTGCTAATGGCAACGATTGGCTGTATGGCGGTGATGGCAATGATCTGTTGATTGGCGGCAAAGGAGGCGATGGCTTTGAGGGCGGAGCTGGAAACGATACCTTGATAGGCGGTGATAACGGGGCGGCCGACAGCAATGGCTGGATACCGACGGATTGGGCCAGGTACAACGCACTCTCTACCCGTTTTGACATCAGTCAGGTAACCGATGCCCAGGGTAAAGCCTGGCTGCAAGTGAAGGACACGTTACCCAGTATCGACCCCGAATCCCTGGGCACGGACTGGCTAGATGGCATTGAGAACCTGAACTTCAATGATCGGGGCATTAACGTGAAAGTCCAGACCAACAACTGGACCGACTGGCAAGGTATCACTACCGTCAACAGTGACGGAACAGTGTTTGCCGATGTCATCATTGGTGGTGAAACGCCGTCCAGCGTCGGCGGCAAAACCGTGACCCTCGCTAACCGCGATTCTATGCGCGGTAATGAAGGCAACGACGTTTTAGTAGGCAATGGTAATGGGGACGATCTCACCGGCGGGCAAGGCAATGATGTGCTCGATGGTGGATCAAACGGGACCTCTGGGAACCAATGGCAGGACCAAGATGTCGCGCGTTTTAGCGGCGATTTTTCGCGCTATGAACGCTCAGTACTCACTTTCACCGGTAGCGCGGCCAGCGGCACCATTTCCCTCAACGGCGTGCAGACGGCTACCGTGAGCAACAGCGTTATCAGTTATTTAGATACTACGCCTGCGGACGTTGTCGGCCTTATTACATTGGCCAACACAAATCTGAAGTTATTTGATGGCCAGCATGCTACCGGTATCGTAATTCGTGATCTGTTGGATTCTGAGCTAGGAGGCGATGGCGCAGACCTGTTGTTCAATATTGAGCAACTTCAATTTAGAGACAAGTCTAAGGACCAGGCAATGTCTGCCCAAGCCAGCGATTGGAATAACGACGGCAAACTTGATGGGGCGCAGTTGATCGGCACCGACTCGGCAGATACGCTAAATTTTGCGAATCTGGTCACCATGACCAGCAAGAGTGCACAAGACTTGCAAACAGTCAATGTCTATGTTGATTTAAAAGATGGTGACGACGTGTACAAGGGTAGTACCGGCGGCGAAAGCATCAACCCCGGTAAAGGAAACGACTACATCGATGGCGGTGGTAGCACGAGTAAAGACCAATGGGGCAATAAAGCGCAGGATAACGTTCGCTTTGAAGGTAATTACGATCGGTATGTGGTCATTGACGTCAGCCTGAGCCAAAAAGCGGGTAACTGGGTCGTTAGCAGTGCCAGAGACCCTAGTTTGAACTACACCATGGGTACGGATGGCGGATTGGGCACGCTCACGTCCAGTGATGCTGCGGTTTTGAAGTTATTGAGGATGGATCAGGCGGGCATGGACAAAGCGATCAATGCCTTGATCGTGAACCGCGATACCAGCGCCAGCGCTCTATCTGGTTGGCTGGTCGCAGACCGTTTGCCCACTGATCTCGAAGGTTCGGGGGTGGACGCGGTGACGCGCATTGATTCCATTGCATTTAATGACCGATGGATTCCCTTGAGTATGCAGATTTGGCTCAACCGCGCATGGACTGATGAATATAAAGATATTCCCTATGACAAGCGCCCGATTATGGGCTCCGGTGTCGAGGGCTCAGGCAGCGCAGATCGGATAGGAGTAGATTACGGCAACTCTGCTGAATACAACTTCCAAGGGGATGATTGGATCAGAGCCGGTGCGGGTAATGACACGATTAAAGCTGGCGCCGGCAGCGACGGGATCACCGGTGGGGCCGGAGACGACTATATTGACGGCGGCAGCAACGGCGGTAAGGACAATTGGGGCAATGTACGGGGCGACAACGTGCAGTATGAGGACTCCTTTGACACTTATACGGTAACAGCCAATACAGACGGCTCAGTCACGGTGACCGATAGCCGTGCAGATGGAACGGGCACGGACACGCTGGTCAATATCGAACAACTTTCCTTCCGTGACCGCTGGATCAATCTGGCAGTAAATACCTGGATCGGCAGAGACCAGACCGGCAAGGTCACCAACGTGGGTCTGAACGGTTCGCTGTTAGGGGAAAAAATTGATGCATCTGCCGACACCTATCAAGGCATCAGCCACAACCTGAACGGCAATGAGGGCAACGATACCCTGATTGGAGGCTCGGGTGCTGACCGATTCGATGGCGGCGCCGGCGACGACTCTATGGTCGGTGGCGCCAATGGGCGCGACGCATGGGGTAACCCGGGCATGGATATCGTGAACTACAACGGTTCAGTATCCCGTTTTACGATCGAATACAGCACGGATGGAAAAACCTGGTCTACGAAAAATCCGGGCGCAGGGGACTTAGTAGTTCGTGTGTCGGACTCCCTGGCCGATGCCGATGGCGGAGTGGGTGTTGACATCCTGACCGGTATGGAGGCCCTTAGTTTCAATGACAAGTGGATCAGCCTGCAAACTACCCGCTCTGCAGTGGATGTGGATGGGGATGGCAAGCCTGACCAAATTCAAATTATTGGTACGGCCTCTGCGGATACCTTAGTCGGAGATATCACCAACGACCAACTCGTTGGCGGTGAAGGAGACGATACATTAATCGGTGGCTCAGGTGCCGATACCTTGAAGGGCGGCGCTGGTAATGATTCCTTGGACGGCGGAGCGGACGGCGAGGATTCCAGCGGAAAAGTGTTGTTTGATGTCGCAGAATACGAAGGAAAACAAAGCGACTACACGGTTACCCTCAATCCGGATGAAATAAGCTATACCGTAATTTCCAGTGCTGAAGGATCTGATTGGATTACGGGCATCGAAGCCTTACAGTTTTCCGATGGCTACGTCCGTTTGCAAAAACAAATATTTGCAGCGGACACGGATGGCAATGGCGTGATCGACATGATCACCATCCAAGGCTCAGACCTGGCGAGTTTGGCGGAAGACCTGGCGCCAGGAACATCTGACCCGGCAGGCGCGCGTTACCAAATATATGCCGGCAACGGAAATGACAAATTAACGGGCTCCGGGCAGGACGATTATTTCCAAGGGGATGGTGGTAATGACACCATAGTCGGTGGTGCAGGAAACGATAGCGCAAAGTTTTCTGGGAAATACAGCGATTACAGCGTTCAATTTAGTACAGATAAAACGACTTGGACGTCCAGTGCCTCTGCAACGGGATACGTCAGAGTCACGGCAACGGCACAGGGTAATACCGACGGCACCGATCTGCTCTCCGGCATAGAAAACCTGGTGTTTGCAGACCAGATGATTCGCCTGAATCAGACCACGATTACCAGCAAAACCGCCGATACCGATAGCGACCAAAAAGTCGATACGGTGTATTGGACCGGAACCGCGGGCACAGATCCGATCACTGGTCAGAGTGATATGAAAAACGTCATGGAGGGGGGGGCAGGCAATGACACGCTGGTAGGTAAAAATCGGGCGGATACTTTTACGCCTGGTTCAGGTAACGACACCATCGATGGAGGCGGCAACCCGGAAGGACAAGGCGATAGCGTGGTGTATGCCGGCAAGATGGCTGACTACAACGTAAAAATCGTATCTACGATTGATTTGGCGATTGGCTCCTCTGTTGCTTCCGGCACAGTTTTGTCGGTGGTTTTAGGCAACCAGAAGGTAACAGCAACATCGGCAAGCACCATGGCGGCAACCCTCGAGAACTTGAAAACTGCTATCCAAGCAGCTTTTAGTTTCAGTGCCACTGCACAGGCAAGCCAAACCCCTGGAAGCAGCATCAAGGTGAGTACAGCGGCGAGCGTATCCCTGGAAAAGGGGATGACACTCAAGTTAAGCGATACCGACTTTTATGGGATCACAAAAGCCGTAAGCGTCGATACCAAAAATGCACAAGGCTCGGTCACAGGCAAGGATTGGACCCTAACACTGGATAAGGCCTATACCCAGGCGCCAAGTTCCTTGCAATTGAGCGTGTTTAGAGTCGGTACGGATTTTTCCGCTAGCTCTACTATCGATAGTTCTAACAAGGGCCATGTGCAAATTGCGATTTCCGGAGCCAATGTAGGCGTGGACAGCTCTTCCTCGGCAATTTCGATTTCTCGTGATAACTACGTCGAGGTGAAATCAAAACTAGGCGGTGAGACCGACACCCTGCGGAATATTGAAACGCTAGTATTTGATGATAAATCCGTCGATTTGGCTGCCAGCAAATCGGTCACAGTGTCAGATGACACCTACGAAAACATTTACAAAATTGCCGGTACCCAATTTAGTGACATGCTTTTTTCTACCAATTTAGATGAGGTGTTTCAAGCAGGACGAGGCGACCATATTGTGTTGGCTGATGGCAGCGGTAAGGACACAGTAAAAGGTTTTGTAACGGGGACAGGCGGTACTGTTTTGACCATCAACTTGGGTCGAGACGATACCGATGGCCTGAACGGCAAAGCCGTCGATACAGCGGTGGAGTTGCAAGGCAAAGCCGTTCAGCAAGGCAACGACGTTTTACTGGATTTAGGTGCGGGTAACTCGATATTGTTGGTGGGCGTTCAGCAATCGGATTTAACGAGTGCTAATTTTGAATTCGTTCATACGGTCTGACAGGCACAACAGCAAGCTAATGCAAGGAGCCTAAATTGGCATACGAATCAGAGTCTATTCTTTCAGGCAATGGTACTCCAAATGACACCGCCTTCGTGGCAAACCTCATTACAGCAGGTGACTGGGTCAATGGAGCATTGTCCAGTGCGGGCGATGTCGATTATTTCAAGTTCACTGCGAAAGCGGGCTTGTTGACTTTGCAGACGCAAAGTAATTTGAAGACCAGCACGGCGCGGTGGGCTTTTGATTTACTGGATGTAAATGGAGATTTTTTAAGAACCTTGAATGCATCGGCCAGCGGAACTTTGCTTGCCAAAAAGGGTGCAAGTTCTACGCAAGTCGTTATAAGTGGTTTAAGTGGCGATTTAACTGCGGGTACTAAATTTACGCTCAAGTCCAGCGCTGCCGACACGACAATCTATACCATTATTTCCGTTGATTCCTCGGTCGGTAGCACCAGCACTGTGGTGGTTGACAAAAGTTTTAGCGCTTCGGACAACATATCGATTGCCTTAGACCCGGCGCAATTGAATGCAGCCGGAGGCACGAACTCTTTGCAGGCTTTGATTCCAGAAGACGGAACCTATTACATCAAAGTAAGTGCCTTGGCCTGGACGGATTCCAACTACGCGCTATCCGTTACTTCGCAACCTTCGGGGGAGGTCGCCAACAACAATAGTGTGGCCGATGCCAGCGACAGCAATTCCAGAGTGATTGCGGGCGTGACCCATAACGGAGTTATTGATTCAGCAAGCGACGTGGATTATTGGTTACTGACCACCGCAGTGGCCTCCAACTTCAGCATCGACTTTGCTGGTGCTACCAGCGCCAGCGGTACCAAATTTCGGGTCAGTCTTTATATTTGGACCAAGGATGGCGATATTGATGTGCTGACACCTGCAAAAGCTGCAGGCGGTCTTACTCTGGATAAAACCATAGATGGCTCAGGCTCCTTGGCGGTAGATTCGACGGTATATCCGCAAACAAATACCTTTGTTGTGAAGGTGGCAGTAGATAGCCTGGCTTCCAGTGCCACTGCGGCAGGCTATACCCTAAAGGCCTCAGGTGCTGGTTTGGACTTGAACGACGCACCGGTGATACAAGTGGGAAGTTATTCTTCACTGAAGCCGCTGGACGTATTAGACCTAAGGCTCAATGACGCTGTTGTGCATGTCTATCCCCAAAGTGCGAGCAGCAAGGTTTCACTGTCGAGCCTGTTTGCTGCCAAAGATGCAGATGCCGGTCAGACCTTGACCTATAAAGTATGGCTATTGACAGCAAATGGCGAGCCTGTGATCGGCTCCATCAAGCTCGAGCCTGCGGGAGCTAGCGTCACTCCTTACGAGAATGGAGCAGTCTTAACCGAAGCACAACTAAAAACTGCCAACGTCTATACGGGCACCACGCTAGGCGACCTGACCCTCAAAGTCATCGCTTTAGATAGTACGAATTCGCCTGACAGCTCTGGAAAAAGTTCGGTGGTTTTGCAGACGCTGCGGGTGGTGTCAGATACGATTGGTGTCAAGGTAAGCCCTAGCCTTAGCCTCAATTTGACGGAAGGTGCGCTGAGTACTGAAGCAAACTACGAGGTGTCCGTTTCATTGTCCTTAAAAACAGCACCGACTGCATCCGTCGATGTTTTTTTGGTCGATAGCGTAAATCAATTTTCAATTCCAGTTCAAAAATTTACATTCACACCTTCGAACTATAGTACCGAGCAAGTTGCCAAAATACGTGCGAATAATGACCTGACGGTTGAAGGCTCGAATATTCCGGCGGCTTTAAGTTTTTCAGTGATAAGTACTGATAAAACGTATGACGGTATCAGTATTGCATCAGTCTCCATCAATATCTCTGACCCGGCCAACCATGCGCCGACGGGTGGCGTAGTGCTACCTTCAGCCGATGTGGCACAAGGAACGGCGATCATCGCGTCCACCGCCAGCCTCGCCGATGCGGACGGCCTAGGCAACCTTGTTTACCGTTGGCAACGCAGCGCCGACCAAGGTGCTAATTGGTCGGACATTGCTGGGGGCGATGCCGTGTCTTACACACCGGTATTGGCAGATGCATTGAAACTACTTCGCCTTAGTGTCAGCTATTTGGACGGACTCGGAAAATCTGAGAGTGTTGTTTCGAATGCCACTAACGCAGTAATTAAAACTAACTCGGCGCCCACTTCCGCTGATGTAAATGTGTCAGTGCAAAAATCGGGCGCACGTGCTTTTGTGAAAGCGGATTTCCCGTTTACGGATTCTGATGTGGGCGATACTATGTCAGGGGTGGTGATTTATGCGCTGCCGCAAAATGGAGCGCTGAAGCTTGATGGCGCAACGTTTTCAGTAGGTGACGGCTACAAAGTTTCATTAGCTGAGTTGGGGAAATTGGTCTACACACCGGATGCCAACCTGGTCGGAACCTATTCTGCTTCTATGGGCTTCGGGGTTTATGACAGCAAGGGCCAAGTTTCAAGCCAACAGCTCATGAATTTGCAAGTCAGTACTGCGCCTACCGCTGCAGATACTGTTGTTGCTGGCGTGGAGGACAGGCCAATTACCCTTCAGCTATCAGACTTTAAATTTGCTGACTTGGATAGCGCAGACACCCTTCAGAGTGTCACCATCACCACATTGCCAATTCTCGGCACGCTAAAGCTTGTTAATTCCTTAGTCACTGCCGGCCAAGAGATTTCGGCTTCCGACATTGCTGCTAATAAATTGGTTTTTACGCCAGCACTCAATGCAAATGGCAATACAGCTGCAAACTTGAAATTCAAGGTATCCGATGGTAGTTTATTGTCTGCCGCTGATTACACGCTTGCATTTAATCTCACAGGGGTCAACGATACGCCCACCGCTACCGATACATCGTTAACTGGCACCGAAGACACGGCCTTGACCCTTGCCTTATCGAATTTTGGATTTACCGACGTTGACACAGGTGACACGCTGGCGAGTGTGAAGATCACCACCTTGCCTGCCGCGGGCAAGCTGCAATTAAACGGCACGGCTGTGATTGCGGACCAAGTCATCACAGCGGCCGACATCACGGCCAATAAGTTGGTGTTCACGCCAGCGGCCAATGCCAACGGCAATGCTGCTGCAAGCTTGAAGTTCAAGGTGTCTGACGGTACGGCTTTTTCTGTGGCCGATAACACGCTGACCATCAACGTGACGGCGGTCAACGATGCGCCGACTGCTGCCGATGTCACGGTGACGGGCACTGAAGACACGGAGTTGACGATTGGCTTGTCGAATTTTGGATTCATCGACGTTGACACGGGTGACACGCTGGCGAGTGTGAAGATCACCACCTTGCCCGCCGCGGGTAAGTTGCAATTGAACGGCACGGATGTGACCTTGAACCAAGTCATCACAGCGGCCGACATCACGGCCAATAAGTTGGCGTTCACGCCTGCACTCGATGCCAGTGGCGATGCCTATACCAGCCTCAAGTTCAAGGTTTCAGATGGTGCCTTGTTGTCTGCAGCCGACTACACCTTGAGCGTCAAAATCAATGCGGTGGATGATGCGCCGACTTTTACCAATGTTCCGACTACCCCGCAGTCGCACGGAGCCGGGGTGGTGTTCTCGCTGGACGATGTGACGGTGGCTGACGTGGACAGCCCCAACCTGTCCCTCAGTCTGGTCGCCACTAACGGCACCTTGTTGGGCCTGACCGATGCGGATGTCAACACAGCGGGCATACAGCTCAGTGGCACGGCGGCACAAATCACCACCGCTTTGACCAAGGCCAACTTCGTGGGTACAGCGGCGGGTAGCGCTGCGCTGGCCTTGACGCTCAAAGACGCTACCAACACAACTACGGCCAGCTATCCCTTGGCCATCACCGCTGCCGCCAGTGCAACCGACACCGACGGTGACGGTGTGGCCAACAGCTTAGAAACGGGTGACGCCAACGTGGACGGCATTACCGATGCCTACCAAAGCAACGTGGCCAGCAATGCCGCGCTGACCTTGGTGGCGCAGTCCAGCCAAGGTGTGCCACCGGTAGACGCGCAAACCAAGATCACTGGCTTCTCCCATGGCAGCAGCTTGGGTTCTCTCTTACCGCCTGCCGGTATGACCCAGCCCGGTGGTGTGCTGTCCTTCAATGCACTGGTAAGCGCAGGTAAAGAAGAGCATTTCAGCATCTTGGTAGCTGCAAATTTAGATATCAATGGCTACTGGCAAAAAAACAGCGATGGCGCCTGGGTGAACCTGGCGAGCAGTGTGAGTGGTGGAAGTATCACGCAGGTAGGTGATCTGACGCGCTTGGATTTTGTGATTACCGATGGCGGCACCATGGACGCGGACCACACGGCTAATGGCGTCATCCATAGCGAGGGATTGCTCGGTCATTTGACGCCTGGCTTAACAGGCCTGCCGGTTGTCATGCCCGAAGACGGGTTCTGGTTTTAAATATGCTTACCGGGAAGCTTTTCATGAATAAATGTAGTCCTGTCCTTTACTTGGCAATATCGGCGGCGGTTTGGCTGTCGGCATGTGGTGGTGGCGGTGGTGGTGGGATACCGCCCGTTACCCCCGATACCCCTGTTCTCACGACATTCAATGGTGCGGCACTGAAGGGGCCACTCAACAACGCACTGGTATGCGCTGATGAAAATGACAATGGCAAATGTGATG
>Ga0214919_10012720_pt1 | contig 10303 bp, 13 predicted proteins | sample LL1503_MetaG_FD_177994 | JGI IMG/M metagenome (GOLD analysis project Ga0214919, IMG submission 177994) | Freshwater microbial communities from Lake Lanier, Atlanta, Georgia, United States - LL-1503 | ecosystem: Environmental > Aquatic > Freshwater > Lake | place: USA: Georgia | collected... | reverse complement strand
CCTGGACCACACTTCGCTGCACCCGCAAGATATTGAGCGCTCCCGCGTGTACTACATGGAAGGCTACCTGGCCGCATCGCCCACTGGTGTGGATGCCGCCTTGCAAGGCCGCGCTATTGCCCACCGCGCTGGCGTGGCGCTTGCGCTCACCCTAAGTGACATGAGCATGATTAATTTCTGTCGCCCCGGCTTGGAGGCCATGGTCGGCAACACCGAAGAACAAGGGCGTTTGGAGTATTTGTTTTGCAATGAAGAGGAGGCGCAGGTTTGGTGCGGCTCGCAAGACCTGGAGGCCGTGTGCGCCCAAGTCAGCACACTGGCCCGCGTGGTCTGCCTAACCCGCAGCGCCAAAGGCTGCATCGTGCTCGAAGGCGGGCAGCGCACCGAAGTGCCCGCTGTGCCCGTGAAGGCCCTGGACAGCAATGGCGCGGGCGATATGTTTGCCGGCGCATTCCTGTACGCCGTTACCCAAGGCTACAGACATGTGCAGGCCGCCGCCCTGGGCAACCGCGCCGCTGCGCGGGTGGTGGGCCAATACGGCAATCGCTTGAGTAGCGAGGCGGTTGCCGAGGTCTCGGCCGCATTTAAAGCCAGTCTGGTGAAGTAGGTCGGCGCGTTCGCGCCGTTCAGGCTAGCAGCGTCATGCCCGCGTATTTGGAGGCTTTGACGTCGAAGGTTACAACTTGCGTGCATCCGGCGCCAGAGGCGGCGCGCTCAATCAGGCAGTCTGCAAAGTCTGCTTTCCCGTCGTCAAATAGGCGCAATGCGCGCATAACCTGGTCTGCCCGTTCCACCACAAATTGCTTGGTACGCAACACTGCCTCCAAGGCCTGCGCTGCCTGAGCGGCTGTCAATTCGTAGCTGGCAGTCAAAACCCAATAAAGTTCCACAATCGATACCGTGGTGATGTAGCCAGGGTTCTCGGTGTCCAGGGACTCGATCAGACGCGTGGCCTTGGGCGACTGCTTGGCATCGTCCTGCATGATGTAGCGCACCAGCACATTGGTATCTAGGCCAATCATCGTGCCGCTGCCCCGCGCCCTGCAATGGCGGCATTCATAGCTTCAATGGAAACGGACTTCTTTGCAGGCCCAAACATGCTTTTGAGTTCGGTCACCTCCCGCGTCGCGGCAACAAACTCATAGCGCCCTGGCGCGATCAAAACAAACTCCACCCTGTCTCCTGTATCGATATTGAGGTCCTTGCGAACCTCCGCCGGGATAGTGATCTGGCCTTTGGTCGTGAGTGTGGCGGTTGACATGGGGTTTCCTTTGTCCGTATTTTCCTTACTTTAACGTAAGGAAACCTCGTGGGTCAAGGTGAAATTGGAATTTGCCATAGCCTGCGTCGGGAAAGTCATCCAGAAACGGTTTGGCGCGGCGCCTGCTGGGATTTGATGATTGGAGAGAGAATGGTCAAAGTTTCTGTGGCCCCAACTAAATGCCCAACGCGTTGTAAAACTGATTTTCATCGGCTCCCACTCAAATTTCGGATGCCGGAACTAATCGATATCACTTCTAAAGTGTGCCTGCATTGCGTTCAAATAGTTTCCATGTCCTGTTTTGCAGCCCTAAGTCCAGACAATTAGGCTCCGTGTACGCTGGCGCGATATTCGATATTCGATATTCGAAATTCGAAATTCGAAATTCGTGTGTTCGCCTGCAAAAAATAATTTGCCTCCGATCGGTTCGGCCAGCGCCGCGTAATGGTTAGGGGTTGATCCGACAAGGGGAATTGCAAATGGCCCTAGGCTGTGCGGGTCGGCTGACTAGTCGGTCAAATATAAATTATTCGGTTCGGGAATATCGGCACCGTAAATGCGCCGTAATCGCAACAATAAGTCATGGCTTAAACGTCCCTCGCCATTTAATATTTCTTTACGCGCGTCACCCAAGACCATGCCGACAAGTATCGATTTATCGGTGGTGCGCTTGAGGTTCAAAAACATTTCCGCCTGCCCCCATTCCGCGCGCCGAACGCCTATGAACTGCTGGCTGGCATCCCAGAATGCCTTGTCAAACTGCAAAACAATTTTGTTCGCTTGGCCAGACCCTATGGCCTGAATGGCTTGCTGCTTCCAATCGGGCAGCGATGGCGTAAACATTATTTTGTTCTGGCGCATTACGCCGTGCGGCACGGTGATCACGACACGGTCTGCTAGATAAACGGCTTTTTGCGTTTGAACTTTGATTTCAGCGCCGGTTGCATCTATCGCTTCGACGCTTGTGTCCAAGACTAGCTCTATGCCGCTTGCCAGCCGGGAAAAAATTTCGTCATAGCCATTAGGCAGCATCAGATCGATAACAGGGTAGGTCTTGCTTATAGCCCAATGCTTGGCTGAAAGGCTTTGCAGCGGGCCATAAAACTGGTGTAAGCCCAACCAAAATCCCAGTAATTCCTGCGCTTCAAACTCCGGTCGCACCGCTTTAAACGCCTGGTACAAGGAAAGGTCATTCGCTTGCGTACCTACATATCGGCGTGACGCTTCCAGCAGCGCAGTAAATGCGCCAAGCGATTCAATCACCCGTAGGCCTGCGACGGCATCCCCTTGCGGGTCAAAAAACTGGAATAGATCACGCCGGGTGGGCGTTGTTGAAAGCCCCCACTGCAGCGCAAGCGCGGTAAGCGGGTTGCCCTCCTGTCCGTGAATTTCACCGGCACCCAACTCCACGGCTGCGCCAAAGCGCCTATCGGTCCATACCCGCCCGCCAATGCGGTCGCGCGCTTCCAAGACTAAGACTTTGCAACCATTACTTTTTAAAGACCTTGCCGCTGCCAGACCGGCTGCACCGGCACCAATCACCAGCACACGCGGGCTATTAGCAGGGTTTGCTTTGTCGGTGGTAGTCGCTTGCGCTGTCGAATTCAGCAGAGGCGAAAAAGCAGCCAGAGCCGCAAATTTCGTGTGGCGGCGCACGCTATTGCGCTTCAATAAATCCATATATTTTTGAAATCCGTATCAAAATTAAATACTAAAAGAGAAAAGCGCATCACTCTCGAATCGTCGGTTTGTTGGCATAAATACGTCAGCGGTGGGTTGAACTATTTGGCCCCACGGCTACGGCTTAAGCAAACGAGGCAGCCAATGCCCGACGTGAGTTTGGCCCCGTTTTTGGACTTGCGCCTCAAGCCCAAGGCGCTTGTTGCTTGGCTAGTGGCAGGACTCGCTTGACAGGTTCTGTGATGCGGAACAAAATAACCGCATGATCCACTCCTTTAACGACAGGGACACCGAGGCGCTTTTTCAGAGCGTGCTCGTGCCTAGGTTCAAGAATGTGGAACGAGTGGCGCGGCGAAAACTTTTGCAATTGCATGCTGCCAGCGAATTGGCAACCTTGCGAATTCCTCCGGGCAATCAACTGGAGCTACTCAGAGGCGACCGGCGCGGGCAGCACAGCATCCGTATTAATGCGCAGTGGCGCATATGTTTTTTGTGGCGCGAAGACGGCGCCTACCAAGTCGAAATTGTGGACTACCACTAAGAGGTAACTATGGCAGAACGATTAGACGAAATACACCCTGGCGAAATATTGCTGGAAGACTTCATGAAACCTATGGGCATCTCGGCCCGTCAACTGGCTGCGGACATCGATGTGTCCCCCAGCCGCATCAGCGAGGTGGTGAACGGTCAGCGCCCCATCACGGCCGATACGGCCTTGCGGCTGGGCTTGTTCTTCAGTATGGAGCCGCGCTTTTGGCTAAATTTGCAGACGGAGTACGACATGCGTGTTGCCGCGCGCGCGGGCCTGGACAAAATCGCCGCCCGCATCCGCGTTTTTCAGCGGCCTTTGCAGGCCTGATAAGGGCTTTTTAACTGCGCCGCTTTGCAGGCTTGGACAAAGTCGCAGCCACTTCCCGCGCGACTGCTTTATCTTCAGAGCCCGCAAACTTGCTGTATTTGCCCAAGATGCTGACCAGCTGCCCATAAATACGTGGCGCGCCGGCCAAGCATTCCTGGTGTTCTAGAAAATCGGGCTCGCCGGTGAAGTTGCCCACCAAACCGCCCGCTTCGGTGACCAGCAGCGAGCCTGCGGCCATGTCCCAGGGTTGCAGGCCGCGTTCAAAAAAACCGTCGCAGTAACCGGCGGCCACATAGGCCAGATCTAGCGCAGCTGCACCGGGGCGGCGTATGCCGGCGGTGCGCTGCATCACTTCGCTCAGCATGGCCAGGTAGCCCTCAAAATCGTCGCCTTGGCGGAAGGGAAAGCCGGTGGAAATCAGGCAGCCGGTTAGCTCGGTCCGCTTGGATACGCGCAGGCGCCGGTCGTTCAGGAAAGCGCCGCGCCCTTTGGTTGCGGTGAACAAATCGTTACGCGTCGGGTCATAGACCACGGCCTGCTCGATCTTGCCGCGTACCGATAGCGCAATGCTGACGCAGTACATTGGCAGACCGTGGATGAAGTTGGTGGTGCCATCTAGTGGATCGATGATCCAGACGAATTCGGAGTCTTTGGCGCCGTGGGTGGAACCTGATTCTTCTGCGCGTATGCCGTGGCCGGGGTAGGCGGTGAGCAGGGTTTCGATGATCGCTTGTTCAGAGGCATGATCCACTTCGGTGACGAAGTCATTGGCCAATTTTTGTGACACCCGCACGGACTCAATATCGAGGGCGGCGCGGTTGATGATGGACCCGGCGGCGCGGGCGGCCTTGACGGCCACATTGATCATGGGGTGCAGATTAAGCGACATCGGATTTTGGGGGGAAGAACGGGGTTGGCCCGCCCGAACAATGCGGGCGGCAGCTGGCGCCGGGGCGGCGACAATAGGTCGATTTTACTGTTGGCGCTTTCTTGTGACCGTTCGCACCCGTTTTGTACTCATCCAGACCAGCCATGCCGGCAATGTGGGCGCCGCCGCGCGAGCCATCAAAACCATGGGTTTTGACGATTTAGTGCTGGTAGCACCCCGCTGGCCCAACCTGCTGCGACGCGAGGAAACCATTCAAAGGGCGAGCGGCGCGCTTGATGTGCTGGCGAATGCGCGCATCGTCGCCACCCTGGATGAAGCGCTTGATGGCATGGACCACCTCTGCGCCACCGCCATGACGCCGCGCGATTTTGGGCCACCCACACGCACTCCCCGAGAGCATTTCAGCCGGTGGTTGGATGACGGTTTGGGCGCTACGCAGGGGCTTATTGCGCAGCCTGTTCAATCTTCCGAGGCAGCAGTTCCCCATCCCGCGCAGCGCCTGCCAAAGCAGCCTGATGCCTCGCCCGCCTCAGTGGAACGTTTCCCTGAAGGCATCGCCTTTCTCTTCGGTTCCGAGCGCTTTGGCATGCGCAACGAAGACGTGTACCGCTGCCACGTGTGCCTGAGCATTCCGGCCAATCCGGAATTTGGCTCGCTCAATATCGGCGCGGCTTTGCAAGTCATCGCCTATGAATGGCGGCTGGCCTTGGGCAGCTTTCTACTGCCCGGCAGCACGCCACATAACGCGCCAGCCGATGCGGCCCAGGTGGCGGGCATGCTGGCGCATTTGCAAGAATCTTTGGAGGCCTTGGGTTTTCTGGACCCGCTAGCGCCCAAGAAGCTGATGCCGCGCCTCAACCAGCTATTCAACCGCGCCAGTGTCACGCAAGAAGAGATTCATATCTTGCGCGGTATCGCCAAAGCCGTGTTGCAGCAATCGGCGCACGTGAAGACAGCGTTTCAGCTTGAGGTAGGGGCTAGTGCTCGGGCCGAGGTAAAGGCGAAGGGCCAGGCTGTGGCCCAGGCAAAGGCGCAGGACATTGACGCCTCCGTCAGCGCATCACCGGCCCAGAAGCTAGACTAGTCGCCATGTTTTCCCGAATCCGCTCTGATATCCAATGCATTTTGGATCGCGACCCGGCTGCTCGCAGCACCTGGGAGGTCATCACCTGCTACCCCGGCCTGCATGCCGTCCTCTTGCACCGCCCGGCGCATTGGTTTTGGACGCATGGCTTCAAATTGCTGGGGCGCTTTACCTCGCATATCGCGCGTTTTCTCACCGGCATCGAAATCCACCCCGGCGCCATCATCGGCGAGCGCGTGTTCTTTGACCACGCCATGGGCACCGTGGTCGGCGAGACCGCCGAAATCGGCGACGGCTGCACGATTTACCAGGGCGTTACTTTGGGCGGTACCTCGCTCTATAAAGGCGCCAAGCGCCATCCCACTTTAGGCAAAGACGTAGTGGTCAGCGCCGGTGCCAAAGTGTTAGGCGGTTTTGAAGTGGGCGATGGGGCCAAGATCGGCAGCAACGCGGTGGTGATCAAGCCGGTGCCGGCTGGAGCCACTGCGGTGGGCATCCCCGCGCGCATCATCCAAAGTAAAGCCGACGAAAGCGCCGATGTGGCCGGTTCGCAACCCAAGTTCAGCGCTTATGGCATTACGCAAGAAGACGACCCAGTGAGCCAGGCCTTGCGCGGCCTGATCGACAGCGCCTCCAGCCAAGACCAGCAAATTGCCCGCCTGTGGCTGGCGCTGGAAAAAATATGCCAACAGCAGCAACTGCAAATGCCCGAAGGCGAGCGCGGCGACTGCTTCGAGGCCGAGCGCCTCAATCAGCTGGTCGGAAAATAAAGGGCAGCTAGGGAAGCTATGCGTAAGTGCAAATCCGTCATCGCGAGCGCAGCGAAGCAATCCATGTTGGCCTGCCAATTAAGCACTTATGGATCGCCGCGTCGCTGTGCTCCTCGCGATGACGGACTTGTGCAGACCTTTCCTAGCCAACAGCGCGCGGCGCCCGCTGCGCAGTTTTAGGCCGAAAAGCCTTGCACACGCTGTCAATGGTTTCCAAATACGGCCCGCCGATTAAGTCCACGCAATAAGGCACTGCCGCAAAAATACCTGGCACCTGCACTGCGCCATTGTCGTCTTTGAGGCCTTCCAAGGTCTGCGCAATCGATTTGGGCTGCCCCGGCAGGTTGATGATCAGGCTTTTGCCCCGTATCACCGCCACCTGGCGCGACAAAATTGCGGTGGGCACAAAGTGCAAGCTGATCTGGCGCATTTGCTCGCCAAAGCCGGGCATTACCTTGTGTGCCACGGCCAAGGTGGCTTCGGGTGTTACATCGCGCAGCGCCGGGCCAGTGCCGCCGGTAGTCAACACCAGGCTGCAATCGGCATCGACCAATTCAATGAGCGCGGCGCTAATGCCCGCTTCTTCGTCGGGTATCAGACGTTCCACAAAGGTGATGGGGTTGTGCACGGCGCTTTGCAACCACCCTTTGAGTGCCGGTAAGCCCAAGTCTTGGTAAACGCCGGCGCTGGCGCGGTCGCTGATGGATACCAATCCGATACGCAGGGCCTCTGGGCTACTGTCCTTCTCACTCATAAATCTGTTCCGGGGTTGGTGGGTGGCAATGCGGCATCATCGCTCGCGTTCTCGCCAGCAAGCTGCGCGCGCACCAGTTGAAAAATTTCGCGATAAGGGCGGCCATGGCGCGGCGCCATGCCGGGCTTTTCGGGTAGAGCATCTTTACGTGCCTGACGGATCAGGGCGCGCAATTGCTGGCTGTCGGTTTTCGGGCTCAGGTTGATCCATTGGGCTAGCGCATCGTCATCGGTCAGTAGCCGGTCACGCCAGATTTCGCTTTGGTGCAGCGTCTGGGTCTCCAGTGCCGAGGGTGTGTGCTGCGCCACCAATGCTGCGCGAATCGCCTCTAGCACGGGTGCTTCAAGCTTGCGCATGAGCTTGCCGATGAATTGCATCTGCCGGCGCTTGCCTTCGAAATTGGTGATGCGTTTGGCCTCTGCCACCGCCTCCACCAGCTTGTCCGGCAGTTGCAAGCGGTTCATCAATTCGGCGCGCAGGGTGAGCAAATCCTCGCCGAGTTTTTGCAATTCGGTACTTTCACGCTTCAGGTCGGTGCGCGTGGCGTCTTCGGTGCCTTTGAGCTCGCGCTTGTATTCCAAGTCCAGCGCGCTGCCCTCCGCAACAAACTGACCTTTAACGAAATAGCCTTTTTTTAGTTTTCTGGACATAGCCAAGTATCATAGCCGCCGCATGAAGAACGCCAAACACTCCCTCCGCCATCGCACTGATTCCCCGCTCGCCGGATTTGCCTACAGCCGCGATTTCTTTGAATCCCGCGTTGGCCTTAGCCTCAAGACCGCCAAAAAACTCGGTGCCAGCGATGCTGCAGCCGAAGTCTCGGAGTCCTGCGGCCTGAGCGTCTCGGTGCGCAATGGCGAGCTAGAAAACGTCGAACGCAACCGCGACAAATCGCTTGGCGTTACCGTCTATCTGGGCCAGCGCCGAGGCAATGCCAGCACCTCTGATTTTTCCGATGCGGCCATCGCGCAAACTGTGCGCGCCGCATACGACATCGCCCGATTCACCGCTGAAGACGCGTTTGCACGGCTGCCCGAATCCAAAGACGTCTGCCCTGAAAGCCAGCGTGGACGCGACCTTGATTTATTTCACCCTTGGAGCGTGCAGAGCGAAGAGGCCGCGCAAATCGCCCTGGCCTGCGAAGCCGCTGCCATGACGGTCGACAAGCGCATCAGCAATAGCGAAGGTGCAGCGGTGTCGGCGCAGCAATCGCAATTTTTTACCGCGCACACCAACGGTTTTCGCGGCGGCTACGCCAGCTCGCGCCATTCGCTATCGGTCTCGCCCATTGCCGGCAAAGGTAAAGACATGCAGCGCGACGGCTGGTATAGCTCCATGCGCAAAGCCTCCGAATTGGCCTCACCCGAAGCCGTGGGCCGCTACGCCGCGGAACGCGCACTCAGTCGTCTTAAGGCCCGCAAAATCGCCACCACCGAATGCCCAGTCTTATTCGAGTCGCCCATGGCTGCAGGCCTGCTGGGTACCTTTGTCCAAGCCGTCAGCGGAGGTGCGTTGTACCGCAAAAGCTCCTTTCTGCTAGATAGCCTGGGCAAGCGCGTGTTCCCCGCGCATCTAGATATTTTTGAAGACCCCTTTGTGCGTGGCGGCAAAGGCAGCTCGCCGTTTGATGACGAAGGTGTGCGCGTGCGTGCCCGCCAGGTGGTCGAGCGTGGCCGCGTGATGGGCTATTTTTTAAGCAGCTATACCGCGCGCAAACTGGGCATGCGCACCACGGGCAATTCCGGCGGCTCGCATAACCTGGTGCTCAGCTCGCGCCACACCCGCCCCAGCGACGATTTGCCCGCCATGATCCGCAAACTAGGGCGCGGCCTTTTGGTTACCGAATTGATGGGGCAGGGCGTGAATTACGTCACCGGCGACTACTCTCGCGGCGCCAGTGGCTTTTGGGTGGAAAACGGCGAGATTGCCTACCCGGTGCATGAAATCACCATCGCCGGAAATATGAAAAACATTTTCAAAGGCATCGAAGCGATTGGTGCCGACACCTACAACTACGGTGCCAAAACCGCGGGCTCCATCCTGATAAACCGGATGATGGTGGCGGGCTCCTAAGCGGAGCTTAGTGCCGCCCGTGCTTGCGGATTGTCTAAGCGCTTAAGGCTGTTTTCACAGCCGCCGACACAGCAGACATTTCTGCTTTGCCCGCGAGTTGCGCTTTGGCCAAGCTCATCACCTTGCCCATGTCGCCAGGGCCGCTAGCGCCCGACTCGACCACGATGGCGCGCACAGCGGCCAGCACTTCATCGGCAGACATGCGCTGCGGCAGATAGGCTTGTAGCACCACGATTTCTGAAGCCTCTTTGTCCGCCAAATCCTGCCGCGCAGCCTTTTCATATGCGGCGACCGAGTCTTTACGCTGCTTGATCAGCTTGTCCACCAGTCCGATCACGGCGGCATCGTCCAGTACCACACGTTCATCTACTTCCTTTTGCTTGCATGCGGCTAAAAGCAGGCGGATGGTGCCCAGGCGCTCGCTGTCTTTGGCGCGCATGGCGGTTTTCATGTCTTCGGTAATTTGGTCTTTTAGGGACATGGGGTTCTCCAAGAGGATGCGGGGCGCAATGAAAAAAAGCCCACCGAGGGTACTCGGGCGGGCTTCGGGGCGGGCGGGCGGCTTGTAGGCCAATCCACCCGGCAATACGGTTTGTGGCGCATTGCATTCAGCGGCGAACCGCTGGAATCGGGTTTAAAACAGTTTCTTGGGCAACTGCATGCTGCGGATGCGCTTGTAGTTGCGTTTCACAGCAGCTGCTTTTTTGCGCTTACGAATCGCGGTGGGCTTTTCGTAGAACTCGCGGGCACGCAAGTCGGTCAGCAGGCCCAGCTTTTCAATCGTGCGCTTAAAGCGGCGCAGGGCTACGTCAAAGGGTTCGTTTTCTTTTACACGGATCGTGGTCATTACGTAATGGTGTCCAAAAGGTGCCGACGATGCACTCGGGGGAAGATCGGGCCTCCCAAGTCATGTACAGCGAAATTCCCCGCAAA
>Ga0214919_10012719_pt1 | contig 10304 bp, 8 predicted proteins | sample LL1503_MetaG_FD_177994 | JGI IMG/M metagenome (GOLD analysis project Ga0214919, IMG submission 177994) | Freshwater microbial communities from Lake Lanier, Atlanta, Georgia, United States - LL-1503 | ecosystem: Environmental > Aquatic > Freshwater > Lake | place: USA: Georgia | collected 2015-03-15 | reverse complement strand
AATTGTGCAGAAAATTAAATCACTTTGCACTCAAAGCCAAAATTTATCTCGCCGCTAATAAAGCTGCTTGGGAAGAACTACAAAAAATAAATTTTCAACATACTGCGTAACATCAGTTAATTTTTAAATTAAAAATTAAGCTAAATTATATTTTTGTAAAAAAATAATAAAAAATCAGGTAATTCTTCAGGTATCACGTAGTAAATGAACAAAACTCTTTCTGTCCATCTCTATGGATTAGTTAATAGGAAAGGGTCTTTCGACTCCCGAGTGCAGGCTCTATCAAGACCATTCACGGAAGTATTTCGTACTCATTTCATTTGCATACATTCAACCAATTTTTTGCTGTATCAATCGCTGTTTTATTTTAACAATTTTCATTTTTCCTTTCTTAGTTTCAAAATCAGCATCGTATCAAATCAATTTATCGGAATTTGGATTCTTTTGTTTTTTAGTGGCACTCATGAGTCCCCTCACTGAGGTGATGTATTATTTATTTGCTATGCCAAGAAGCGAATATCCATTGCCTCTAAAACACGCAAAAATTTCAGCAATCTGAAAAATATGGATTGCGACAAAAAACAAGTCCGCCTACATTTTTAAGCCCCCAAAAGTACCCACTTTATCCACGTTGTAATAAAAACAAAATCTTCTATAAATAGATATTTATGGTTTATTAGGGTGTGAGTTATGTGACTAACTAAATAGCTTTTTGTTTGATATACTTATTTATTCAGAGTTATTAACATGTTGTGAACAAGTTTGTGAGTTTAATAAGCTGATAGTCAAAGCTTATTATTTTGGAAAAAATATTTTGAAATTTTATGCGGTGTATTTTTTGTGAAGAACAAATGGTGGATTACTTGGCTAAGTATGCGTAAAACTTTTACAAAAAAATCTCAAAAAAGGCTATTTCGATTATCCATCATTTTGTTTTATAAAAACGACTAACGGCTATTTGTGAGAAATGAACATCTTTGCGGCAGTTATTAACAATTGTTGGGGGATAATTAAGAGCTATAGCGCATATTTTATGAATAAGGTTGATTTTCTAGTGATAGGATCAGGTATTGCTGGTTTAAGTTTTGCTTTGAAAGCAGCGGAGCATGGTCAAGTATTAATTGTTACCAAAACAAATGAGGATGAAACCAATACCAAATATGCACAAGGGGGGGTAGCTGTTGTGGTGGATAAAGAAGATTCCTTTGCTAAACATATTGAAGATACCCTGATTGCCGGTGATGGATTGTGTGATCCACATATTGTGGAACTAGTGGTGAAAGAAGGGCCAGAGCGGATAGAAGAAATTATTCGTTACGGTACCAATTTTGATACAACTAATGATGGGCTATTCGATTTAGCGAAAGAAGGAGGGCACTCCGAGCATCGTGTACTACATTATAAGGATATCACGGGTTTTGAAATAGAGAGAGCTTTATTGGAGCAAATTCATCGAAATCCCAATATTGAAATCCGAACACATCTTTTTGCCATTGAACTAATCACGCAGCATCATCTGGGCGAATTTGTTGATAAGAATTCGAGTGATATTGTTTGTTATGGTATTTATGCCTTGAATACAGCTCGGCACAAGGTGGAGACGATACGTGCCAAAGTGACTGTTTTGGCTTCGGGTGGTGCGGGGCATATTTATTCGGCGACAACAAATCCAGTAATCGCAACAGGTGATGGTACCGCCATGGTTTACCGCGCCAAAGGAAAAGTGCGCAACATGGAGTTTATTCAATTTCACCCCACAGCTTTGTATAATCCGGGGGAATATCCTTCCTTTTTAATATCGGAGGCAGTGCGTGGCTTTGGGGGTATTTTAAAAACCAAAACTGGTGAGGAGTTTATGCAACACTATGATGCACGCAAATCTTTAGCACCTCGTGATATTGTTGCACGTGCGATTGACGCCGAAATGAAAAAGTCGGGTGATGATTTTGTTTATTTAGATATTCGGCACCGTTCTAAATCGGATATACTAACGCACTTCCCGAACATTTATGCCAAATGTTTAAGTATAGGCATCGATATGACCAAGGATATGATCCCCGTAACCCCGGCAGCTCATTATATGTGTGGTGGTGTGTTGGTTGATGAATATGGGAGGTCGTCCATCCGTCGATTGTATGCTTGTGGAGAGTGTGCTTCTACAGGGTTACATGGAGCGAATCGTTTAGCTTCTAATTCTTTGTTGGAAGCAGCCGTTTTTGCGCACCGTATTTTTAAAAATGCCATCGAGTTAGTAAAAACAGTTGATCACATTTCAAACATCCCCGAATGGGATGAAACCAATACCGCATTATCTAACGAAGATATTTTGGTGACGCATAATTTGCGCGAAACGCAAAAAGTAATGAGTGATTATGTGGGTATTGTTCGTTCTGATTTTAGATTGGAAAGAGCCATGCGTCGGCTCGGTTTGTTGCATGAAGAAACCGAAAATTTTTATAAAAAAACGAAGCTGTCCATTAAATTATGCGAACTCAGAAATGTGATTCAAAATGCGTATATCGTCGTTAAATCAGCTAAAATGCGCAAAGAGAGTAGGGGATTGCATGATACGACGGATTATCCAAAACATCAGAATGCTGGTGTGGATACGGTGTTTTAATCAATGTAATGGCTAAAACCAGAGCGGCAAATCTTTGATCCAAGAAAGATTACTTTCTTTTTTATAAAACTTCCTGTAAATAAACCAGCTGATATTGATGATGTTAAATATCGTGTAGAGAGATAGGATGGTAATGGCGATTGTTTTCATTTTAATTAAAAAATTGCATTGGCACAGTTTAATCTGCGTGTGATTGTATTCGTTGTATTTATTGGAAGTAAGTCGCTGCTTTTTTGCACCTGCTAGTTTCTATTTTTTGTACGAAGTTTTAACACGCACACTATTGGAAGGCGCGCTCTCATTTTTTAATCGATCGATTGCCGTGACCGCATATTTATATTTTCGATGGGGGAGGGCCGTGTTGTCCGAAAAACTTGCTTGCGATGCATCGAATAAGATTTTCAGAATATTTTTTGGAGCGTATGTGTTGATTTCCGCATCCTCATCAAAGCGATAAATAATGTATCCGTAAGCCATTTCATTATCAACCGCTTTTGAAGGGGCCGACCATTCTAGGAAGGGCATAAAATGATCTATCTTATCCCCTTCATGTATTTTCACTATTTCTACTCTCAAGTTCTGAGGTGGATTGGGAGGAATATTATCAAGCCAAGGCATTGTTGGCGTTAAGGCTGGGTATCTATAAAAATTTTCGCGTATAGAGTCACCAACACCCGCTAAATTATTAAGTAATGATTTCGAGCTGAAAAACACACTTCCCTCCACGTGTGGATTATTTCTCAGATAACGTATTTGATTTGGGATTTGTTGACGGTCTAGCCATCCTCCTTTTTTTTCCTCCGAACGGTATGCTGCCAATCCGATATAAAGATGTCTATTGAAGGTGTTTTTACTCCACCAGTCTGTCAATTTTTCGTAAGCTGCAGCCTTGTAGTAAAATGGAAAATAAATTTGAGGATTAATATAATCCACCCAGCCCGATTCGACCCATTTGCGCGCATCTGCATAAAGTCTGCTGTAGCCATCAAACCCGTTGGTTTCAGATCCATTGGGATCTTGAAAAATATTACGCCAAATGCCAAAAGGACTTATTCCGAATTTGAGATACTTTTTTGCAATATGTATGCTGTCAGATAAACGATGTATCAAGGTGTCTACATTATGCCGACGCCAATCTTCAATTGAACTGAAACCAGCCCCATATTTTTTATACGTCTTCTCATCGTGCAAAAATTGATTTTTTTCTGGGTATGGATAGAAATAATCATCGAAATGAACGCCATCTATATCATAATTATGAACCACATCCATAATTACTTGGACAATGTAGGATTGTACTTCGGGTATTCCTGGGTTGAACAACTTTTTTCCCCCATAGGTAAAAAACCAATTGGGTTTTTGTTTGGTAATATGTTGCGAACTGATATTTGCATCCACGAGGTCGAAGGTGGCTCGGTATGGATTAAACCATGCATGTAGCTCGATTCCTCTTTGGTGCGCTTCTTTGATCGCAAATTCAAGGGGATCATAATAGGGGTAGGGGGACTTTCCCTGAGTGCCTGTTAAATATCGACTCCAGAGTTCTCTGCTTTTGGCATAAAAAGCATCTGCAGCAGGCCGTACTTGTAACAGGATGGCATTAATCCCATTTTTTTGATGGGTATCCAGCATTTGAATGAATTCTTGCTTTTGGATTTCTGTATCAAAATTTTTTTTCGAAGGCCAGTCGATATTAGCAACCGTAGCTACCCAAACCCCACGAAATTCTCGTTTAGGATTTGATTGTATTTGTGCAAAAGTTTTAGAAAAACCAATTAATAGTATAAGTAAGATCGTTATTTTTTTATTCATCTAGAAAGCTTTTTCATGGCCATGAAGCGATCAATGAGCCAGGTTAATTATTCTTCGTTATTGTTCGTTTTTCAATAGCACTCAAGAGAGCACTTTGCTAAGTTTAGTGTTTGTGAGTGGCGGCTCATGCGAGTGCTTGCTGGGGCAATAAAGGTAAAAAAATAAAATAGGTCGACATTGCAGGGTTTCTTGAAGATGAGCACACCGAGCTCTACAGATGTCGTAGGAGTTGAAACGGATAATAAAATGGGACACTATTTTATTATCCGTGGCATATACCCGACGCTATAAATTATCCACCTTCGACTGAAGTGTGATACGTACAGGTGGGGGTAGGTTTGTCAATAAATTATACCCTGTAGCCATTTCAATTGCATGTACTGAGGTGCGATAGATTTTCCAATCTCGATTTATTGAATTTTCATTGGGGGTATCCACTGCTATTACTCGGGTGTTGGTATTGATGCGATTCAGATCATCTGACCCATTTGGAATAATAACAACAACTTTCCAAACATGACTAGGCACATTAATTTGGACACCATTTGTGTTAATTGCGGATAGGTAACCATTTCTCCCTGTTCCACCACTTCCATACGAACCCATAATGATATATGCTTCATTTTTGCCATCTCTAACCAACGATCGCGTGTAATCCTCAAGACGTTCCCATGTCTGTTGGTTGTTTTCGGGGGCTTGTGGGATCATATTCGTCATCAGAAATGTACTTGAATTCGCTTCTTCAAAGCTCGTTCGGTCGCCAGAAGGGTAGTTGTGTCCACGATCAAAATCAGACCCTTTGTAGCTATCTTCATTGATGGCATACCATGTTTTGGGAAGGCTATTGTCAGCCTTAAAATTATCTCTTCGTTTGACAGAGCCTAGCGAAGTGGAATCCAAATGCCAGCTTATCTAATTAGGGCAATGTGTTGTGTTGTTGTACGATTCTACATAATACTTCTTATCCATCAGGTATTTATTGGGAAATAATATGTTAGGCTGGGCCTTGTCTGGATTTCCCAATAATAAATGGCTATCATCCAGCATAGATACATGGTCATGCTTGTTCGGATTATTTGGCTTATATCCGCCAATTGGAATATCAACTACGCTGCTATCGACCCTTTCTGGGGTTATCTCTCTGATTGGAGCTTTTGAACAGGAGGCGATAAAAAATGCTGAGATAATAACTAGAAGAGTATGTGTTTTTTTATAAAATATTTCTTTTGATTCATTTTATTAACGTTTTAATTATTTTTTTAAACATATAATTATATTTTGTAAAATATAAAAATATAATTATTAATTTATTGTCAAATAAATGAGCGTTGATATACTTGTATGTTTGCAGAATCAGTCGGCCAAAAATTTGATTAAATAGCTTATTTTTGCCCCAGTATTTGGGAGTATTTCTTGCTTTCAATGTGCTGGTACTCAAAAATAAAACACGTTATGACTATTCATAAGGAAGGATATACCTCCATCGCTATCTGCATTCTTTTCATTTTTGTACTCAATACACTCATTCAATTCTTTTTTCCTGATTTTGTGTGGCTTCGTTGGTTTGTTTATATCTGTTCGTTTGCTTTATTTGTTACTGTTTTACAGTTTTTTCGTAGTCCATACATTCAAGTACTTACAAACGATAAAAACATCATTTGTCCAGCCGATGGTAAAGTGGTAGTCATAGAGGAAATAGAGGAAACAGAATATTTAAAAGATCGTCGTATACAGGTATCTGTTTTTATGTCACCTATCAATGTGCATGTGAATCGTACCCCAGTAGCAGGAACTGTTAGCTATTCTAAATATCATCCAGGTAAATTTTTGGTTGCTTGGCATCCTAAATCTTCTACCGAAAATGAACGTACTACTGTTGTTATTGAAGATAATAAAGGTATAAAGGTGCTTGTTAGGCAAATTGCAGGTGCGTTGGCCAGGCGAATCGTGTGCTATGCTAAGATTGGAGATCAGGTGGAGCAAGGACAAGAATTTGGGTTTATAAAATTTGGATCACGTGTAGATATTTTTTTACCCTTAGGTACGGATATTAAAGTTAAACTTGGGGAGGTTGTAAAGGGTGGTATTACTATTTTAGCCGAACTAAAATAAGATCTTAAAAACCAAAAACTATCTTAAAATGAAAAAAATACTGACTGTATTGACATTCGTTGTAGCGGTAAATCTGGTGTTTGCTCAGACAAAAACAGAAGTTACTAAAACAGAAAACAAAACTACTTGCGCAAAGAAGTGTGGCAAGTCGTGTAAAAAAATGTGCGGCAAAGCAGGTAAGAGTAGTAATAAGAAAAGCGCATGTTGTAAAAAAGCTCCGAAGGCTATTACCAATTAATCGAATCGATTATAGATCTGATTAAAAAGGTTTTCCATTATTTTGGAGAGCCTTTTTCTTTATCAGTAGGATGCTCAATATAAACGGTTCGTGAAGGAAAAGCAAAGTGGGCATCATGACGTGCTACGATGTCCATAATCTTATAATTAACCTCTTCACGTATTTGCATGTACTCATCGTAATCTACAATTTCAATGTAATAGCGAATTTGGAGGTCTAAGGATGATTCTCCAAAAGAGTCAAAATTTACGAGGGCATCGTTGCTAGTGGCATGATGTTTATTGACGAATTCCACTACTTCTTTCGAGATCGCTATCATCTTGGCAGAAGGGGTGTCGTACTGGAGACCTATACTAAACTTTACTCGGCGTAAATTTCTTAAAGTCAAGTTTTCTAGTAAATCATTAATTATTCTATTATTCGGAATAATAACCAGTGTTTTATCTATCGTGCGTAATAGCGTGCTTCTAAATCCAACCTTTTCTATAGTGCCCTCATATTTATCAATACGAACATTATCGCCAACAACAAATGGTTTATCTGCGAAAATAGTAAAAGAACCGAGCAGATTTTTAAGTGTGTCTTGAGCTGCAAGACCGATCGCGATACCCCCAACTCCTAAACCTGCAATGATCGTTGCTACATTTAAATTAAAAACAATCCCCATGATTGTAAATGCACCAATAATTATCGTAGTGATTTTGCTAAGTTCTTTTACAAATGGAACTATTTGGTCGTCTGTTTTTGATTCAGAAAGGGATGACTTATGGGTAAATGCATGAGCAACAGAATCGATAATTCGTAAAATAATCCAGAAAACAGATAGGATGAGGAAAAATAAGAACAGCTTATCAACAATGTCGATCACTGTAACTTCATAGTGCGATAAGGTATTATTCTTTGTAATCTGACGAGAAAATAACACTTCGTTTAGGGGATAATTGAGCTGATTGATGGCTAGGTAGCATGCAATCGACATGATCAACAATTCAATAGGACGGAGCAATAAGGAAATAAATACTAAGCCGTTGTTGGGGTTAGTGCTACCTCCACTTCCTTCAAAGAGCCGAAAAAAGAGTTTACTGAGACTATTGGAAAAAATCCGTTTGAATGCCAATCCGAGAATAAGAATAGCGAAAAAAAACAAATAATTACTTATACTGTTTCCTAAAATAACGTGATTTAAAAGAGGCATAGTCGATATTTTATTTAGGAGTAAATGGAACATAAACTAATGGGTTGTGTTTTTAAATGTATGATGCCTTTAAATTTCTGGATGCCATAACCAACTTAACAGCACACCAGTGATTGGTCATTTTCTTAGAAAAAGCAGTAGTTCTTCGTATTAATCTTTTGCAAGCATTTCTTAAAGAGGTATTTACTCCTTCAATAGCTTTAGTAAAACGTTTTCCAATAAGGTGATTTTCTACTGGAAATACTTCTTTAAAAGCTTTCCACGCGTCAGTACACCAGAAGTTTACTTGAATGCCTTTCAATCGTTTGAAAAGATCTTTTACTGTTTTTTTACTCCTTTTCCCCATGGCTAGTGCTAATATTTCTTTGGTTTGACCACAATAGGCATATAAAATCCATACTTTCTTCTTTTTGCTTCCAACAAAACTATAGAGCTCATCCACTTGTACCTGATGGTAAGAAGAGTGCCTAGCTTTTAGTTCCACATCAGCATAGGATAGTAAAACTCGTATAACACAGCCCGTGCTAATCCGTAAAACCTCAGAGATATCTCTGATGCCAGAACCCCGTATTAACATCCTTGAAACCAATTCTTTATTTCTTTTTTCTGCTCCCCAGTACAAGTACTCATCTTGAAATTGTTTGTCACACACTTTACAACGATAATTCTGAGTCCCATTCTTTTTTCGACCATTTTTTACGACTTTTGGCCCTAAACAGTGAGGGCAACATAAACTTTGACTTATTAGCATAAATGCAAAGTTCGCCTTTGCTGTTTTTTCTCAAAATCCCATCATACATTTGGATACACTACCAAGTATTGATGTCCGACTCAATAAGTGGATAATGTGTACAAGCTCAAATCAAACAATCAAGGTTTTTAAGCTTTTGCGACGATGAATAGTAATGGTAGCAAGTGACGACACATTTATCGTCGGATTTACTGCCCTTATTTGGGTAATCATTTATGAATGGCGCTTGCAACGTTTAATCCACCAATGCTAGAATCAAAAATACCAATTGAAAGGGATGAACTCATTCAATAAACAAAAAAGCGAAATCAATACATGAAGTATGATTTCGCAATAAATGAAAAAATATATGATGACAAATTTACACCCGCCTCTTTAAGTCTGTCGAAATGGAGAGGGTTGGGGCGCCGGCTTATTTCTTAGGAGCAACAGTACTCGGAGTAGCTGCAATGCCCAACTTTGTTTTAACTAGTGCTAATAAATCATCACTAGTTTCAAAGTACACAACACCTGGTTGCGAAATATCAAACACATATGCATACCCTTTTTCTTTTGCTACCACTTTCACCGCATCTTCTGCTTTTTTAAAGATAGGCTGGTACAACTCACTGCGCTTAGCTGTCAGTTCTTCTTGAGATTTTTGCTGCGTATCCGTGATACGTTTTTCCATATCTTGGATCTCTTTACCCAGAGCCTCTAATTCTTTTCCTACAGCTTCTTTATTAGCTTCGCTTACTGTTTTCATCTTCTCTTGATATAAAACAATTTTCTTTTGACGTTCGGCATCCATCTGCTCTAAAGCCGTTTGCTTTGTTTTGGCAAAAGTTTGAAAACTGGCATCAGCAACCTTCATTTCAGGCATGACTTGTAATAGTTCGCTCGAGTTGATATGCCCTAATTTTTGTTGTGCATTTGCTGTATTTCCTGCTATCAGGAATCCTACTCCAAGGAATACAACCTTTAATCCTACTCCCAGTAATGCAACTTTAATTGAATTTTTCATGTGTATAATTTGTTTTTTCGTTGTTTTTTGTCTTTTTATGGAACTCAAGAGTCTTTTCGCTAAGGTTTTTAGTGGTCATGAAGCGATCATGAACCATTTAATCATTCAGCTTTTGTGAGTGGCGACTCAGGATAGTTTCATGAGTATATCTATCTAATTTTTTTATTAGAATTTCGCGCTCTAATTTACTACTTTTTTTGTTTTGATAAATCACCGTCAGGCTTGTAGCCTAAACGAGTAACCACATCTTTGCTTTTATCTAATCTAGGACTACCATACAAAAAAGTGATCTCACTATTTTTATCAAAAACCATATCCAATTGGAGTGCATCGGCCATCGCTTGTATTGCTTTAGCCACACGGTCTTGAATGGGTTTCATTAATTTACTACGCTGCTTAAATAGGTCTCCCTCAAATCCAAATTTGAGACGTTGATAGTCTTTTGCAATCTCTTCTTTTTCCTTAATTTCATTTTCACGTTGTTTACGCATCTCTTCTGTGAGCAAAACCTGATCTGCTTGATAGGCTTTCGTTAGTTTATCAACTTCTGCGAAACGATTATCAACTTCTTTT